>Ga0182024_10019302_pt1 | contig 12588 bp, 10 predicted proteins | sample P32metaG_FD_120480 | JGI IMG/M metagenome (GOLD analysis project Ga0182024, IMG submission 120480) | Permafrost microbial communities from Stordalen Mire, Sweden - P3-2 metaG (Illumina Assembly) | ecosystem: Environmental > Terrestrial > Soil > Wetlands > Permafrost | place: Sweden: Stordalen... | reverse complement strand
GGAATCCTTCGAGGAGTTTATCCGAAGCGGTTGACGCCATCACGGTTATGAGAAACCTCGATTTCTCAACCACTTAGAAGCGCATCGAGCAGCGGCTCATTCAAGATTCGTCGCTGTTCGTCCCCAACAGCGGGTTGCGCAATAATAGAGTCAGCAACGATCTCGATGAGTCGCCAAACACTCGGATCGTCCACCATATTCATTACTTCTCGAACAATTGCTTCCTCGGATAGGCCCGAACAAGCAAGGAATTGATTGTACTGCCTATAATCCGAGGCACTAAATGCGATGCCGCAAACCTCAAAGCGAACAGGAGCGCTCCCGTCGCTAGGTTGGAACACCAAGCAGAGCGAGCCTGGATGCTCCTCAGTACGTTGGCTGTCTTTGAAAAAGCACAAGGCGGCAGCGAGTTCCTGACGGGCATAAAAGTGTATGGGGTCCGCAAATCGCTGGCTTGCGATGTATTTCATCTGGCTCATAACACCGGCAAGCGAGACTTTTACACCCTTCTGGCAGAGTTCCCTCAACTGCAAAAACTCGATACTCTGGGGGGGCAGCGGGAATTCAAAACTCCCGTTCCAACGCATCAATTTGTGATCGAAATGGATTTCTACCATTCTAACGCCTAAGTTGAGTCTATGGGCGATGACGACATGGCCCGCTTCGTGAAAGGCCGCTGACCGCATATCAATTCCCGCCATAAAACAACTCCGTTCATGATGCCCTTGGCCGGATAGTCCTCCACTTTCGCTGTCGCCATTTGAGCGTAAATCATTTCAGGCGCCCGCCTATGTCTTCGGACTCAATGGCATCTGGGCATAGCCGAAAGCAACGGCCACAGCCATATCGAGCGACTCGATGCCATATAAATCACCCTTGAGTCGAGGACGGGTAGAACTTAACAAATCAAGGCAAAACCAGTAAGCCCGCCAGCCACCGTCACGAATCCATTTGTCAGTTATTTCAAGTGCGAGTGTTGCAGTCCCTGTGGTCCTCGCTGCCGATGGTTGTTGCGCGATACGACTCAGCGCATCGAGTGCGTCTTGGACAAAACAACTCTCGGAAAACAATCGGCATATACGATCTGAGGTGGAATCTTTCGAGTGATTTCGTCGATCATTCAACAATGCACAGATCACATCACGGATGTAATGATTTAGAACAAGTGCGTCCACCTTGCCCATTCCGATAACGTTAAGAACATCGAAGCAAATCTCGATGATTCGTTTTTTGTTTGCCTGCGATCTTTCCTTATTCTGAGGTTGAGCTTCCAACTTGGAGGTCTTCGCGGATGACTCGACGAGGATTTGAGCCGATTTCTCGTCGAGTCCGGCAGCAAGCGCATCAGCCAAACTCACTTGCGGAGGCTGACGGCGAGGCACCGGACGGCGCTTTTGGAGTTCTTCAATCGCCCTACGTTTCGTCCATTTAATGACGATGTTGCCGTCGTAGCCAAGGCTGACAAGCGTGAGGTACTCCGGCTCAGAGATTGGCGTTGATTGTGGCATCAGGCACCTCAGCGTTGATCAGGCAGAGTTCAATGCTGCGAGCATTGCTGCCCGAATGTGATCTAACCTTTCTTGAGCTTCGAGACACTGTTTCCGCTTTCGGTCCCGTTTCTTCTTCAACCCTTCGAGCTTCATCGCCGCCTGTTCTTTGGCGTCACCAGGAAGTGCGAGCCGATGGGCGAGCGCCGCCGTCCTCAACGCCGTGTCGATCTCTCGTAGCTCCCGCTCAAGACTCGCTTTGGCCGTATTTTCATGACGTTCGAGTTCACCATCTTTAATCAGATGTGTTTCAATTGCGTCTCTTATCCTTCTGTCAAACTCACCCGGATCAGCGATGGTCGCTGTCAGGCTTCCGATCTTTATGCCCGTCTTGGATTTGTTGCGTGGCATCGTAGAAGTCCTATTCAACGGTCCATCTGAATAAAAAGAGCGCCTTTACAACCTGCCTTTGGAGAAGCCGGCCCTCAATGCTGTCAATCAGTTCGTCCCGCCGCTTGTCAATGCCGTCCTGGGCCTCGAACAATTCTCGACGCTTGCGGTTGCGTGTGCTTTCGTGGACCTTGATGGTCTTCTGGCCCTCCAGCTTTTCCCGTAGTGACGCCGCCAGGGATGCCAGCCTTCTCGCTTCCCGAATCTGCTTGTCGATGTCCTTGATATCACGCTCCAGCCCTTGCTTGAGGTCGTCAGACCACCGATCCAGCTTCACCACTTCCTCGTCGAAGAACTTGGCGTTTCGCTGGTCTACCTCTTTCACTTTTGCTCGGACTTCATGGGTGCGGAGGTCAGTTAGGTCACGGACGGACGGAACCGCCTCCGGCCCGGCGGTGTGGGCGGGTAATCGCAAGAGCTTCCGGGCGATCTCCTCATCGAGCGGCTGGCCGTCGTCGGTGCAGGCGGCGAGAACGAGAAACTCCTCTTTGTCGAGCGCCTGGATGGTCAGCTTCGATAACTCCAGCCAACCCGACCTCCCCACCAGAGGTTTTAGCACGCTAACCACTTCGCCGTAGCCGGAGTAGTCCAACTTCAACATGGTGAGCGGTAGTTGTCGGTCGATAGCCCGGTGGATTAGTCGAATAGCGAGGGGATGGTCCTGCCGATAGAAGGTGTCGCCGGTCTTTTCCGCTTCCCTCCAGTCGAAGTGATAATAACCGTGTTGGGAATCGGGGCCGATGTAGCGGAACCGTGGCCGATCGCCCTCGAAGACGACTTGGCTGTCCAGTTCTGTCCGAGTCAGGTCCAGCAGCCACCGCTCACGTTCGTTAAGGGTTTCGAGCGTCTTGTCTCGGTTGACCCGTAGCCGGTGGCTCACGTCCTGATCGAAATGTTCTAGGAGGGCCTGTCGAGTAGCCGTCATTCGGGTTTGAATTTGGTCGTCCAGGTCGGCCTGGAGTTTATCGAAAGCGGCGGTGATCTCCTCAGACGTGCGGCAGGTTTGATACACCTGGGCAATGCGGCGCTCGATGTCAACGCCGGATTCGATCACACCCAGCACTTCGTCGCTGACTCCGAAGACGCCACTGAAAAGACTGAACTTCTCGCTGAGCAGTTCATGTACCCGTCTATCTGCTTCATTGCGGCTGTTGATGAAATTCAGCACCACCACGTCATGCTTCTGCCCATAGCGATGGCAGCGGCCGATTCGCTGCTCCACCCGCTGCGGGTTCCACGGGAGATCGTAATTCACCACCAGAGAGCAGAACTGGAGATTTACGCCTTCCGCAGCAGCCTCGGTGGCGATGAGGATGTCGGCGTGGTCACGGAACTGCTCGACAATCGCACCTTTGATGTCCACGGGTCGAGAGCCGCTGATGACATCCTGACCTTCGTGACGCCTGAGCCACTGCTCGTAAATTTGCTGAGAACTGGGATCGCTGTTGGAGCCGTTCATCATGACTAACCGGCCCTCATGGCCGTTGGATGATAGCAGCCGGAACAAGTATTCCTGGGTACGACGAGACTCGGTGAAAATGACAGCTTTGCGGGCCGCTCCGAGGATGTCCGTGCGCTCGAATGCGATTTTGAGGGCCGGAATCAGGGCTTGGCCCTTGGCGTTCGTTGTGATCGTGTCGGCCAAGGTCGAGAAGCCCCTGAGTTCTTCGAGTTCCAGCTTCACCTGTTCGGGGTCGATGTCTGGCGAAGCATCGTCATCCCCATCATCGACCTCAGCCAACTCGTCTTTGAGTTCGTCCACTCCGTCCAGATCATCGTCTGTGAGAAGGTCCAGTTGATCGGACAGCCGTTCGAGCCGGTAAATCAGTCGCCGCAGCGTGGCGGCGATGGCGAAGGTCGATGACGCCAGCAATTTGCGAAGGACGAGTGTGATGAGTGTTCGCTGGCTTTTTGGGAGGGCGATGAGCGTGTCACGCTGGAGGTAAGTCGAGATGCTCTCGTAGAGCCGGTGTTCGTCGTCACTGGGGTGGAAGTCCTGGGTGATCGGAATTCGCTTTGTGAAGGGGATGTACTCGACCACCTGCTTGCGGAGGGTGCGGATGCAGACCGATTGGAGCCGTTGACGCAAATTGACATTCCGGTCGTTCTCGTTCCCTGCTTTGACAAACCGCTCACGGAACGAATCAGGGGTCCCGAATATGTGGTCATCCACGAAGCTGACCAGTCCGTACAACTCCATGAGCGAGTTCTGGAGGGGAGTAGCCGTCAAAAGAAGTTTGGTTGCTTGCCCAACGGCGTCAGCGATCTTACGGGCAGTTTTGGCTCCGGCCTTATAGACATTTCTCAGGCGGTGTGCCTCGTCAATCACCACCACGTCCCACGGCACGAGGGCGACTTCCTGAGCCTTGGCGGCCGCAAACTGATACGAGACGATCACAATGCGATCTTGAACGTCCAATGGATTGGAATTGCCAGCGATTTGGGAATCGTTGAACGTGCGGGAATCGAGAACCGTCGTGCGCAGATAAAGCTTTTCTTCCAACTCCTGCTGCCATTGTTTGCGGAGCGTGGCTGGAACGATCAGCAGAACCTTTCGTCGTCGCTCAGCCCAACGCTGGGACAGGATAATGCCCGCCTCAATGGTTTTGCCGAGGCCCACTTCGTCGGCAAGGATCGTCCCGTTAGAGAGCGGAGATCGAAGGGCGAACAAGGCGGCGTCCACCTGATGCGGATTAAGGTCCACCCGTGCATTGGAGATCGACCGGGACAGGTTCTCGATGCTGCCCGACGCCCCCTGCAAGGTGAGCAAGTGCGCCCAAAATTGGCTGTGATAAGGCGTCATCCACGTATTCCCGGGTGCCAGGTCGAAACGAGGGTCTACGATAACGGAGCAGGCGACGTTTTTCCATCCAAGCATTTACTACGCCGATGGCGTTGTTTCATGAAAATGGACTTACTGAAACGTTGCTGGAACACTCGCCGAAACGGCCCCGTTGGCCGTCGTTGCTGGCCTCATCCCAGCCGATGACTTTGCACTTGGCACGTTCGACAGTTCTCGCCAGTGCATCCCGCTTCACGACCACCGCCTAGATTTCTGTGCCGGGAACCTTTTCGACTCTGGTGTGGAATAGCCGCACCGCGTCCCGGCGTTCCTCGGACGTCAAGCCGGCCACGTCGAGCAGCCGGTTCCAGTTGTTCCGCATGTCATGAAGGCTTTCCATTCCGTCGAACCCCACGGCCCGACCTGCCGGATGCAGACGAGACGCACGGCGTCAAACTCGACCAGCCCGACGAGTATTACCTGTAACGAGCCGAGGGCGACGACGATGGGGCCACGTACCACGCCGTTTGCGAGCTGGCCGGCATGGTCGGCATCGACCTTGAAGACCGTTGAGGCCCGCCAGCATACCGCAGCCGAACCAGAAATTGACCCAGCGCCCAGCCGTGTGCCGGTCCGAAGGGGTTGTGGTTGCGGCACGAAGCCATGGGACGCAGGGATGATGCCCCACCGAGCGGATGCCCCTTAAGGTTTTTTTGTTGCCCACGTTCTGGTAACATCCACCCACTAGAAACTTGGATGGCGTTGAAACCGTGGACGTTTACGGACTACGCTTCTTGCTCGGGGTCTATATGACTTGGCAAATTGAACGTCGTAGAGGCGACAATGCGGAAAGTGTCGCCAGTTGGTACTTCCGCCTAAACGGATTCCTTTCCATCCCTGGTTTCGTCGTCCATCCTGATGTCGTGCGCCCACATCCGGTGACCGAAGCTGATCTGATCGCTGTGAGATTTCCCTTTAGTGGCGAATTCATTGCAGATCGTCCGATGATTGATGACCAAATCCTGACACGGCTGGCTCATCACCAAACGCTCTTTCTGCTCGTAGAAGTTAAGACCGACCTCTGCAAAATCAATGGCCCATGGAGCGATCCCGGCACCGGGAGTATGCAGAGGGTTATTCGCCGACTCGGATTTGCCGATTCGGCAAGGGTAGAGGAAATCGCACAGTCGATGTACTCGCACCTTCGCTGGGAGGATTCTCTGACCGTGTTGCAGTACGTCGTTGTAGGTAAGCGAAAAAACGATACTCGGCAACGCCAATATCCGAAGCTTGTTCAAATTACATGGGATATCATCGCCGATTTCCTCTTCAGCCGATTTACGCATTTCCCTGAAAAGCTTCCCGGCAATGGAAGGGCTGTTCACGCGCAATGGCCGGACTTTGGAAGATTTTACGGGAGAAAACATCGGGCTTTGTCTTCGTCAAAAGAATCTCGTAGAGCTGTTTGGGAATACATAGATCACGGGATAAAGTGACCGTCAATCTCGGCATCGAGTGCAATGTCTCCTCCGTGACATCATGAAGACAACGGCCTGCCACTGCTTCAAGGGTTCCGCGACTACTTATCGCTGTTCAAGTAGAGGGTCGCTAGACTAGACGCACTTGAGGGAAGACTGGCCGGAAATAATTTGACGGGGGGGGAGACTTGCGAAAAACAATTAGGATTAGCAGGGGGGCATGACCTCCCATCCATTACCCCGGTGAAAACTGGCAACGGAGCATCATGGCGGATGAAGTCGAGACGCAGCGAACTCACATTCACGTTCCAGAATTTCATTTGATGTAGGGCCAACGAAGTCGGCAACGGCTTTCTTACCGGAGCCGCATTTAGTGTTTGCCAGGGTTTTTGCCAAAACTGCGATCTAGACGTGACGACTGCGACAAAACAAACTTCACCACTGAGCTACACCCGCGGAATTCAGTTTTCAGCCGAGAAATGTATCCAAGGGGAGGCGGGGAATTCGGGGAGTCGGGGGATTCTTTTGACCGTTGCGTGATCGCAGACGTGGAACGACTGGGCTGCGGTCTTTCAGTTATCGAGCCAAGGGGTATTCCAAGACTTCCGGGTCAGTGCCATCCGTGTGCGCGTCGAATCGGGAGTCCTTGAGCCCGCTTCGCGCCGAGGATGGAGCGTGCCCCGGCGACCGCGGCGTTACGGACCGGGCGGCGTTACCGGCGGGCGACGCCGGGCCACCGCGAAACGGTGCGGACGCGGTGACACGCACGATCTTCAGGCAGGCGAGCAGCAGCAGGACTGCCGACGTTGACCGCGTCCAGCGGCGGGGCGACCTCGATGAGCTTTTTGCGGTGAGGCGGCATCATTTCTTTGGTTGCTTTCGCATTCGTTTGGATGAGCGATTGGCCGCCACTTTGGCGTCAACTTTTGGCGCCGACTCCAGCGCCAGTTCGTAGAACTCATGAAGCTTGGCTTGCAGTAACGCCTTGTCGGGCAGGCTGGTTTGCTACGCCGCAACCAATGCCGGTGACGCGGCCCGGCTCAGCGCATACTCAACCACTTCGCGATCCTTGGCGGCACAGAGCAGCATACCGATCGCTGGGTTCTCGTGGGGTTTTTTAACGTCGCGGTCGAGGGCTTACAGGTAGAACTCCAGCTTGCCAAGGTGCTCCGGTTGGAACTCTTCGTCCCGCTTGCTACGGCTCATAATGAGAAGATTGTGCGTCCAGGACAATTCCCGCACCAGTGGTGCGCGTTTTGGCCGGTTGCCATAGGTCTCGTAGAATTGAGTCATCCGCCAGATATTGCTGGCAGAGAAGCCGCGGGCGTTCGGCCGGCGCCGCTGGATGTATGAGGCCAACTCGCGAACGGTCCCCTTTCCCCAGCCGTCAACAGCAATCTTCCTGGTGATATGCCTGCCGATCGTCCAGTAGATGTCGATCAGCGTGGTGTTGGCCACGGCCAGTGCGCGGGCGCCTCCAATCATTGCGACCACCTCGACGCTGCTTGTCTCCAATGGCATGGCAACTTCGATCCTCTTTTGCGGTAGCTTTTCATGCGGTTTTCGGGCACCTGCGAACACTTTCAGGTGGTTTAAGACGTTTCAGGGCGTTTCAGGACATTTCAGGACATTTGAGGACAACTCTGGATGCCCTCCGAGGCTGCCGAAGCTGAAAAACGCGACGAATTGCTTACTTTTCCCCGGTCTGGCCGCTCCGATTTGGTGACGATTTGGTGACGTTTGGTGACAACTCCGGGCTGGCTAAATCAGGGTCGGGGCCGGGAAACCAGAGAGCTGCGCGAGTTTGTCCTCGAAAATGCGCCTGGCCGTTGCGGGCGAGCGTTCGCAGGAGGGAGCGGATACCGTCTTCGCCGAGCGAGGGGATAATCTCCACCAACTCGCGGAAAGGGCTTCCCGTGGCGGCATTGTCGTTCAAGTGACGTTGGAGCAGTTGAAGGTTGTGCCGTCGATCCAAGCCGCGCCGACGGGTGTATGTCTGAAAACTCGTTGCTCCTTGCGGCGGTCGGAAACGCCCCGGATGCGATGGCGCCCGCGACGAAGCGACTCAACCGAAAGGGTCGTTGAGGAGCGACAACTGCAGACGGGGCATTGAGCCAGGGTCAACCAAAGTGTTCCCGACGGAAATAGCCGGGGAAGAACGGGGCCGCCGGAATTGACCGGATTTGCAATGGATGGCGCACCCCAAAAAGTGTGCCATTGTGTGCCATTGTGTGCCGCGCCGCGCCAAAGTGCGCCGCGCCGCTCATGTGTAATACGTAGAGCCTAAGCTAGGCCGGATCTCTTGCGTGGATGAGTGGGGTGGCCCGGCTCGTTTTCCCCGTTTTCGCGGCCCACCGGAATGAGGTATGTTTCTGGGAACCCCGGAGCGAGCGGCGGGAATAGAGGTGCAGATCATGAAAACTTCTCTCGGCGTGTTGTTCGTGCTGGCCATGCTCACGGGTGCCGCGGCGGCTGAGCCGCCGGTGAAGGCGGAGCCTTTCGCGCAGGCGCCGGAACTGTTTCCCATCTTGCCGTGGGACGTGCTCCATGTGGCGCAACGGCCGCTGGGGAAGGGCGAGAATGGGCTGGAGAGCATTGCCGAGTGCGGCTTCACCGTTGGCGGTTTCGTTGAGGAGCAGGACCTGCCGGCGTGCGAGAAGCTCGGACTGACGGCGATCATGGCGTCGAGCCAGGATTGGACCAAGGTGCGGGACGAGGAGGTCGATCCCCTGGTGAAGAAGATGGTTGGGCCGACGGCCGGCAATCGCACGGTGCTGGGCTATTTCATCATGGATGAGCCGGGGGTGAACTCGTTTGCGACGCTTGGGAAGGTCGTCGCGGCCGTCAAGAAGTATGCGCCGGGGAAGCTGGCATACATCAACCTGTTCCCCAGCTATGCCACGACTGGCGCTCCGGGGCAGTCGCAGCTTGGGACGGCCACTTACACGGAGTACCTGGAACGGTATGTCGATGAGGTGAAGCCGCAGTTCATCAGCTACGACGATTACATGGTGCAGTATTCGGACGACATGAAAGAGGCGGGGCAGGCGGCGATCTACTATGCCGATCTGCTGGAGGTCCGCCGGGTCAGCCAGAAGCATGGGCTGCCGTTCTGGAACATCGTCGGCTGCGCACGGATCCAGCCGCAGGCCAGTGTTCCCTCGCCGGCTAATCTGGCCTTCCAGGCGTTCACCACGCTGGCAGCGGGAGGCCGGGGGGTCACCTGGTACAAGTATTACCCGGACGGCTATACCTATGCGCCCATCGACGGCGCGGGGGAGAAGACCAGGACTTGGGAGCATTTGAAGGCGGTGAACCGCCAGGTCAAGGTGATCGGGCCGATCACCAATCGTCTGCGCTCGACCGGGGTTTTCTTTACGTCGCCGCCGCCGGTGAAGTCATTGCCGCTGTTGCCGGGGCGGGTTGTGAAAACAATCTCGGCGAAGGGGGCGGGCGCGGCTGGGGCCGAAGCCCCGCTCATGGTGGGGGAGTTCGCCGATGATAAGGGCGCGGATTACGTGATGGCCGTGAATCTCAGCCTGGAGCGATCGACAAACTTCGAGCTGGAAACGGCCAAGCCTTACAAGGTCAGGCAGGTCTTTTCGTCGGAGAATGGCCGGCTGTCGCAATTAGAGGAAAAGAATGGTCACGAGTTGCCGGCGGGGCAGGGGGTGCTGGTTAAGCTGGAGTGATCGAGCACGGACCAAAAGCGCCCACGGAACATCTCCATGGTTCTTTTAGCCCATGTTCAATGTTCAATGATGCGGTGATCGCCTGCGCGTGGAGGTCGCTGAGCAAGCGCCGCAGTTGATTGCTGCCGATTCACTCCCGATCGACGAGCATGGACAAGAAATCAGTTCCCATGAGCCGGTCCAGCGCCGACAGTTTTGCCTCGAGGCCCTGGTCTTCCAGCGTGATCGGCTTGCCTGTTTTCAGGCAGTCGACAATCAGTTTGTGCCCTTCGACCGCCTCGGCTTCGGTGGCATATCGGTGCGTGTAGTGGTTGCCGTCCGGGACGAAGACCATCGTTTCGAAGATCAGCGGCTTGTCGTCGGGCTTTTCCGGCGTGAACAGCCCGCCAGGGTGCTCCATGCCCAACAGGACGGTGGAAATGCGCAGGGTCACGCCTTGTTGCTCGACGAAATCTTCTGCCACCTTGCGGTAATCCGGGTTGTCCGCCTGCAACCGGCACCACTGCGTGAAGGTAACGACCTCGCCCTGGCGGTTATAGTGCTTGCACGCCTTGGCGACCCGTTCGTCAAGCTGGGCGAGCAGGTCTGCCGGCAGGTCGGGTTCGGAGGCGTCGTCGGGGATTCGGTTCTTGGGCATAAATAACTTCTGAAGTTAAGTTTTCGTCTCGGGCAACGAATAACGATCCCTGCGCTCGGGGTTTTGCAGTCTGGTGCAACCGATTACGCTCGGAGAATCGTCGGCAACCCTGTGCCTTGGCCGCCGGGTCACGAAAACGCTGCCGTCACGCGATCTTCTTTGCAGCCCGCGATTCATCGAGCAGCATCCGCGCGGTCTGGACAAGGAACTGCACGGAACTGTCCTCGACAACCGGAGTCATAAAGCCATGAACTATGGCGCTCCTCACCTGGAAGAGGCCTTCGAGATCGCGCAGAACACTGCTCTGTAGCACGCCGTCGGAGTAGAGCTCGTTGAGCATCGTCCGTGGAGACGATCCCCAACCAGCGTTTTCCCCATTTGCTTGAAGCCGCCTTCGCATGGCGGTTTCCAGAACGGCCCAGGCGGCTACCACAGCCTGCCGGGTAAAGCCCGCCTGGAGCAACCGCTCGGCGTCTCCTAACGCCCGGCGAATGTCTTCTTCCGAGGGCTCGCTGGCTTCTCTCTTATCCGGCATCATTTGGACTTCAGATCCAAGCACGATGATGTCGAACCTCCAGCCGGGCTGTTTCTCGGTGATTTCAGCGTATCTCGGGACCTCGCGGTCCGCTTCCAGGTCCGACTGGCTCTTTTTGGCTGACACAAGGACACTGCGGTCACCTCGCGTAGCCATGATCTCGATCTTGAAGTCCTTGGCAAAGTCCGGGAGATCGTCCGGCCCGGGCCGGACAATGACTTTGTATCCTTGGGATCGATACCTGTCGGCTACCTGGCTGAGGCGCTCTTCGATATTCATGGCATCACTTCGGAAGAGCTTGGCCATGCCGCCAAGTTTGCCTTCCCGTTCGGCGTACTTTGCTGGTTCGAGATCGGCGGCCCGAGAACCGCGAACTCCAGGTGCATGGCCATTTTTGTAATCCGTGCTCCATGTCATTGAATCTAAGCTTCCTGCATTGTATTGGGGCAACCTAAGGGTGGCAATCAGACCCGGCGCCTGCTGCCTGTTAATCCGTGACCCGCGAGAAGTCACCACTCATCCTTGCTCTTCTGCTTCGAGGGGCTTGAGCCCCAACCCGTGGCGCCGCTCCCCACCGGAACTCCGTGCTGGAGCGTCGCCCCGGTGGTGAAGTGAATCCGGCCCTGGTCGCTGTACTCGGTCTGATTCAGCAGGTCCTGCACGCGCTGGATTCGGGTGGCGGCCAGGGGGTGGGTGCGGAGCATTTCGGGTTGGCCGCCGGGGGTCTCGGCTTCGAGTTTTTTGAGCACGTTCATGACGCCGAGCATTTCGTGGGGGTCGTAGCCGGCCTGGGACATGTAGCGCATGCCGTACTCGTCGGCCTGGGATTCGTCGTCGCGGCTGTAGCGGAGTTGCAGCATCTGGTTGGCCATCTGTGCGGCGGCGGCCTCGGCGTAGCCATTGCGGTCGTTGCTGGCGCCGACGGCCACGCCGGTGGCGATGGTCTGCCCGAGCTGGCCTTTTTCCATTTGCTGGGCGGAGTGGCGCCAGATGACGTGTCCGGTTTCGTGGCCGAGGACGCCGGCCAGTTGCGCCTCGTTGCTGAGCCGCTCGAGCAGGGCGCGGGTGATGAAGATTTGGCCGCCGGGCAGCGCGAAGGCGTTTACCGTTTGCGGGTCGTTGAGCAGATGGTAATGGAAGTTGCTGGCGTACGGGCTGCGGGCGGCATCGGAGCGGGTGGCCAATTGTTGGCCGATTTTTTCGACTTCGCGGGCAGCCGGATCGCGGGCCGCGTCGGAATCGCCGCCCATTTGCGCTGCCATGCGCGGGGCGGCGGAGAGGCCCAGCGACATCTCCTGGTTCGGGGTCATGGAGATGTGCTGGGTGACGCCGGTGACCGGGTTGACCTGGGTGTGGGCGAAATAGCGCAGCACGCCGAAGAGGATGATCAGGCCCCCGATGATCCAGGAAGCATGGAACCCGAACCGGGGGCCGCTATTGTAGTTGTCGCCGAAGAGGGTCATTTATTTGGGTCCTTTGTCCTTGGTCCTTTGTCACTGGTCACCGGTCACTGGTCGCTTGCCGATT
>Ga0182024_10019301_pt1 | contig 12588 bp, 11 predicted proteins | sample P32metaG_FD_120480 | JGI IMG/M metagenome (GOLD analysis project Ga0182024, IMG submission 120480) | Permafrost microbial communities from Stordalen Mire, Sweden - P3-2 metaG (Illumina Assembly) | ecosystem: Environmental > Terrestrial > Soil > Wetlands > Permafrost | place: Sweden: Stordalen... | reverse complement strand
TGCGGACGCGGTGGTCGCAGCGGAGGTTGAGGTCGGGGTCGAGGTCGGGGTCGAGGTCATACGCCCGGGCGCTCAGCCCACTCCCGAAACCCGCTTCTCAACCTCAGAAACCCGACGCTCGAGATCCTCGAGCCGAAGTTCGCGCTGATCGAAGCGCAGCCGAAGCTCGGCTACTTCGACGCGCAGAGTACGGAGGTCCTCCGAGTTCTTCCGGACGGCCTCCTCGAGCGCCGAGATGCGCGCTGACAAGCGCTGCTCGAGGTCAGCCATCTCCGCCCTCACCCCGTCACGAAACGACATCACCCCCTCCGCAAGCGCGACCAACTTTGACTCGACCCGCTCGACCACCACACCGATCGCGCGTACATCCGTCTTTGACGGCACGAACCTCTTCATTGACCCGGCGAACGTCTTCCTTAACCAGGGCAACGTCCTCTTTGACGGCACGAACGTCTTCCTGGATCAGGCGAACGTCTTTGACCAGGCGAAGGTCGTCTCTGATCGCGCCAACGTCCTCCCTTGTGGCGTACTCCTCCGAACTCTTACGTCGCGCGGCCACCCAGTCGGACTACCACGCGGGCGAGGCGGGTCAACGCGACTCTAGGTTTCGCGAGGAGCCCGCATCACCCATCGACGACACGCCGCGCGCCGTCGCCACGCGACCACCGCGAGCGCCCCGACAGCCGCCACCCACCACGGCGGCGTCGACTTTGCGCCCCCGCCTGCATCGCACCCGTACTCGGGAGTATGCACGATCGCTCCCACGTCAGGACTAGGATCGTGCCCCGTCAAAAGGTCCGAGTAGACCTTCTGTTGGTCCAGCTTGATTTCGGCCAAGGCCGTATCGAACAGAGGCTGCTCGCTGGGCAAATTAAGGCTTGCCGTGACGCCGTCTTGGACGAGGAGCTCACCGAAGGGCGTCAGGTTAGGGCTGCCTCCCAATCCGCCCTGGTTGGTCAGGTGACAAGGGGCGCAGTTATAGGGCTGGTACACTGATGTGTTCGGAGGCAGCGCACTCTGCAGAAGATTGATGTACCCAATCTCCGCCCCCGCCCTCCCCGCCCACGCCATCACGACCACGATCCCCGCGACCATCGCCAACACCTTGCGCATCGTCTTGTCGCGGCGGCCCGTCATCGTCCCGCTCCTCACAGAAACACGTGGAACTGCGCGAGCCACGTCGATGCGTTCGTATAGCTCGCCGGAGTCGGCCCGACCGGAGCGTTCCCCAGGGTCGAGTAAATCGCGTCGATACGCACGTCGGCGTGCGGCAAGAAAAACCACGCTGCCGAGAGCCACCCGTCGAACGAGTTCGGCTCCCCCGCCGTGCCGCTGTTCATCGTCTCGCCCGTGAGCATCACGTGGAAGCCCTGCGCCGGCTCGTAGTCCGCCTGCGCAAAGCCGGCAAAGCCTCCCCGGTGCCCGTTCCATGTCAGCGATTGATACATCGAGTCGAACTCGGCCATGAGGACGAGCTGCGCCACCGGCGCGTACCGCGCGAACCCCCCGTTCGCAAAGCGGTAGTCCGTAATGCCATAGACGATATCGCGCGTCGCCCGCGTGAAGAGGCTGCTCACCCCAAAGGCCAGCGTGTTGATCGGCGCGTACTCGACGTAAGCGCTGTACCCTCGTTCCCGAAAGTCATCAGGATGGATCTGAAAGTTCCCGGCGATCCCCATGACTTCGCCGCGGAGCTTGTCTTTGCCGAACGACAACGACACCCCATACTGTTGCGTGGCGTCGAGATCGGTCCGCGACAGCGACCGTGCCCACAGCGTGTGCTCGATCATCCGGATGCCGAAAGGCAGCGCCATCCGTCCCCCGCGGAGCAACCACGCGCCGTCGTCGTCCAGCTCGACGCCAATCCAGTGCTCCCGCGAAATCAGATTGTTGCTCGGGTTGTCCGTGATCGACGCAGCAAGATCCCCCTGGGGCGCGTAGCCGAGATTGCCCGTGGCCCGGAACCGGCCGACCTTGATGTCCGCATAGAGATCGGCGTTCATCGTGATGAGCTCTTGCTGCAGCACTCCGCCTTCGGTCTGATTGATGTAGGCGCCCTCGCGAAAGTCTCCCCCTACGCGGAGCTGCTTCGGCAGAGGTGCCAGACCCCACAGGAAGCCCGCCGTGCGATCGGCCTCGTCGGTCTCGGCGCTGCGACCGTACTGCATGCGCAAAAGCAAGTCGCTCTGCGCGCGCCCGTATTCCGTCAGGGCGCCGGCCCCCCCCGACGGATCGGTATGGCACGGCATGCATCCGGTGTAGCCATGCCGAATCATCCATGGGTAAGCCTGCGCGCTCGAGGCCGCCGAAAAGAGGACCATGCCGAGGCAGACGGCAACGACCCAACGAATCAAACGCGTGGCTTTCATCGAAGTGTGAGTCGCGGCACGCGCGATCGCCAACAAGTGACGGAGAGAGGGCTCTCGGCGCCGGCGGTCAGCTCCCTGTAACTTTGAAGTTGGCGTTCACGTCCACGTCCGGCTTCACCGTGACGCCGAGGTAGGAAGGTACAGTGATGCCGAAATCGGTCATGAGGAGGTGGACTCTTCCGTGCGTCGCGAACACGCTGCCATCCCACTTCGAGTCGTAGTGGACGGAAACGGGCTTCGTCTGCCCGTGCAGCGACAGAGTTCCGGGCGCGTCGGCCTCCACCGCACCGGCGGCGGGAATCTTCAGCGCACCCCGCGCGACCGTAAGCGTCGCCGTCGGATACTTCGCCGTCTCGAGGTAGTCCTTCATGTGCTTGTCGCGAAGCGAAATGCCTGTCGTCAGGTTCGCGAGCGGAATGGTGACCGTGAGGTTCGTGCCGTCATCGACAACCTGGAGCTCACCGGTCGATCCCTCGATCTTCAGCCCCGCGGGTCCTGAAACCTGAAAGCTCACGCGAGTGTCCGTCGGCGACGAAAGCGCCGCGTGGCTCGCAGCCGCGCTTAGGGTGAAGAGGCTCAACGACACGGCTGCAACGCAGAGGCGTTTACATCGTTCCATGCGAAATCCTCCGATGCGCGTCGCGCGAAGCGAACTCAATTACTGGCCGCGACATCCCTTTTGCAAGAGTCTTCTCTGTTACGTTTTGGCGACGCGCCCGGTGTAGGAGCCATCGAATACCACGAGAGATCATGGGCAGAAGGCCTGCGGCGCGAAGCCGAGCTTGCCGTCCGCTAGATCGAAGATCACGAGATGACCCAGCATCGCCGACGTGCCGAGAACGGTTCCTGTCGCGGCCGTGCCTTGAAGGATTCCGCTGCAGTAGTACGTGCTCCCATCGCGCTCCGTCGTGGGCGGGAGGTAGGAGTCCGTCGCCTTCAAGTCGAGCGAAAAGGTTCCACCGCCGACTCGGGGAAACGACAGCGTCAAGGCCGGAAACATGGTGTCAATCTCGGCGGGGCTCAGCGACGAGGAAAAGCAACCCGTCGTGCCAAGCCAACTCATCCCGCCGTCGAAGTCGGTGGAAAAGGCCACGACGTCCTCGATCTTGGATGCCAGCGCATGGAACACGTCCGGCAGAAGAACCAGCACGCTGGAGCCTGTATCCACCGCAGTGGCCCCGAAATCGCTCGCGCCGAACCCCAGCGACTTTCCCCCAAGTCGGAGATCGCTGACCGTCACGCTGTAGTAGAGCGAGCCCGCTGAATCGAGGATCGGCGTGTACAGGGCGGGGCCGCGCAGATCCCCGCGAACCGGATCGACGCCGCCGATCATCAAGAGACCTCCCGAGGAGCAGACCTCGACGGCAAAGACATTGCTCTCACCGCCTTGCGTGAGTTTCGACCAGAAGGCGTCGGTTCCGGTCACGGAAGCCGCCGCCGGGCCGAAGCCGACGATGCCTTGCGGCGCAAAGGGTATGGTCCCAAAGGCGCATCCTCCGTCCTTGAAGAACCCGGATTGCGTTCCGATCGCCGCAAGATCCATCTTCACTTTTTCGTCGACCCCCTCGAGCGCCACCGAGTCGGAATAGACTTCTCCTGTCCAGCCGCCCAAGGCGTAGTTGTCGGATGTCGTCTTTTGCTGGCCCACCGCCGACGCCCCAGGCTCGTAGACGGGCGAGACGTCGCAGTCGTCGCAACTCGCCGAAGCGACGGCCAACGTCCCCGACCCGGTGTCGATCGTCAACTGGAACGCCTGCGAGCCAACCTTGAACTCGGCCGCATATCCAGGTCCCCCACATCCCTTCAACGGGACGGTCACGGCGTTGCCTTCGGGGAGATCGAACGGTCCGTCATACGCCGCCAAAACGTCTGCGGACGCAGCGTCACTGTCCTCGCCCATGACGGACGGGGATCCAGAGGAGCAAGCAACGCCCCCCGTCGCGATCATCGTCGAGACGATCGCGCGGACCGCCCATGCTCGAGTCACCACAAGCACAACCTCTCTACAAGCCGTACTTCTTCACCTTCTCGTAGAGCGTCGAAACGGCGATCCCGAGCATTCGCGCCGCAGACACTTTGTTCCCGGAGGTGTGCGCCAGCGTCTGACGGATCGCGACGCGTTCGATCCGATCGAGCGCTTGGCCCGCGAGGGGCAAAGCTTCCAAGCGCGACCCGTCGTCCCGACTCTCGCTCAAGAGGCGCAGGTGGTGGGCCTCGATGACTCGACCGCCCGACTCGACGAACGCCGCGGCGCAGACCATGGCGTTCTTCAGCTCGCGAACGTTGCCCGGCCACGGGTGTGCGCGAAGCGCGGCGATGGCTGCGTCCGAGAGGGACAGCTCGGGGCGACCCAGATCCGTGAGAAGGCCGCGCACGAGCTCCGGCATGTCATCCAGCCGCTCGCGGAGCGGCGGAACGGGAACGACCGCGACCGCGAGTCGGAAGAAGAGGTCTTCTCGGAACCTCCCGGCGGCAACCTCGGCGCGCAGGTCTCGGTTCGTGGCCGCGATGACCCGCACGTCGACCCGCCGATCCAGGCGGCCGCCCACGCGCCTCACCTTGCGGCTCTCGAGCGCGCGCAAGAGGCGCGGCTGCAAGTCGAGCGGGAGCTCCGCGATCTCGTCGAGAAACAGCGTGCCACCGTCGGCGCGCTCGAAGGCGCCGGCGTGCGTGGACACGGCTCCAGTGAACGCGCCCCGCTCGTGACCGAGAAGCTCGCTCTCGGCGAGACTTGCCGTTACGGCGCCGCAGTCGAACACCACGAAGGGTGCTTGGGCTCGAGGGCCCTGCTCGTGGAGTACGTGAGCGAGGACGTCTTTGCCCGTGCCTGTCTCTCCGAGCAACGTAAGTGTTACGTCGGTGGGAGCAAAGCGGTCGAGCATGTCGAACACTTCGTGCATGGGGCCGGATCGAGCCGAGAGTCTCCCGAAGTGACGCACGGGGAACAGGGCGCGGCGGCGCGAGAGTTGCGCAACTAGCATGTCTCGTCGACTCTCAACGGTGACGGTAGCGACCAAAGGGGTTACCTCTTCCGAGCGAACGTACGTAGGCGAGTGCGTGCGAACTGACAGGCGGCACCCTACTCAATCAATCAAGACTCCGAAGCCAACTCTCGGCAACATTCCCGATCCGCGCGAGTACCGGCGCGTGACATCTTTGAGTCAAATCGATGACGAAGATGGCGTTCTCGTATTCCAGTTATCGGAGGCTTGTGGCAACGCGAGTCGTGCTAAGAGGCTGCGCCCCGTAAGGAGACATGAGACCCCTTGTCGCCTTCACTGTATTCGTCGCGGGCTCGGTCATCGCCTGCTCTAGTTCGAGCATGCCGGGCGCATCCGACGTGGCAGGACCTGACGCATCCGAGGACCACGCGACGCGCGAAGACGGCAAGGATTCGGGGGTCGATGCGTCGGCACGTGCGACGGTCGATGCTTCCGCGACGCCGTTTATGGCGCCGCCCCCTCCTTCTCTCGGAGGGATACGCATCGCTAACTGGTCAGCGAGCGCGCCACCCGTGGATTTCTGCTTTGCGCCCCACGGGACGACGAAGTGGCAAGGCCCTGTGCTTAGCGCAGCGGGCCCTCAGGACGGCGGGGCGTACGGCGATGGGAGCGCCCCAGGACTGACGTTCAGCGACGGAGGGACCACAGGGCTGGGCTTTCCGGGCGTTACTTCGTATTTTTACTTCGCTCCTGGACAATACGACGCGCGATTCGTCGCCGCAGGGTCACCGGAGTGCAACGTGCCAGTCGTTGCGCCGGACGCGAAGACGTTGCCGGTGCTGTCGAAGGAAGGGCTCCTGACGATCGCGTTGTTTGCCGACGTGGGCGGGGACGCGAGCACCGGAGCGCTGACGGTTACGGGGTTCAAGGACGATGCCACTTTGCCGCCGGACAGCGTCATCGGTCCAGGACGCACTGCACTCCGATTCATCAACGCAGCATCGGGCGTAAGCGCAGGCTTCGGCTGGCTGCGCCCCAGCGAACCGGGAGACGTCCTGAACCAAATTTCGCCTGTACTTGCTTCGATGTTCAGCGGAGTGCCTTATGGTCAAGTAAGCGGACCAGAAGAAACGACGACCACACCTCCCTTCGTCGACGACAACGGATACGTATTTGCAGATTTGTCGGTCGAGGAACCTCTCGACCTTGGATCGCTTGAAGCGACCGTTTCGCAGAACGAGAGTCCGGTTCCGGTCGCCACGATTTCGCTGAACCCTGCGCCGGGAGCGATACTGACAGGAATTCTGCTGGCCGAAGGCGTTGGCGATGCGGGAGACGCGGTCCTTCGACTCATGCTTTGCGTGGACAATGCGGGGACGTGGAACCTAGGCGGAAATTGCGTCGTCGGCTCCCCCTAGCCACGACCGCCCGCGACCATTCGGCCATCTCGTAGACGAAAGGTTTGCTCAGATGTCGCAATCACCCCGTCGCTCGAGTGGCATAGGGTGCGGCGTCATGGGCATCTCCCCCAGCCGTCGCAGGAGCGCACCGTCGCGCGCGGCGCGTGTCGCCGCAGCGATCGCGACCCTGTGCGTCGCAGGCGCGATCGTCGGTTTTGCTTGTGGCGGGGGTCTTGCCTGCGGTGGAACGACGGGACGCGAAGGGCTCCCGGATCCCAGCCCGGACGGCGGACAAGACGCGACCGTCGCCCTCGTCGAGGCGGGCGGGCAGGATGCGAGTCTCGGCACAGCAGCGTTCGACGTCACGATTCTGTACGCGGACATCGTCTTGCCGGACGTGGCCGCCCCTCCCGCCGATGCGGGCGATGCCGAGGCCGGGAATCCGTGGCCGAACTGTCCGCCGTTTCTTCCCGTTGTTGGCTACGGCAGCGACGGAGCGCCCGTCGTCTTGCCGCCGGACGCGGCCGATCTCGCCATCGACCAGATTCCGTCTGCATTCGACGACGCCGGGCAAATCGTCCCGGCTCTGGACGGAAGTGCGTGCGCTACATACGGGTGGTTGGGCAGCGTTGCAATTGACAAGTGCACCGAGTCGAACTCAAGCGGCACATCCTTCGCTCTGCTCCCGCCCTGCAATTGGTGCGTTGATGGAGGCACAGCGGCCGCGGGGCCGGGGGTCGGATCGCCACGATATGACCTATGCATCGCGCTCTACGAGTGCATGATGCGCACAGGATGCGCGGCGCGCGGCAATAGTTACTGCATTTGCGGAACGCCATCGGCCGAAAGTGGGTGCTTCGTGGATGCGGGGGGCCCGTGTGCAAGTGAGGAGCTTGCGGCGCTCGAGGCTCTGCCGGGTTCAGCGGGGGTCGAGACGGCCGTCAAAAACTTCGTGAATGATCCAACGGCCACGGGGGGGACCTGCGGAAGTGGCCTGAACCAGGTGGTCACTGCTGACACCTTTGATACATCTTGCTTCCCTTGTGGAGGTATTGGCAGCGCGACGGAAGCCGCGCCGAACGTCGCGACGGGGACGTGCCCCGCAGGCGAGAGCAACACCTTGAAGGACAAGAGCGGCAACTTCTGCTGCGCCGCGACCGGGAACCCGTGAGAGAGAGACGACGCGAGAAGCGCAACGCACGGAGGCCAAGATGAGTCGCGAGAGCTTCGCTATCGGTCTGAGCTGGTTCACGAGCGTCGCAATGGCATTTTCTGTCGGCTGTTCCGACACGGGCGACAGCAGCGCAGTGCCAGGTGAGGACGCGACCACGAGCGACGCTTCGCTCGACGCAACCTCCAACGCCGACTCGCGCACCGATGCGCGTAGCACCACGGACGCGAAGGAAGCCGACGGCGCGGAGAAAGACTCCACTTCTGAAGACGCGCGTCTGGACTCGACCTCGGAAGCAGCCCGCGATTCGAGCGAAGATACCGGCTCGGACTCGCCCGCTACCGATAGCCCTTCGGACGTTGCGCAGGACATGGGGGTGGCGTGCTCTGGATTCGGAACGGGCGTCGAAGCGACTCCAGACACGGCCGCAGGTAGTTGTCCGGCTGGGCAGGACAACACCGGTACGTTGAAAGACTCGGAGGGCCATTTCTGCTGCGCTCAACGGGTGTGCTTTAACGGGGCGACCGAGGTGGGAACGGGAACCGAAGCGAATCCAAACACGGCAAGCGGCGCCTGCCCGACGGGGCAGATCAATTCGGGCACCTTGACCGATCTGGCGGCGAACTTCTGCTGTACCCAGAAAGCGTGCTTCGACGGCGCGAACGCAGTAGGAACCGGGGCCGAGGCCAGTCCGAACACGGCGGCAGGTACGTGCGCGGCTGGCCAGAGCAACTCAGTCAAGGATACGGCGGGAAACTTCTGTTGCGCTCAAGAGGCGTGCTTCGACGGGGCCACGCAAGTGGGAACCGGCGCAAAGGCCAGCCCCAATACCGCCGCGGGCACGTGCCCGGCGGGCCAAACCAATACCGGCACGTTGACCGACTCGGCAGGAAACTTTTGTTGTTCTCCGGCCACTTGCGTGGGCGTCGGCACCCAAAGCCAGGCCACTCCGGATACGGCGGCGGGCACCTGTCCCGCAGGCCAGACCAACACCGGCACGTTGAAGGACTCGTCCGGGAACTACTGCTGCAGTGCGGCGCCGTGCTTCAACGGTGAGACCAAGGTAGGAACCGGGACGGAGGCCACTCCCAATACGGCCGCGGGCACGTGCCCCGCCTCGACGTTCAACAACCTCGTGGACAACGCCGGTAACTTCTGTTGCAGCAGCCTACTCGTGCCGTGCACGACGGCCGGAGTGACGGGCTGCGTCCAGTGTACAGGGAACGCTTCGGACACGGGGGGCGGGGCGATCCCCCTCTGTACCCCGACCGAAGCGCAGCTCGTCGCCACCGACATCAAGAAAGGGCTTATTGCAGCGGCTGGGCCGGCGCCGACCTACACCTCGGCCGCGGACGAACCGGATGGGGCCCCGCTCATTCAAAGCTGCTACGTCTGCTTGAGCGCCAAAGGCTGCCTCGACGATAACGAGGGAGACACGGGCGCAGAGTGCGAGGATAGAGCCTTCACGGCCGCCACGACCATCGCCCAGTGCCAGGCCACGCTCTCCTGCATTCTCGGCACGACGTGCAACGCGAGCGCGTTCAGCGCGTGCTATTGCGGGGCGGCTACGCCCAGCGGAACTTGCACGACCGACACGACGGCCGTCAACGATCCCGTGCCGGCCAGCACGAGTGCCAGCGTCATCGGCGGCTCGTGCGACGTGGAAATCAGCACGGGGTTGGCACTATCTATCACCGACGGGATCGACGTCCTCAAGAACATCGCGAATGCAAATTTGGCGGCCGGGCGGGCGGGCGCCATCTTCGAGTGCGGGGTTGCGGGCAAATGCACTGGATGCGAATGACGAGCCTCGGAGCGACGGCGCTTGCGTGCTCCGTCATGATGAGCCGCGCGTCCGCTGCCCGGGAGGCTCTGTCTCCGTCGAGAGCTCCGCTCGATGAATCGGAGGTCCAGGCGATGCGCGCCGCGGCACCGCACGCCGTCGACCTTCTGGAACAGGGCGAAGCCCTCGCGACCGCCGGCGACTTCGCAAAGGCAGACGCAATTTTCCTGCAGGCGCAGAAGGAGTACGCCGGCGGATCGCTTCTTCTGCGCCGCGACTGCGAAGCGAAGACCGCTCTAGGACAACGAAACGACGCCATTCAGGCCTGTTCGCGGGCCATCGAAGCGACACGATCCGACCCGAACGTACGGGCGCTCGTCCACGCTCTCATCGACGGTCCCCACCCGCCGACCGCGTCGGAGCTTTCAGCAGCGCTCCTCGTGACTGCCGGGGAGCACCACCTGGCCCCCGAACGGCCGACGGCGGCAGCGGCGGCCTGCGATATCGCCGAGAGGTTAGGAGACGGAGCCATGTTGAAGCGCTGCGCAGAGGAGCTCGTACGAATCGCCCCGGATGACCCCGCGACGGAGAGGGCCATGTCTCTCCTGTCGGCTTCGTGTCCGCCGTGGCGGTTTTGGAGCGGATGGCTTGCGATTCTTGCCGTCGTCGTCGTTACTCTCGGAGACGCCTTCCGTCGACTCTCGCGTCGGCGGCCGAAGCGGTCGAGCGTCGTTGCGGTGGCACTGCTCATCGCGGCGCTCGGCAGCTTTGCATCAAGGACTGCGTTCGCAGACGAATCCGACGCGCCCGAGCATGGGTGGCTGAGCAAGTGGGCTATCGACGACAAGAGCCCCAGCTCGATGATTCCGAGCGAAGCGGACCGAAACGCGGATCCGCTCCAGTTCGGCTACTGGCTGCAAGACGTCACGTGGAAGGGGGAGCATGCCTCCAGGAAAGGCGACCACGCCGCGGCCGCAAAGTACTTCGGCACTCTCGCGGACGCCGTGCCGGATCGGGCGATCGGCTTTACCCTCGCGTGCAACGAATACGAGGCTCTCGGAGATCTCGACCACGCCATCAACTCTTGCGGGCAGGCGCTCTATCGAGGGGGCGCGCTCGTCAAAGACTACGCGCACTTCGTCGAGCTCGTGCTCGCCAAGCCGGGGAAGCTCGGCAAGAAGGAGACGGATAAGCTCGCGGAGGTACTCGCGCACATGCGACAGGACCCAACGGGCCGCGGTTACGCGGACGACCTCCAGTGCGAGGTGGGAGTGCGCACGTCAAACGTCACGCTGCTCCGCGAGTGCACGGCCAACATGGCCGCGGTCGCGCCGAACAATCCGAAGATCCTATCGTACGAGTGGAATCTGGCGATCCAAGAGGGCAAGTTCGCCCTCGCGAGAGAGATCCTCGCGCGCGCAGGCGCCGCTGGGTTGCCCGCCGAGACCATCCTTCGGATGCAGAAGCTCGCGACGACCACGGAGAGGTGGCATTGGATTCGTGTCGGTCTGGTCGTCCTGGCGCTCGTGCTGCTTCTCGGCGGTTCCGGCGTCGCGGCGAGAACGTTCCGTCGCCGACGCGGGGTGTCGGCGGGAGTCGGAGGTCCTCAGGTGGAGAAAGCCGTTCTCGCGGGGTGACGGACGGATTGCTGCGCGCGGGGTCCGCGCGCGCCTTGCGGCGAGCGAGGCACTCGCTTCACGAGAGCTCCTCGAGCCCTCTTGACTATTTCTAGCATAGAAGACAATGTCTTCGTTCATGCTGAAGCTCTGGACACCGGATCGTCGGTCTTCTCGAGGCTCGCGCGCCGCGTCTCCCCCTCCCTTCCCCTCTCGCCGGTCGAACGCGGAGGTGGAAATTGAGCCCTAGAGTCAATAAAATACGTGTCTTGGGAGAGGTGCGCCCGGCCGAGGGACCGCTCTACCGAGGCACCGGCGCCAACGACGACTCGCTCCTGCCCGTCGTCACGATACTAGCGAATCCTGCCGACATCGACGGAACTCTGCGGGAGCTCGTGCTCCGAATCGAGGGACTTCTCGAGAGCCGCCGCGGGCCGCATCCGCGGGCGGCAGGATCGGGCTCCCTGACTCTAAGCGAGCTCACGGTCGACCAGGACGCGCACCGTGTCACGGTCGGCGGGGCCGAGGTCGCGCTGACCGGGCTCGAGTTCAAGCTTCTAGTCGCGTTGATGGGGCATGGGGACCGCGTCTACCCCCGCGGCAGGCTGCTCGGCGACGTCTGGGCGAGCCACGCGCTCAACCGAACCCGCAAGGTCGACACGCATGTGAAGCGGCTGCGTGACAAGCTCGGGCCCGCCGGAAGGCTGATTCAAACCGTGCGTGGCATCGGCTATCGCTTCGGCGAGGCGCCCTCGGCCCGACCTGCCGAAGAAGGCGAGAAGCGCGGCCACGCGGAGTTTGCCGCGCCGCGCGTGCCCATCCTGCGGCGCGCATAGGCCTCTTCGACGCGTCCAGACGACGGAAAGAAAGGTTCGACCGACGAGCCCTCCGCGATGAAATAGAGAAGGGCGCACTCCATTGCTGAAGTGCGCCCTTTGTGATTCAGAAGCTGAGACGGCTTAGTTGCACTGCCCCGTCACTTCATTGAAGTCAAAGATGCATCGGCAGGTCACCGAGCAACCTCCCGGCGTCGTGTCCGAGTTGCTGTTGCCGGTTGCGTGCGAATTGGCGGGAGTCGCCAACGTGCCGTTGTCGCACTCTTCGTAGGCCTGGCGGATGCCGTCGCCGCACACCGTCGATGTGCCTGCCACCTGGTTGGCGCCCACGGTGCCTGGATTGGAACCGGCAATGCCTGCTGCGCCGCCCGGGACGCCGGCCGGATTCGTGAGACAACCGTTCTGGTTCACAGTCGTCGCGGGGATTACGTTCGCGCAGTAAATCTGCTCGTTGAAGTCCTCGCAGAACTG
>Ga0182024_10019300_pt1 | contig 12588 bp, 16 predicted proteins | sample P32metaG_FD_120480 | JGI IMG/M metagenome (GOLD analysis project Ga0182024, IMG submission 120480) | Permafrost microbial communities from Stordalen Mire, Sweden - P3-2 metaG (Illumina Assembly) | ecosystem: Environmental > Terrestrial > Soil > Wetlands > Permafrost | place: Sweden: Stordalen... | reverse complement strand
CGAAGGTGATAGCAGTGGCGCGAATCCTGCCGCTAACCTCCTCGCCTGGAACGGATCCCTGTACGGGACTACTTCATGCGGAAACTATTACATGTGCAATGGCAGCAGTCTTATTTTCCGAATAAGCCCGGCCGGCAAAGAGATGGTCATCTATCGGTTCAACGGTAGCGAAGCTGCCGGAGGCCTCATAACCGTGAATGGAGACCTCTACGGCGTCGCGGACGAGGAGTCCGGAAACGGAACCGTTTTCGAGGTCAACTCGCAGGGGCACGAACGCACACTCTATCAGTTCAAGGGGGGAACGGATGGCCACTCGCCGCAGGGAAACCTCCTGGCGCTAAGCGGGTCGCTCTACGGGACGACGCGCACAGGAGGCGAGTACGGGGACGGCACTGTCTTCACGCTACCGCTTGCAGGCAAAGAGCGCATCTTGCATTCCTTTACTGGCCTGGATGGAGCGAATCCCAACGGCAGCCTCGTAGCCATTGGAAGCACGCTCTACGGCACCACGCCTCTTGGAGGCGAGGCGTACTGCGCAGGCGCGTATCCGTATTCGACTTGCGGAACGGTCTTTTCGATCACGAGCGACGGAACGTTTCACATGCTATACCGCTTCAAAGCGGGAAGGGACGCTGCCAACCCACTTGCTGGTCTGTTAGTTTACAGTGGGGATCTGTACGGCACGACGCTAGGGGGTGGCACCGGAAGCGCGGGCGGATGCGGCACAGTTTTCTCTATTACGCCCTCAGGACGCGAAGACGTTACTTATCGCTTTAGCTGTAAGGGCGGCAGTGCATATCCGTACGCTAATCTTGCTGTCAATAGCAAGACGTTCTATGGCACAACGAGGGGAACGTCTTGCGGAAACAGCTACGGTGAATGTGGGACTGTCTTTTCCCTGACAACGTCAGGCAAGGAGCGCAAGCTGCACCTCTTCCAACGCGAACCGGACGGCCTTAATCCCGAAGCTGGATTGACCCTACTTAGAGGGACTTTCTACGGTACAACGGCCTACGGTGGATCGAAGTACTCAAACGGCTACGGTACTGTATATCGAATAGCTCCCTGATCGGAAATCCGCTCCGGTCACCCTTCGGTTTCTAACATTTTCTAACAGAGCGGTTGGAAAAGGCCGGGAACGGGCGGTAGCGGACGGGAGCCAGTGTGACGAAAAGACCTACGAGATAAGACTATTCGGGATTGGACGGGAGCGCCCGGAACCCCCGAGTTTAGGTTCGACTCCCGGCCATCCCAAAAAGTATCGTCCTTATTTTACAGGCGTTTCCGCCGCACTAGCCTCCGTTTTGTCACAGATTTGTCACAGAATTCCGAGGGACTGCCTAAACTCGGATGGTATCGAGCGCCCGTGCCGCGGCGGCATCGCTTTCTCTGTAGACGTGTAGGTAGCGTTCAGCCGTGATGCGGATATCGGCATGGCCAAGACGTTTGCTCACCACTTCGAGCGGCACGCCCTTTTTCGCCAAGAGCGATGCATGCGTGTCGCGCAGGCAGTGAGCGGTGATCGGCGTGACCTTCGCCCGAGCCGCCAACTCGATCACGCGGTTCCCGAAACACCGAGGGTCGGCGAGTGAGCCATCGAGTCGGGCAAAGACGAGATCGTCGTCCTTGTATCCTGTACCGAGGATGCTTCGCTCTTTGTCTTGCGCCGCTCGGTGTCGCGTGAGGATTGCGGACAGCGTTGCCGGCATCGTGATCGTGCGCGCTTTGCCGTTCTTGGGTTCCTTGAAGAAGAGTCCTCGGCTATGCGTTCTCGTGAGTGACCGTCGAATGCTGACCATGTTGGATGCGAAGTCAATGTCGGACCAGCGCAGACCAAGCACCTCGCCCCGCCGCGCCCCGGTGTACACCGCGAACGCGACGGCGGCATAGAACCACGGCTCGGCGCTTGGGCCGCCGGATCGTTTGGCCCGCTCAGACGGATGCCGCGCCGCGTTGAGAAGCGCGGCCATCTCCGTCTCATTCAAAGCAATCGGCTCGGGCTTCACCGCCTTCGGTATGTCCTCTGTTTCCAAACAAGCCGCGACGTTCCGTGTTAGCCACTCTCTGCGGACGCCGAAGTTTAGGGCGCACCGGATGAGATCGTGCAGATGGTGGACGGTGCGGCCGGATAGCGGCCTGCCGCCGACGCCTTTGGCGGACCACTTCGCGTAAGCGTCGATAAGGTGTTCCGGTCGCAGGTCGCTCACCTTGGCCTTGCCGATCGCCGGCGCGATGTAGTTGCGGAAAAGACCCTCGTATCGTTCGCCAGCCGATGCGGATAGCGTCCTCCGTTTGACTTGAAAGAACTCGTCAAACAGCTCGGCGACGGTGATGTTGGGATTCCGAAGCGTCTGGCGATGCTTCGCCGCCTCTTTCCGCTTGGCCAGGACTTCTTCGGCTTCGGATTTGGTGACGTTGTAGAGGGTCTCCCGTTTCTGCTTGCGCTTTCCGCTTGTGCTTGGGACGTCGTAGATGATTCGATAGACTTTATCCCGTAGTCGCTTGACTGACCCCATGTCAGGTTGTTCCTTTCACGGGGATTCCAGCGCGCGGGTGTTCGGCATCGCGGTCCAGGAACTCCCGCAGGGAGGCCTTGGGGATTAAGAACTTCTGCCCGTGACGCACGCTTCGGATTCGCCCGTCCTGCAACGCTGCATAGGTCGCATTGCGGCCAAGACGTAGAAACGCCTGGGCTTCTTTCGGCGTCACCACATCGGGCAGCTCGTCGTAGGGAACGGTTGTGGCTTTCCGCGCGAGGGAACGTTGGCGTGGACTCCTGGCATCGGCCGCATCACGATCGAGACCGGGAAGGATCTGTTGCAGCTCGCACATGGCTATCGCGTGGCGAGCTTCCCGCCGGCGCCCTCTCCCATCCATCGTGATCTCCCCCGGAAACAAAAACGCCCGGGAGCGCAATCTCCAGGGCGATTTACCCGCATTATAATGCGTGCGAAAGTCGAGTGCTATTCGCCACCCCTATTATACCGCGTGCAGCGGCGCAACGCACGGAGCCGGAGTCAATTTGATTTTAGCGTCCGCGTCCAGGGCTCGCTGCGCTCGGCCCTATCGGGTAAACCCTGGACCCGGCCGCGTTCTGCAATGAATCCGGCTCGTGCTTTTCTTTGCTTCGCACGATCTTATGCAGTACAGACCCCGTCGCAGAGCCGGTCACGTCGCAGTGCTATGCCCGTGACGCTTCGGATCACCCAGCAGTGCAGCTCGATACGCGCGGCAGCGCTGTGGCGATGCTTTCCCACTATCAGAGCTGTGGTAGCCGGCGAAGCACTCATGGTGCAATCGCGCTGCAGTTCGTTGCTCTGGCACTGCGCGATCACGTCACGAAAGCGAACGTACTGAATCTGCGCGTAACATTGGCGTGGCAGGCATCGAGGGTTTTTCATGACGCAAGCCGGTGGTTGTGGCCACAGCGCCTTCGGCTCCGCGGCCCCAACCAGGCTGGAGCGGGGTCGCGGACCTCTAGGCCCGCTCAGCCCGAGCGCTACGCAGCACGGCCCTTCCGGGGACGCGCGCCCTTCCTGGCGTTTTCCCGCTTGCCAGCCGGATCCGAGTCGCGCTTCGGTGCAGTGAGCCTGAATCCGGGGGCATCTCAAAGGCATTGACGGGGCCCACTTCTTATGGCAGAATTGCCATACTTGGCGTGCCGTCATCAGAAGCCCGTCGCTTGGATCGGATCCTCGAGGAAAGACCTCAAAGCCATGCCCGAAGAGGTGCAAGACGACATCGGATACGCACTCGACCTTGCACAGCATGGCGAGCAGGCGGACTATGCGCACCGGATGCGCGGCCATCTGCGCGACGTCGTCGAGATCCGAACGCACAACGAGCGCGGAGACAGCACGTTTCGTGGCGCATATACCGTCGAGCTCGGCGACATCGTCTACGTGCTGCACGTCTTCCAAAAGAAATCGAAAAGCGGCATCGAGACGCCGAAACACGATCTCGACCTTATCCGTCAACGCTTAAAGCAAGCGCGGGAACATTATGAGCAAGAGAAACGACGAAGTGGAAATTGAAATCGGAGCCGGGAACGTCTTCGAGCAACTCGGCTTGCCGAATCCTGAGGAACGCCTCCGCAAGGCACGACTGATGAACGTTATCAACGCCGTGGTGAAACGCAGGGGTCTCTCGCAGAAGGATGCGGCGGAAGCTATGGGCCTGGACCAAGCCGACATCTCCAGGATCCAGCACGGCCGCGGCGCGCGGTACTCCACAGACAGACTGTTGAACATCCTTGCGCGGCTTGGAATTGATGTCGCGATAATCCAGCGTCATGGGGGTGCCGGCGAGCTAGTCATCGAGGTGCGCGAACTCTCGCACGCCTAGAGGCTAAGCAAAAACGATGTCACTAAGCACGCTTCAAGTACAAGCCATTGCGTCGCTGGCGGATGCACTCTACGACTTCCTGCCAGGGACGCCGCACCCCCGGGCTGACCAGCGCATTTCTTTCCCGGGCGCAGCTCGAGCGTGCGACGTAGGCAGCTTCTGGACCGGCGGATCGAAACGGCCGGCGACCACGATGCTCTTGCAACGGACGCTTGACGAGCGCAGCGACCGGTTTTGCAAACTCATCGTCGAGATCGTTAATCGCGCGATTGTATATCGACGCAACAAGTCGCCCTTAACCCGTTCCGAAATAGAGCGGGTGAACGAGGCAGTCCGCAAGCTCGGATTTAAGATCCCCGAGCTCTGGGATCCGACCTTTCTCGCTTCGCTCGCGCAACCTGTAGCAAGTCCCGAATCGCGACGGGCCGGAACCGACGCGATTTCGCCTCAAAACTTAAGCGAGCTAAAGCAGCATCTTTTCAGGATCGGCAGCCTTTCGCCGCAGGAACGTGGCTACGCGTTCGAGCGATTTTTGGCGGATCTTTTTTCGGCGTTCGGTATGGCGCCGCGCGGAGGGTATCGGCTGCGTGGCGAGCAGATTGATGGAAGCTTTGAAGACGAAAGAGATTACTACCTCGTCGAGGCTAAGTGGCAAGCGCAGAAGATCGGTGCGGCTGAACTACGATCGTTCCTGGGGGCGGTCGAATCCAAGGCTGACTGGTCGCGTGGTTGCTACATCAGCTACAGCGGATTCTCGTCCGACGGCTTGTATGCGTTCGGACAAGGGAGGCCGACCCGCGTGATTTGCGTCGATGCTGAGGATCTCTTTCACGTTGTCGACGGCAAGGTGCATCTACGCGACTTGATTCGAAAGAAGGCTCGGCACGCCGCAGAACGCGGTGAGGCTTTCGCCCCAGCTAGAGACCTCTTGCTGAATGTAATATAGGCTGCGCATCTCGAACGTCATCTCCAAGTTGCACTCAGGCGGCCTCACAGCTTCAGCACGCTTCTTCTGACACCGGTCGAGTGGTGGTCGGTGCATTCCTCGCCTTTTGGCTCGCGCAATCGGGCAGAAGGCCCCGCGAACGGCGCTACTCCGCGGCTGTGGTCGGCGGTAGGATCACGCCGGTGCTTGGATCGGTGTCAGCAGCAGGCAAAATCCACGGAAGCGCCTATTCACGGCCGGTCCTAACCGCCAATCTGTTCAAAAGTGGAGGAGCATCATGAGCGCTTTGCCTTTCAGTCGCTTATTGGCAGCTGTTTGCAGCATATCGGGACTTGTGCTCACGGCTGCTGCACCGGAGGCTCCGCCGCCACTTAGTCAAGCACCTCAGATAAACGCGCGCGGTACCTTCGCCGATCGCGCCGGATGGACGTATAAGGACGCGCACGGCGGGATAGTATTTTCCGTACCTTATGATGGAACCAACGAACTGCTCTCATTGCCTGCGCCATCTCCGCCGCCCGGCGGGACTGTAGTCGGCGTCGAAATACTGCGTCAACGCGGCGATCACATGGGCTATCCGATCCACATATCGCTGCTGGCGAAGGCGTTCGCTAGGATAAAGGGCCTGCAAGAGGTCTACGTGATGGACGCTCCTGGCGCCCTGTACCGCTACGATGTCACTGACCCTATCTGGAATCAACACACCGTACAAGGGGATGACGACAACAAGAAGATCGTTAATGCGGCTGGGCCGATCAGTGCGACCGCCTCCATGCCGCTTGTATATCAAACGGCGTTTACCTTTGCGAAGAACTCCCTAGAGTCTATTGCGAACTTGCCGACTGTGCAAAAGACGATGGGAAACTACGACGTGGCCTTCGTTGAAACGGAGGACGCCGTTTGGGTTGAGTTTGGGCCGCACTATGCCTCAACCGAACCTGCTCATCTTGGATGTCAAACACAACTCGGCCGGGACATGGTATTTGGATTCCTAAAAGCTGACCTGGGACAAGGAAAGAATAGAGCCAGATTCCTGCAATGCTTTTAATCGCCTCGCGTCTGTCGATCCTTAGCTCCGCGGCTCTTTTTTGTTGCGCTCGTGCCGTCGCACCATCCAGCCGAAGCCTTCACGTGCGTAGCGGCGGCCAATGTCGCGGCGGAAGCCGCCCTGGCGCAGTATAGGCAACACAATCCCTCGCGCGCCTCTAGTCTCTACCATCAGGCAGCATTGACACTTGAAGAGTGCTTAAAGCAGAATCCGAGTGCAGATACGTCGGCGTCGCAACAGCGCCTCGGTGAAATGTGGCTGTATGCTGGCGAGATGGAGGCTGCGGATGGAAACAGCCAAACAGCGGTAACTTTCCAACAGCGAGCCAAAGCCATATTTGCCCGGTTGCGCGCTGCTAGCGCCCTTCACGGCACCGAGCTCGATGAGGTCTTGCTCGACAGTCACCAGGCAGACCGCGATTTAACGAGACAGTACTACGACATTTATAACCGACGTGGAAACGTCGAGGCGATGGAAGCCAACTTCGATGCCGCGATCGCTGACTGGCGCCGCGCGGAAGAACTAGATGAAGCCCTAACCGACGACCCTGATAAGAAGTGTCGGGGAGAGGGCCAGCGTGTCGATATTCGCGCAGCACAGCAGGCGAAACAAGAAGCGATCCAAGCCCATCTTACACCAACGGAGGCTGCAGCGTGGTTCGAGAAGCGCAATAGCGAGCTGTGGATTCCGGACCCTTGCAACGGGCCGTAACGGCGTCGCGCTTCGGCCGCGCCGCGATCGTGTCACATTTTGTCACGGACAGGTCGGAAACGCCCGGGATCGGAAGGGATGATTTGGGAACTGTGCGGCGGAAAAGCATTACGGGATAACACTTTTCGGTAACGGACGGAATCGGCTGGAATCCCCGAGCTTGGGTTCGACTCCCGGCCATCCCAGTATTTTCTCGACTCAGCTCGCTTCCTTAGGCGTCTCGGCTCGGTTCACTGGAGGCACTATCGTCGCTACGGGGTATGATTGCACACATGGGGCGGCAGTTTCAGGTTTTCGTCGAGTACGATCCTAGCGAGAACGTGTGGGTGACGTACGTTGCCGCGCTCGATCACATGTCGACCTTCGGCTCTACGCGCGATGAAGCGCTGGTAAACACGCGCGAGGCGATCGTGGGCTACCTCGAAGCCGCCGACAAGGAAGGCGTCCAACTTACCGTCGATCCCACTCCCGCCGAACTCGTCCAGATCGCGGTTTAGCGCTGCCGAAGACGCCGCGAGTTACCGGCAAAGCCATCTGCGCCGCGCTCGAGCGCGGCGATTTCGTTCTCACCCATACGCGTGGAAGTCACTGCTACTATCGGCGACGAGGCTTGAATCGGCTCGCTCAAGCGCGGCGGTTTCATCGTCCCGGTCCATTCCGGCAAAATCGTTCCTCCCGGAACGCTGCTCGCGGTCCTTCGGCAAGCCGAATTAAAGTGTGCGATGGTCAAGGGCCTTGACTATCATCATGGCAACTTGCTAAGGTTAGCGACAGAACGATGAGAACTGCAAGTATCCTCGAAGCGAAGACGCACTTCTCTACGCTGGTTAGGTTAGCCGAACAGGGCGAGCGCATCACTGTTACCCGTGGCGGGAAGCCCGTAGCTGAGATCGTCCCGACTTCTATAGGGAAACGCCCGTTTGGGCTGGACGAGGGGAAGATTCGCATGGCGCCTGACTTCGACGCACCGCTGCCGCCGGAGATAGCGAGGGCGTTCGGCGCCGAGTGAGGGTTCTGCTCGATACGCATGCGTTTCTATGGATAGCTGGAGACTGGAAGCGAGTTCGTCCGGCGGCGCGGCGCGTCTTGGAGAATCCGCGGACACTTCTGTTCCTGTCAGCTGCGAGCATCTGGGAGGTGTCGATCAAGGCCGGAATCGGCCGATTGGAGCTTCCGGCGGAGCCATCGGTGTACGTTCCCCGACGCATCGCTGATTTCCAAATCGTGGTTGTGGACGTCACCAGAGACCACGCGCTCGGCGTTTACGCGTTGCCCACGCATCACTCCGATCCGTTTGATCGCATGATCGTCGCTCAGGCGCAACTCGAAGACTTGACTGTAGCGACGCGAGATCCAATCTTCCGCAAGTATCGTGTTGACACGCTGACGGTATAATTCACGCAGCCGACGCTTTATTATTATGAATAGATGACCACCCTCACGTTCACGCATGACGTGCAAGATCGGGCATGGAGCGCACTGACCGAATACGCAAGTCGATTCGACGAGGTCGTCCCCACGCTGATGTTCATCTTCTTCGGGGAGCGCGTCGCAGCGCTTCCGGATGAACGTCGCCGCGAGATTACGGCGGACGAACAGCTATGGGCGTACTTCTCCGCCTGGTTCATCCTCGAAGTGGAGTTCGGCGGCCTGAACGTCACCGACGACTTCATCGAAAAATTCGGGCGATTCCGGTCGCGCGCGGAGATCGCGTATCTGCGGGCGATGCGACGATCGCGCGTGCGTTTGTACGAAGTACAAGCGGTAACAACGGATGTCGGGCTGCGCGTGCGCGACTGCGTCAGCGGCGAGGCGATTGAGGTGCGCGAGCGTCTCTTCACGCACGAAGCCGTCGAAGGGATGGTCGTGCCCCTGCGCCTCCGTGCTGACGCCGATGGCGCTACCGTGATCGACGGGACGGTCCTGGGGGGATTCGACCACCGCGACAAGGAGATGATCCTGGCAAAGTTGGCGGCGTCAGGAGAGGAGCTCGATCCCACCGTCGCTATCGCGCAGTGTTGGGTCGAAAAATATTTCCTCGCTGCGCCTCCCATTCTCTACACGACCACCGGCGAGCCGACGATGCTCTGCAGCGCGCGCTACGCCATTCTCGATGAAGCCTCGCTCCACGCGGCGCTTCGCCCGGTTCGATCGATGCATCGCGACGACGAACGGACGTACACCTGGGTGCGCGGCCGCGGCAGAGTCGTCCACGCGACGCTGCGGATCGATGGTTCGCAGCTCGTGGTCGAGACGTTTTCCGAGAAGCGGCACGCCGCCACGCGCCAACTGCTCGAGAGCCGCTGCGGCGAGGCGGTTCTGCGTTTTTGCGGTGCGGATACGGAAGAACCGATGGAAGCGCTGAAGCGGCATCGCGCGGAGCCGGCGAATGAGAAGCCGAGGGCACCCGACGTCGAAGCGCTGTCGCTGTTAGAGGCGCTGGTTCTAAACGAGCTCGAAGAGCGCTACTATCGTGCGTGGATCGATACGCCGCTGCCGGCGCTGCTCGACAAGACGCCGCGCCAAGCCGCCGGCATGCGCAGTCTGCGCGGTATCCTCGTGAACCTGATCAAAGACTTTAGCGTCGACTCGAAGCGGCGCGAAAAGAGGGGAGAGGCAGCATGCGATTTTGCGTCGATGTGGCGCGAGCTGCGTATCAATCCGGAAAACCCGCACGACATGCGCAAACGCATCGTGAAAGCGAAAACAGTTGGGGTGGGCGGCGCAATCTATCAGTTAAAAATTGTACTTTCCCGCAGCAAGCCGGCGATCTGGCGCCGGCTACTCGTCGATGCTGCCGAACCGCTCGACCGCGTGCATATGATCCTCAACGCGGCGATGGGATGGCTGGACGGGCACCTTCATGGATTTGAAGTCAACGGCGTCCACTACGGCGTTCGCCATCCGAATGAAGGTTGGTCGACCGGACACGACGAGCGTAAGTTCCGACTACGGGATCTCAGTCTGCCGGCCGACGGCAGCTTCGGTTACAACTACGATTTCGGTGACGGCTAGGAACATCGCGTTATCCTCGAGAAAGTGCAACCGGCACAGGTGGGCGTTCGCTATCCGCTTTGTATCGCCGGCCGGCGCGCCTGCCCGCCGGAAGACATCGGCGGAATCTACGGCTACGAAGACTTCCTAGGCTCTCCAGAACGGCAAAAACAATACGGCCACGAAAAGGGTTATTTCGATCCCGCCAAGTTCGACTTGGACGAAGTCAACGACGCATTGCAGTCGCTTCCCAAACGCTGGAAACCCTGGTAAGGAAAAGCTAGCCCATACCGGACCGGCCGCGCGTTCGATCGGCTGATCGTCTCATTCCATTTGTCACATTTTGTCACGGACGGGTCGGGACGGGTAGGGATGATCGGGGAATAGTGCGACGGAAAAACCTGACGGGATAACACGTTTCGGTAACGGATGGAATCGGTTGGAGTCCCCGGGCGTGGGTTGGACTCCCGGCCATCCCATAAAGTATTGTCTTATTTTTACAAGGCTTCTCGTCACTCTTGCTCGTTCTGAGGTCCCCGTTTTCTAACATTTGTCTAACGGCGTAGAAAGTCACGGTTAGCCGCGGAGCGTGTCTAGTGCGCTCGCGGCAGCCGCGTCCCGCTCCCGAAAGACATGCAAGTGACCTCCGCCGTGGTCCGAATGTCCTGGTGGCCGAGGGTCTTCGAAACGACTTCTGACGCCACGCCTTTACTTGCAAGCAGGCTCTCGCGTGCGTATCACGCAGGCAGTGCACGGTTATCGGCTTTAGCTTTGCCCGCTCGGCTAACTCTATGACTCTGGTCCCGAAGTTCCGAGGGGGGTTGACGAGCGAGTCATCGGGTCGGGCAAAGGCAAGATCGTCGTCCCTGTGTCCGGCACCGAGCGGTAACGTGCCCACCGGGAGCGGAGCAGGAGTGCTAGATTGAGGTTGTTGTCCTCGTGGTCGTAATCGTTCCAAAAGAAAAGCCACCGCTTACCGGTGGTAGCTTTGCAGCGACTGCAGGCTCGGCTGCCCTTGTACGCGATCACTTGCTCAAGCAGTGAGTCTTTGCGTGCCGTGGCGTTTTGTGCGCGCCTCTGGCACTTCTTGTCGTGGTAGATTCGCGCCGGTTGCGGCGTCGTAAACTCAATGGCGTCGGACGGGCAAATTTTAGCGTAGTTAGCCATTTGTGTTTCAGAGTTCCTAAGGGAATATCACCGCGTTACTCTTAGGCGGTGGAGGGTTGGAGCGTCAGGGTGAGAGTAATGAGGAGGACCGGAAGCGGCCTAGCCTAGCGTCTCGCGGGCCGGACTAGGCTACCCGCGGGCGAAGCTTCTGAAGTTCCGGCTCGTTTTAGGCTTGGAGGTAGGCGATGAGGATTTCAGGTTTTGGTCGTTACGCGCTTACGAGCTGCGTGGCCGGGGCAATGCTCGCGGGGTGCGGCGGATCGCAGTCACCCGTCGCGGGCGCCATCGCTGAGAATAGCCGGGTACCTGTTCGCGAAAGGATCCCCGCCTCGGGGCCGTCTGAGGCCGGCTCGTCTTATCGAAGCACCCCAACCCGTAAACGCTCTGGTCCACTATTGTATGTAGCAAACACTACCCCCGATTATGACGACGTAAAGATCTACCGCGCGGATGTCAAGGATCCGAGCCCGATCGCAGTCATCACGGACGGCATCGAGTTCCCATTTGGCGACTGCATCGATAGCGAGGGAACGCTCTACGTTACTAACATGGGAACTGACTTAGGCTTCGTTTCCGAATACGCTGCCGGGAAAACGACGTCAACGAGGGTAATTACGGAGGGCATTAACATCCCTGTCTACTGTGCAATAGATGGCAAAGGAAACCTTTGGGTTACTAACGTCGGCAATAGCAGCGTTGTTGAATACAGACCAGACGCGACCAAACCCAGCAGGATCATTTCGGACGACGTAACTGACCCGCACGGTATCGCGTTTGATCGTTCTGGTAACATGTACGTGTCGAACTATTCGGGGAGCTACAAGGGTTACATCGCGATTTATGCACCGGGACGCAAAGCGCCATCAAGAACCATCACAGATGGTATAGCTGCGGATGCAGGTGTAGCCGTAGATGCAAAAGGCACGCTCTATGTCGCTAACAGCGTAGAATGCAACATCCAGGAGTATCTTACGGGTCACGACAAGCCCTACCAAGAGATTACTGCCGATATTGACGGACCGCAAGGATTGGTCGTCGGAAGCAACGGATGGTTGTATGTAACAAACACCGGAATTCAGAACTGTAAGGACAACGGCCCTGCCAACGTAATTCTTGAATTTGCACCCGGTTCGGTTAAACCGTCCAGTAAAGAAGTGAGAAAAGGTGTCTACACACCCGGTGGATCGGCTTACTCCCCACCGCTCCTTCCCTGACCCCGTAGCCGGAACTAGAAAGCGACGACGATGAACGGCAAGGCTCTCGCTAGCACTCGGGCACTTACGTTTTGACCCGTGAATATCACCGTGATTCACCGTCGAGAGGCCCGGATCGGCCGCCGGCCAAGGCACCTAAACCTCAACCATCGCAGGGAGAGATT
>Ga0182024_10019299_pt1 | contig 12589 bp, 9 predicted proteins | sample P32metaG_FD_120480 | JGI IMG/M metagenome (GOLD analysis project Ga0182024, IMG submission 120480) | Permafrost microbial communities from Stordalen Mire, Sweden - P3-2 metaG (Illumina Assembly) | ecosystem: Environmental > Terrestrial > Soil > Wetlands > Permafrost | place: Sweden: Stordalen... | reverse complement strand
ACTATGGCTGCCCTCTCGCGCGCGCGAGGCGCTGATGATGGCAGGCGCCGGCGGCGCGATGCGAGCTACGGGGTGGCGCGCGACAGCCATCCGGTTTCAACCAACTGCGGTGAGGGGGGACTCGCCGGCGTGCTCTCGCTCCGACATTTCCGGCTGGCGAGCTGGTGTTCTTTATCCCTTTGCGGGTGGTGGCCGAGAATCCGGCGCGGCGCATCTCGACCTGCAGACTGACCCGCAGCCGCCGCCTGGGTGGTGCAGCGGCTGCTGGCCGCACGATGGTGATGTCGCCGGCGGCGCCGGATTCCTTTTCAGTGATATTCCGGTTCGGGGCCGACGATGGAGCTCGGGCGATCGGAGCGACCGACGATGCGGCCGCTGTGGAGCTGATGTCGACGGCGTCGACAGCCCGGATCGAAAGCCGCGTTGACTGGGGTGCGTTAACCAGCTCTGTCGCCTTTACGCGCGCGCGAGGGCGCCCGAGCTCCATCGTTCGCTAGGAGGAAACTAACAAACACGGACCGTGCCACAAACTCTACTTGATGGCAGTGCCACAAACACGGCTCTAGGCGGCGAGCGGCTTGATCTCCACAGCGTAGCCAAGTTCAGCTATAGCGGTCACAAGACGGATATCGGCAACGACCATTTGTCGTGATTCGACGACGTGAGTGAGCGCGCTTCGCGACTTGGAAGCTCTAACAAGGGCATTCAGCAACCGCTTCTTGGGGAAATCGGCGAGTGCGGCTCTGTACGGGCATCCAAAGCTCGCCGCCCGGCCGGTGGCCGACCCTCAATTCCAATCGTGAAAGTGAGATGGACGCTAGGCTTTGGATAGCCCCATCAGCGTGAGCATTGCACGGCCGAGCAGGCCATAGGGATTGGCGAGCGTTTCGAGCATTTCGAAATGATTATAACCCTCTCCGATGAGAAGCTCGACCGGTTTACCAGCAGCTATTAGAGCGGCAGCGAAGTTCCGTGTTTGGCGCTGGAACTCCGGTGTTTCACAAGTGCCGTAGCTCAGCACTAGCGGCGTATTTATCCTATCGAGATGGCGAATGGCTGAGAGTTCCCCCTCCATTGTATCAGTGAATTTGACGTACCTTGAGCGCTTCGACAGCCGCACGGGCTTAAGATCGTACATGCCACTCGACAGCAGGGCACCTTTGATGATGTCGGTCGGCAGTCCCTCCTTCGTCCAGTCGCTGGCCACAACGCATCCGGCCAAATGCGATCCGGACGACTGCGACATCATGTAAAGTCGGTTTCTATTACCGCCGAGCCTCTGGGCGTTCTTATAAAGAAAGCCGAGCGCGCGTCGCACCTGTTCGACCATCGGAAAGAGACTGCCATCGGCTTCCTCGACGTTGATGAAGTCGGGTATGGCAACGTGGGCACCCGCATGCACAAATGGTTCTGCCAAGAACGCATATTCTGAGGCGGTGCCGGACCGCCATGCACCGCCATGGACAAAGATCGCGATCGGGACGTTCGGAGCAGCACACCGATAGAAATCAAGTCCTTCGATCGGCGCGGGTCCGTAAGATAAGCGCTCCGGTTCTCCTAACCACGCCCGCGCCGTTAAACTATTCACGAGCCGACGCTTGGCGATCTGATTGTGATTCGGCGCATAAACGGCCTGATCATAGGCATGGTCCAGCTCCTCTTGATCCATGTCGAGCCAAACGATCGGCCCCTTCAGTGAGAGCGCAGAGGCGGTTCTCGCTTCCATTGACTTGACTCCGGCTTGTGCCTGAATATCGGCTACCTCTATTTTTTGCTCACTTGAATCGGCAGTGAAGAAGCTTTGGCCGAGCGCCGCTTATCTTTGGTACCTGACATCCTTGCAAATTGATCGTCAAAGGCGAAAAGCCTGCTGTGCAGTGGTCGGATGGTGACAAGCACATACTATCCCATCTGCGGGTTAATGTCTTTGACCGCGATTGCGGCACCTTTCACGTCCGAGAGAAAAATGACGTTATCCAGGCGAATTGGCGTATGCATGTTAGATGACTTCGATCCGCTCGAAGGAAATCCCCCTGCAATCCATTTCGTATTCCAACCCCACGACGGGAGGGCGGCAATACTGCCAATTAAGACCGCCATGAAGTGCGCCGCGCCGCACGACGTCGTCGGCAACCGATGGATCCAGGCTTCGCAGCGTATAGACGTGCGCAGCTGTGATATCCCTCCAGTGAAAGCCTAGAGTACCTAGCCGTCGTTCCATCTCTTCAATGACAAAGGCACTCTTTTCCCGCATTCCATCGGAACTCGCATCGCCAGGCCGAACAATGTAATCCTGATAATTTGCTTTGCCTTCCGGCACTTCAGCGCTCCCCGACACGATGAAAGAAGGTCCCGCGGAGATGATTTTCTCGGTGTAGGCAAAGGCGTACAGCGAAGGTTCCTTCGGCGGTGAGACGGCGGGGCACACATGGCTCCGCGCGACGGGATTAAGCTCACCGCTCAGAATGCCCCACCGCCGCAGGCGATCGACGTAGATCTGGTTGAAACTCTTAAAGCCCTCGTCGGTGAAAGGCGCTGGCGATCGCAGCTCGCAGGCGCAGAAAGCGTTGAGGGGGCGGCCCGCAGCCTTGATGATCTTCTCGATCCGCTGAAAGCCCTCACTGAACGGTATAGGCTTTGTCAAGCGCACCCGAACGATGCTGTAGCCATCCCCGGCAACGACTCCACCAGAATACTGGAACACGGAAGGGATGAAGCGGTAACCACCCTGATTGAACAACGCAAGTTCATCCATTTTCGAAACGCCTCTACCAATCAATCTAGTCGTACGCCAACTAGGACGGCCCAGACTATAAGGGCAAGACGGCCCTGCGTTAGATCGAAAGTTGGCATCGCAGTGTTATCGGTTTTAGATCTCGGAAATTTTCGCGTGCCCGGGCATGTAAGTTCGTTTACAGCGCTCTGTCCGCTGGGGTAGCATTGAATCTATGCAAAGGATGCAGCCTTCGTGACCCGGCCACCGGCATTTCGATATTTTCTTGAGGTTGCCAAGCTTGGGTCGATCCGCAGGGCCTCCCAAAACCTCAATGTTGCGGCATCGGCCATCAGTCGGCAAATCATCCTCCTCGAGCACGAGATCGGGACGCCTTTGCTCGAGCGTCTGACGCGTGGCGTGCGCCTTACTGATGCCGGTGAGATTCTGTCCCGCCATTTGAAAGAATCCGAACTCAACCACGAACTGGCCATAGGTTGGATTCAGGAAATCAAGGGTGGCCGCAGAGGACACGTGAAGGTCGCGGCCGTCGAAGGCCTCATTGGGAACTTTTTGCCCAGAGTAATGCGTCAGCTCCTCAACGAGTATCCCCAAATAAGTGTGGAGATACTTTTGCATGGTGCGGAGCGCGTCACAGACATGCTGCGGAACGATGAGTGCGACATCGGACTGGTGATACAACCGCGGGACATCTCGAACCTGGCCGTCGGTGCAAGTCTCCTTACCGATTTTACCGCGGTGATGGCACCCGATCATCCTCTGGCTGAACGAGGAAACCTAACCATCTCCGATGTGTCTCCTCATCCGGTTGTGTTGCATGCCAAGACGTTCTCTTCACGGACATTAGTCGACCGCGCTGCACGACGATCGGGAGTCACTCTCAACGTGGTGATCGAGACTAATTCCATCGAAGGAATGAAGTACTTCGCAAAAGCTGGACTGGGCATTATTTTCGTCCCCGCCTTCGTCGTGGACCGGGAATGTAAGGCCGGTGAACTTGTCGCAGTGCCGATGGCGGACCGCGAGTTTCGCAAGCTCCGGCTCCTGGTCTTCACCCGGCGCGGTCGGCGCCTTTCTCCCGCTGGAGACCGCCTTCTCAAAATGCTGGTGAGCGGTTTTCACGCGGCCGACGCGCCCTGATGATATCGAATTTCGGCATTTGTGCGTTGCCGATATTTGTCTTGCGGGCGCCGACCTGCTCTTACTAACGTGGCCATAGGATCGAGGGTGCCTAATGTCCAGGAAACGCCACGCGGAAATTGCTGGTGCGGGATTTGCCGGCCTGACTGCGGCGATCGCTCTGCGACAGCGGGGATGGACCGTCCGGATCCACGAAACGTCTCCCGTACTCCGAGAATTCGGGGCTGGGATCTTTATCTGGGATAACGGGCTGCTCGTTCTCAAGGCCATTGGCGCCTACGACGACGTGATGAGCGGCGCCCATGAGGCGGAGTTTTTTGAAACCCGAAGCGGAGGGGACACCGTTTCGAAGATTCCGTTCGGCGCCGCCGTTGGCCGCCGGATGGCCACGATGACCCGCCAAAATCTTTACGCTCCCGTGCTCGCGGCGGCGCAGCGCGAAGGTGTCGACATCATCACCTCGTCCAGGGCTGTCGGAGCTTCGCCGGATGGCGAGCTCCGCACCAAAGACGGCAAGACGTTCAAGGCCGACTTGATCGTCGGCGCGGACGGCGTGAAATCAGCCGTGCGGGAGTCGTTGCAGATGCCCGCCGAGCGACGGATGTATCAGGACGGAGTCATCCGTCTGTTGGCCGAGCGTCTCGCGCACATGAGAGGAGGCGCATGGGATCACATCCTCGACTTCTGGTCGGCCGAAGAAAAGGGGTTGCGTATTCTCTATGCGCCCTGCAGCCGGGACGAAGTGTATCTCAACTTGATGGTGCCCTGCAGTAACGACGCCGGGTGCGAGATCCCGGTCAACAAGGACGTGTGGATCAAAGCAATTCCAGAACTGGCGTGCATTGTCTCGACCCTCGGCAGGCAGGGCCGTTACGACCGCTACGAAATGACGAAAGTCAAAAGCTGGTCGGCCGGCTCGGTAGCTCTGGTTGGAGATTCCGCCAGTGCCATGCCGCCGACGCTCGGTCAGGGCGCCGGCTGCGCTATGATGAATGCGCTGTCCTTAGCCGTCATGGTCGGGGACGCGGACGATATCCCCGCGGCGCTGAAGGTATGGGAGGAGCGTGAGCGGTGGCTCACCGACGATACCCAGCGGAAAGCCTGCAAGATCGCAGACGAGCGCCTCTTAAGACATGGCGAGACATTCTTGCCGGGTTCCGACGCGCTCGCTACGGCGCGACATATTCCAACGGGAACGGCCCAGGCGGCTTCGCTCTGAGTTGACGCGATCCTGTATCACAGCGCACGTGTGAGGTGCACATGAACTCTCCCCTTGTCTCCGGTAATACGAGCTCGAAGTATGGCGTCATCGGAGGAGCGATTGTTCCTCACGCACCTCAGTTTCTTAGCATGCCGGAAACGGAGGATGCAGAGCAGGTCGCGCGTGTGCGCGCCGCGATGAAGCAGGTGGGTGATGGGCTTCGCGCGCTAAGCCCCGACTTGGTCATCGTCATTTCCAATGCTCACGGGGAAGACTTTTCCGTGAATTGCGTGCCGTCGTTCATGGTCTATTGCGGCGATCGCGCAAGCGGTTTTGGCAAGCATCAGGGGCGCTGGAATTTGCGCGGCGATGTCGGGCTGCAACTGGTTCAGCAGCTGCTCGATCTGGGTTTCGATCCCGCCTACACGCTGGATGCCGAGATCGGCACCGCCTTCACAATTCCGGTCGAGTTCTGCGGCTATCCCCGCGACTTCGCCTTTCTACCGCTGTTTGTGAATGTCTACTGCCCTCCGCTTCCGAAGCCGGAGCGCTGCTTCGAGTTTGGCAAAGCGCTCAACCGCGCCTTTCAGCTCATGGGCCTGCGTGTCGTGATCCTCGCGAGCGGAGGATTGTCGCATTATCCAGCAACTCGGATGTATCCGACCCCCGATCTTGAGACCGACAAGGGCATCTTCGAGCGTCTGAGAAGCGGCAATTTCCGCTACCTCATGAGCTTTGACGAGAAGCGTCTCGACGTGACAGGCAATATCGAAACACGGTCGGGACAGATTTTGGCCGGCGCGCTCGGTCCTGAACGCACTCCGGACATCTCGGTGCTGGAGCCCTCCTGGCATCACATCTATGGCGTGATCGGCTGGACGAGGCCGTTTTCCGAACTGGAATACGCTCCTTATTATCCGGCCATTACGACGAAGCACATTCAGCTTGCGAAGGCCGTCTATGCCGTGGTGACCGAACCGGGCGCGCTCAAGGCGTTTCTCGAAAACCCCGTCGCCCTGAAATCTCGCTTCGATCTGACTGCGGATGAAGCTCAGGCGTTGGCCGAGCTTGACGAGAACGTGTTTCGCGAGCGTTTCGGGATCAATCCCATCATCGTCTATTGGGCGAAGTTGGCGGTCAAAGGAAAGGCCAGCATCCGGCCTGCGCCTGCGCCTGCGCCTGCGCCCAACCAATAATCCCATCGCAGGATCAATGAATGGCCAAGCTTCCCCTGACAGTCGCCTGCACGCCCTATGACCGAGTTCGTGCGATTATTGACGGCCGGGTCAAGATCGAGGGATGCGATATCGAGTTTTTCTCGATTGAGCCCGAAGAGGCGTTTCATCGGGCCTATGCCGCGCAGGATTTCGACGTCACCGAAATCTCCGCGAGTTCGCACATATTGACCACCGCGCGAGGCGACTCGCCCTACGTGGCGGTTCCCGTTCCGATCCTTCAGGTCTTCCGGCACTCGTCGTTCTACATCCGCAAGGATCGCGGCATCAACACGCCGGAAGATCTCTGCGGCAAGCTGGTGGGCGTGCCCGAGTATCAAATGACGGCCGCGTTATGGGGCCGCGGGCTGCTGAGCGACGAATACGGCGTCAAATCGCATGAGATTCGGTGGCGCAACGGCGGCCTGACCAAGGCTGGACGCAGCGAACGGACACCGATTCAGCTACCGCCTGAGTTCGATCTCGCTCCGATTCCTTCGAACCGCACCCTGTCCGAATGCCTGGCGGTTGGCGAGCTCGACGCGCTGTTCACGCCGCGTCCGCCGGCTTGCTTCCTTGAAAGCGCCCCCAACGTCGTGCGCCTGTTTCCCGACTATCATGCCGCAGAAATGGACTATTTCCGCAAGACGAAATTGTTTCCGATCATGCATCTGATCGCAATTCGCCGCCGCCTGGTGGATGACTATCCGTGGCTTGCAGCCAGCGTATTCAAGGCATTCGTGCAAGCGCGGGCGATCGGCATCGATGAGCTGAAGCAGATTGGCATGTTGTTCACCATGCTCCCATGGCTTCCGACCCACGTCGAAGAAACCGTCAACGTCATGGGAAAGGATTTCTGGCCGTACGGTTACCAGGAAATCAAGAAAGAGATCGATGCGATGCTCCGCTGGTCCGTGGAGCAGGGACTCTCTCGAAGCGCGCCCACGGCAGAACAGGTCTTTGCTCGAGGAACGCTGGATTACGCCAGAATCTGACGCGGTAAATTCTCGCAGGGGATTGCACTCCAATGGGTTGGGCGCTTGGCATCGATACGGGAGGTACATTCACCGACGTCATCGCGTTCAATTTCGATACCGGTCTGATCCAAACTCTCAAGGTTCCATCAACTCCGGCAGATCCCTCGCAGGGTGTGCTGAACGGAGTTGAAGCCTTCCTGAAGGCCGTGCCGAGCGCGCAAGCGAAAGACATTGAGTTTTTCGCCCATGGCACCACAGTCGCAGCCAATGCGGTGATCGAACGGAAGGGGTCGCGGACCGGCCTGCTGATCACCAAAGGCACCCGGGCTGTTTATGAGGCGCGTATGTCGCGGCAGCCTCCGCCTGCGGAAATGCTCAATCCCAATTTCTCCAAGAGCCCGCCGCTCGTGCCGTCCCGCCTCACGCGCGAGATTCCGGAGCGCATACTCTTTGACGGCGCCGTCGAGAGCACCCTCGATGAGGCGGCTGTGTTATCTAGTGTTGATGAGCTTGTCCGCCTCTACGATGTTGAGTCGATTGCGGTTTGCTATCTTTTCTCATTCATGAACGATAGGCATGAGCGCCGCACACGTGAGCTCATCCATCAGAATTTTTCCGGCCTGCGCGTCTCATTGTCGAGCGCCGTCGTTCCGATCATCAGAGAATATCGCCGTCTGTCGACAACGGTGCTAGACGCCTATGTCGGACCGACCCTTTCCACCTACCTGGAACGCCTTCGCGAGGGACTCCGGCAACGCGGCATCAATGGCAAGCAGGTGTTCATCATGCAGTCCAACGGGGGGCTGATGAGCATTGACGTTGCCAGCTCAAATCCCGTCCAGACGCTTCTATCGGGGCCCGCGGCGGGCGTGATCTCGGGAGCCTATCTCGGGGGTCTCACATGCCTGAAGAACGTGGCGACCTTCGACGTCGGCGGCACCAGTACGGACATCGCGACGATCATCGATGGCAATGTGACCGAAGTCAGTGGCGGCGTGATCGCCGGCCAAGATGCCGCGATTCCGATGAACGAGATCGGAACGATCGGTGCCGGTGGCGGCACGATTGCACGCATTGGCGACGACGGACGACTGAAGGTCGGGCCCGAGAGCGCCGGGGCGTGTCCGGGTCCCGCATGCTACGGCCATGGCGGTGTCGAGCCCACCGTGACGGATGCCGACCTGCTGCTAGGTTACCTCGATCCCGCGTATTTCCTCGGCGGGCAATTCAGCCTGGACGGGGATGCTGCGGCGCGGGCGGTTAGCAAGATAGCGAAGCGGCTGAACCTGAGCGTCGAGGGCGCCGCGGCGGGCATCGTCACTATCGCCAATAGTTACATGGAGAGCGAGCTGCGTCTGCGGCTCATGGCTCGCGGTTTCGACCCTCGCGTATTCGCAATGGTGGCGCTTGGCGGCGCGGGACCGGTACATGCCTGCATGGTCGCCAAGAATCTCGGCGTGCAGACGGTCGTGGTTCCGCCGTATCCCGGCCTCGGATCGGCGATGGGATTGTTGTTGACGGACATCAAGCACCACTACAGCTGCTCGCGCCTACGGCTTTTGGACGAATTTTCCGTCGCGGAACTGGCTTCCGAGTTTGCGTCTCTAATGACCCAGGCCATCGCCGAGGCGGAATCTGAGGGCACCGATCCGGCAAACATAATCTTCGAAGGCTATCTCGATCTTCGCTATGTCGGCCAAGGCTATGAACTATCCGTCCCCTATCTGCATAGCGATGCGGACGAGACACTGAAGGCCGACGTCGCGCGCCGTTTTCACGATATGCACAAGACGCTCTATGGCCATAGTGCGCCGCATGAGCGGCTTGAGGTCGTAAGCTTTCGGCTCACGACGCGTTCGCCGTTACGCAAATTCTCGCTCGGGAAATCGTCGAAAGGTGCGGCCACGAGCACTCAGGTTAAAAGCATACGCAAGGTCTACTTTCAGGAAACTGCCGATTTTGTGGAAACGCCGGTGTACGACCGGGCGTCCCTTCCGGCCGGCCTTCGGGTGTCCGGGCCAGTTCTTATCGAACAGCCTGACACCACGACGGTGGTTGTGCCGGGCCAAACGCTGCGCGTCGACGATTATCAAAACCTGATCGTAACTCTGGATTGAGGCCGCGATGCGAGTCGATGCGATTCAATTGGAAGTGATCGCCAACCGATTGGAAGAAATCCAGCAGGTGATGAAGCACCGTCTGTTTCACACCGGCTATTCGACGATTCTCAGAGAGTCATTCGACGGCAGTGCCGGTCTGACGACCGCAGATAGCCGGTTGATCGGCGCCTCTGGCGTCGTCACCCACACTGTCCCGTACTCTTACATGGTCAAGGCGGTGATCGAGCAGTTCGGCCCGGACAATATTCATCCCGGCGACACGTTCATTACGAACGATCCCTACAAGGGCGGTGCGACGCATACGCCGGACATCGGAACCGCGACGCCAGTGTTCTCCGACGACAAAATGGTCGCCTTCTGCACCAGCTTCGGACACAAGACCGACATCGGTGGGATCGTGCCGTCCACCGCTAGTGCGGCGTCGCGTTCGATTTTCCATGAAGGTCTGCTATTGCCCCCGGTGAAGTACTTAGAAGGGGGCAAGATCTGCGAGGGCGTTCGCAGTATCATCAGGAACAATTCGCGTACCCCGCACGTGCTCCTCGGGGACATCGACGGCCAAGTCGGCAGCACGCGGATCGGCTGCCAGCTCTTCGAGGATTTGTGCCGACAGTACGGCGCCGCGACGGTGACCGAGGTCATGGAGCTTCTGATCCAGTCGTCGGCGTCTCGCTTGCGCTTGGCATTGGCGGCACTGCCCGACGGTGAAACTGAAGTCGAGAATCATCTCGACAACGACGGGACCAACGATGAGCCGATCCGGATTCATGTCCGCCTGTCCAAGCGCGGCGATCGCGTGCATCTGGATTTAAGCGGATGCAGTGCTCAGGTTGCCGGTCCGGTGAACGCGGTCGTGCAGGTGATCAAGGCCGTCGCCGCAGGAGCGGTCGTCGGCCTAGTTGACCATACGATTCCTTACAACGACGGCATTCTCCAGGTCGTCGATATGGTGTGTCCTGAAGGTCTCGTCATCAACCCGCGCTTTCCGGCGCCCGTTAATGCCTACATCCCCATCACGCATCTGGTTTTTAATTGCGTGACGACGGCACTCGGCCGCCTGGTGCCGACGCATGCCGTGGCGGAATCCGGGCTCGGCCTCGGAGGAATCGCCTTCGGCTACGAGTCGACGCGTCAGGGCGATCGCCACGTCCAATACGAGATTCCCGAGACGGCGCTGGGCGGCACGAGCCGTTCCGATGGGGCATCGATGATCTTCCCGATGATGATCTTCGAAACCATTCAGCCCATCGAGATCCTGGAATCCGAGTTTCCGGTTCAGGTGACGAATTTTGGCCTAAATTGCGATTCCGCAGGCGCCGGCCGGCATCGCGGCGGGATCGGATATGTGCGCGAATACAAGGTCCTGGAGGATTGCCTCTTTATGTCCCGTTGCGCCCAGAGGCGCTTCGAAGCGAAGGGCGTTGCCGGCGGGCTTTGCCCGAAGCGGACGAGCCTCATCCTCAATCCGGGGCAGCCCGATGAATATCACATCAAGGGTCTCGATGAGCTGAAGCTCTCGGCCGGAGACGTTGTTCGGATCGAGATGAGCGGTGGCGGCGGGTGGGGCGACCCTCGCACGCGGCCGGACGGTGATGTCCTGTCGGATGTCTCAGACGGCTATGTGTCGATTGAAGGTGCACGCAGAGATTATGGGCGCGTCATTCGCCGCGGGCCGCGCGGTGAGTTCATTGTTGATCGGGCAACACAAGCCAAGTGACGGTGCGAACGGGCGTTTAAATAGAGGTTGCAATTATGTCGATCACAAACTCGAAGATACCGGGGACGTCCCGACTGCGGCGCTTGCAGTGGACCATGCTGGTGCTGATGATCATCGGGTACATGCTGCTGTACATCGACCGAGCGACGCTATCCGTGGCCAATCCGCTGGTCCGGGACGAGATGAAGATTTCCATCTCAGAAATGGGTGTGCTGCTGTCCGCATTTCTGTGGACCAACTGCCTGCTTCAAATTCCCATGGGCGGATTGATAGACAAGTTCCAGCCGCGACTCGTTTTCTACGTGAGCATGATTTTTTGGTCGCTGGCGCAGATCCTTGGCGGCCTTGTAGGCAGCTTCAATCAGTTCATCGGCGCGCGCATTCTTTTGGGCGTGGGCGAAGCCCCCTACACGGTGAATGCCGCGCTGGCGACGCGCCACTGGTTCAATGTCTGGGAAAGGGGATCGGCCACAGGCGCTTGGTCCGCCGGGTCGTCGCTAGGCAACGCGCTATCCATCCCGCTTCTTACCTACCTCATGCTTACGTTCAGCTGGCGCTGGATGTTCATGATCATAGGCATCTTTGGATTGGCGCTCGGGGCAGTGTTTTTCGCGCTGTACAAAAATCCTGCGCAAATTTCATTGACCGCGGATGAACGCGCTCATCTCAAGGAAGGGGAGAAACCGTCCGAGCTGACCACGTCATCCAGCGTCTGGAAAGACTGCCAGATTCTGTTTCGCTTCAAGACCACATGGGGTCTCGCCATAGGCTGGTTCGGGCCAGTCTATGTCGCATGGTTCTATTTCGCGTGGCTGCCGAACTATCTGGAAACGGACCGGCATATCAGCATCGCAAAAACGGGCTGGGTCGGTGCGATCCCCTTCATCGCAGGCGTCGTCGGGGCACTTCTCGGCGGGCGCATCACCGACATCCTGGTCCGGCGCGGCTTCACGCCGCTCAACAGCCGCCGCTATCCGATCGTATTGGCCATGCTGCTCACAGGCTTCCTCACTGTCATTATTGCGGAAACGCCGAGTACGGCCGTGGCGGTGACCTGCATTTCGCTGTCGTTCCTCATGATCTACATCGCATCGGCTGCGACCTTGGCGACGCCGGCGATTATCGCACCGATGCACGTGACAGGTTCAATCGGCGGCATACAGGCCTTCGGCGGCTACATTGGATCCGCGCTGGCTCCGATGGTAACGGGGTTCATCGTCGACGCGTCCGGATCGTTCAAGCTTGCTCTGCTGCTTGGCGCTGCCGTCGCTTTCATTAGCCCTCTTCTCTATTTCGTCCTGGTTCGAGAGCCGATCTCGCAGGCACAACTCGACGCCGCGCAAAGTTCATGATCGCTTTGAGCGTCTCCGTCTCCGCCGTGTGCTTGCTGCAAGATTTCGGGCTGGCGGGGTGGTGCTCTTTATCCGTTGGCGCGGGGGCGCCGCGCCGGATCGAGCGGCGGCCACGCCGCCGCCGATTCCTTTTT
>Ga0182024_10019298_pt1 | contig 12589 bp, 8 predicted proteins | sample P32metaG_FD_120480 | JGI IMG/M metagenome (GOLD analysis project Ga0182024, IMG submission 120480) | Permafrost microbial communities from Stordalen Mire, Sweden - P3-2 metaG (Illumina Assembly) | ecosystem: Environmental > Terrestrial > Soil > Wetlands > Permafrost | place: Sweden: Stordalen... | reverse complement strand
GGGCTTGGTATTGAGGCCGGTAGATGCGGGTTTTCCAAGCCAGGTTTGGCTGACCGCCGCCTTCACACAGCTTGACCTTCTCAGCGGAGGACCATACCATCAAGTTCGTATCTTCGGAAACGCTTTCAATAGGCGGAATAGCAGATTGAGATTAAAAGATCGAATTGCGGTGGTGACCGGAGCGGGTTCGGGTATTGGTAAAGCAGTGGCGCAGGCGTTCGCCAGCGAAGGCGCCCAGCTGACCCTTGTGGACATCAATGCCACAAATTGCGAAGCCGTGGCTGCCGGCATACAGCAGGCCGGCGGGGTTGCGGCTGCGTTTGTCGCCGACGTTGCAAGTCCGGCTGCAGTAGAATTGCTTGCCGAGTTCGTAGCCACCCGCTTCGGCACGTTAGATATTCTGGTGAACGACGCCGCCATCCAGGTGAATAAAACGGTTGAGAACACGACTCCGGCGGAGTGGGATCGTCAGATGGCGGTGAATGTGGGCGGTGTTTTCCTTTGCTCTCGCATATTCCTGCCGGCGTTGCGAAAATCTCGTGGAGTCATTATCAATCTTTCGTCAGTGAACGCATTTTTTGTCGAGCCGGCATGCGCAGGCTATTGTGCTACCAAAGCTGCGATCCTGGGATTGACGAAAGCGATGGCCATCGATCATGGGCGCGAGGGCATCCGCGTGCATGCTATCTGTCCCGGGTACATCGACGCCGGCTTGGCAGAAAGCTATTTTCAATCCCAGAAGGACCCGGCGGCGGCGCGCCAAGACGCCGGGTTGCTCCATGCCCTCGGCCGCATAGGCCAAGCCGGCGAAGTCGCGCGCACGGCCGTATTTCTTGCCAGCGACGATGCTTCCTTCATGACGGGATCGGCTCTGATCGTGGACGGTGGCATCAGCGCAGGCCTGCCTCCTAAGTAAGTCGAAATCAGGAGTTCCCGGTAACTCGAGCAAGAGTCGAAAGCAGGACGGGACTATCGGTTCCTAAGTCGTTGGAGCGCGTCCGCGTGGCTTTCCGGTGCGCTATAGGTCGTGCAGCGCACGGTGACGTCAAACCTCGTCCCCGGTAAGAGTTGATTGGCCCGGCCTTCCTTGACGGCCTGCTCAAGGTTTACCGGGTACCCTGTCCATGGTTCCACAATGGCGAGGTGATACCCGCGCCAGCCCCCATAAACAAGCCAGAGCCATAAGCACGGGCACGTCTGGAGGGAAAATTCATAAAGTATCCCGGTTCCGCCCGTCTCCACGGCATACCAACCGTCTTCGAGTTCGGTTGCATAGTGGCCACAGGCGATGCCGGCGGAAATGTCCTGCACCACGCTCATGTCGGTAACTGCGGTCTCGCTCTCGAGCAGCGGCCAATTGTATTTGTCGCCCGGCGAGCCTAGCGATGAGTGACTCGATTGGCCGACAATTCCCACGCGTGCAGGGATGATCAGGCGTGTGCCGGCTTCGACCGCAAAGGTCGGATGCGTGCCCCAAAGAAAGTCGATCGGGAGCGGACCCTGGTTATCCAATGCAAAATGCAAATGAACTTCCTGCTCCAGGAGTGTAACCGTTTTGGTTGCTTTGACTGCGCTGATCGGGCCGTAAGCGGAGAGGCGCGCAGTAGCGCCGGCAGCGCCCGCTGATAGATCTTCCACTTGCCAGGTCAACGAGCGCAGCTCGCCCAGGTTAGGGAACTGTTCGCCCTGGTGAGCACAGGCGTCTGCGGTCGGAAAGGCGTCATCCCAACCTCCACAGTAGTAGTTGTCGAAGTTCGCGTCGATGGGGAAGCGTTGGGGACGAATGCGGGGGTTCTCCCAAAGAACGCTCCTCGATCGGCGCTTATCGAAGAGCGTCAGAATTTTGGCTCCAACCTCGGGTAGCATGGACAGTGAGAGCCACTCGTTTTCAAGATGGAGAACCCGGAGTCCGTCGCGAATTGTGTCCGTCACAAGAGCCATCGGGATGCCTTTCCTGAGCTCAGCAAGGCAGTCTGGCAAGGCCCAGATGATCGAGCCACTGCAGAACTTTGCGGTTGAGGAAGTCGATGTGCGTGCGATCATTGCTTCCCACCGTGATTGTTGCATCGCGAACCACGGCTGCAGGCAGCACGCCACGGGCGACCAGCAAGGTCTTTTCCGTGTGGTGCAGGAACTCAAGGCTCTGGAGGCTATAGCTAATATGGGGAAGCACCCCCACGAAGGCCGCATAGGCTCCATCCTGGTCCCCAAGCTGCGCGCGATTCCAAACCAGTTGCAGCACGTCGGCGACCGAGAGGCTGGGCATGATGCCAACAATTCCGGCCCTGATCAGTTCGATGATGTAAACGCCGCCCCACCCTTCCAACACGCCGAGTTCTCCATTCGTTCCGTCGACGATTGCGCGAACCCGCTCGGACATCAGCGGTTCTTCGAGCTTCAGATATCGAAAATGCTGGTGCTGGCTTCGCAGTTGTTGGAGGAAATCCAGGCTGAGCGTCGTTCCTCCAGGATTGAAGTCCTGGATCAGCAGAGGAATTGCGATGGCATCAAGGATACGGCCGAAGTAGCGCAGCAGGTCCCGTTCCGGCAAGTTGAAAAGCCTCGGCACTGCGACAGAAATAGCCGAAACGCCGGCCCGTTCCAGTTCCGCTGCAGTCTCCGCGACATACGCAGTGGAGACATGGTTCACCTGGCCTATAACGGGAAGCCTGCCGGCAGCCAGGTCGGCGGCACGGATTGCCAGTTCGCGCCGCTCTCCGTCGGTCAGCTTGTAAAACTCACTTGCGTAAGCAGGCAAGCACACCGCGCATACTCTGGCTCCCACCGCGAAATCAAGGAGGTTCTTCAGAGAAGTCCAATCGGGGGATCCATCTTCTAGAAACGGAGTCGGAATAATCGGTACAACGCCGCGAATTTGCAACTGTGGCATAACTCTTCCTTTTTAATAGTTCTCGGCTGACGAATCAAAATGGAGAAACCTGCGGCCTCCAGTGCAGCGTCCCGGTAGAAATTGCGTCCATCAGCCCATGATCTGAACCCCAGCAGGGATCCAGGCCTGATCGCAAGCTCGAAGGGCAGCTCGGTCATCATGGGCGCAACTCATATCGATTGTCCTCATCGATGCCAACCCAGAGTAGCGAATCCACAGCGCCAATGCGCAGCGGCGGCAAGGAGGGTTTACCTCGACCCTGCGCTCCTGTCGTTTCAGCCGGAGCCCCGCTCGTCGACCTAATTAGTTGAAAACCTCATCGGGAAACCTTCGAAATGGCCTCGCAGCCTCCCTATTCAATACATGGGTTTGCTCGCTTGAAGACACGATCGCATACGTTCAACGAACGGAAGACAAGTCCGGGTTGGGTGTTAAATTCAACTGGTGGGTAAATAGTACGGCTAAATGTAGAGTAATCAACAATGAATTTGCAAGGTCATTTTGCAGCGCACCCTTCGTGGCCGCCTAATCTCTGGCGTTCAGCAACGGCCCTCGACATCGCGCTGGTGGTCCAATGCTCAGGTAACGATAGATCGAAGGCGGCCGTTCCGCGCCCGCAGCCAGGACCTCCCGCCGTACTTACGGTTCTCTTGACAAGCAACGCGGACTTCCGTTAACGTCCAAACTTGAGCACAGCCTATTGTAGACGCTTTCAGCATGACGACTGCGATATCCCCAATGCAACTGTGGTCTGAAACTCAGCCACTGATTTACGATCACCCATCCGGCTTTAGCGCAGTACTAACCGGCCGGCGGCTCCGCCATCCTTCGGGCTCCTGACGCCGTTCCGACGAGGCTGCTGATGAGATCATTTCGAAATCGAGTGCGGCTGATCCCGCTTTGCATCGCGCTTGCCGCGTCCATGGTTACGGGCTCTTTGTTCGCGCAAGACTACGTAAACGGCGGGTTACCTTGGCACGAAGCCGTGCTGGACTCGCAAGGCCGCCTTCTCGCCTGGTATCACCCCGAAACAAATCTGGGGTACGACAAATTCCTGAGTCTTGATTGGGATTTCCTGGAGCACAAAGTCCCAAAGGAGGGGAAAACAAGGCTGAAGGTCTACCTCATTAACTCCATATTTGATCCGGAGACACTGCAGGGCATAAAGTCGACTTCCGATATTCAGGATATTCCGGCCAGTTTCAACGCGCACATGGTGGACCTCTTGCTGGGTTGGTATCCCTACTCAGGGGATGAGGAGGCGCCGCCGCTGGTTCGGGAAATGTTGGAGTACCACCTTGCCCACGGCACCACTCCGGCTCAATGGGATTGGGCGAGTGTTCCGTTCACCACATCCTGCGACGATGCGCTCGAATACGGCGGCTGCATTCGCGATTTGCCGCGCGAGCAGAATGGCGACTTTGCGCCCGGCATAACCGGCGGAATTGAAAGCGACAAAGTGGGTGAGATGGGTCTGGCGTACGTGCTCTTTTACGAAATGACAGGTGAGCGCAAGTACCTGGATGCCGGGCTGAAATGCGCCCAGGCACTGGCGAAGCACATTCGTCCGGGTGACGGCACCCACACCCCCTGGCCTTACCGCCTCAATGCTCGTACCGGTGAGGTCATCAACGGCGAAGAGTTTGGCGGCATGATTGTCGCGCCAGTCAGGTTATTCGACGAGCTGCTGAGACTCGGAGTAGGCGATGCCGACAAATTTACCAAGTCCCGCGATCTCGCCTGGAAATGGCTTTTGCACAATCAGTTATCCGGTCCCGCCAAGGACCGCTGGTCCGGCTATTACGAGGATTTCCCCAAAGACACTGAAAATCTCAATGACATCTCCCCCATGATGACCGCCTACTATATCCTCTCTCGCGACGATCCATCAACCGTGGATCCCAGTTGGCGGGAACACGTGGGACACCTGCTGGATTGGGATAGGGAGTTGTTGGGCAGGGGGCCATTCTTCGGGGCCTGGGCCATCGATGAACAACAACATCCGGGTATCCCCGGGCACCTGAGCGCCGAATGTTGCTCTCGGGCCGGTTTGCCCTGCAGGTCCGCCGGGTGGGGAGCCATTAATGCCATGTATTACGAGAAGACCCGTGACGGTGCTGCGCGCGAAAATGCTTTTCGTTCGCTCAACTACGCCACCTACTTCGCGGCTTCGGACGGGAAAATAGCCGGTACAGGCTTTTCGGGTTTGGCCAACCCTTACTGGTTTGAAGATGGCTACGCCGACGCGGGCCGCAGCTTCATGTGGGCGATGGGCGCCCTTCCCGATCTCGCCCCGGTCGGCCAGGACCACCTTCTTCGCTCCTCTACTGTAGTTCAGAAAATCACCTATGGGCCTCGCACGATCGAATACCGGACCTTTGATAAAGAAGGAATGGAGGTTCTGCGGCTGAGCTTCAAGCCGGTGCATATCCTGGCCGGGGAAACCGCCTTGACCGAGCGCGGCGACCTTAAGGAGGAGGGTTACACAGCGCGTCCCTTGCCGGGCGGCGATTACGTGATTCGCATTAACCACACCAGTTCAAGCCAACTCATGGTCAGAGGAGGATGAGGGCACCCTCTCTATTTTGACTCGACGTTCATTTCTGGAATTACTGTTGAAATGAGAGGATCGTAGGCTAACCAGCGGCTCGCGGCACCGTCCGTCAGCGTCTGGTTCGTTCATGAGTTGAGGGCGGGCGAGGGTGAACCAGCCCCCAATTCGTAGGCAATCATAACTTCTCTGAGCCGGTCTTTCGAGCATGGCAGTAGCGGCAGCCTGAGCTGGTCAGAGCGAAAGATGCCAAGTTCTTTAAAAACCGCCTTAGTGACCGCAACCTCATCCCCTGGCCCAAAAAGGTGAATGAAAGGAAGAATTGCTTGAGAGAAGAGACGCAAGGCTGCAGATTCCTCCTTGGCCGCCACCAGCTTAACCACCTGCTGGTAAGCTGCAGGAAATACCGAGGGAGCGATGATCATGCTGCCGGCTACGCCGAGCAGCAGGCTGCGAAAGGCCACCACGTCATCGCCCGCATAAACCGGAATTCCGTTCTTGCGCAAAACCGAAATCTTGCTCAGGTCGTGGTCGGTGAGTTTCACTCCCTTGAAGTGTGAGCATGCCTCCACCAAAGTGACGAGTTGATCCGTGCTAAGCCAGGTCTTGGTGTAGAGAGGATTGTCATAAAAGATAATCGGAATATCCGAGCAACGATTAAGCTCCTGGAAGAATTCCAGAACCATGGCAAAGCTGTTGGGAAAGTAATATGGGGCCGGAACCAATGCCCCGGCGACTCCCAGGTCACTTAAGACTTTAGCCAGGGAGATCATCTCCGCCAGGTTGGTATGGGTCAGTCCTACAAAGATTTTCTTATCCGGGGACGTGTTAAGCACCGGCAAATTGAGCTATTTCGATCCGCTCAGAAAGCGAGAGAGAAACCGCCTCCCCGGTACTGCCGCATAGCGTGTAGCCTTCGAGTTCGGGAAAGATGTGGTCGAACAAACGCTCAAAACTCGAAAAGTCGATGCGGTTCTCAAGAAACGGGGTGGGAATCACCGGGAACGAACCTGTCAGGGTCACGATGGCACCTCTCTATTGATCACCAGGAATTGGCTCGCTGCTCGTTGAAACTGCCGCGCAGGCCAGAATGAATTTCTTCTCGGCTCGGTGTTTCAATAGGCAGAAAATGAATTTAGCAGAGCGAAGTATACTCTAAGGATCGCGTTCCTCGAATGTCAAGGACGGCCAATAGCCGTGACTGGGTGGTAGCGCTCGGTCAAGAGGTGCTTTCTTGAATGCAGGAGTAGTGGATGAAATACCGCAGTGAAGAGTGGTTTTACGGCCGCGATGAACTTGGTTTTCAGCATCGCGCGGCTCTGCGGACCATGGGGATCAAGATAGAGGCGTTCCGAGGGCGTCCGGTTATCGGCATTGCGAATTCATGGAGCGAGCTCAATAACTGCAACATGAATCTGCGCGAGGTAGCCGAGGCGGTCAAGCGGGGCGTGCTCGCGGCGGGCGGACTGCCGTTGGAGTTTCCCACCATCTCGTTGGGCGAGGAGTTCATGAAGCCTTCGGCGATGCTCTACCGCAACCTGATGGCCATGGATGTGGAGGAGACCCTGCGGTCGAATCCAGTGGATGGTGTCGTGTTGCTGGCAAACTGCGATAAGACCGGTCCGGCGCAGTTGATGGGCGCCGCCAGCGCTAATCTCCCAGCAATCCAGGTCAACGGGGGCCCCCGCCCGGCCAGCACGTGGCAGGGCATCGAGATCGGCAGCGGCACTGACTTATGGAAGTACTGGGACAGCTACCGCACGGGCGGCATCTCGGAAAAGGATTGGCGCGAACTCGAAGCCTGCATGTCTTGCGGCTCCGGCGCGTGCAACGTTATGGGAACCGCATCGACCATGTCCGCCATGGCTGAGGGTTTGGGCATGATGCTACCCGGCACGTCCACCATTACCGCAACCGATCCGCAGAGGATGGTGGCTGCAGAGAAGAGCGGTGAGCAGATTGTCGCGTTAGCCGAGCAAGGCATTCGGCCCAGCGACATCATGACGAAAGAAGCGTTCGATAACTCCATTCGGTTGTGCATGGCCTTGGGCGGTTCGACAAATGCGATTATTCATCTCATTGCGATCGCCGGCCGGCTGGGCATCGAGCTGCCGCTCGCCCGGTTCGAGGAACTTGGTCGAACGACGCCATGTTTAGTCGACCTGAAACCTTCCGGGCGATTTCTTGTTCACGCTCTGCATTCCGCTGGCGGCGTACCCGCGGTGATGAAGCAAATTCAATCAATGCTCAACGACGGCCCAACAGTAACCGGCAAAACGGTTGTAGAGAACTTGGCCGGAGTGGAATGTCTCGATCACGAGGTCATCCGGCCTCTTGATCGCCCAATGAGGCCAGAAGGGGCGATCGCAGTTCTCCGGGGCAACCTTGCGCCCAATGGCGCGATCCTAAAGACCTCCGCTGCTTCTCATGGACTGATGAATCACGAGGGAGACGCCGTGGTCTTTGAAAACTATGCTGACATGCTGGCGCGCATTGAAGATCCTGATTTGCAAGTCACACCCGATTCCGTGCTGGTGCTAAAAAATTGCGGACCGAAGGGCGTGCCCGGCATGCCGGAATGGGGCTCCATTCCAATACCGGCCAAATTACAGCGAGCCGGCGTGACCGACATGGTACGCATTAGCGATTCGCGTATGAGCGGCACGAGCTACGGAACGGTAATCCTGCATGTCGCCCCGGAAGCTGCGGCCCGAGGCCCGTTGGCCATCGTTCGCACGGGAGACCGTATTTGCTTGAATGTTCCCGAGCGCAAACTGGATCTTCTGCTTTCGCAGCAGGAGATCTCCCGCCGGCTAAACGACTGGCACCTGCCGCCCACGACGCACCTCAGAGGCTATCCGCGCCTTTATATCGATCACGTGCTGCAGGCCGATCAAGGATGTGACTTCGACTTCCTCCGTCCCAAGAATGAGGCGGAACTGAAGTTCGTGCAACCCGTGGTGGGCAGAAGCTGAATCAGCGATCCCAGATCTTTCTACGATGCGTTCAACAGCCTGGCCGAGCTTGCCGGTTCTCCATCGCCGGTGAAATATTTCGCTATGCGGATGCATTTCAGAGAATTGGAGAGCACTTCAGCTAGCCCAGAAGCGTTGCCCAAACACTTAACAGCATTCATCGCGATCTTCTGCACGGCAGCAAAGATTCTCATTGACAAACCATGATAGTGGCGGTAAAACCGTCATCACACCCTAATGAAACCGTCTACAGCAGGATGATGACATGCGGGCGTTAGTGCAAGAGCCAGTTACGCCAAAGAAACAAAGGGCCCGGCGACTCCAATGGATCCCTGGATAGCGTCGAATCAAGAAGCCTGACTTCTTCCGTATCGAGTCGATTCTTGACCGCTCTAACAGGGCCCACGGCTGATTTGCTGATCAAAGTTTGTTGCCGTGGCTGCGGCCGCAGTTGAGCCCACACCCCGCGGCCCGGTCCGAAGCCCGCATCAGATGCTTGTTGCCAGCATCCCCGGAAGTTTCGGGGAGATCGATTCAAGGCTTGGGAGGAAGAGTAAGTGGAATTTTCCATGTCACCTTGTCCGCGCCGGCTCCCGCTTTCGTTGTTCTCTGCGTTGCTGGTTTCTTTCGTCTTCATCCTTCATAGCTACGCGCAGCAGACTACTGCGAGCATCTCCGGCACGGTGAAAGACTCATCCGGGGCAGTCCTGCCCCAGGCGCGCGTAACAGCCACGAACACGAGCACCGGCGCGGTAGAGAGAACGACGGCGGATGCGACTGGCGTGTATACATTCCCTACTCTTCCGTCCGATACCTACACGCTTTCCGCTGAACAGCCGGGCTTTGTCGAGACGAATCTCTCGGGTATTACCTTGCAGGTCTATCAGAAGGCCGTACTCGATATCGTTATGAAGGTAGGCGGAAGTACGCAAACCGTCACGGTCCAGGGGAGCACACCACTCGTAGACCCAGGTACCGCCAGCCTGGGAACGGTAGTCACCGAGCAGGCCATTCAAGATCTGCCTTTGAACCTGCGCCAGGTGGGAGCGCTGGCCCTGACGGTTCCAGGTACCATCGACACCTCCGGACGCTCGCTGACTAGCTCCACTGGTAACGGATCCGGCTTCAACGACAACAGCTACAGCGGCGCAGGAGGCTATTCCGGCGGCAACCTCCTTCTGATTGACGGCATGATCTCGCGGTCGCTCAACAATGGAAGCTTCGCGCTGAATCCACCTCCCGAAATGGTGAAAGAATTCAAGATCCAAAACAATATTTATGACGCTGCTTTCGGATTGACCTCGGGAACGGCCATGAATCTGATTACTCAATCGGGGACAAACGGAATCCATGGAGGAGCATGGGAATATTTGCGCAACCGCGACTTTGATGCCCGAAACTATTTCGATACCGCGGCGATAAGCGCACAACGTCCGGAATATACCCGAAACCAGTTCGGAGGCGATCTGGGTTTTCCTATCCTGAAGAACAAGCTTTTCTTGTTTGGCGCCTATGAAGGGTTGCGTTTAGCTCAAGCGAATAACAGCTCCAGTCCGGTCCCATCGGTCGCGGAGAAGCAAGGCGATTTCAGCGGATTACTCACCGGAACATCGCAGAACCTCTGCGGGTCAGGCGGCGTGAACAACCTCAATTTCGATACCGGTCAGCTTTTTGACCCGAACACAGAGACGAACGCGACCTGTGCCAATAATGGAAACGTTATCCTGGTCGGTACTCCCATCCCTAATAACAACGTGGCCGCGTATCTGGGAGGCCTCAGCAACATTGATCCGGTAGCTCAGAAGGTCCTGGCGCTCTTCCCCAATCCCAATAACGGTCAGTTCTATTTGACCGAAGAGCCGAGACGGGACCACCGCAATCAGTTTGACGGGCGCCTCGATTGGAACCTTTCGCAAAAAGACCTGCTGTTCGCGCGATACCTTCTCGGCACCTCTGACCAGGTCTTTCCGGGCCCGTTTCTCCCCTTCAATGCGATCCAGCACTTCAGGGGGCATAACGCCGTTGTAGGCTGGACCCACACTTTCGGCCCCAACCTCGTTAATGATTTTCGTGCCGGCTATCAGAATGACTACCTGTTATACACGTGCCAAAATTGCCCCAGGGCAGCGGGAACTCTGGAGAGCTACGGTGTTGTCGGTCTTGCGGCTTCCGCTCCACAGTTCGAAGAAAATCCGAACTTCACATTTGCCAACTTCGCATCCTGGGGCGACGGATTTCCTGGTTATTACCCAGACATTTTGCCCGACTCGCTCTATAAGTACGAAGATACGGTAACCAAGGTTCTAGGACGGCAAAACCTGACCTTTGGTGTTGATTTGAATTTTTGGCAGACAGACGGTGTGGAAGATCCGGTGCAGGTGAATGGAATTTTTAATTTTAGTGGACAGTTTTCAGATCTGGGAGGAGAGTCCAGCGGGGCCACGGGAGCCGCGGATGCGGCGGACCTCGAGTTCGGGTTCCCCAGCGGCGGGTTCTATACGAAGAATGCATTTGTCAACAGGCTGGTAGGTGGGAATTGGATTGGCGTGTTCGCGCAAGACAATTTCAGGGTCAACAGCAATCTGACGATCGAAGCCGGGATTCGATGGGACTACCGCAAGCAGCCGGTGGACAAGAATAATCAACTGGCTGCATTCTATCCATTGTCGAAGACCTACCAGCCCGGGGACGGTCTCCTCATTAGCGCTCAACCGGATGCAACAAACGATGCGCTCTGCTCGCAAGCCTACCTGGTATCTGCAAGCGGTCAATGCCTGGTAGCCACGTCTACTCAAAGGAGGGCCCTGGGGTTCAATGGAAACCAGGCAAGGCAGGTTAGTTTTGGGCCGGGGCATGGAAATTTCTCCCCGCGGTTGGCTGTGTCCGCACGCCCGACCAACTCGGACAGGTTGGTAGTCCACGCTGGCTTTGGTATCTTCCTCGATCTTCCTTTGACCAATCAACTCGGCGCGGCTAACAACAACAATCCTATCTCTACGCAAAGCCCCACCTACAATACTTCGTTTGGAGCACCACCCCCGCTCACGAATGGAATTCCGACCAGGACTCAGCAGATATTTGTCAGCGCTAACACTCCTACCTTGGCGCAGTCGACCTCGCAACTCATGCCGAGCCCGTTCTATCACACGCCGACGGTTTTTGAGTGGAGTTTGAGCGTGCAGACCCAGCTGGGGGCGAACTGGGCTTTAGAAACAGCTTACATCGGTAACCGCGGCGATCATTTGGATTTCCTTCACCTGACGGGCAATCAGCCGGCACCCGGGACCACTCCCCTACAACAACGGAGGCCGTGGCCCGACTTCAATCAACTCCGCTTTGACACTTACGACGCATATGCGAACTACAACGCGCTAACGGTCAAGGTGACAAAAAGAAGTTCCTTCGGCCTCTCGGGGTTAATCGGCTATACGTATTCCAAGGCAATGGACGACAACAGCGGCACATCGGAAACCGAGCAAGCGCCGCAGGACGACAACAATCCGAATGCGGAATATGCCGTCGCAGATACGAGTATCCGTAATCGATTTGTGGCGAGCGGAGTCTATGAATTGCCGGTCGGTCGTGGGCGGCATTTTATGAGCAGCAGCAATGCAGCGGTGAACGCGCTGGTTGGCGGTTGGGATCTGTCATCTATCTTTGTCGTGCAGAGCGGATACCCCTTTACCGTAACCTCCGCTTCCGATTTCTCTAATACCGGTTCTTACTCGCCGCGACCAGACCGAACCTGCAGCGGTCAAGGATCGAAGTCAGTGAATGATTGGTTCAACCTGAAATGCTTCACTACAACTGCATTGCAGGCAGACTTGGCGAATGGCGCACCCCGCTTCGGGGACTCACGCCGCAACATCCTTGTGGGTCCTGGAATGGTCGACCTTGACGCCTCCCTCATCAAGCGGGTAGTCATCGCCGATAGGCTCAACACGGAATTCAGGGCAGAAGTATTCAACACCCTGAACCACCCTAACTTCGCTCTTCCCAACTCCTCCATCGGTAGTGCCAACCAAGGCATCATCTCCAATACAGTTCCCTTGGGAGCCACGGGATATAACCGCGAGATTCAACTCGGACTGAGGTTGACCTTCTAACTTCTAACGTGAGCGGCCTCTAAGGATTGCCCGTATACGGATCTGGGCTCCGCAGCTTTCTCGGGGG
>Ga0182024_10019297_pt1 | contig 12589 bp, 10 predicted proteins | sample P32metaG_FD_120480 | JGI IMG/M metagenome (GOLD analysis project Ga0182024, IMG submission 120480) | Permafrost microbial communities from Stordalen Mire, Sweden - P3-2 metaG (Illumina Assembly) | ecosystem: Environmental > Terrestrial > Soil > Wetlands > Permafrost | place: Sweden: Stordalen... | reverse complement strand
TACGTTCACTGAGCAGGCACTATTAACGCAGCCGGACTACGCGGCCGCCGATCGCCAACCCCTGCCCACGATCATCGACGTGCTCGAGGCGGTGAGCACCGGGCGTGTCGATCTCGGGTTCGTCCCGATCGAGAACGGCATCGAGGGAACCGTGCCGATCACCCTCGACGGGCTGGTGTTCGATTTCGACCTTCTCATCCAGCGAGAGGTGGTGTTGGACATCCATCTCGCCCTCATGGCAAACGAGGGAACCCAGCTGTCCGATATCAAGAGCGTCCTTTCGTTCCCCCACGCTCTTGCCCAGTGCCGGAAATTTCTGGCGGCACGGGTGCCCGCTGCGGCGAGCCTGGCCGCCCCCTCGACCGCCGAGGCGGCGCGGATGCTCGGTGAGAATCCCGACAGGAGCACGGCGGTCATCGCTCCGCCGCCGGCGGCAGCCGTCTATGGACTCGTCGTCCTGGCCGAGGAGATCGAGGACCATCCCGAGAACCAGACTCGTTTCGTGTCGGTGGCGAGTTCGGGAATACCGGGCCCGACGGGCCATGACCACACGAGCATCGTCTGCTTCCAGCGGCTCGACCATCCGGGCAGCCTGCACTCGATCGTCGGTCAGTTCTCGTCCCGTGACATCAACCTGACGAAGCTGGAGTCTCGGCCAACCAAGCGGGGCCTAGGGGACTACTGCTTCGTCATCGACCTCGAAGGGCATATCGCCGACGAGGTCGTCGCCGACTGCCTTCGGGACCTTCACGCGACGCAGGCCCGGGTGAAGCTGCTCGGTTCGTATCCGGCTGCGGGCGACCACGGCGTTGGAACGCGGCACGAGGCCGAACAGTCCTGGGTGCGCGCCGACCAATGGGTTCGCTCACTGCGATCACAGATCCGCGAGGATGGCTCGTAGCGCTTGATCTCGGCCAAGCCGCGGTCAAGTTCGGAGGGATGGCAGAGCGGACGAATGCGCGGCTCTTGAAAAGCCGTGGGACCTCGGTTCCCGTGGGTTCGAATCCCACTCCCTCCGCACTCAGTCGTCGTTGAAACGACCAATTCGGGTCCTCGAGGGTCCAGTGGCGTGATCACGTCCGTGCGCGATCGTTGCCTCGCCCCGGCGGAACCTCAGTGGTGCGGGCGTGGTCACAAGGTGGCGAGATATTGAGGCAGTCTCTCTGCCACGGACCGCCGGCTCAGCGGCACGTTATGGCGACTCGGACCAGACCTGGCACGCAGGACGCGAGGTCATAGGCCTTTTCTGACCGTTCGCTCCAAGATCCCCAGCGTTGCGCGCAGGGCCGACTCGGGCACGATCGGGAAGCGTTCCTTGAGGTCGTCGCTCACCTTCGACCAGTCGTAGTAGGACGTCACATTTGTGACCCCGTCCTCACCGGCTTCCAGGCGGTACCCATAGAAGTGCGGAATCCGAGCCCGGACATCGGGTCCGAGGTCCCACGCGATCTCCTTGTCGCGCTCGAAGAGGATGATGTGCACGGTCACGTCGTACTTGCCGAGCGGGACGTCATTGAGCGACTCGCGGTCCATGTGGATGACGAACGTGTCGCCCACCTTCTGCGCCGGTTCGCCGGTGAAGTCCTGCAGCATCCCAGAGGCGTCGATGGCCACATGGCCCGCCGGGCTGCGCAAGATGTCAAAAATTTCGGATGGTGGGGCCGGGATAGGCCGGGTCACCTCGATGCGGTCGGACAGAAAGACGGTATCGGGCATGTGGGACTCCTCGTCGACGCGAGTGGGCTCGCCGGCCGCCGCCGAGACGTTCCGGTCCCATGAGCATCGCGCGCCGACGCCGAGGCCCGCTGACGTAACCGGCTATGGCAACGTGAAGATGAGCGACGTTTCATCCATCGTGACGGTCGGCGGCACGGGGAAGGCCTTGACGCGCTATCCAGGCCTCTACTGTTCGAGATCCACTACCGGCATGATGGTTGGCGGCGCACTCAGTTTGATGCCCAACTCCTCAAGTACCGGCTGTAGATATCCGAGAAACGAGTCAAACGCTTCCTGACTTTCCCAGATATCGAATACTTGAAGCTTGCCTTCTTCCCCGAACACTGAGTGCACCTTCATCGCACCTTCCTGCGCACCCGCCGCCTGCAGGCGTTTGCGCCCTTCGGCGTGTAGCGCCGCAGTCATGTTCTCGGTGGTGATGTAGATCGCGATCATGGCGACTCCTCGACGTGGGTGTGCGCAGATTACAACTCGGGTTTTCTGCGATCAATTGGATCAATTGGCCAATGCCAAGGGTTCGTGTCCGCTTGACGACCGCTCTTAAGGGGCCGTCGGTGTCGATCGGTAGGCAGGGTCAGATGGGCTCATGATCCCAACGGCGGTGCCATCGGGGTCTTCGACGATGGCGTACCTTGCGCCCCAGAATGCGTCGTAGGGGCTTTGCTGGCTTCGGTAACCAGCACTCACGAGGTCAGAGTGGATTTCGTCTACGCGTTGACGGGAGTCGACCTTGAAGCCCACCACAACCCGGCCTCCGGACCAACCCTGATTCCACTGCTTGGCGAACGTAGTGCTGTCGAGGTCCAAGTCGACCCCACCGTCGGCGTCTGCCGAGCGATGGTGGGGATCCCACTCCGGATCCGTGTCTTGGATCACGACCCCCAGCCGACGGTAGAAATCCACGGACGCGCCCATGTCCGACACCACCAGGTTGATCTGGTCCAATTTGGTCGGCTCGTTCATTGTTGCCTCCTGCGAAGGCCGTGGAGTGGGGCTCGCCGACGAGCTACGACGCTACGCGTTCGGCTGGGACGATCGGAGTCTTGCGACCGGTTCGAGGTGCGGTCCTGACCCTATTGCGCTCAGCGGGCTCGAGCGTCGCCGCTTTGTCAAGGGCCGGCCTACGCCGTGCGGGAGCAGTTGCCCGGACTGTGGCGATCACTGCCTCACACGTCCGGCCGAGGAAAGCGGCGTCTACGGGGAGCACCAATGCGCGTCCGCACTGGGGCCACCACCCAACGACTCGGAGCGGTATTTCGTTGTGTCGTTCATCGAGAGCGACCGTGAGTGCGGTGAGGCCCAACTCAGCGCTAGCGGTCGGGCCGGGACGACCCGTCATCATCGAGAACAGGACCGGCTGCGGACCGAACGAACCATCGTCGGACCTGGCGCGTGCGCGCACCTCGATCTGGCCTCGGAGCACGAACTGACCCGAAGAGCCAACCGCAACTGATCGGTCGCCCCCGACGACCGGCCGACCGAGCTCGATCCAGTCGAGCGCAGTCAGGAGTTGGGTGGCCCAGACCACCGCCTCGGCTTGCACCACCGACCGACCACCGATCGCGAGGCGGGCGAGCCAACCGGAGAGCGAGTCAGGTCGTGATTCATCGTCGGCACGACGGACGAGACGCTCGACCGCTTGTGTTGTCGCTTGCATCGGCGTGAGCCGCTGGTTTGAGAGGCACGCTCGAACGCTCTCGACGCCGATCGGTCGGCGGGCGGTCCAGGGGGTCCATCTGAACGGGCTGTCGGCCTCACTCTTCCCGGTCATCGAGTTCCGCAGGCGGTAGGCGTCTACCCGAACTCGATCCTTTGGGTCGAGAGGTCCTGTGGCCAGTTGGAGTTCGCACTCGAAGGCATGCCGGAGCCGGCGCATCTCGGAAGGATCGACCAACGGAAGGCTCGGCGCCAGGAGAACTTCGGTCAGAGAGGCCGCCTTCGGTAGCGCGGTGGATGGGATCGATGTTCCGACCATCAGGCCTCCTCAACCATTCGGCCGATGGCCGTTAAGACTCGACGTAGTGAAGACGTGAGGAGCTCGTCGTCGACATCCTCCGCATCGACCTGGCCGGTCCGCGAGTAGAAGGTGGCCAGTCGAAACGGAGCGGCTCCGCTCCTCAGCGTCTCGAGCAATGCGTAGAACCTGAGATCGTCTCGGTCCTCAACGCGAGCCCTCCCCGATTTCAGTTCGATCAAACCGACCGACGCTCGGCCGCTCGAGGGTGCTCCGACGATGAGATCGACCACGCCCACGAGGACGACATCACCTCCGGCCAGCGGGATTGCGATCCGTTCTTGGGTCCGCGGCAGCCAGGCGGGCGAGAGGCGTGGCCACCGGGTGAGAAGAATGGTTGCCTGGGCATTGAGTTCGTTCTGGAAGTCGACCAGCTGTTGCCCTGTGAGTCCATGGACGAAGTCGACCACGTCGGATCGCCGTGGGTCGATCCGTAATGCGTCGATCCCGTCCTTCATCGGGTCGTCAAAATGCCCGGTCGTCACAAGTTGCCTGAACAGTGCGTCCATCACCGACCCGAGGGCCATCGAGTCAGTGATGGTCGCCTGGGTGTTCCGTGGGTCCACGCGACCGATCAGGGCATCCCGGAGGGTTTGTTTGTTGACGACGAGGGGGGTCACGAGACCCGCCGATAGGGAGCACAGCCCGTCTTCCAGCCAGTCCCGCAGCCCGCCCGACAGCCCGGGATCGACCCGGTGCCGGTGGCTTGCGGTCCCGCGGATCGACGCCAGAACATCGGCCCCGGTCGTCGGCACCGGGCTAGTGCTGGGCTGTCGCAGATCCTCCGCGACCATTTGGTCTGCCATAGGACCACCATGACCGCGCCCTGTGACAGAACCCCGAGGCCCCGACCTAACCTCTCGGTCGATGGCTCAGCTCGGCTTGGCTCCAGCTGCCGATGTGGCGTTCGGGATCGTCTTCGGCCTGTTCGTGTTCGCGTTCTTGGTGCTCGCGTTCATCTCCATCCGCTGGGGGGTCCGCCGAGACAGACCGGGACGCCAAGCCTGGAGGCAGCGCCACCTCGACGCGTCGGCGAGAGCGACGCAGACCTCGGCGAACGGGTCCGCCACTACGAAGCCAAGGGCCGATGACCGACCCTGATCTGACCGCAACCGGAAGCCATCGGCGCGTGGCGAGCCGCCCTGGTCGGCTCCGCTCGATCGTTCCGGCCCGTCTTCGTCGACCCGGGTCGGGGCTCACCGCATTCGTGCTCGCCGGCGGTGGGACCCGTGGGGCGGTGCAAGTGGGCATGTTGTCGGAGCTCGTCGATCGGGGGATCCGGGCCGATCGTGTGTACGGCGCTTCGGTCGGAGCGGTGAACGCCTGCGCATACGCGGGTGAACCGACCGTCGATGGCATGAAACGGTTGGAGCAAGTTTGGGACAACCTCCGTCCCGACGATGTATTCCCGAGAAACCTGGTCCACGGTCCGTGGATGTTCTTCCAGCAACGACAGTCGGTTTACGCGAACAGTGGTTTGCGCAAGGTTCTCGAGTCGGGACTCTCCATCGACCGCATCGAGGACGCAGTGATTCCCGTCGAGGTCGTGGCCACCTCCTTGCTTGACGGCGGCGAACGATGGCTCACGAACGGTCCGGTCGTTGACGCTACGCTCGCCTCCGCCGCGATACCCGGAGTCTTCCCGCCGGTCTTGATAAACGACGAGCCGATGATCGACGGCGGGGTGGTCGACAACGTGCCGATCAGTCGAGCGATCGCCGCAGGGGCAACGAGAATCTACGTTCTCCTCTGCGGGCCGACCCGTAACACACCACGTATCGGAAAGCGGCCGATCGAGTCGGTCGTCTCGGCCTTCTTCACAAGCGTTCATTCGAGGTTCGCTAGGGAGATGCAGCAGTTGCCGAAGGGGGTCGAGCTGATCGTCTTCAGCGGTGGGGAGCGACCGATCGACGACTTCCGTGATTTTGGGGCGTCTCCGGAGATGGTCGAGGCGGGTCGTCACGAGGTCCGCAGTGTGCTCGACGGCTTGTCCAAGCCGTCACAGCCCGATGGTGGACTGAGTTGATGGGACTGACCCTCGATCTGGCCACCCCCGCCTCCGATCGGGTGCTCGACCTGTTCCACCCGATCGTCCGGTCGTGGTTCACGCGGCAGTTCCCCAAGGGGCCGACCGAGCCCCAAACGGCCGCGTGGCCGTTGATCGCCGAAGGCAAGGACGTGCTGGTCGCATCGCCGACCGGAACCGGCAAGACGTTGACCGGTTTCTTGGTGGCGATCGACGCGGCGTGTCGGTCATCGGCGACCGACGCGGAAAGCGACCCGGGGCCGGCTCCGCGGGTGCTCTACATCTCCCCGCTCCGGGCGCTGGCGGCCGACGTCCATCAAAACCTCCAGGTCCCCCTGAACGGGATCCGGGCCGAGGCCGAACGACTCGGAATGTCGGTACCCGAGGTATCGGTGGCCACGCGCACAGGGGACACCCCTCCCGCCGAACGGCGTGCAATGCACAAGACGCCGCCGCACCTCCTCGTAACGACGCCAGAGTCGCTGTACCTGCTTCTCACGGCGGCGTCTTCTCGATCGATGTTGCGCCACGTCCGAACCGTCATCGTCGACGAGGTGCACACCCTGGCCAGGGATAAGCGCGGCAGCCATCTGGCGCTGAGCCTCGAGCGATTGGCCCATCTGGTCGAATCCGGGGGTGGGCACCTCCAGCGGATCGGCCTATCGGCGACCCAGAAGCCGCTTGAGGTGGTCGCGCGGCTGCTGTGCGGGGTCGGACCCGATCGGCCCATGCCCGAGATCGTCGACTGCGGCCACCGCCGTGGGTTGGACGTCGCCATCGAGCTTCCCGATGCCGACCTGGAAGCGGTGGCGCCACAGGGTCAGTTCGGGGAGATCCTCGACCGAATCGCCGACCTCGTCCGCCAACACAAGACGACGCTGGTCTTCGTCAACACCCGCAAGCTCGCCGAGCGAGTCGCACACCAGTTGGCCGAGCGACTCGAGACGGATCAAGGAGCAGAAGGCGACGGTTTCAGCGTGGCCGCCCACCACGGGAGCCTGTCGTCGGAACGCAGACGAATCGTCGAGGCTCGGTTGCGAGCCGGTTCGCTTCGGGCGCTGGTCGCGACAGCGTCGCTCGAACTGGGCATCGATGTGGGCCCGGTTGAGCTTGTCTGCCAGATCGGGTCTCCACGGTCGATCAGCACCTTCCTGCAAAGGGTCGGTCGGGCGAATCACCAATTGGAAGGGACTCCGGCGGGTCGCCTCTTCCCCATGACCCGCGACGAGCTCGTCGAGTGCGTGGCCCTGCTGTGTGCGGTCAGGTCCGGTCAACTCGATCTGCTGCACCCCCAGGAGCACCCCCTCGATGTTCTGGCCCAACAGGTGGTGGCTGAGGTGGCGGGGGAAGGCGAGTGGAGCGAGTCGGGTCTGTTCGAGCTGGTCCGCCGGGCGGCACCGTACGAGGGCCTGACCAAGGACGACTTCGAGTCGGTCATCGAGCTCGTCTCGGAGGGGATCGTCACCGGACGTGGTCGCCGGGGTGCCCATGTGCACCGCGACGGGGTCAACGGGCTGTTGCGGCCCCGAAGGGGTGCCAGCCTGGCCGCGTTGACGAGCGGCGGAGCGATCCCTGAGACCGGCGACTACCGGGTCGTGCTCGATCCCGAGGGAGTGACCGTCGGGTCGGTGCATGAGGACTTTGCGGTCGAGGCGACCATCGGCGACATCTTCCTTCTCGGCACGCACTCGTGGCAGGTCAAGAAGGTGGAAATCGGCACCGTCAGGGTCCACGACGCCGGCCAGCTACCCCCGACGATTCCGTTCTGGTTGGGCGAGGCCCCCGCCAGGACGATGGAACTGTCGGCCGAGGTCAGCAAGCTTCGGGAGTCTGTCGAGGCCTGCCTCATCGGGGGCGACGAGAGTCGGGCGCGTGCGCTCGTCGTGGAACGGGCGGCGACCAGTGAGGACGTCGCCGATCAGGTCGTGGGGTACTTGGCCGCCGGCCGGGCTGCTCTCGGTGCCCTCCCGACCCAGGACCGGTTGGTGATCGAACGATGCTTCGACGAGAGCGAGGGCACGCAGCTGATCATCCACGCGCCGTTCGGCGGAGGCATCAACCGCGCGTTCGGCCTCGCACTCCGCAAGCGGTTCTGCGTGTCCTTCGACTTCGAGCTACAAGCGGCTGCCGACGATGACACCGTGGTGCTCTCGCTCGGTCCGCAGCACAGCTTCCCCCTGTCGGACGTCCCGGGAATGCTGCCGAGCCGCAAGGCCGAGGAAGCCCTGATCCAGGCCGTCCTCCCGCATCCAATGTTCGCGTCGAGGTGGCGTTGGAATCTCACCCGGTCGCTCGTGGTGCCCCGGTCGCGAAACGGCCAACGCAGGCCGATACATCTCCAACGAATGGAGGCCGACGACCTGTTGGCCGCGACCTGGCCGGCGCTGGCAGCATGCCAGGAGAACGCGCCTCCGGGACCGATCGCGGTGCCCGACCACGTATTGGCGCGCCAGACCATCATCGACTGCCTTCACGAGGCGCTCGACCTGGACGGTCTGGTGGGTGTCCTGACCCGCATCGAGTCCGGCGACCTCGATGTCCACTTGGTCGAATCGGTCGAGCCTTCCCCGTTGGCGCACGGCATCCTCTCGGGTCGCCCGTACACGTTCCTCGATGACGCCCCCCTAGAAGAGCGACGGTCCAGGGCCGTGCCGATACCCCGGGGCCTCAACCCGAGGCCGGACTTGATCGTGGGACCCCATGAGCTCGCCCCACTTGATCCCGACGCCGTCGATACGGTGCTCGAGCAGATCGGGCCGACCCCACGGAACCCTGACGAACTGCACGATCTCCTCTTGTCCCTCGTCATAGCGCGGCCCGTTGCTCGCTGGGAAGAGCAGTTCCAAGCGCTCGTCGACACCGGCCGGGCGTCTTTGGTCGACGAAAACTGGGTGACGACCGAACGCATGGGGATGGCGCTGTCGATTGGTGACGACGACGAAGCCGCCGCGGCGTGTGTCAACGGGCACCTCGAGGTCTCGGGACCGGTCTCCGTCGAGGCGCTTACGTCGGCCGACCCACTGCCCGTCGGGACGGTCAGGGGTGTGCCGCTGACGTTGCTCCGAACAAGGACCGCGCTGGCGCGGCTCGAAGCCGCGGGCAGCGCGATGCAACTCCCCGGCGGCCAGTGGTGCGCCCGCCACCTGCTGGTCCGTATGCATGCGGCGAGTCGATCGCGACGGCGAAACCGGGTCGAGCCGGCGAGCATCGCCCAGTTCGTGCAGTTCCTGGCCCGCTGGCAGCACGTCGCGCCGGGCACCCAACTCGAAGGCCGGTCCGGGTTGCTGCAGACCATCGAACAGCTGGCGGGCATCGAGGTCGCCGCGGGCGAATGGGAGTCGCGCGTCCTGCCGGCCCGTGTCGCCGGCTACCAGCCCCGTTGGCTCGACGAGCTCTGTCTCTCGGGTGAGGTCGCGTGGGGACGGTTGACTCCCCGGCCCGAGGCGACCGAAACCAGCGACCGGAAGCGGCGAGGCGCCTCGACCCCGTCGCCCTCGACACCACTCACGATTGCACCGAGGGAGGACTTCGGTTGGCTTCTCTCAGCGGTCAGGATCGGTGAGCCGGTGACCGAACCGACGGTCGGTCCGGCCGCTGACATCCTCGCGGTGCTCCGTCAGCGTGGCGCCTGCTTCCGGGCCGACCTGCCCGGCGCCTCGGGCCGCATGGCTGCCGAGGTCGATGAAGGAATCTGGGACCTGGTTGCCCGCGGGCTTGTCACCGCCGACGCGTTCTCGGCCGTGCGGTCGTTGCTCGGGTCGCGCCGCGGCCGCGGCGGAGTCCAGAACCGGGCCCGTTCACGCCATCTCGCCCTGGCTCGGCGTCGTACCCGGGTGGGCTCGGGAACCGGAGAGGGGCGGTGGGCCCTGATGCCGAGCGACGCCGCCGGCGGGCACCCGCAGTTCGAGACGGCGATCGACGAGCTGGCCGAGGCCGTGGCGTGGCAGCTCCTTAGCCGGTGGGGGATCGTGGCCTGGGAGCTGTGGTCCCGGGAGTCCCTGCGAGTCCCGTGGCGCGAGGTGATGCGGGCGCTCCGGCGGCTCGAGGCGCGCGGGATCGCGCTGGGTGGCCGGTTCGTGGCGGGCCTGGCCGGAGAGCAGTACGCGATGCCTGAGGCGGCCCAGATGCTTGCTGCGGCTCGGCGTGCCGACTCTCAATACGACGAGGTCGTGGTCGCAGCCACGGACCCACTCAACCTGACCGGCACCGTGCTCGGGGGTCGACGTGTCCCCGCGGTTCGAAACCGCGAGGTCGCGTACCGGGGCGGGGTGCTGATTGAGGAACACGCCTCGGCCTGAAGGCCGGGCGCTGGGATACTGGGCCGGTGGTTTCATCGACCGTGGACCTCAACGCCGACGTCGGCGAGCGGTTCGACTCGTGGCGGCCCGGCGATGACGACGCGATCATGCGGATCGTCACCACCGTCCACATCGCCTGCGGGTTCCACTCGGGGGACCCGACGATCATGGCCGAGACGGCCGCCGCCGCGGTGCGATTCGGTGTGGCGATAGGAGCACATCCCTCATACCCCGATCGCCAAGGCTTCGGAAGACGGCCGATGGAAATCGACCCACGCCAAATCCGTGCGGATGTGCTGTACCAGATCGGAGCGCTCGACGGGATCGCCCGTTGGGCTGGGGGCAGCGTTCGTTCGGTGAAGGCCCACGGCGCGCTGTACAACCGCATGGCCGTTGACAGCGATTGCGCCGAGGCCGTGGCCCTGGCGACGAAGGACTTCTCCGATGACCTGTGGCTGGTGGTCCCTGCGGGTTCGTTGGCCGTGGGTGTCGCTCGATCCTCGGGGTTGAGGGTGGCCGAGGAGGCGTTCTGCGACCGCGGCTACCTGACCGACGGCACGCTCGCGTCGCGAGGCGACGAGAGAGCGGTGGTCACGGATCCCGGCGAAGCGGCCCGGCGGGCGGCCCGGCTTGCCTGCGAGCACGCGGTCGAGACGATCGACGGCGACACGCTTCGACTCTCGCCGGCAACCCTGTGTGTCCACGGGGACACCCCCGGTGCGGCGTCGCTGGCCCGCGCCGTTCGCACTGCGCTCGAGGGCGCCGGGGTGACCATCGGTTCGTTCGTCACCCGGTGACGTCGGCCCGCAGAATCGCTCGTTCGCTGACGCCCTTCGGCATCCGGCCGTTCGGTGACGCGGCACTGGCGATTGCCACGCGATCCGCCGAGGCGGCGGGCGCTCTCGGAGTGGCCATCCGTGCCGCGCACATCGAAGGGATCGTGGACGTCGTGGGCGGGTTCGATTCCGTGCTTGTCATCTACGAGCCCGGCCTCACCGACTTCGACCGGGTTGCCGCCCAGGTCCGATCGGTCACGGTGGGCACGGCGGAGGGCACCGCATCGAAGGTGGTCGTCCTTCCAACCACCTTCGATGGGCCCGACCTGGACGAGGTGGGGCGGATCAGCGGGCTGGGCGCGGAGGGTGTGAAACGGGCGCTGCTCCGGGCGACGCTGCGCGTGTCGGTGCTTGGGTTCGCGCCCGGCTTCGCCTATCTGACCGGGCTGCCCAGGCGGCTGCGCCGGGTCCCACGCCGGCCCACGCCGCGTACATCGGTCCCGACCGGGTCGCTCGCGCTGGCGGGTGGGCACGCGGCGGTCTACCCGCAGTCGACCCCGGGCGGTTGGCACCTCGTCGGCCGGACGAACGTCGCGTTGTTCGACCCCGACTCGCCGCCCTACGCGTTGTTGGCTCCCGGCGACCTGGTTCGTCTTCGCGCCGTTGCGCCGAGCGAACTCCCCCGGCTTGACCCGGGACCCGCGACGCGGCCACTCCTGCGGACACCCGACGCCGTCTTCTCGGTCATCGACCCTGGGCTGTTCTCGACGGTTCAGGACCGTGGTCGCGTCGGCGTGGCCCACCTGGGCGTCCCGCGGGCGGGCGCAGCCGACCCGGTGTCGGCGGCGCTGGCCAATGCGCTGCTGGGTAACCCGGAGGACGCGGCGGTCCTCGAGTGCACCATCTCGGGCCCGACGCTCTTGTGCCGGACCGATACCCATGCTGCGGTGGTGGGCCCGGATGCCGAGGTCACGCTCGACGGCATGGAGGTCGCCTCCGGTCGAGTCTTCCCGGTCGCGCTCGGCCAACGGTTGGCTCTCGGCTCGAGCGGGCACGGATTGCGGGCGTATCTGGCCGTGAGGGGAGGCTTCACCACGCCCTCTGTTCTCGGATCGCGCTCGAGCGACCGCCTGGCTGGGCTGGGCGTCGGGCCACTCCTCCCGGGCGATGAGCTCGCGTCCGGGCACCCATCCGGGCCGATGGCCGACCATCTCGCGGCCGAGGTCGGCGTTGGGTCTCCCGGTCGCCGCAAGCTGCGGGCGATGGTGGTGGGTGATGCGCAACCGTGTGGCGGATTGTTCGATCGCCCCTTCGAGGTCACCGACGCGAGCGACAGGGTGGGGCTCCGGCTCCGAACGGCCGGTGACCCGCCAATCGCACCGCTCGAGGCCGATACCGGTTCGGCCGGCACCACGGTCGGCACGGTGCAGATACCACCCGACGGCAATCCGGTCGTGCTGATGGTGGACCACGCCACCACCGGCGGGTACCCGGTCGGGGCGGTCGTGATCGCGGCCGATTTGGGCGAGCTCGGTCAGTGTCGCCCCGGTGACACGGTCGAGCTGGTGGCGGTCACCGCGGAGGAGGCCGGGGCGGCGTTGCGCACCCAGCGTCGGTGGCTGGATGAAGCGGTGGTGGGCCCGTACCCGGTGCAGGCCGGCTGAGTCAGCCCACCAAGAGCCTGATGCCGGTGGCGAGGCCGATTGCGACGACGATGACCCGCAGGGCTCCCGCGGGG
>Ga0182024_10019296_pt1 | contig 12590 bp, 11 predicted proteins | sample P32metaG_FD_120480 | JGI IMG/M metagenome (GOLD analysis project Ga0182024, IMG submission 120480) | Permafrost microbial communities from Stordalen Mire, Sweden - P3-2 metaG (Illumina Assembly) | ecosystem: Environmental > Terrestrial > Soil > Wetlands > Permafrost | place: Sweden: Stordalen... | reverse complement strand
GCGTGACATCTGGCGCCTGCCACTTTTTTACGTCGAGAAACTTGGCCAGCCCGACGGCACGAATGTCATCTTCACCGGCACCATTCCTTGGGTCGCGCTTGCCGGTCGGCTCCTGTTCCGGGCCACTGGCATGCCGGTCAATCTCTATGGCGCGTTGGCGAAGCAGGGCGCCAAGGAGCTCACCTGTGTGTCGAATGGCACGCGCGGCGGCGCGACCCTGCCCGACGACGCGCCCGACATGGGCTGGCTGATCAAGAACGACCAGGTCAAGAAGGTGATCTGCGCCTTCACCGCGCCGACCCGCGCCTCGCAAAAGCTCATCTTCTCCGAGTATTACGAGAGCGGGCGGATCGACGCCGAGCTGGTGCCGCAGGGGACGCTCGCCGAGCGCATGCGCGCCGCCGGCGCCGGCATCCCGGCGTTCTACACCCCGGCCGCGGTCGGTACCGAGCTCGCCGAGGGACGCGAGACGCGCGTCTTCAACGGCCGCGAATATCTGCTCGAAGAGGCGCTGCCGCTCGATTACGCCTTTATCCGCGCCTATCAGGCCGACACGTTCGGCAATCTCCGCTTCCGCCGCGCGCAACGCAATTTCAACCCGCTGATGGCGATGGCCGCCAAGATCACGATCGTCGAGGTCGAGGAGGACATTCTGCCAATGGGCGCGATCGATCCGGACGACGTGCATCTGTCGGGCATCTTCGTGCACCGCCTGGTCAAGGTACCGCCCGCCCCCGAAGGCTGGTGGCCGATGCGCCCCTCCGAGATCGCAGCGAGGAGCGCCGCCCGATGAGCGACACGAGAGGCCTCACCCGCCAGCAGATGTGCGACCGGCTGGCTATGGAGTTCGGCGACGGTTGGGTGGTCAATCTCGGCATCGGCATCCCGACGCTGTGCTCGAACTACGATTTCGGCGACAACGCGATCATCTTCCATTCCGAGAATGGGGTGGTCGGCTACGGCCCGCTCGCGGCGCCCGGCAAGGAGGACATGCGCCTCGTCAATGCCGGCGGCCAGCACGTGACGCTCAACCCCGGCGCGGCGATCGTCCACCACGCGGACGCGTTCGGCATGATCCGCAGCGGGCGGATCGACGTGACCGTGCTCGGTGCCTACGAGGTCGCCGCCAACGGCGATTTCGCCAACTGGAAGATGGCCGGGCAGAAAGGCGGCGGCATCGGCGGCGCGATGGACCTCGCGGCTTGCGCGAAACATGTCTTTGTCGCGATGGAGCAGGTGACGCGCAGCGGCCGTCCGCGCCTCGTCGAGCGCTGCGCGATCCCCGTCACCGCGCGCGGCGTCGTCGATCTGGTGATCACCAATTACGGACTGTTCGAGATCACCCCGGAGGGCATGGCGCTCAAGGAAATCGCGCCTGGAATCTCGATCGACGAGGTCAAGGCGACGACGGGGTGCGAGCTGATCGTGCCGGGCGACGTGCCGCCGGTCAGGATGCGGGGGTAGCCGTTTCTTCTAACGTCCATCCCGGCGAAAGCCGGGACCCATGGCGAAAATGGACTCCGGCTTTCGCCGGGGTGGCTTGAACGGTCAATGCCTCCGCGCGTAGGGCACGCGGAATTGCAAGCATAGCGCCTCGGCGCCGCCATCGCCGGCTATGGCGGCGAGCGGCTCGTCATCGGGCGCGACGAAGATACACGAATTGGGTCCGAGAAAGGCCGAGCCGGCGGCCGACACGGTGCCGGCGAGCACTACCCAGAATTGGCCACCGCCAGCGCTCGGGTCCGGCCCGGTCAGCGCCACGCCGGGGGGCAGCTGGTAGCGCCAGGTCGCCAGGCCGTGCGCGCCGTCGAGCACCTGCCGGCAAGCGACCGACGACACGCCCTTGAGCGCCGCCTCGGCGAGCGGCGGCTGCGGGTCGGTGGTTGCTTCCCAATGCGTATGGCAGCCGCGCGAGGCGCGCAGCTCGGCGCGGTTGTCGAGGTTTTCCATATATTTGGCGCCGGGGTCCCAGCCGGGGCGCAGCGTCAGCCAGGCGATCCCCTCGCCCGCCGCGACGATCGGACCATAGGCGGAATAGGCGTCGGTGTAGTGCACCGCGACGCTGCCGGTATCGTGCAGTCCGAGCTTGCCATAACCGCCGACGACGACCTGGTACTGGTCGGCGCGGTGGAAATGCGGCCGGGTGACGCCGCCGGGGCGCTTTTCGACGAGGAACGCCACCGGATGCAGCGCGTCCTCGGCGGGCGGCGACACGCCAGGCTGAATCGTGTTGCGGTTGACGCCGATGAGGCTGGTGCTCCAGCCGTTCGGCGCCTCGCGGCGATTGGTTTGGCGCACGATGTCGGCGTCGGCGGTCAGGGTCACGGGATTTCCCTGGGGATGTTCTGCGGCCGCAGGGTCGGGCCGGCGCGACAGTTAGTCAAGCCGGTCAAGGATCGCACGCGCCAGCTTACGGGCCTTGGCGTTGAGCGAAGGAAACGAGGTCTCGCTGGCGCTGCGGCCGAAATTCTGCGCCTGGCGATAGCCCGGCCGTTCGATGAGCTCGCCGTCCAGAATCTCGAACCCGGCCGCGCCGATCGTCGCGCGCGCCTCGGCCGCCTCGGCCGCGGTCAGCACCCGGCACAGCGCGAAGAACGGCCCTTCCGCCTCGTGCGACATCCGGGCGATGCGCCGCGCCAGAGCGATCGTTGGCACCAGATCGGCCTTCGACGCGCCGGTCGGCAGGATGATCAGATCGCATTCCGGCACCAGCTGGGCGGTGCGCTTTGGGCTGCCCGGCGCGCCGTCGAGCACGATGATGTCGTAGCCGCGGTTGAGCTTCAGCGCCTTGGTGATGTTCTTGGTCGGCTCGGCCTCGACCGCCGGTTCGAGGTCGCGTTCCAACCGCTCGCGCACCCAGTCGGTCGATGTCATCTGCTTGACGTCGAAATCGAGGATCTTGGCCTGTCGGCCCTGGGAAGCGGCCTCGCGCGCGATCAGCTGGCACAGCGTCGACTTGCCGACGCCGCCTTTCTGCGACAGCACGCCGATGACTTGTCGCTTTTCCGTTGGCCGCTTCGCCATTTAAGGCCTCCGCGGCGCGATACTACTGGTTGAGGCCTCGCTGCGCGAGGAGCGCGTCGATCGCCGGCTCGCGGCCGCGGAATGCGCGATAGAGCGCCATCGGGTCGCTGGTGTCTCCAGCGCCGTAGATCACCTTCAGCCTGGCGGCGAGGCCCGCGTCGAACACATCGCCGGCGTCGGTAAACGCGGAAAATCCGTCGGCGTCGAGCACCTCGGCCCACATATAGGCGTAGTACCCGGCGGCATAACCGGCACCGTCGAACAGATGCTGGAAATGCGTCGGGCGATGGCGCAGCCCGATCTCCACCGGCATGCCGACGCGGGCGAGGAAATCGCGCTCGAACGTGGCGATCTCGACCGGCGCCTTGTCGGCGCGCGCGTGCAGCTCGAGGTCGAGCATCGCGCAGGCGGTGTATTCGACCGTGGCGAAGCCCTGGTTGAAATTGCGCGCCGCGAGGAGCTTGCTGAGCAGCGCCTCGGGCAGAATTTCGCCGGTCTGGTAGTGGCGGGCGTAGTTGCGCAGGGTCTCGGGCGCCGAGACCCAATGCTCCATGATCTGCGACGGGAACTCGACAAAATCGCGCAGCACCGCAGTGCCCGATTGCGAGCGGTAGCGCACCCGGCTCAACAGCCCATGCAGCCCGTGGCCGAATTCGTGGAACAGCGTGCGCGCATCGTCGAACGACAGAAGCGTCGGGTCGCCCTTCGAGAAATTGTTGTTGTTGACGACGATCGGCAGCACCTCGCCGTCGAGGCTTTCCTGATCGCGGTAGCTCGACATCCAGGCGCCCGAGCGCTTTCCCGGCCGGGCGAAATTGTCGTGCAGGAAAAGGCCGATCGCCTTGCCTGAGGAGTCGCGCACCTCATAGGCGCGGACATCCGGGTGATAGACCGGGCAATCCGGGCGCGGCGCGAAGCTGAGCCCGAACAGCCGTCCCGCCGTGTCGAACAGCGCCGCCACCATGTTGTCGAGCATGAAATACGGTTTCACCGCGCTTTCGTCGAACTCGTATTTCGCTGCCCGCACCTTTTCGGCGTAATAGCGCCAATCCCACGGCGCGAGCGGCGCGTTGAGCCCGTCGGCATTGGCGCAAGCGGCCAGCTCCGCGCGCTCGGCGGCGGCCTTGTGCTTGGCCGGCTCCCAAACCTGCTCCAGCAGATGCTCGGCGGCGTCCGGGGTCTTCGCCATCGTGTCGTCGAGCCGGTAGGCGGCGTAGCTGTCGTAGCCGAGGAGCTTCGCCTGCTCCTGGCGCAGCGCGAGAAGCTCGGCGATCAGCGGCGCGTTGTCGTGCTCGCCATGATGCTCGCCGCGCTGGACCCAGGCGCGATACGCGGTCTCGCGCAGGTCGCGCCGCGCCGAGAAAGTGAGGAACGGCTCGACCGAGGAGCGCGACAGGGTGATCACATATTTGCCGTCGAGCCCGCGCGTCGTGGCGGCGTCAGCGGCGGCGGCGCGGGCAAAATCGGGCAGCCCGTCGAGCTCGGCTTCGTCGAGCACGAGCCGCCATTCGTCTTCGTCGAACAGCACGTTCTGACCGAAATGCGTGTGCAGCGAGGCCATGCGCGTGGTGATCTCGGCCATCCGTGTCTTTTCGGCCGGGCCGAGCAGCGCGCCGGCGCGCACGAAGCGCAGATGGTAGCGTTCGAGCAGGCGCAACTGGTCGGGCGCGAGCCCTAGCGTCGAACGCCGCTGATAGAGCGCATCGATCCGCGCGAAGAGGTCGGGGTCGAGCGCGATCTTGCTGCGGTGCGCGGCGAGCTTCGGCGCGTAATCGCGGGCGACTTGGTCGATTTCCTTGTTGGTCGCGCTCGAATTGAGGTTGTGGAAAAGGTCGCTGACCGTATTTAGCCATTTTCCGCTACGCTCCAGCGCCTCGATGGTGTTGGCGAAGGTCGGCGGCTCGGACGAGCGGGTAATCGCCGCAATGTCCGCGATCTCCTCCGCCATGCCGCGGTCCAAGGCGGGCGGAAAATGCTGCGGCCGAATGCGGTCGAAAGGCGGTAGCCCGAACGGCGTCACCCAGTTCTCGAAAAGCGGATTTGGCTCAGTCATCGCGGCGTCGTCCTGACATCGGCTGTGGTCACGAGCCATGCCGCGCATGTCCCGCCGGTCTCGGTCAATTCGACATAGTGAGCGAGGTCGATCTTACGCCCGTCACCGATCTCCGCGACCGTCTTGCCGGATTTCATCCGAATCAGATCGAGCCCGCGCAATCGTCGCAGTTCCTCTCGCAGCGCACCTTGCCCCTCGTATTTCGCGGTGCGGCCGCGATGCAGATTCATGAGATGCCGCTGTTCGGCAGCCAGCAACAGTTTGGCGACGAGGTTTTGATCATTCGCCGGCATTTCCGCTGTCGCCGGTGCCTTCGGAACACCGACGTGAGCGGCGACGAGGGTGCCGAAGCGCTCGAGCTGGCTATTGCGATCATCGCCAAACAGGTTGATCCATTGTCGCGTGACCAATTCATAGCGAAGCGCGGCGCTAGGCTTTACATCTTCGATCCGTGCCGGAATCACGCGAAGCCCGCATTGGCTCGCCAAACCGATTTCCTTTGCGACCTCGCGCGACGCATTGGTGTGAGCGCTGAACACCAGCACCATAACCTTAGCCACGTCGATCGCTGCGACAATGGCCTCTTGATAGCTGTCACCACCACCGATGTCGCGCCATGACAGCCAGCAGGATAGGCCGCGGCCTTCCAATGTCCGGCAGATCGTCTCAGCTGCGTCCTTGTCTGCCGAAGAATGGCTGACAAAAACGTCAGCGGGCATCGTGGTCCTGAATCATCGCTATCGGCCGCACACTTGGAAGGCCCAACGATACCGGTGCGGTGCGGCTCCCTCAAGCGGCGAGTATCTGCCCGAGATTGCCGCGCGGCGCCGGCATGCCGGGGAAGATCTTCGCCATCGCCGCGTCGGGCAGGCGCATATGCCGCTCGAGGATCATCGCCAGCGGGTGCCGGTAATCGGTGGTCACCGCGAGGTCGCGGCCCTGATAAAGCCGCGCCGTCGCGAGGCCCGGCCAATCGCCGTAGATTTTGCCGCCGTTGACCCGGCCGCCCATGACCCACATCACATTGCCATGGCCGTGATCGGTGCCGGCATTGCCGTTCTCGTGCATCGTGCGGCCGAATTCCGAGATCACCACGACGACCGTGTCGTTCCAGTCGGGTCCGAGCCCCTGGGCCAGCGCGGCGAGCCCATCGCCCAGCGGCTTCAGCCGGTTGGCCAGCTGTCCCGCATGATTGCCCTGGTTGACGTGGGTATCCCAGCCGCCGAGGCTGGCGAACGCCAGGCGGATGTGCCGGTCCTGAGTCATCAGGCGGGCGAGACGGTTCGCCAGCGCCGGCAGCGTGTCGGCCGGCGGCGCGCCGTTATCGGCCATTTTCTGCTCTTCGCTGCCCATATCGGCGACGAGCTGGGTGCGGGCCTCGCGGCCCTGGCGATAGGCCTGGCTCTGCCGATCGGTGCCGGCATAGAGCTTGTCGAAGGCGCTCGCCACCTCGGGCCGGTCGATCGCCATCGGTTGCGCGGCGTTGGGCCCAAGCGGCAGGTTAGCGACCGCGACCGGGCCGTGCAGGATATAGGGCAGCGTCGGCCCAATGCTGAGCGCGTCGGTCGGGCCGCGCGGGCCAGGCAGCGCCGCGAGCACGCGGTTCATCCAGCCGTCCGGGGTGACGCCGCGGCCGGGCGTGCCGTTCTCGATGTAGAGCTGCGCGTCGAAATGCGACCGGCTCGGATCGGGCGAGCCGGCGGCGTGGATGAAGGCGAGCTTCTTGTCGTTCCACAGCGGCATCAGCCCGGCGAGCGCCGGGTGCAGCGCGAAACGGCCGTCGAGCGGCAGCGCGCCGTTCTCAGCGCCCGGCTTCTGGATCGCGATCGTCGGGCGCGACTCGTAATAAGCCTCTTCGCCATGCGGCACGACGACGTTGAGCCCATCGACCGCGCCGCGCAGCATGACGACGACGAGGCGTCGCGGCATCTCGTCCGCCCGCGCCGCCCAGACCGGGCCGAGCCAGGGAACCAGCGCCGCGCCGCCGGCCAACCCGAGAAGATCGCGTCTGTTCATGTCGTCACCTCACCTGGGACCGGCCCCTCACCCTCCCATCGCTGCGCGATGGGCCCCTCCCTCTCCCCGCCAGCGGGGCGAGGGGTTGCAGCGCGCTCCCTCTCCCCGCGAGCGGGGAGAGGGCTGGGGTGAGGGGCTGCTACCACATTATCTCCGCATGAAATCGGGGCTGCCGAGGATGAGCGCGGCCTTGAGGCCGGCGGGCGCCTCGGCAACGGCCGCGCGGGTATTGTCGCTGAGTACGGGCGCGAGCAATGCCTCGAGTGGTGCGGAATCAAGCGGGTCTGCCTTTGGCGGCTCCGGCTTTGGCTGATCGCCGGGCTGAGCCGCGACGAGTTGCGGCTGCGGCGCCGGCGTCATGGTCGCGGCCGATTGTGGCTCCGGCGGCGGATCCTTCAGCGGCAGCGCGCCGCGGCCGAGCCCGGTCGCGAAGCCGATCCGCAGGGTCGTTGCATCGGGGCTGAGCCAGGAATCCTCGGTATTTTTGTAGCCGTCCGGCGTCTGGCAGTAATAGAGCGGCTCGCCGAGCCGGGCCATGGTGCCGATCAGCGGGCGCGGGTTGTTGACCTCAACCCCGGCCGCGCGCGCCGCCGACAGCACGTATTGGTACGGCGTCTTGTATTTCTGGCCGGCGCTGTCGCGGAATTCGCGGCTGGTAAGCAGCGTCTTGAGCACCGCGGCGATGTCGCCGTCGGTGGCGCGGAAGTGCTGCGCGAGCCGGTCGACCAGACCCTGCGGCGGCTTGTCGGCGACAAAATACTGCGCGAGCTGGAAGGCGATGTGGCGCGCGGTCGCCGGGCTGCTGGCGAGCATGCCGATCGCCGCGACGCCCTCCTCCTCGCCGCCAGGTGGGATCGCTCGGCCAAGAAAATTCTGCGGCGTGGCATCATGGCGTGAGTCGTCGAACACTTGCGCGGACCCGTCGCCTCGCCCCAAACCCCGCCGAGCAAGCCCCCAGCCGGTGAGGATATGCGCGAGGGCGACGACATCGTTCTGGGTGTAGCCGCCATCGACGCCCAGCGTGTGCAGCTCCATGATCTCGCGGGCGTAATTCTCGTTGATCCCGGTCGAGTTGCCGCGCGCCCCGGGACTGCCCGGCGCGGTGTTGAGCTGGTTGTCGAGGTAGAACAGCATCGCCGGCGAATGCGCGGTCGCCAGCAGCAGGTCGCGGAAATGGCCGAGCGCGTAGGGCCGGATCGCATCGGCCTCGTAGCGGCCGACCCAGAGATGGTCGAGCCCCTTGCCAGCAAACACATTGAAATGGTCGTACCAGAAATCGACCATGACCTCCTGCAGCTGGCGCCGGCTGTAGAGCGCGCGCCAGACCCGCGCGTCCTGCGCCTGCTGCACGATGATCTGCGCCCGCTGACGGCGCGCCTTGGCCTCGTCGGGGGTCGGTTTGACGCCACCGTTCATCGCCGGAACGATCGGGCCGTAATCGACAAAGAGCCGCGCCGGGTCGAGCTTCAGCGTGTCGAGCCCCGCCAGCCGTTCCGTCAGCGCCGGCGACTCGGCGATCGTCTCGGGATGCAGCTGCTCGTCGATATAGCGGTCGATGCCGATCTCTCTGACGTGGTCGACATCCGCCTGGGTTGGGCCGAACGCCATGCGGTCGAGGACGTGGACGATCCCTTTATCGGCGGGGGGATCGGCGAGCGCCGAGCAGGGCGCGGCGAGCACGGCGACGCACATAACGGCGAAGAATGGGGAGGATCGAGTCGCCATGGCATGCCGCCGGACACAGATCGATTGAAAGTTTTATCACAGTCCGCCCTCTGGCATCCCCGAATTCCTCGGTTAACGGTGGCCTCGCTTGTACCGCCGACGCGCTTCCCACATGATTCCCCCGATGATCCGCCTCGCCGACTGCTTTCCGGATACGCCAGCCGGCGCCCTGCCGCTGCGCGCGTTCGACTGGGGGCGCTCCGGCGTCGCGCTGCCCTATGTGATCTTCATCACCGGGCGGTGCGGCAGCACGCTGCTGACCCATTTGCTGGCGGATAGCGGTCTGTGCGGCAACCCCGACGAGTTCTTCAACGAGGAGCGCATCGTCGAGCTCGCCCGGGAGCTGGGGACGACCGATTTTCCGGCGTATTTCCGCGCCGTGGTGCGGCACAGCGTCACCAACCGCCGCTTCGGCTTCGAGGTCGATCCGTTTCGCTTCGAGCAATTGCGCGAGCTGGTCGCCTTTACCGAGATCTTCCCGCCGCGCCGCGCCGTGTTCTTCTGGATGACCCGGCGCGACATCGTCAGCCAGGGCTGGTCCTACGCCAAGGCCAAGAAGACCGGGCTGTGGCACCGCTTCGCCGACGGCAGCGAGAAGCGGCTGCATGAGCCGGGGGAAAATGGCGCGATCGACGACACCGAATGGTGGCGCGAGATCATTTTGATGCTGACGGCCGAGCGGATCATGGAGGATTTTTTCGCCGCCTCGCGGATCACGCCCTATCGGCTCGACTATGAGATGCTGGTCACCGACCAGCGCCGCACCGTGGTCAGCGTGCTGCAGGCGCTGTCATGCGGGCCCGACGAGATCGCCCGCCATCTCGGCCCGCCGGCCGACCACACCGAGCGCAATCGCTATGACGATTGGCACGGCGCGATGATCGAATTCTGCGACCGATACCGCGGCGAGCTGCGCTATATCGAGCGCCACCGGAACGACGTCGACATCGACGGGCTGCGCCAGGAGCTGAACACACGGTACTTGCTGACGGTGTGACGCATCCGGGCGATACCCTTTTAGCTCCCGTGGCCGGGCTTGACCCAGCCATCCACGTCTCCTGTCCGGGACCGTGCAAACAAAGACGTGGACCCGCGGGTCAAGCCCGCGGGAGGCGATTCGTTGTTCTAACTCGCCGGCAGACCCAGTAGCCGCTGCGCCAGCACGAGATGCGGCTTGTCGATCATCTTGCCATCGAGCGCGAGGGTGCCGGCATCCGGATTGGCGGCGAAGACGGCGATGACCCGCTCGGCCCATTCGCGCTCCGTGGCGCTGGTCGAGAACGCCTCGTTGATCGCGGCGAGCTGGGCCGGATGGATCGCCATCTTGCCGGTGAAGCCGGAGCGGCGCGCCGCGGCGCATTCGGCCTTCAATCCCTCCGGGTCGCGAAAATCGGTATAGATCGTGTCGAGCGCGGCGACCCCGGCCGCGGCGGCCGCCAGCAGGCACAGCGAGCGCGCCAAGAGATACGGCCCGTCATAGATGCCGTCGAGCGTGCGGTTGCTGCCGCCGATGCAAGCCGCCAGATCCTCGGCGCCCCAGGTGATCGCTTCGAGGCGCGGCGAGCTGCCGGCGTAATCGCCGAGCGCGAAGACCGCCGCTGGGGTTTCGGTGGCGATCGCGATGATGCGGGTCGCGCCGCCCGCGCGGCTGGCGGCCGCCTCGAAAGCCGACAAATAATGGTCGAGGGTGCGCACGTCGTCGGGCACGCATTTCGGCAGCAGGACGCCGTCGGGCCGCCCGGCGACTATCGCGGCGAGATCGTCGAGCGCCAGCCCGCTCGCCAGCGGGTTGATCCGCACGTAGCGGGCGATGCGATCGCTGGTGTGGGCTTCGAGGAACTCGCGGGCCAGCTTGCGTGCGGTCGGGCGGTTCGCCGCCGCGACCGAATCCTCGAGGTCGAGGATCAGCGCATCGGCGCCCGATTCGAGACCGCGCGCCAGCTTGCGTTCGCTGTCGGCCGGAACGAACAGGAACGAACGAATCGGCATTTACCCGCCGAACTCGAACGCCAGCGCATCGCGCACCGTGTCGAGGTCGAGCCGGTTCGCCTCGATCAGCGGCGCGGTCTCGATGATGATGTCGTCGATGTCATGGACCTGCTTCAGCCGCTTGTAGAGGTCCTCGCTGTCGAGGCCGAGCCCCTCGCCGAGCAGCTCCATGAAATTTATGACCTCGAAGCTGCGCCCGTCGCCAGCGTCGCAGATCTCGCGGTGGCAGGCATGGTAGATCGTCGCCAGCGTATCGACCCCGGCATCGGCGACCGCCTGCAGCTCGCGCCGCACCAGCTCACGCTTGAATTTGGGCAGCTGGGCGAGGCTGTTAGCCTGGGTGCCGACGCGCGGCACGTCGATATCGACGAGCTCGACGCCGGGGATGATCGAGATGAGCTTCCTGACCGCCGCCATCGTCTCGGGGAATACCGGCCGCTCGTGCAGCGCGACGCGCTTGTCGACCCGGCGCACCATCAGCGCCGCCAGCGCGTCCGCCCGCTCGGCGAGGAACACCAGGAACGGGTTGAGGTCGAATGGCTTCTCGCCGAACTGCTTCTGGTAATTCGGCAGCGACACCTCGCCGATCGAGATCTGGCAGCTCGGGCACCACGACAGCACGGTCGAGGTCCCGGCCGAGGCCAGCCCCTCGATCGTCGCGTTCGCCATCTTGCTGTTATTGGCGAAATCGCCCTCGCGGAACTGATAGACGCCGCAGCACTGGCCGACGCCGCCCATGACCTCGTAGCGCACGCCGAGCTTGTCGAACACATCGAGACACAGCAGCGCGATGTGCGGCGTCTTCAGCACATTGCAGCCGGTGTAGAAGACGACATCGGGCGGCGCGGCGCGGGGAGCCCCGGCGGGCTTGAACCGCGCCAGCGTCTCGGGCGGCAATTGCAGCTTCGACAACACCCTGACGCCACGGCTCATGGTCTGGAACGCGCCGCGCCAGCGTGTCGCCAGCGGCGCGCCATCGCGCTCGCGGCGGGCGAAGCCGCGCGCCATCTGCACCATGAAGCGCGGGTTGATGCCGTGCGTGCAGGCCGGGATGCAATTGCCGCTGCCGCTGCAGATCTCGCCCCAGCGCGCCGCGTCGTCATTGCCGGCGCCGCCGGTGATCAGGTCGACGATCGCGGCGGCCGTCTCGCTGGGGTCGGCGTCGGAAATGCCGCCCGGCTCGGTCATCGGGCAGGCGCGGAAGCAATCGCCGCAGCGCGTACAAGCCTCGGCGATCTCCGCTCCACGCGCCCGGAACAGGTCGAGAAACCCGTCTGTCTCGTCGCCGTTCATCATCCGTCAGCCTCGCCTGCTTTCGGCCCGAGTATAGCGGTTCCCGCGGCGCGGCGCTGCATTTGTACCCAAGGCCCGCGCTGGCGGAGAGCCGAAAACGTTCCATGCAAAAAACACATGGCAAATTTGCGCGGACATCGACGGATACAAACGTGTTACAAGCCGTTCACATTCTGAAAAGTGCGAGTTGCAACGTTGGACAAGCCAGAACCCCCAGCCATGATCCCAAATCTCCACATCGCCCCCACCCGCAATCGTTCCGCCGTCGCCCGTTCTCACGGCTCGATCGACCGGCGGATTCGCGCCTTCCTCAACGGGGAAAGCCACGGCGAGGACGTGCTGGGAGCGCTTTATGGCCAGGTCGCCGACGAGCCGGTCCCCGAACGCTTACGCGCGCTGCTCAAGCATTGAGCCCTGCCATTGAGCCGCGGGCGCTTTCGGGACTGAACAGGCCCGAACCGCCGCACAACTGCGACATTTTGTTTTCTCG
>Ga0182024_10019295_pt1 | contig 12590 bp, 10 predicted proteins | sample P32metaG_FD_120480 | JGI IMG/M metagenome (GOLD analysis project Ga0182024, IMG submission 120480) | Permafrost microbial communities from Stordalen Mire, Sweden - P3-2 metaG (Illumina Assembly) | ecosystem: Environmental > Terrestrial > Soil > Wetlands > Permafrost | place: Sweden: Stordalen... | reverse complement strand
GTGTCGGTCAGACACGTGGCGATAATGGTCAGGCTGCCGGCCCCTTCGAGCTTGCGGGCGGCGCCGAAAAGTCGCTTGGGGATTTCCAGGGCGCGATTGTCCAGACCGCCGGAGAGCGTGCGACCGCCGCTGGGACCGCCGCTGTTGAAAGCGCGGCCGAGGCGAGTGAGAGAGTCGAGCAGCACGACGATGTCGGCGCCGAATTCGACCTGGCGTTTGCAGCGCTCGATGACGAGCTGGGCGAGGTCGAGATGTTTTTCGATGGTGTTGTCGTTGCTGGAAGCGTAGACCTCGCCGGGGACGTTGCGCTTCATGTCGGTGACTTCTTCGGGGCGCTCATCAACCAGCAGCAGAACCACGCGCACATTCGGGTGATTGTGATGGACGCCGCGGGCGATGTTCTGGAGGAGCATCGTCTTTCCGGTTCGCGGCGGAGCGAGAATCAGGCCGCGCTGTCCGAAGCCAATGGGCGTGAGCAGGTCCATCACGCGCGTAGTGTATTCCGTGGGGTTGTGTTCGAGCTTGAGTTGCGGAGCGGGGTCGAGGGCGGTTCCGTCGTACATGGTGGCGGTCTGCGCGTACTCGTCGGGAGTGCGGCCCTCGATGGTGTCGATGCGTCCCATGACTCGGCCGCGCGGCTCGCCGCGGACCATGACACCGGGACGCAGATGCAGATCGCGGATGAGCTGGCGCGGCACGATGATGCCGCCGTTGACGGGACGCAGCGGATGGGACGGGTCGCGTAGCTGGCCGTCCTGCCGCTCGTCGGCAATGTGTAGAATACCTTCCATTTTTTAGTTTTTCACAGGCTCTTTCGGCAACGTGTCAAACCCTGACGACGAGTGTGAGCAATTTCGCGTCAGTCGCCGCCTGAGGCTCCCGCGGCTTTTGTCGCAAGCTGTCGCTTTGCGTCACAAGCAATGCCGTTCAAAAGAGACCCTCAATCCAGCCTCTGACGATGCTCTGCCAAAGACTCCCTCGGTGAGCGAGCGACTATACCGCAAGTCCGATACAAATGAAAGCCCCCGCGCCGAATTGACTGGTTGGTTTGATTGTGGTACTCCGATAACCATGGAGAGCGGCCGGCGGGAACACACCGGCCGCGGGGAAACTGCCCGGCGTCGTAGCGCCGCCATGATTCCAAGACAGAAGGAGCTGTTATATGCCGAAACACAAAAAAAAGAAGGCTGCCGCCCGTGGGGCGAAGGCCAAAGTGGTCAAGACCACACCCGCCCGTAAAAGCGTCGTTCCCAAGTCCGCCGGCCCATCTGCGATTCGCAAGGAGATCACCCACGAAATGATCGCCAAGCGGGCCTACGAGATTTTCCTCGGCGGACGCGGGGGCGACGAGGTGCACAACTGGCTTGCCGCTGAGCGGGAACTCCGGGGATTGTAAGCCGCCCCGCGAGACACGCGCCTAAGATGGGAATATGCAATGGTCTTCGGATGAAATGCCGGAGCCGGTGTCAGCGCCGCTATTCCCCCTGCCGAATGTGGTGCTGTTTCCAGGGGCGATTCTCCCGCTGCACATTTTTGAGCCGCGTTACCGGCGCATGACGGCGGACGTGCTAGAAGGCGGCAAGCGCATCGCCATGGCGCTGCTGCGGCCGGGGTGGGAGAAGCTGTATTACGGCAAACCCACCATCGAGCAGGTGGTGTGCGTCGGGCGGATCGTGGCGCATGAGCGGCTGGCGGATGGGAAATACAATTTTCTCCTCCAAGGCCAGTGGCGGGCAGTGATTGCGCGGGAAAGTGTCGCTGGTGGCGAAACGCCCTACCGCGTCGCGCGCACAACCCCGCTGCCGCAGACGGAGGCGATGGAAATTGACTTGGCGCCGCAGCGGCGGCGATTGATGGAATTGTTCGCCGATGGAATGCTCGCGCAGTCGGGGCTGGGACATCAGTTTGCGCGATTGCTGGCCGGCCCGATGCCGATGGCGCAGATCGTCGATCTGGCGGCGTTTAATTATCTGGAAGACGTGCCGCTGAAACAGTCGCTGCTGGCCGACGGCGACGTGTGCGGGCGGGCCGAGCGCGTGGTGGCGGCGCTGGAGGAATTGCGCCAGCGACAGCAAACCGAGGCGACGCGAGAGACGTGCGGCGACGCGAAACTGAATTGACTTTGCCTTTCCTCCTCCTTTCGACAAGAATGTGCGTTTGGGAACCAAATAGATGTGGTATTTCGCGTATGGATCGAATCTGAATTTGCAGGCAGTGGCGGAGTGGTGCCGGCATCACGGACAGCGGCCGCTTGCGATGAAGTCGGGCAAGCCGACGATCCTGGAAAATTACAGGCTCTGCTTCCCCATCTTCAGCGAGTACTGGGGCGGCGGGATCGGCGACATCGCATACGACCCGGGCAAGCAGGTCGCCGGGGCGCTGTTCGATTTGTCGGAGGCGGATTTGGATCTGCTGGACCAGAAGGTCGGGCGCAAGCTTGACGCGGCCGGCAAGGAGATTGGGGTTTACAAGCGCATTGAGGTGAGGGTGTCGCCGCTGGGCAAGGGAGATTCGGTCGCGGCGGTGACATACCAAGGGGTTTCCACGGAGAAGGATCACATTCCGCCGACCCAGCACTACATGGACCTGGTGGTGCAGGGGGCGTACAGCCACGGACTGTCGATGATGTGGATTTCGTATTTGCAGAGCTTCAGCACACAGGTCGGCCGCAAACCGCGGCCGCCGGGCATGGGGGACGCCGCCGCGCGGCTATGACGGAATCGAGAAATGCCGCGTGGGTTGACGGCGATTTAGATTCACATCATGTGCGGCAATACGGCGGGCTTTGGCAATTACCGCTGAGCGCGGAATTCGAGCCGATACGCTGCCAGCAAATCTGACGTAACCCTCCAGCCAAAGCTCACGCTGCGCATCGGTGATGGCAAGCTGCGTGGCGCTGTACCAGAATTGAGCCAGGTCCTTGACGATCCAGCGGTTTCGCAGCGGCCAGGGCGGCAGGCGGCGGACGCGGGCGGCGTCGATCAATCTCACCTCTGGTTTGTCGTCACCCGGCCGCACCATGAAGTGGCAGAGATACAGATCGCGATGATGAAATCCGGCCGAGTGGAGCCGGGCGGCGAGTTCGGCTGTCGTCGCTGAAATGCGATCAAAACTTTCGCCGGCGGCGATGAGTTTGTCGGCGGGTACGAAACCCACGAGGTCTTCCGTCATGACGAACGCCCTGCCGTCGGCCAGACGCCCCGATGCGACGAGGGACGCGCATGGGATCGAGTGTCGCCGCAATTCCGTCAAAGCCGTGGCTTCATTTTCAGCGCACGCGGCCCAGCGCGCGGGATAGCGTTTGACGTGCAGGCGCACCGCGCGGCCATCGGGCCAGGCGGCGTCGATGGTGCAGTTTTCGCGGTCTTCCAGTTTTCGCCACACCACGACGCGCTCGCTGGAGAAGACCCACGCGGGCGTGAAATCGAGCGAGCGCAGGAGGGGTTCGTATGCGGGTTGGATTATTGTCTGCCCGACGCCGCTCATGACGCCACGCTTCCCGCGCGCTGGCGCAAGAACGCCGTGAAGTGTGGAATGCTCTGATCCGGCTCGGGCGCCTCGGCATACCAACGCTTTTCCGTGGCCAGCGTGATCCAGCCGTCGTAGCCGGATTCGCGCAATGCCCGCAGGCAGTCGTCCAGCGGGAGATCGCCGCGGCCCAGCAGAGTCGGGCGGCTGCGGCGGCCGAATTGCACGGAGTCCTTGATGTGAACGTGAGCCAGAAAATCACCCAGGGCGCGGACAGTGTCGTCGGGCGATTCGCCGCGGCGGAAGGAATGCTCCATGTCCCACAGAACGGCGGCGTCTCCGCAATCGAATCCATCCAGCAGTTCAAGCACGCCGGCGGCGGTGGACCAATCGTCGTGCGTGGCGATCAGCGGCGTGCAATGGTGCGGGCGGCAGATCTTCACGATCTGGCGCAGCCGGCGGCGGGCCAGCGCAATGGCTTCGCCTTCCGCCAGCCCGGCGGGCGGTTTGCCGCCGAAGATGCGCAGGAACGGGGTGCCCGCCGCGCCGGCGAGCCGGGCGTGGCGATGGCATTCGTCGATCATCCCCTCCCATGCCGGGCCGGCGGGTGCGAGGAGCGTCACGGAACTGTCCAGGCAGGGCATGGAAAGCCCGGCGCCGCGCAGCAGCGCCAGAGTCTTTTCGAGGCTGACGCTGAAAGCCAGCAGGCGGGTCACGTCGATTTCTTTTTGCAAGCCGCGGAATTCAATGCCGCCGACGCCGCTGCCCGCGGCGAAGGAGACGATTTGCTCCAACGGCCAATCCGGACAGGCGAGCGTGGATATGGATAATTTCATGGCCCTGCCGGCGGCGGCTCCCTGGGAATCTGATCGTTTGGCAATTGATCCTTGCACAACTCCAGCACCTCGATCATCTGCAGCGAATTCTGGTTGACCATGTTGGTGACGGTTCCACCGAGACCCACCGGCTCGTCGATGGCTTTGATGGTATCAGGACCGTCGAGGTGCGCGAAGTTGGTGAATTGCATCCCCCGGCCGCCGCCGCGCCCGCGACCACCGCCGCCTCCCCCGCCGCCACCGACATTCAACACGCCGATGGCCCGGCGAGCGTAGGCGGGATTCTTCGTGATAAAGTAGACGTAAGCGCTCAGCCGTCCGCCGCCGCCGTAGCGGGCGTCGGAGCCTTCGGTTCCCGTCGTCATGTCGCGCTGGAACACGTTGGCGGGGGCGTTGGAGAGGCGGCAGTATTGCAGCCAGATTTTCATCCAGTCGGCACGGTCGATGAACTGGTTTAGTTCAAAGACGACTTCCGGTCCGCCCATGTTGGTGACGAGGTTGTAGCCGCCGACGATGTTCTCGCGGGCCACCAGTTTGCCGATGCCGGGATAGAAGCCCCACAGCAGATCGGTGGAGGTTCGGAAGTGGTACGGCATGGCGTTGATGGAGTCGATGCCGGTGAAGATGCGGTCGCGCCAGCGGGTGTCGCCGGTGCGCTCCCATTCGGTCATCCAATTCCCAACGAGGGCCAGCCAGTCGGGGCCGGCGCGGATGCGGGCGGGATATTGTTTGTCGGATTCGGTGGGCGGAATCACTTCGCGCATGGGATCGAATTCGGCCACGCGCTGCTCGCTGGCGAGCATTTCGCGCATCACGTCGCCGACGCGCTCGTCGGTGCTCAGGTAGTAATAAAAGCGGCGATACTCCGCCTGGCTGATGCGGATTTCCTTGGCCCCGTCGCCCCAGTGGCGGACGTTGTGGCGCGAACCGAGGCCGGCGAGCGGGCCTTGGTGGTAGCAATCCACTTCGCTGATCTGCCGGGTCATGGCCTCGGCCATGCGGTAGATGTCGGGGCGGCCGGTGCGGAGGAAGCTGTACCAAAGCCAGATTTCCGTGCACTGCTCGTCGTCGTCCCATGCGAAGCCGCCGGTGTCGTAACGCCAGACGTGACGCACCGGATCGTAGGAGTGCATGATGTCGCCGAAATCCCAGAAACCGTACCAGTTGTATTGATCGACGGCTCTTTCATAGAAGGCGATTTCCGAATCGAGAAAATCCTCGACGCGCTTCTTGAACGGCGTCGAGCGATCCTGCAGGCTCCAGATGCCGAACGCGCCGGCGGAGTGCAGATAATCCGGCGTGGCGACGAGCACCGGCGGCTGGGAAGCGAGTTGGATTTGCGTCGCCATATCCGCGCGGGCGGGAACGCTGTCGCAGGGAAAAAGCGTGAGGTCGCTGGTGCGGGCGATGCCGTTGGCGGTGCTGAGGCCGGGCTGCACGTCTTCATAGGTTTCATTCAGGCCGTGCGCGTGCGTGTCGTAATGGCGCAGGTCCATCGCCGGTGCGTCGGGCGACCAGAGCCAGACGCGCAGCTCAGCGGAATCGGAGCGGGCGTTGGCGACTTCAAGGCTCGCGGGATACGACTGCCAGAAATTCTTGACGGCCACCGCAAGTCCGCCGGAGACGTCGCCGGCGAAGACCAGCCCACTGGCCCGGCGGCCGGCGCCGGCGGCAATCCAGGCGCTTTCGGGGCCGGTGCGCTTTTCGACTGTGAAGCCGTTTGCGTTCGGCTGGATCAAACGGAAATCATTCCACACCGCGACGGAATCGACGAAGTGGCGGCTGGTCGCGTCGAACTGAGCGCGATCGGGAATCCGCCGCCCGGCAACCTGATCGGCGTAGACGTTGCCCCCGTCGGGATACTGCGCGCCGCGGTTCCAGCCGGTCAACGGCTCGATCGGCTCGCCCCAGAGGCCGGTCCCCTCGCCGCCGAAGCGAACGTGACGGTTCTGCACTTCTTCGCGCATTGGAACATTGAACACCACAGCCAGTCCGCGAATGAAATCGGCGTTCTGATCTCCATCAAACACGAACGAATGCACCATCCGCACGGGCGTTCGGCCGGCGTAGAAATAAAGGCGCACATAAAACGGCAGCCAGCGCCGTGGGCCGGAATCGGATTGGTGCATCCCTTCCAGTTTGATGACGGCGCGCACCGGGCCGGATTGCTCGACGGTGGTTTTGGTGATGTCGCTGAAGAATCGCCCGCGAGGTGCGGGATGAGCTGGGTCGGACTCCGTGCCGTTCTGAAGTATACATTCCAATCGCGCCTGGCGGGCGACGACGATGCCGCCGACGGTCATCGAATCGATCAGGTATCGGCCGTGGCGCGGGATGTGGCATTGCAGCCAGCCGGTGTCCACGTCGATGGCGACGGGGGTTTCCTGAACGTGAACGACGGCCGCGGGTTGCGTCGCGGCCGCACCGGGCGTCAGCGAAAGTCCGCCGACGGTTTTGGGACCGGCGACGGTGGCAAAGCCGATCCACTTCATCGAGCCGTCGGGCCAATACGCCATCGGCCAGGTTTGCAGCGGCAGCGCCGTGCCGTCGGCGGCTTTGAGCGTGAAAGTCTGATCTTTCTTGATCGCGCCGCTGGGCCAGGGAACGCCCCAGCTTACTCCCGCCGCGGCGGGAGGCGGGGAGGCGTCCAGCCAGTTGATCGGAACGGACTGCGTTTGCGCCGAGGCGCGCAGTCCCGTGAGGAAAATCAACGCCACGATCAGGCCGCGAACACGCATGGACACCTCCGCCAGGTGAGTGTCAGAACACAAGTGTCATGACACAAGTGTCAGAACAACTGGGCCAGAATCTGCTCCATCGGCATCTGCACGCACGTGAAAATCGGCGTGTCGCGCTGCGTGTAGAGACTGCTTTCGGTTTCGCGAAGCTCCTGCACCAGATCGAGAAAATCCTTCGGCTCGTCCGTCTCAAAGGCGACGACGAAATCCTGGTCGTCCAGTCCGAAACTGTAGGTGGTGTTGAGCTTCACGCTCGGATACTTGTTGCCGATGCGAATGTGCGTGTCCATGATCTCCTGCCGCTTCTCCAGAGGAAGCAGGTACCAAGGGCGCGTTTTCACGAATGGGTAGACGAAGAGGTATTTGCGTTTGCCGGGGATGATGTGGGTGCGGCTCTCTGCGGTGTGGAAGGGGTCCACCTTGTCGATGTACATGCTGCGCTTGGTCATCGAGAGAAGCGAATGCGGCGTCGAGAGATATCCGGCCAGAACCGTGCGGTGAATGGCCGCCGACTGGGCCTGGAACTCATCGGGAGTCGAGGCGATCCGCCACAGGAGCAGATCGACATCGGGGCGCATGGCGACGGTGCTGTAAGTCAGGCAGAGCAGTCCCTCGCGCTTTTGGTTGACGGTCTGGAGAAATTCCGCGCGGGCCTGCTCCCTGTCGGCGCCGCCCAGACGGCGGAACGCGGGATCGAGCTTGTGGAACGAAAAGTTGACGAATTGGCGGGTGATGGGAGGCGACGCGCCGGGCTGCGGGCGGGTTGCGGGTTTTGTGTCGCTGGTTGGAGCCTGACTCATTCGGTTCGATTATTTGTTTCGCGTGCGCTGCGTCAAGTCGCGGTGTCGCGCAGAGCCGGGGCAGCCTGTCCCGGCGCGCCGGGATGCCGCCCCGGACCGAGCCCACACGGCCCGGCTCTGAACTATCAACCCAACTATCAACCCAACTTGACACTTTTCCGCCCCTCGGCTAACGTCCGAACTCCCGCTTGCAACAGGCATCGCAAGCGCATAACGCGGTTGGGGATTGGGCTTGTTGTGAGGGTATTGATTTGCCGCAAAGCCAAGGCACGTTGTTCCAAACCGCTCGAGCGGAACGCCCCCAGAAAAATCGCGCGGTGACGGCGAGTCTGCTGGCGCTGTCGATCGTCGCGGTGCTGGCGACATCCTGGCTTCCGGCCCGCGCCGATGACGCCGCGCCGACGCCTGCCGCCGCCCCTGTGCCGCAGATCAGCGATGCGGTCAAGCAATCCGCGACGCTGGACCAGGACGACATCAAGGAAATCCAAAGCAAGGTGGCGCTGATCGTGCAGAGCCTTGCGGACGGCTCGCATCCGAACGTGCAGTCGGCCGACCGCGTCTGGCTAATCGCGGCATTGTCTGACAGCAACGGCAATCCGGCGGGCAGCGACTACCTGCAACAGTACGCCACGATCTTCAATCAGCAGATGCTGGCGATGGTCAGTGCGCCCAACGCGAATTTCCGGGCCAAGATTCAGGCGGGCCTGGCGGCCGGAGCGGTCGCGGCAAAGACGGGAAGCTCGGCGGTGGCGCCGCTGGCGGTGAAACTGCTGCAAGACCCGTCGGCGTCGGTGACGCTGATGGGAATGAAGGCCGCCGGCGGAATGGTTCCGGGAATCTTCAGCGGATCGTCAATCAGTCCCATCGAATCGAAGCTGCTGGATGAAATCGTCGGCACCGTGATTCGCAATCCCAATCCGCCGCTGGGCGGGCCGATCGCCGAGCAGGCGTATTTGTCGCTTCGCCAGCCCGTCTTCGCGGCGATCAACGGCTCTCCTTCGCCGCTGGTGGATAAAGTGCTGGTTCCGCTGGTGCTCAAGCTCGTGGAGCAGCGCATCGCGTTGTACAAGGCGGGGAAATTGCCGGAGAGTCCGCAGGCGGATTCAACGGGCGTCGTCATCCTGCTCTCGCCGAACGTATGGCAGGGACTGACGCGCGATCAGCAGCATGAAGCGCTTGGGGCGGCAGCCGATCTGATCAGCTATTCGGCGCAGGCCAGAGATGACCAGGCCAACGATGCCGCGTCGACCTCGCTGGTGCAGGCGCTGAAGACTGATGGGCAGGAGTTGCGGCTCTTTTCCGATCCAGGCAGAGGACCGGCGCCGGATCAAGCGCTCAGCGACGGCGTCGCCCATCTTGGCTCGCTGGGACTGGGATCGGGAGCTGAAGCGATCGACAAGGCCAGCACCGAGGCCGTGAACGCCATCAAGGATTATCTGTCGCGTAATCAGTAGACCCCTTACTTGTAGGCGTTGACAGCAGGTTTGCCATGCAGCCTCCTGTCGCCGATATATCATGCCGCGGCTCGCCGTGACCTCTCTGATCCTGATCGGCCTGCTGGCCGGCGGAATCGCGTGGAGCCTGGGCGAAGCTGAACCCCCTGCCGATTTCACGTTCATCAATCGCGGCGATCACAAGACGCTGGACCCTGGAACCATGTCGTGGCTTCAGGACATTCGCATCGCGTATGCGCTGTGGGAAGGGTTGTACACGCTCGACCCACTGACGCTGCGCCCGATTCCCGGCACGGCGGAGCGAGTGAAGATCGATCCGACGGGAACAGTCTACACATTTCATATTCGCCCTGACGCCCGCTGGTCCAACGGCGACGCGGTCACCAGCCGTGATTTTGTATTCAGTTGGCGGCGACTGCTGGAACAACCGGCCGAATACACGGGCTTCTGTTTCTATATCAAAGGTGCGGAGGCTTACGCGAACGCCTACGCCGCGTGGGTGGCGAGGGCCGATCAGGGCGCCGAACCGACGACGCAGCCGCCGCCGGATTTTTCGACCGTGGGAATCAGCACGCCGGACGATCAGACGATTCAAGTGACGCTGCGCAATCCGACGCCATTCTTTTTATCGCTGTGCGCTTTTCCGGCGCTCGATCCGTTGCACGAGCCGTCGATGCGGCCATTCGCCAAGATCGACGACAAAACCGGGCGAGTCTTCGCCTACGACGAAGTCTTCACGCGCCCACCGCATCTGGTGAGCAACGGCCCCTACCGGCTCACGGAATGGGTCTTCAAGAGCAAACTGCGGATGATCGCCTCGGATGACTACTGGAATCGGGCGGCAGTGCACTGCCGCGTGATCGACGAGCCGGTGATCGAAGACCCGCTGGCCGCGCTGCGGGCGTACCTGAGCGGGCGCGTCGATTGGCTCAGTTGGGTGGAGGAGGATCTCATCGGCCAGATGCGCCAGGCGGGCCGCTATCCTGATTTGCATACTTTTCAAAGTTTCGGAACGGAGTTTTACGCTCTGAATTGTCTGCCCACGCTGCACGATGGGCGTAAGAATCCGCTGGCCGACGTGCGCGTGCGGCGGGCGCTGGCGATGTCGATCGACAAGCGCATCATCGTCGAGAACGTCACCAAGGCCGGGCAGCAGGCGGCCGACACCTATATCCCCCCCACTGCGTTCGCCGGATATCCGTGTCCCAAGGGTTTGAGCTTTGACGTGCCGCAGGCCCAGCGGCTGCTGGCGGCGGCCGGATATCCCGGCGGCGCGGGTTTTCCGCCGCTGCGCCTGAGCTTCAACCCGGAGATGACCAATCGCCAGGACACGGCGCTGATCGTCCGCAGCCAGTGGGAGCAGAACCTTGGGATCCACGTCGAGATCGATCCGCTGGAGGTGAAGATCTTCGGGGCGCGGCTGCACGAACACGATTTCAACATTGCGCGGTCGAGTTGGTTCGGCGATTATCCCGATCCGACGACCTTCACGGACATTTTTAAAAGCGACAGCGACGATAACAATCCCAGTTGGTCCAACTCCCAATACGACGCCCTGTGCGCTTCCGCCGAGACGCAGACCGATCCCGCCCAGCGCCTGCGGACCTTCGCGCAGGCCGAAAACCTGATGCTGGAATCGGCCCCGATCATTCCGCTGTATTACTATGTGGACGCCTACATGATCCGGCCGAACGTGAAGGGGATTCAGTTGGATTCGCGCGATATGGTCATGTTTCAGGCAATTGAGAAGACGAAATAGACTCCAGTACTCCTGGCGTCAGGGCATTGTCGCCAAGTCCACTAATACTTGCGTTCGTGTGCCGCAATGGGTAAAACGTAGCCGATGAGAAGGTCACGTCGCCCATGCAAATCGTGGAATTCAATCAAACTTGCTTGCGACCCTCTCGAGCGCCGCATCCTTCTTGACGGTACCAGGCAAATCGACCTTGGCAGTCAAAACATTGTGGCCACCGCGGTTGAGCCCGACAACGGCAAAATCGTTGTCCTCACCGATTCCGCCTTGGAGCGATTCAATCCCAACGGAACGATCGACACTTCATTCGGAACCGACGGCAGCGCCTCGATTCCCACCCAAGACGCTGACGGAAACAGCGTCTCCATGACCAACGTAGCCGTCAGCGGCAACGGACAGGTGGTTGTCGCCGGTGCGGGAAGCGACTCATTCGTCGTCGGGGTCTATACGTCCTCGGGCACAATGACCCAACTCGATCCGGCCGCCCATGACGGGCCTTCACTCTCGGACCTGGAATTCAGGGGATCAACGGTCGCACTGTCCGGCAATGTCTTCATTTGGAACACCGGCTGGGATATATTCGCGCCTGGGTCGGTTAACATTAATTATTACGAAACCTATGGGATTAGTGGGTGGAAAGAGCTTTTCGCGGGGGGTAATGTGTTAGGAGCGCCCGAGCAGGGCGCGTATAGTGGATCCCCAATTACCGGACAATACGGGACGCATGAGATGATTGACCTGGATCCATCCATATGGACCGGTATTGGAGCGATTTTGGATTGGGCATTTTGGGAATTAGCCTACTAAGAGAAACAATTCAAAATTCCGGTGTACTTGCTGTGGCCTCGAGATGGAACGACGATGTACAAGAAAGTTAAGCCGAACGCACTTCCAAAATCAGAAGGGTCTAGCGAAACAAAGCGCCCCCTAGCCGGGGCTTCCTTTCTCCGCCCTGGAAGTGCATCGATTTTACTTTGCGCCTTTCAACTCCCTTGGGCAATAGCGGTGGCATGGATACACTTTAACTACGGATTTGGATTCGACTACCCTTTCGGCGTGGGACCTGACAACCCTGATACGCGTTTCGGCCTAATCCTAATGGCGAGCCTACAAATATTGCCTACGATCGCCGCCTTGGTGTTCGGATTGTTCGGCCTAAGGCCAGAATTCCGGCCGCAGAGAGTTTTAGCGGCCATTGGTTTGGTGGGTTGCGTGATTTGGTTCGTAGTTTTCGCCCTCGAGGTCATCGGTGGGTGGCGCGACGTATGGCCGCCATAGCATCGGCTATACGCCCTGGGGATGAAACAGGGACGCAGCTTAATGGCACGAAGTTAAGCTGTATCCCAATATCTGGCGCGCAGGGAATGAAACGGGGACGCAGCTAGATACGCAAGATTGTAAAAATGGCCGGATGGCTCGATTTACAGCACGATCGAGCAAAATGCCCATGAAGAATCGAGGCGGCCACGATTATCCATTGCAACGAGATTCTGATTTACCAGCAGCTTCCCGGCGCGGCCCCGCCGGTCCCCACCAATCTC
>Ga0182024_10019294_pt1 | contig 12590 bp, 10 predicted proteins | sample P32metaG_FD_120480 | JGI IMG/M metagenome (GOLD analysis project Ga0182024, IMG submission 120480) | Permafrost microbial communities from Stordalen Mire, Sweden - P3-2 metaG (Illumina Assembly) | ecosystem: Environmental > Terrestrial > Soil > Wetlands > Permafrost | place: Sweden: Stordalen... | reverse complement strand
CGACCGTTTGGCGATATGGCTATGGGTCTTGGGACGAGGCCGGGCATAATCTTTCCTCGTTCGACGAGTTGCCTCACTGGACCGGCAGCGCTTGGCAAGGGGGTCCGGAAATGCCCGACCCGAAACTCAATTTTCTCAACCTTCACGCCGAGGGGGGGCATCCCGGCGCGCCAAACCTGGCGATCGTGCGACGGTTCTGTGTCTTTCAGGCAGGCCGGTTGAGCATTGAGGGTGTGCTCAGACATGACAGCCCGGAACGGGACGGCGTCGAAGCCCACATCGTGGCGCCGCGGCAGGGCGAGGTGGGGCATTGGGTGGCCCAGCATGGCCAGATCCAAACCCACGCCGACGGGCTGGAGGTAAAGCCGGGTGACGTGATCGACTTCGTCGTCACTTGTCGTGACAATAATTCGTGCGATAGCTTCTCGTGGAAGACGGTGGTGCGGATGCAGCCGAGCGAAAACCCTTCGGCGCCGGTCATCACCTGGGACTCGGCGGCCGATTTTCATGGGCCCGTGCCCGCGCCGCTCGATGTCTGGCAGCGGCTGGCACATACGTTGTTGTTGACGAACGAATTCATTTATTTGGATTGAGGCCATGCCGCACGCACACGCCGGACTTTCGCGTCGCGAGATGCTTTGCCGCTCGGGCTTGGGCCTGGGAGGGCTAGCGCTTGGCCAACTGCTGGCCAGCTCGCCGGCACTCGGCGCCGGCGCCGACATCTCGCCGCTGGCGCCGCGGTCACCCCAATTTCCGGTCAAGGCCAAGCACGTCATTCATCTGTTCATGAACGGCGGGCCATCGCAAGTCGACACGTTCGACCCCAAACCAGCTTTGGAAAAATATGCCGGTCAGAATCTGCCGATTACGCTGAAGACCGAACGCCCGACCGGGGTGGCACTGCCGTCACCGTTCAAATTCTCTCCCTACGGCGCGTCGGGGATCGAAGTCAGCGAGCTGTTTCCCAACGTGGGACGCATGATCGACGACGTGGCCGTCATTCGTTCGATGCACGCCGACGCGCCGAACCACGAGCCGTCGCTGATGTTGATGAATTGCGGCGAAGCTCGGCTGGTGCGTCCGAGCTTGGGCTCGTGGCTGACCTACGGCCTGGGAACCGACAATCAGAACCTGCCCGGTTTTATTGCCATGTGTCCGGGCGGTTACCCGATCCAGGAATCGCAGAATTGGCAAGCCGGTTTTCTGCCCGGCGTGTACCAGGGGAACTACATCAACACGGCGCACACCCAGATCGATCGGCTCATCGAGCACGCATCGAACAAATACATGTCGACAGCCGATCAGCGGCGCGAGCTCGATCTGCTGGCGCAGCTCAATGCCCAACACCTGGCCCAGCGTGACCGCGATCCGCAGTTGGAAGCGCAGATTCAATCATTCGAGCTGGCCTACCGGATGCAGATGGAGGCGGCCGAAGCCTTCGACGTGAGCCGCGAGCCGCAGCACATTCTCGACATGTATGGCCCCGGCACTCAGGCGCGGCAAATCCTGATCGCCCGCCGGCTCGTCGAACGCGGCGTCCGGTTCGTGCAAGTCTGGCACGGAGCGGGCCAGCCCTGGGACAGCCACGACGATTTGGAAGTCAACCATCGCCGCCTGGCGAAGGAATGCGACCAGGCGATCGGCGCGCTATTGGCCGATTTGAAACAGCGCGGGCTGCTCGATGAAACCCTGGTGATTTGGGGTGGCGAATTCGGCCGGACCCCGGTCGTCGAAATGCCCAAAACGGGTTCCAACCAAGGAAAGATCAACGGTCGCGATCACAACCATTATGGCTTCAGCATGTGGATGGCCGGCGGCGGCGTGCGCGGGGGCTATGTGCATGGCGCGACCGACGAGTTTGGCTTCAAAGCGGTCGAAAAGCCGATGCACGTTCACGATCTGCACGCCACGGTCCTAAGGCTGATGGGCTTCGACCACGAGAAGTTGACGTATCGCTATGCGGGGCGGGACTTCCGCTTGACCGATGTTCACGGCAAAGTGGCTCAGGAATTGATCGCCTGACGAGTGGCGCCGGCGGTCAGCCGCGAATGCGATCCTTGGTTTTGCCCGCGGCCGCCTTCTTTTCCAGAAACCGAATGATGCCGCCGGCCACGTCGATCTCGGTGGCCGTTTCGATTCCTTCGAGTCCGGGCGAGGAATTGACCTCCATCACCACGGGTCCGTGATTGGAGCGCAGCAAATCGACGCCCGCCACGTTGAGGCCCATGGCTTTGGCCGCGCGGACCGCGGTGCTGCGCTCTTCGGGCGTTAGTTTGACGCGTTCGGCGGTGCCGCCACGGTGGAGATTGGAGCGGAATTCGCCGGCTGAGGCCGTCCGTCGCATGGCGGCCACCACTTTATGCCCGACGACTAACACCCGGATGTCGGATCCGCGGGCTTCGTGGATGAACTCTTGCACCAGGATATTGGCATCCAGTCCGCGAAAGGCCTCGATGACCGCCTCGGCGGCTTTGGCGGTTTCGGCCAGGATCACGCCGATTCCCTGGGTTCCTTCCAACAGCTTCACGACCAACGGTGCTCCGCCCACCACGTTGATCAAGCCTTGAATGTCCTTGGTCGAATTGGCAAAGCCGGTGACCGGCAGGCCGATGCCCTGGCGGGCGAGAAGCTGCAGGCAACGGAGTTTGTCGCGTGAGCGCGTGATCGCTTGCGACTCGTTGCCCGAAAAGACCCCCATCATCTCGAACTGCCGGACGACGGCGGTGCCGTAGAAAGTTTTCGAGGCCCCGATGCGGGGGATGACGGCGTCGAAGCCTTCGAGCGGGGTGCCGGAGTAGATGACCGTGGGCTTGTGGGAGGTAATGTTCATATAACAGCGCAAATAATTGACCACGTGCATTTCGTGGCCGCGCTGTTCGCCGGCCTCTTTGAGCCGCCGCGTCGAATAGAGGGAGGCCTTTTGACTGAGAATGGCGATTTTCATTCCTTGGTTCTCCGCCGTTTACGCACTTTCTTGCCGGGAGTGGCGCTGGCCAAAAAAGATCGGGCTGGCTCGATTTGAAACCTGCGGCGCACCGCCTGCCGGCCGAGCAACATGCGGAAACCCATCGCATCGCGGCGGGTGAGCGTCAGCTCGATGGGCCACCGCTGGCCTGCCAATTCGACTTCGGCCAAAATGACCGGACGAACGGTCGCCTGGCCGGCGGAGCTGCGCACGGTGCGGCGATCGATCAAAGGGGCTACGCCTTCGACCGTGGTCCGCGCATCGTTTTGTAAGGGATGGACTTTGAAGCGGACCATTTCTTGACCATCGCTCTGAAAAATCTCGATATCGAAAGCATGCAATGCCGAGCTGCGGGCACCGGTGTCGACTTTCACCTTGATCGCCCGAATGCCAAGCGCCGGCATCGCCACCCATTCACGCCAACCGATCAGCGGTTTTGGTTTTCGTGGCGGACCTGGCACGCGTGCTCATTTCTGGGCGAAAAGGCGGAAAAAGATCATCACCGGCGCGCACGAATTGTAGCGGCAGCGAGCGGCTCTGTCGCCAGGGCCTGCCGGGTCCGAGAACCCGCTGCTTCGCGATGCGTGGCGGATTCGAGCGGCACCACTGGCTCGGGGCCGACGAACCTCCAACCGCGCACGGTCCAGCGGGGGCGGATCCGCCCCGGAACATCGCGTTCTTCGAGCGTCAATTCGGCCAAGAAACGCGCCGGCTTGCCCGCCTCGTCGAAGGTCACCCGATAGAGCAGCGAAACAAAAGATAAATGATCGTCGATTCGAAGGATCGTGGTTGACTCGGGCGCGACATGTGCCCGTGGGCCCAAACGCAACAGGCTGGCGATCAGCTTCTGACCGACGAATCGGGCCAATGCCGCGCGGTGTTTTTCGTCATTTTCGTAATAGTCTTTGAGCGAGTCGGGGCCGGCCGATGCCGCCCGGCTGGTCGGGGTAACGGTCCAGTGATGAGCCACTTGGGGTTCGCCTTGGGCCAACGCCTGGAACCATTGGCTGGCAACCTGCTGGGCTTTAAGTGCCGTCAAGTACTGCGAATTGACCTGGGCCGCGAGGGCCGCTGTGCCAAAACCAATGGCCAACGCCAGGCCGGCCAGCGCCAACGGACGTCCGATGAGCGTGCCGGCCGAACGGTCGATTCGCACCAGGGCGAGACAACTGAGCAGAATTCCGACCAAGGGGACAATCCACAGCGGGACCCCGATGAGCGCCGTCGCGGAAAGGGCGCCAACGAGCAACGAGGCCATGGCCATCGCGCTAATTGCCTTGTAATTCCCAAAATCGTCAGAAGGGGGGTCGTCCAGCCTGTGTTGTAACCGATCGGTTGAAAACATCGAGTGCGCGCCAAGCAAAAAGATCGTGCCCGGGACCTGAAGGTCACTGCCCCATTGATTGAACTAACTCGCCGGCGCCGCGGCTGTCAAGAGGCCCAGTCGGGCGCCGTCCGCCGCGGTCGAGTGTGGCGGCTCGGATCGTTGCGCAAAGCGGCTTATCGGAAGCAAGCCGACGCGAGCGATCTGCCACCCGTGCAGGTCTGTTTTCAAGCGGCGCGGGCGCGAGCAGGAAGTTGGTTGACATAGGTGCGCGTTCGAGACGGAAGTTTTGAACGTAATATTATCCATTTTTGGTTGCGTGCTGAACCGCGCGGAGCACAGTTCAACAATATGAATTCGATGCTGCGCGTCGACATGAAAAGAGTACACACAAAGAGTTGGCCGCGAGATAATAGACATGGGGTGAGGATCGAGTTATGCTACCCGTTTTACGTTCCCCATTTTTTTGATTGGCCGCATTGTCCTAGGAGCTGAAATGGCTACGAAAGAGTCGAGAGGCGCGCTAAATAAGAGCGATGTTGTTCGCGAATATTTGTCGTCGCATGCAACTACCCCGGTAAAGGAAATTGCCACCGCGCTGTCGGAACAGGGCGTTGAGGTTTCGATCGCTCTCATCAACAAGATCAAATACAGCGACCGCAAATCTTCGGTTCATCGCAAGCGCGGCGGTCGCCGCAAGATGGCCCATTCGGCCGGCGCCAAGGGAACGAGCAAAGCGCAAGCGATTCGCGACGCACTGAGCCATCTCGGTCGTCGTGCTCGCCCGCGCGACGTTATTGCCCACTTGAAAGATGGAGGCGTCATCGTTTCGCCCGCGCAGGTCAGCGCGGTCCGCAAGGTGTTTCGCAAGCACGGCGGGCTCAAGCGATCGGTGGTCGGCTCGGCGGTCAAGTCAAACGGCGATGGCGGGATTTCCGTCGAGCATCTGATTGCGGCCAAGCGTCTGGCCGATCAGGTCGGTTTGGCGGCAGCCAAAAGGGCTTTGGAGTTCCTGGTCAAGCTCTCGCCTTGAGAGCTTTCCGCCCGCGAGCCTGTCCCCGAGTGAAGGCCGGCAGAGGCGACGCCCCGCAATCGCCGGGCATGATCGCGCGCCGTGCGGAGAGGCGGCGAACTGGCGAAACACTCATGTGGGACGCTGCGCCGATTGGCGGAAGCGGGACGGCAAACGGCCGTTTGCCGTCCCGCTGCTTCCCAGTCTCGCGCAATTCGGGGACGGTCGCGGCTTGTGGGTGTCGCGGCGCTCGCTTAAGCGGCCTCTTCCATCCGGTTGAGCATCTCGACCGCCATGCGGGCGTTGCGGACGCCTCCGACACGAACCACGAAATCCTTGATGGCCAGGACCTCGTCGTCCTCGAGCTGGTCGAGATCGGCCGACAAGATGGCCCTCAGGTCCGCGGCGCTCAGATCATCAATCCGAAGATAGTCATCCATGGTTCGCCCGGCTTGCCAGCGTTGAGTTTGGATAGCGGCATTCATCATTTGGCGAGTCACACGATCGGCTCGCCATGCCTGTTGTTCGATCGGATGGAACGACTTCGAGAATTGACCCAATCGTGGCGCCAGCAGTGTCACGAAGGCCATTCTCATTGGCTAGCGCGCCGGTTCAAGGCGGTCAGGCAAAGATTGCCGGCCGCCCTCTCCACTCGTGGAGAAACGCTGGCGTCAGAAGCCAGGCAATTGATAGCACGCATGGCGCGCGATTGCCCGATGGGTGCGCGGCACACTTGCCGGCGCTGGCTGGGCGCGCGCCACCGAGAGTGGCTATCGATTGGCCGTGGCTTTGGAATCGCCGGCTGCCAGAGTGAAGTCGTCGACGGCCAACTCGCCCATGCCGCCCGACAGACCGACGATCACGGTCGCGAATCGGGCTTGCTGGGGGACACGCCACTCGGCGGTCTCTTGCCGCCAACCGAACGAGCCGTGCCAGGGGCCGAGCGCCTCGCCGCCGACGGGGACTCGGTCTTTATCGAAAAAGATGATGGTCGCTTGGGCCTGCTCCTGGGCGGCCTGTCCCGAGGTCAAGTTTCGGCCGCGCACCCAAATCGAGGCCACGAGAGTGTGAACGTTGCGGCCGTCGACACCGACGGCTTGCAACGCCTGCGCCGCGCGGCCGGATTCTCGATTGCGAAACAAGAGCATCTGCGCGCCATGGCCAGCCAGATCCTGCGGCTCCAGCGTGGCCTGCCGCACGTAGTACCAACCGTGGGGAATGTCGGCGATTTCGCCCACTTTCTCGAACCCGCCGTTGACCAACGACGCCCCTTTGCCGTCGGGCAGGATATTGCGTTGCTCTTCGGCGGTGCCGGTCATCGGCACGAAGAAGGTCGGTTCGATGGCTTGGGCGACGAGTTTTCCGTCCTGTTTCTCGAACCGATACAGGACCTGGTGGTAGCGCTCGCCGAGCGGGATGACCATGCGTCCCCCTTCGCGCAATTGATCGACCAGTGGCTGAGGGACTTTTTCGGGCGAACAAGTGACGATGATTTTGTCGAACGGGGCGTGCTCGGGCCAGCCTTTGAATCCGTCGCCAAGTTTGACATGGACATTCTTGTAGCCCAGTCGCGACAGCGTCCGCGTGGCGGTGCGTGCTAGCGGCTCCTGAATCTCCATCGTGTAGACCTCGCCTACCACTCCGGCCAAAATGGCCGCCTGGTAGCCGCTGCCGGTGCCAATCTCCAATACCTTGTCGGTCGGCTGCGGATCGAGTTGCACCGTCATCGTGGCCACGACGAACGGCGGCGAAATCGTTTGCTGCTCGCCGATGGGCAATGCCATGTCGAAATAGGCCAGTTGTCGCTCGGCAATCGGCACAAACTCGTGCCGCGGCGTTCGACGCAGCGCCGTAATGACTCGCGGATGGGTGACGCCGGCAGCCACCACGTCTCGAGCAACCATTTGCTCGCGGGCCAGATACCATTGCCAGCCGGTTTGGGCGCTGGCCGGCCGCGGCGAAATCCCCACCGCAACGAACCAGCCGGCGGCGAATATCGCAAAATGCTTGAGGGTTGACATGCTTGCTCACCTGTGGGCGCAAGAGATGGCACCTTGCGACGACCAGAAAATCAGCAATCGCTCCGGCCAGACTTGCGCGTCTATGTAACGAATTCAAGTCGTTGCCGGCAAGGCGAATCGTGTCGGTGCCAGCGCGGATCCGACGCGTTGGCGGACATTTCCCGAGTAGACGGACCGTGGCACGCCTTGCTAGCATCACGTCGTGGCGGCTGTTCGCCATTTTGAGGCAATGGTGCCGCTGCACGCCGCCCGCACCAGGAGGGAAACGTCAGGATGCAAATCATCGGCTGCCAACTCGATATTCGGTGGGAAGACAAAGAAGCGAACTTTGCGGCCGTCCGGCAGATGTTGGGCCCGGCGGTCGACACGTCGCCCGCGCTGATCCTGCTGCCGGAAATGTTTGCCGTCGGCTTTAGCATGCACGTCGATCAAATTGCCGAAGAGGTCGACGGCGCGACCGAACAATTCCTGACCGCATTGGCCGCCGAGCGCAAGGCATACGTGATGGCGGGGGTCGTCGGCCGGCAGCCCGACGGTCGCGGTCGGAACGAGGCGGTGATCTTTGACCCGAGAGGCCACAGGATCGCCCGTTATACGAAGCTCAACCCGTTCAGCCTGGGGGGCGAAACGAAGCGTTATGCCCGCGGCGTCGACGTGCAGGTGATAGGCGTGGGTCCATGGCAACTGGCGCCGTTTGTCTGTTACGACTTGCGATTTCCGGAGATCTTCCGCCGCGCCGCGCAACTGGGGGCGAACCTGATGGTGGTGATCGCCAATTGGCCTGTCGTGCGGATCGACCATTGGACCGCCCTGTTGGCCGCGCGGGCGATCGAAAACCAGGCTTATGTGGTGGGCCTCAATCGCACGGGACGCGACCCGCACCTGGTGTATTCGGGCCGTAGCGTGGTTTTCGATCCGCACGGGCATGTGGTGACCGAGTTGGACGATCGGCCCGGATTGCTCACGGCCGAGCTCGACCTGGGCGCGCTCGAGCGATATCGCCATGATTTTCCGGCGCTTTGCGATCTACGGCCGGAGTTCTTGCCGAAGCTGCCGTAGCGCTTCGCGCGGGCGTGGTGCGCGGTTGCGCGCCGCCGACGATTCGCGGCAGCTCACCGCACATAAACCAGCGTCAGGCAGTCGGGAACCGGGCCGATTGCCGAAACGACGATGGAATGGTCGAAGGAGATGGGGGCGAGCTGCCAATAGCGCCAGGCCAGGCCGTGAGCGCGGCCGCTCTCGAGGCGGAAGAAATCCTTCTCATCCCCCGTGTACCCCAAGACTGCGTCGAGGCTTGCGCCGGCCCAACCGGGCAGCTCGCGACCATCGACCGTCACCGTCGCAAATTGGGGCGAAGTGGCATCGGACGATTGCGAAACCAGGCCGACCCAGCGGCCGCTCCCTTTCAGGTCGAGCCACTTCGCCGAATCGCTGGCCCGATGGAACTGGCCGCGCAGCCGCAAACGCTTGTCGATCTGCAAATGCTCTTTTGTCCAGGGGCCGGCATCGTCTTCGATCACCGAAATCGTAGCGGCCACGCCGCCCAAGGCGGTTTGGCCGGCATTGCGTGCTCGGACGATCACTCCGTCGGTGAACGGCATCGCCAGCATGCTGGTGAATCCGTTGCGGAAGACGGCGAGAAAATTGTCGTGGTTGTCGCGGTTGGTTCCGCCGATCAAGCTGGGAAAGAAATAGCGAGCCGGAGCGGCGATCGCGGGCTCCGATTCGCCGTCGATCGAAACTTCCAGCCACAAATCATCATTGGTCAGCAGTGCGGGATCGGTTTGCAGCTTGAGCCACTGCGCGATTCCCTTGCCGGGCCGAGAGACGAGGGTGATCGACTGGCCGGGGGCGAGATCTTTCGCTTCGCCTGAGTTGCGTGGTTCGAGATCGGCTTCGCGATGGGTTCCCCAACTGTACTGGTGCCCGCGATAGTCGAGCGCGGCCAACCAGCCGCGCGGCAGGACGGGATGGCCACGCTGGAAAGTTTCGACCGGCACGCCGGCCGGAAAGGTCACATATTCGATCCGATAATCCGTGCGCTCGGACTTGCGCAGGACGATCTTCAGACTGCCGGCATAGGGGAGGCAGGTGAGAACGGGCTCCTTCTGCTCGTACAGGACGGGAAGTCTTCCCGGCAGTTGATCGGCTCGACACTCGATCGCCGGCTTGCTTTCGCCGTCGAAGTAAAAGGATAATTGGCCGCCGGGGCGCGCATGCCAGATTTGGGTCACGGCTCCCGGTCCGGTCAGGTCGGCCAGGACGTGCTCCTCCGGTCCGCCGATCGAAGAGGCCGCAACGCCCGAGGTGATGCCGTCGGCCACCGATAATTGCGCGGGGTTCATCAATCGGTCGCAAACCAGTTCGGGGCCCGAGGCGGGGTGGGGCGCATACCACGCATCCAATCCTTTGCCGTCGGGGGCCGAGAGGACGCGCAGGTCGCGAAATTCGATCGTCCCGCCGTGATCTTGCATCCCGATCCAGCCTTCGGGATGACGATGTTTCAGCTCGGGGTGGCGCCCCGTGTTGGCTTGTTGCACCAATTGGCCGTTGACCCAGGCCGAAATCATTGGGCCGTCGGCCTTGATGACGACGCGGTTCCACTCTTGCGAGCGGTCCGCGCGGGCAAGGGGCTCGAAATTGCGGTAAATGGCCATCGTCGAGTCATTGAGCAGGCCGGGGGCGTCAAAGATCTGCAGCTCGAAGCCATCGCCCGACGGCCAGCCGTTACGTGCTGTCCGGATTCCGATGCCCGAATTGCAATGCGGCGAGGCTTTGTACTCGAGCGACAGCGTGAAGTTGCCATACGATTTTTCAGTGCGCAGATAGTTACCGTCTTTATGCAAACATTCGATCGTCCCGTCCTTGGCTTGCCAAGACTTCAAGCCGAGGGGGGACCACCAGCCGGTCAGATCCTGACCGTTGAAAATCGGTTCACCTTCGGGCTCGCGCAGAGTCATGTCGGCAACTTCAACGTCGCCACCGTCGACCGCCAACTGCAAGCCAAAGCGCTTGGCGGCGTCGATGTGCAGTTCGCCCAGCGGCCGATCATCGATGCGGACCGACAGATGATCGCCGGTCCGCTCGATTCTCGCGGTGTGCATGGTGCCCGACGGCAACGATTGTGCGATGGCGGTCTGCGCCGCCTGGCCGCTGGCCGAGAGCGTGCTGGGCTTTCCGGCTTCTGCCAGACGCAACTGGATGCCCTCGCCGGTCGGCACCTCGGGGAGGGAGAGCAGCAGCGCCGCGCCGGGGGCCGCGCTCCAGTGCAAGTCGAGAACAAAGTCTCCAAAGGTCCAGCCGGACAACAGCGGACTAGCGCCGGTCGAGCCCAACAGAGTGCCCGCACTCGCTCGCCATCCGTGCACCGCCGGCCCCTGATCCCAGCCGGCCAGCGAGTCGGGCAAGATCAGATGGACACTTGCCGATTCGTCGGCGATGCCGTGGGCGGCCATCGAAAAAATCGCCAACCCAGCCACGAGCACGCTGGCAAAGGATCGGGTCAAGATGGAACACAAGGCAGTCATGGGTCGACTCAAATGGCCAAAAACTCTTCGAGCGATTCGCGCATCGACTCGCGATCGGGCTCGACGCCCGTCCAAAGCTGAAACCCGATCGCAGCCTGATTCACCAGCATCCCCAAGCCATCGAGCGTCCGGCAGCCTCGCTCGCTGGCGGAACGGAGCCACTGGGTTTCCGCGGGATTGAAGATCACGTCGGCACAAATCATTTGCGGGGCAATCGTCGCCAGGTCGATCGGCATTCGAGCGCGGGGATCTCCCAGGCCGACGCTGGTCGCGTTGATCACGACGTCGGTATCTTCCGGAACCGGGAAATTGCCCTCCCATTGGACGAAGGGGGCCGGGACGTGAACTTTGTGGGTGAGCAGCCGGGACAGTTCTTCCCCTCGGCCAACCGAGCGATTGACCACCGTGATTTGTCGCGCGCCGGCCAGAGCGAGTTCGACGCCGATCGCCCGGGCGGCTCCGCCGGCCCCCAGCAGCACGATGGCCTGGCCGGCCGGATCGGCAAATTCGCGGAGCGACTCGAGAAAGCCCTTGCCATCGGTATTCTCGCCCACGAGCTCTTGCCCCACGCGCTGGACGCAATTGACGGTTCCCATCAGCGCGGCCGATTCGCCCAGTCGATCGATGTGGGCGGTCACGGCGACCTTGTGGGGGATGGTGAGGTTGCAGCCGCGAAATCCCATGCCGCGCACACCACGCATGGCGTCTTCCAGATCGGCGGGCCCGACTTCCAACGTCAAATAGCGCCAATCGAGGCCGGCCTTGGCAAAAGCCCTCTCCATAATGTACTGGGTCGGATTGCCGGCCACCGGCTGTCCCAACACACAAACGATCTCCTGAATCGATTCGCGCGACACTTGGGGGTGACACTCCGCTCTTTGAGCAATGGCCTAACTGGCAAAGCGGCACCGCGGCGCGGGACCAACTCCCGCTCATCTTGATCGAGCCGATGGGGGTTTGCAACCAGAACCACCCCTTGAACGCGACCGCCAACGCGGTCGGAATCGCCCCCCTGACGCGGCGCATTCGACTCAAGAAGGAAGCCAGACGCGCGGCGATTGGATTGTCGAATCGGCGGCGGAGCCGAAGCGTCGGGCTTTGATCCTCACGTAGGGGGGAACGTAGCGGCTGCGGTGCCCAAAGGTGCCGATTGCGGCTTGCTCGTCGGCGTGCGACGGTTCGACCAGATCCAGAATCGAAAAACCGGCACGGCACATCCCGCCAATCAAGGTTTCCCAGCGGTGCAAGAATTCGAGCGTGCCCGGTTCGCGGTGTGGACTGCCGACGACCTCGGGCAGCGGGCCGGTACGGTAATAGGGCTCGGTGAGCGGATAACCGGCGGTCGTGGGCTCGGTTGACGCCTGTAAACTTGTGGGCTGTTTGTGTTGGCTGATATAGAGTCCGCCGGGGGCCGTCACGCGGGCCACCTCGCGATAGACCTTGACCAGGTCGGGCACATAGCAGGTGCTGACCGGTTGGATCACGATGTCGAACGCCCCAGCGGCGATTCCGAGCAGATCGTCCATCGATGCCTGGATGCAGGTAATGTCGAGTTGCCGTTCGGCGGCCACCTGGCGATCGAGGGCCAGCATCTCGCCGCTGATGTCGACGACGGTCACTTTGGCGCCGGCGGCTGCGTAGAGGGCGCTTTGGCTACCCCCCCCTGCCGCCAGACACAGCACCCGCTGGCCGGCGATCGACGCGCCGAGCCAGCCGTGGCGATCGACCACCGAGAGGGGCT
>Ga0182024_10019293_pt1 | contig 12591 bp, 22 predicted proteins | sample P32metaG_FD_120480 | JGI IMG/M metagenome (GOLD analysis project Ga0182024, IMG submission 120480) | Permafrost microbial communities from Stordalen Mire, Sweden - P3-2 metaG (Illumina Assembly) | ecosystem: Environmental > Terrestrial > Soil > Wetlands > Permafrost | place: Sweden: Stordalen... | reverse complement strand
GTTCCGCAGATGAATCTGGCGGTCGTGCGCCTTCACAGGACCAACCCCCTCGACATGGCCGAGGCGCGCATCGCCTTGCAACGGGTCATCATGACCACGACCAACGCCGCCCTTGCCAGCCAGGCCCGCCGCGAGCTGATCAATGATGCGATGCATTTCAACAACAACGCGACGGCCCTGGCACTTTCAAAGGAACTCGTCAATCAATCCAATTCAGTCTTCGATGACAAGCTGCTGCGGCTTTTTGTCCTGTGGAAGATAAACAGCAATGAATTCAAGCCCGCGCTTGCCATGTGTCAGCGCGAGGCGTCAACCAACCCCCCGGAACTTTTCGACCTGGCCATCTGGCAGATGAAACAAATTTCAACCAACTCGGCGCTGGGCTGGCTGCAAAGCCTGCCAACCGAGACCCGGACAAACCAGCCGGCTTGTTTGCTAATCGCGCAATGCCAGTTGGGGCTGGGCAACTGGACCGCGTTGCAGTCCTCGTTGCAGCCGCAAAACTGGAATGAACTGGAATTCATGCGTCATGCGTTCCTCGCCCGCGCCCTGCGCGAGCAGGGGCTGACGGAAGCCTCGGCCGCCGAATGGGGCGTGGCGCTGAAATCCGCCAGCGATTCCAAAGGCACCACGATTGCTCTTTTCCGGCTCGCGGCGCAATGGCGATGGAACACCGAGGCCGAACAGATTTTATGGACCATTGTGGAAAAATACCCGGAGCAAAAATGGGCGACCGCCACCTTGTCCCAGCATTTGATGGCCGGGCAGCGCACCCGTTCGCTGATGGAGCTGTTCGACATCATGTTCAAACGGAATCCGGACGACTTGGACACCAAAAACGACCTGGCCATGACCGCCATGCTGCTGGGGGAACAGGAGCTTGACCCCTACGATCTGGCGCGGGAGGTGTATGAAAAAAATCCAACCAATTCATCCTTCGCCTCCACCTACGCCTTTTCGTTGTATCTGCAACAAAAATATCCCGACGCGCTCAAGGTCATGCAGCAATTGACCCCAAAGGATCTTCAGGACCCGTCGGTTGACGGTTATTACGGCCTTATTTTGAAGGCCAACGGCAACAATGCGCAGGCCAGATCCTTTTTGAACCGCTCTTCGAGAGGGCAATTGTTGCCCGAAGAACAGGTTCTCTTCATCCAGGCCAAGGCGGGGCTGTGATTTTTTGCCCCCAAATTATTTGAAGTCTTATGGCGGCTTCAATAAAACAAACTGCAGCCGTGATTTGCCGGCGCGCCTGAAAAGTTCCGCGAGGTTTTGGACTGCGCCAGCCCCCTGCCGCCATTGCGTCGCCAGTCCTGCCGGGTGAAAAGCGGCAGCGGGCTGCCGCACTCCAGGACGCAGGCGCCCCAGCCCGTCAACCCAATCCAGCTTGCCGGCCACGGCCTTATTGAAACGGCTCCAACCTCCAGATTGCAAACCGATCCAGGCCGGTCTTTTGACCGGCCTGGATGGTTTTTGGAACCGAATAATTTGAACTCATTGCCCAACCAATTCCACACGCAGTGTCCTGCGAGGTTTGAAGTTTGAGCCGGCCCGCGTTCGCTGCTACGTTTGCCCCGTGAAAATTTCCATTGTCGTCCCGGCCTTCAACGAGGAACGGCTGATCGGCGCATCCCTCGCGCAAATCAAGTCGGCGGCAAGCGCATTTTCCAAAATCGGCTGGGAAACCGAACTGATCGTCTGCGACAACAATTCCACCGACCGCACGGCGGAGATCGCACGCGCGGCGGGCGCGACGGTGGTGTTCGAACCCGTCAACCAGATCGCCCGCGCCAGGAATGCCGGGGCGGCGGCGGCCACCGGCGGCTGGCTGGTGTTTGTGGACGCCGATTCGCACCCCAGCGCGGAGCTCTTTGCCGATGTCGCCGGGCAGATCAGCTCCGGCAAATGTCTCGCGGGCGGCGCGACGGTCCGGTTTGATGAAAAGTTTTTTGCCGCCGCCTTCGCCATCGAATTGTGGAAATGGACGAGCCGTCTCATGAAGTGGATGGCCGGCGCGTTTATTTTTGTCGAGACGGCGGCGTTCCGGCAGGTCGGCGGTTTCAGCCATGAACTGTATGCCACGGAGGAGATAGACTTGAGTCAGCGGTTGAAAAAGCTCGCGCGCGGGCAGGGCAGGTCGGTCGTCATCTTGCACCGGCACCCGATTGTGACCTCCGCGCGCAAGGTGAAACTTTACACGCCGCGCGAGATTCTGTGCTTATGTGTGCGGGTCATCTTCAACCCCCGTCGCGCCGTGCGCAGCCGCGCCGAAGCGTTCTATTGGTATGACGGGAGGCGCTAAACAGTCCAAAAAACCTCCCGGCACGACCGGGACTGTCTTTCCGTCTGGCCGGAATGCTTTATGACATCCATTTCAACCTTGTTCCGGCGGTGAGAATGCCTTTTTGCTGGGTTTTTGACGTTTTTGCCCGTTTGGGAAACCTTTCTCCCTCGTCGGGAGACCTTTGTCAGGCTCTGACAAACCTTGCTCCCTCCTGGACAAACCTTTGTCGACGTCTGACAAACCTTTCGCGCCACCGACAAACCTTTGTCGGTCTCTGACAAACCCTTTTCGGTCATCGGGAAACCTTTGTCGGTGATCGACAAACCCTTCTCGCATGGCATAGTCATTCCTAGCTGCATTTTTTGGGGATTTCTTTTGGTTTGGTTATTTCGCCTGATTTTGAGACAATTTCATAAAAGGCGGATTCTATGACGGATTATGGAACCGCTTTTAGATAAATTAGGCCGCCAGAAAGTCGTTCGAAGTATTTTTGATGCGATTCGCACCTGCGACAAGCAATCAGACAAGTTGGCCCGGAACAAAAGGGCCAGAAGGATTATTGCTGGCGTTGTAAAATTCGTTTTTTCGATGCTTGTAATGACAATTATTTGCGAATGGGCATGGGGAACGTATGTCACTGGCAAGATTTATTGCGACAGTGATGGTGATTTTGGCTATTTGACTCCAGGCTGTTGGGTTAGCGATCCCATCGCAGTTGTTCATCAGATTCCAGCCGTTCGTCAATATGGTGATCCAGATGTCATCATCGAAGGCTGGAGCATTTCCAAGTTGTGGTGTTTGTGGTTTTCATTCTTCGGGATTTCGCTGGTTATCAGCATCCTGTTTGCGTGGGTGCAATGGATTCCACTGGTTCAGCGCACTTTTAACACCGCGACAGATTCAAACTGTTCCAATACCAAATTATGAATTCTCGCATCGTTAGCTACATTGCGCTTGTGGTGAGTGTGGCTTCATTGGGCTACGCGGTCTGGTTGCATCAAAATATAGATTCCATCGCACAAGCGGCGTTGCGCCAGCGCGAAGGTGAGCTGGTGCGACATTTCGCTCCAAATATGCTTGAGTTCTATCAAGGGTTCGGCATTCCGAAAAATAAAATTCCCAAATCGCCGCAAACGCTTGAAGAACTTTTTCAGCCATGGGTTGAAATAATTACCAATATGGACAGCACCCCAGAACAGCCAGCACAATCAAGCGATACCGTGACGAACGTTAAAAAATGAAACGCCACCTTCTATTCGCGCTGAAATCAATCCTACTCGTTTGCTTCGCCGGATTTTTGCTGGCCGGATGTAGCACGACACCAAAAGAGGATTCTGAAGATTACGCCCAGATAGGCGAAGATGAAGTGCTGGATGAGAGAATCTCCCTGAATATATTGACCGCAATGGATTCAGGCGATATTGACAAGACACGCAAATATGCAGAGACGCCAATGTTGATTGATGCTTCGACATTACCGTATTATGCGGCTAACGCTCATTTAAGATTTGGCCTGAAGGAGGAGATGATTTTGAGGGCGCGACAGATTTTAGATTATATGGAGCGGCATAAAAGCGAATTGAAATCGAGACCTAATCTGACCCGCCCGGCGGTGCTTGGATTGCAAAAAACTTTGACAGGGCCAGAAGAAGTTCGACGTTTGCAAGAGTTGTCGGATTTCTTTGCGGCAGCAGATAAAAAATGAAACGTCACCTTCCATTAACGCTCACAACTTTGAAACAATTGCCAATGTTCGCATTTGCATTGGTTTTTCTTTCAGGCTGCGTGCCAATCCCACAAAGCGAGTTTTCAACTTCACAAGATGAGATAAGAATCAATCCAGATAAATACTGCGCTTCGGTTGATGTTCTCACACAAACATCTGATCCGACCAAACAGCCAAGCATTGACACGAATCGTTCATTTGCAGTTTCTCCTTCGGGCAAGCGTTTCAATATCCAATTCACAAAAAATGAATATTCAGAAGAATGGGCCAAAACCAATCCTACTCCATGGATTGATGGCAATCTTTCTCTGATTGATCCATCACAGCCACCGGGCAAAGGTGACGACATCAAGTGGAAGAATGGTCATTGGAAACTTGATTTGTTTTTCACAGGTCCGACATCCCGACCGCCGATTCATTCCGAATTTCGGATTTATACATTTTGGTATTGCCCACTATTTATGCGACCATTCTAAAATGAGAAATTATTATGGAACCACTTTTAGACAAGTTGGCGCGGAACAAAAAAGCCAGAAGGATTATTGCTGGCGTAGTAAAATTTGTCTTTTCGATGTTTGTGATGACAATTGTTTGCGAATTGGCATGGGGAACGTGTGTCACAGGCAAGATTTATTGCGATAGTGATGAGGATTTTGGTTATTTGACTCCGGGAAATTGGGTCAGCAATCCCATCGCAGTTGTTCATCAGATTCCCGCCGTTCGTCAATATGGTGATCCAGATGTCATCATCGAAGGTTGGAGCATAACAGGTTTGTGGTGCATCTGGATTATCTTTTTTGGCATTTCACTTTTTGTCAGCATCCTATTTGCATGGTGCAATGGTTTTCACTGGTTAAACATTTTCAAAAAATAAGGTCAAAATATGAACTCTCGCGTAGTTAGTTACATTGCGCTGCTGGTGAGTGTGGCTTCATTGGGCTACGCCGTCTGGCTGCATCAAAATATAAATTCCATCGCACAAGCGGTTTTGCGCCAGCGCGAAACTGAACTGGTGCATCATTTCACGCCGAACGTGCTTGAGTTTTATCGCGGACTCGGCGTCGCGGAGAATAAACTTCCTAAATCACCGCAAACACTTGAAGAACTTTTTCAGCCATTGGCTGATGGAGTGAGCAATGTGGCCAATACTTCAGAAGAGTCGGATAACACAAGCGACACAGATTGGGTTAAATTTGCTTGGAGCACTAATACGGATAATTTGAATCTGCTTCAGCAAAAACTTCAGGCCAAACAAATAAACTGCTCGCAACTCATCAGCAATTTAGGCACGGCCTCATTTTCCATTGATTCCAAAGATTTCACGCGCGCGAGGACGATTGCCACGAATGTTATCAGCCGTGATTCTTTAACCGTGCGTATTAACGCCGATACCAATTCCAATGGCTATGAAGTTTTTGAAAACGGCAAAAAGGTAGGCGAAGAATATTTCTAATGTATCCAGAGTTTTGGCCATATCTCGTCGGACTTGTTCCGCTTCTTTTCGCGCGGAGCTGGCCTGCGCGGATTGTGGCAATTCTGTTCGGCTTGGTTTCCGTCGGGTTCGGCATTTATTATGTTTGGAGCATTCAAAGTGACGCGGATGTTTCAACAGGTGTCCAACACGCTGGCCGTGCTGTCATTGGCGCATTAAGCATTGCCGTCGTTTCAGCAATTGTGACGTATTTTGTGGATAAGAAATTTAAGACGTGAGAGAACGTCATATGCACGCTTTTTTGAAAATATTTACTTGGTTCTGCAAAATCGCGGCCATTGTATTTTGGCTGGTCGTGGCATGGGTTACTATCAGCTTGGATATTTCAAGTTTGCATACACCAAGCCACTGGCGCGAGGGGGATGATTGGGGCACACCAGAATTCCATCATCGAATTTACCGGGAAATCGCGGAAGTGACCATGTTGGCTGTGCTTGCCCTTCTTCCGAATCGCTGGCTGGTTTTTTCGCCGGTGACTTTTGTCATATCGCTGCTGGTTTCCTTGACACCACTTTACTCGATTTCCGGTGCATTGACGGAATGGTCAGATTTGTTTTGGCTAATGCCTATAATGCTTTTGCTTTCCCTGCTGCCGGTTTCTCTCATTTTGAGCTTTTTGCGGCAGCGAAAAGTCGAAAAGATCGGGTATGTCTAAAAAATGAAACGCCACCTTCCATTCGCGCTCGTCTTCGCAGCAATTATTTTTTGTTGCAGCATCTCAACTTACGGTCAAAGCGCTTCGATGGAGAAAAAACTCACGGTTCCTGAAAAAACCTTTTTGGCGATTACAAATGGATCATCACTTGATGCTGTGACAAATATTTTGGGAATTGCGGCGCGTCACGAATTCACGGTTTCAGAAAAGAAGACCAATTACACATTGATCAGTTGCTTTGTGGCTGTTGACGAGGGCATTGATGCGTGGCTTTTATTCCAAGACAACACTCTGGTCAAAAAATTAGTGCCGACACGACCCAAGCCGGAAGATATTGAAGAATTGCCAAAAATGGTCAGTAAAACAATTAACGCCCCGGCAGCGACTGAATCTGAAATGCTTGCTTATTTGAAGCCGTATAACGGCAAAGGAATGCAGCACACGAGCATTGCGGAAAATATATTTTGGGGTGGTGCGTTTGCAGGCGTTACGGTGCTTACTGCTGGCTATCCACTTTGGACATGGCATCAAGGAAACAAGGAGCTTGAACATGAATACGAAACCAACGAAATGTTTCTGAAATTGTATGATGGCTGTCGAGCCAGTCTTGGCATGAGCGTGGCAGAGATTGACGCGCTTTACGGAAAACCGTTGAAAGTCCTGTCCGTGGAGAACGAGCAAACCGCTCGAATTTACGGCGACAATCAAAACCTCGAAAACATTAAACCTTGGTTGCTATTTTCCTGTATGGCTGTTGTTTTCAACACGCATGGAAATGTCACAGCCATTTACAGCGACGATTTTTTCTCTGACGACTGGAAAAAGTAAAATGTTGCAAATGAAACGCCACCTTCCATTCGCGCTGAAATCAATCCTGCTCGTTTGCTTCGCTGGATTTTTGCTGACCGCATGCAGCACAACCCAGCGGCCAATCTTTTTGTGTCCGCCATCTTGCAAGGCAGCGGTGGGCGACTGGACAGCCCTGCGCGAATGTCTCTTCAAGCAGGATGGCCGCTATTGGCTGACCGATTCTGCCGGACTGCCTCTGGAGACATACCGTTACAAACATGATCATGGCATTTTTGAATCGGATGTCATGCCCATGCCAACATCAAAAGCCGATCCCAGCCATATCTCAACACCGATACTTTTGAAACGAGACACGAAGGACGCCGTTTTGCATCTGATTTTTGCTGGTAAAGAACAGACCTTTTCTCTTGGCGGCGCAAAGTTGGAGCGGCATGGAGAATATGACGTGTTTTATATTCAATGAAACGCCATGAATGTTCAGAACGCCACATTTTCAATTTTACGTCACGCATTGGCTGTCATTATCAGCGCGGGATTTCTTATTGTGGTTGCCATTGCGACTTATTTTATTTGCGCGGCCATCGGCAACGACGCGGGCGGACCGATGGTTCTTTTCTTGATTCCTCTTTTTGCCGTCATCGGCGGCATCTGCACTCCGCTGATAATTTATTTTCCGCTTTCGATTCTATTCGGCTGGCTTTCGCGCAAAACACGGATTCCATTTTGGATTGCACCGCTGATTTTTTTCGCCCTGTCTTTTCTTTTTTTTGTCGGATGGGGAGTTGTTGCATGGAAACGTCTGCCGTCGTTGGGTGAGTTTGGTCTGTCAGCGGTCTGCGGCCTGTTTTTCACCGGCGGCTTCACTATTTATTGGCTTGTCTTGGACATTGGACAGAGAATGTTTAGACGCAATGAAGATGCGAACTAAACAAGAGTGAAACGCCAACTTCCATTCGCGCTCATGGACACGATACTTTATGATACAGGCCGCGCTCCTTTGTGGATGAGGATTCCAGTGTTGATGGTTGGACTTTTCACGTTTTATCTAGGCGTCCAATTAGCCGCTTATGGATTGTTTGGCGTTGATATGCCGGGAATGTCAGACTTTCATGGATCGCCGCTGCTTGGCTCTCTCGCTTGCTTCCCCCTTGCCGCGCTTTTCATTTATATTTGGTTCGCTCAACTCCGTATTTTGTTCGATGCGACAAGGTATGAATTGATTGTTTCGTCGAGAGGATACCTGCGCTGGCACGAGCACCGCATTTCATTGACTGATGGCCGCAAGTTTCACATTCAACGCAACCGGCTGACTCGGGGTAAATGGAACTGGCAAATCAGCCTTGAATTCGCGGATGGCCGGATTGAGCGGGTGGTAGAGATAACGTCTGGCGTGGAGTCGTTTGCAGAGTTGCTTGAACGAGCCACAAAATTGCCAGTAATGAAACATGAATGAAACGCCACCTTCCATTCGCCAGACGACGATTGATACTTTGCGGCATTTTTTTCGCCGCAATTATTCTTCACGTTGCGAGTCTGTGCACTGATGTCGCATATTATGGGTCATCCGTTTCGTTCGAGTTTGGAGATGGTATTTTTACATTATTCTGGGGCGGCGATGCGGAAGAGCGGAATTTCTGCGTTTGCAACGCGGGAGAATGGCCGCTCCGTCCTGAAACAACTTTTGCGGGCGAAGAAGTGGCGGGAAATGGCCATAAATGGGAGTTAAATTTTGGATTTGATTCACGTTCGTTTAGAGAGAGTATCCAGCATAACGGGTTCTTTCGGACGTTCGGCTATTCACTGCCACAATTGCGGCGCGAGGACGAGGCTGCGTCTTTTCTCGTTCCATTGGGTAGTGTCGCGTTAATCATCGAGGCAGGAGTTTTGTATTTATTATTGAGAGGCTGGCGGTCTAAAAAAATCTAATATTTGAAATGAAACGCCACCTTCCATTCGCGCTCATCTTCGCAGCAATTATTTTCTGTGGTTGTGCGAGTGACCATTTCAAGGCCGGGCGCGGCGATGCCGGTCAGTTTATCTTGAAGCAGGCGCTCATTTGCGGCGCACATCCCGCCACCACGAATGGCTTATCTGCGATTGATGGGCAGTGGCGTTATTCTGTGGACAAAGACGGAGCGGTCATCCAGTTGCCGCGCGAGCAGTTTTCAGAGGTTCAGTTATTTTTACGGCAGGCATTTGGCTCGCCGGAGCAGGAGCCGGTTGATAGAAGCGATGGCGGGAAGATGGATTGGTATCAAGCGAGAAAAATTGGCATTGGAATTATATATTATTCCGACCCCACGAACACGATTGTTGCCATAGTGCGTCCACAGACATCTATGCCAAGCAAATGAAACGCCACCTTCCATTTTTGACGCTCAACAGGCATCTGCGTTTTCAATGGCCCTTTCCGGCTTCGTTTTGGGGTCTCAAAATTGTTTCAAAAAGATATTGCACAATTATTTCAAGTTGATATATTCCGCGCTCCGTTTCTCTTGAACAAAACGGATTTAACTTGTTCACGGCAAAATCCGTGACGCGAAATAATGAAAGCCAGACTTTACGAAAAATACGCAGGCGAGGTCGCCCCGGCGCTGAAAGAAAAGCGCAAATACACGAACATCCACCAGATCCCGAAGATGGTGAAGATCGTGGTGAACATGGGCGTGAGCGCGTCGCTGGAAAAGGGCGCGGTGGAGGATGCGGCGAAGGATTTGTCCCTGATCACGGGCCGCAAGCCGGCCATCAGCAAGTCGCGCCACAGCATCGCCCAATTCAAGCTGCGTGAGGGAATGCCCATCGGCTGCCGCGTGACGTTGCGCAAGGACGCGATGTATGAGTTTTTCGACCGGCTGGTGGCGACGGCTCTGCCACGCATCCGCGATTTCCGGGGTTTGTCTCCGCGCAAATTTGACGGCCGCGGCAATTACACCTTCGGCATCGGCGACCAGACGATTTTTCCCGAGATTGAACTGGACAAGATCAAACGTCAGCAGGGCATGGACATCACGATTGTGACGAGCGCGCCGACGAATGAAGAGGCGCTGGATTTGCTGAAGCTGATGGGTTTTCCGTTTGCGGAAAAGTGAATTTTATCGTCCTCATCGTCTTTCTCATTGTCATAAATCGAGGATGAAGGATGAGGACGAGGACTAGAACGATTAAAAAATATGGCCAAGAAAGCATGGAAAGAGCGCAACAAGCGCAAGACGGAAACGGTGAAGAAATTCGCCGCGATCCGCGCTGAAATGAAGGCGAAGCGCGATTACGCCGGCCTCGCGAAGCTGCCGCGCGACGCCAGCCCGACGCGCATCGTGAACCGCTGCTCGTTCAGCGGACGCCGCCGCGGTTATCTGCGCAAGTTCGGCTGTTCGCGTTTGACGTTCCGCGAGGCGGCGTTGAACGGTTTGATTCCAGGCGTCACGAAGGCCAGTTGGTGAAAATGAATCATCCTCATCGTCTTCCTCATAAATCGAGGGCGAGGACGAGGACGAGAATGAATAAAATATGAGCGATCCGATTTCTGACATGTTGACCCGAATCCGCAACGCGAGCCGCGCTCTGCTGCCGGCGGTGGAATTGCCGCACTCGCGGATGAAGGAAAGCCTTGCGAACATCTTGAAAAAAGAGGGCTACGTCGCGGAAGTGTCCGTTGACGGCAAGACGATCAAGAAGCTGAAAATCCAGCTCAAATATCAGGGCAAGAAAAATGTCATCGAAGGGCTGAAGCGCGTGAGCAAGCCCGGTTTGCGCAAGTATGTCGGCTCGACCGAAATTCCCCGCGTGCTCGGCGGACTGGGCATTTCAATCGTGTCCACGCCCGAAGGCGTGATGACCGGCACGCAGGCGAAAAAGAAAAATCTTGGCGGAGAACTGCTCTGCTACATCTGGTGACGATTTAACAATTTAACAATTTAACGAACTCATGTCGCGTATTGGAAAACAACCGATTGCCATTCCTCCGAAGGTCAAAGTGGAGGTCAAAGGCCAGAAAGTTTCCGTCGAAGGCCCCAAAGGCAAGCTCGGCTGGGAACTGCCGAAACGCACGAGCCTCAAGGTCGAGGGCGGCAACATTGTCGTCAGCCGCGACGGCGAAGACGCGCAGGCGAAGGCGTTGCACGGCTTGAGCCGCGCGCTCGTTCACAACATGGTCAAGGGTGTGGCCGAAGGTTTCGTGAAGAAGCTGGAAATCCAGGGCGTCGGTTTCAAGGCAGCCGTCACCGGCAAGGTCGTGAATCTTTCGCTCGGCTATTCGCATCCGGTCAATTACGACATTCCCGACCAGGTCAAGGTGACGGTCGAGGAAAACACGAAGCTGACCATCGAAGGCCCGGACAAGATGGTTGTCGGCAAGGTCGCGTCGGAAATCCGCGCGTTTTATCCGCCTGAACCTTACAAGGGCAAGGGCGTGCGTTATGTCGGCGAACACGTCGAGCGCAAGGAAGGCAAGACGGTCCAATAACAATTTTAGTCCCCGGCACAATCCGTGGACGCACTGAAATGAGAACCGAAAAGAAACAGAAATTGCAGCAGTTGCGGCGCTGGCGCATCCGAAAAAAAATTTCCGGCACGAAGGACCGTCCGCGCATGGCCGTTTGCTTCACGAGCGAAAACATCCACGTCCAGTTCATTGACGACACGGCTGGCGTGACGATTGCGGCGGCCTCGACGGTGAGCAAGTCTGCGGCAAAAGATTTGTCGGCGAATGTCAAGGGTGCCAAAACCATCGGCGAGCTTGCGGCAAAAAACGCATTGGACAAGGGCATCAAGGAAGTGGTGTTTGACCGCGGTGGCAAGCGTTATCACGGCAAGGTCAAGGCGCTCGCGGACGCGGCGCGTGAAGCTGGATTAAAATTTTGATTTGTGATTCGTTGGATGGTTGAATCGTTAAATCGGTTCGGCAATTCACGATTCAACGGTTTAACGATTTAACAATTTAACGAACAATGGCTGAACTCAATCAAACTGGTGGTGAAGGACAGCGCGGACCGCGTGGCCCGCGCGGTCAAGGCGGACGCGGCGGTGGCGGCGGACGTCGCCGGTCGGATGCTCCTGAAAATGCGTTTGGCGGCGGCGGCGGAGAAGAATTGATGGAGAAGGTTGTGTTCATCAACCGTTCCTCAAAAGTCGTCAAAGGCGGACGCCGTTTCAATTTCAGCGCGCTCGTTGTCGTCGGCGACAAGCGCGGCAAGGTCGGGTATGCGCTGGGCAAGGCGAGCGAAGTCGCGGACGCCATCAAGCGCGGCGGCGAACTTGCGCGCAACCAGATGGTTTCCGTTTCCTTGAAGGACGTGACGATTCCGCACGAAGTTTATTGCCGCTACGGCGGCGCCAAAATTTTGCTGCGTCCGGCCTCGCCCGGGACTGGCATCATCGCGGGCAAAACCGTCCGCGCCGTTTTGGAGTCCGCCGGGATAAAAGATGTTCTGAGCAAATCGCTCGGATCAAGCAACGCGGCGAACGTCGTGAAGGCGACTCTCAAAGGATTGCTGAGCCTGCGCCTGCGCGAGGATATTTACAAAGGCCGCGGCCTTGAAATTAGGAAAGTTGTGACACCAAAACCGCCGGAGGCAGTTCCGGCAGCATAGCTGTTGAATTGTTGAATTGTTGAATCGTTAAATCGG
>Ga0182024_10019292_pt1 | contig 12592 bp, 10 predicted proteins | sample P32metaG_FD_120480 | JGI IMG/M metagenome (GOLD analysis project Ga0182024, IMG submission 120480) | Permafrost microbial communities from Stordalen Mire, Sweden - P3-2 metaG (Illumina Assembly) | ecosystem: Environmental > Terrestrial > Soil > Wetlands > Permafrost | place: Sweden: Stordalen... | reverse complement strand
GTACCCCGGTCGCGCCCTTTCAAAACGTCGAATTATGCAGAGTTTCCCAAAGCCGGATTGGAGAGCATGAACTTCGCACACATGAGAGCCACGCGAAACCCTGGCATTACCGCGATTGTCTTAATTGCCGCGGCCATCTCGGCGGCCGCGCAATCGCCGTCCACCGGATCCCCGGAGCCGCAGGTACAGTTGCAGCCGCAGGTGCAACTGCCACCGGCTGACCCCGTTGTTGCTGGGCCTGAGTCGAAGCCTGAACTTGCAGCGGTTGCGCCCGCGGTTCAGCAGTTGCTTGATTTCAAAGATTCCGACGTGAAGTTCGATCTGCAGGACCTGATGGACATTCTCAGGGATCGCCGTCATGAGGGATGGGTACTGGCGGCCTATCCTGATCCCAAGACCAGCCGGCCTTTGATCGGCGCTGGGTTTACGCTCGACCTGCCGGAAAGGGAGCACCTGCAACGCGACACGCTCAATCCTCACCAGTTCATCGAGCCGTCGTCGGCAGAGCTTTGGCAGGCTGCGGGGCTGGACGCAGACCGTTTGCAAAGCATTCTGGATCAATACAACCAGAATCTGGCTGCATGGAAAGCGAAAAAGTTTCGCAAAAAGATTGGCACATTGACGCCGCAAATCACTGACGAAGACGCGACGCAGCTCTTGCGTGTCGCGGCAATACAGGCCGTCTACAATGCGAAGGCATATTGCCGCAATTTCGATATGTACTCGGCGTCGCAGCAGATGGCGTTAAGCCAGTTGGTCTATCAGATGGGTGTCAATCTGGAGGAGTTCGGTCAATTCCTGAACCTGATCAACAGTGACGCGAGCGCATTGCCGCAGTTGAGCAACACTTCCAGCGCCTCAAACTCCGCAACCGCTGTGAGCGCCGCCAACCCTGAAGCGGAATACTGGAAGGCGGTGCAGAGGTCCCTGATTCAGAGCCAATGGGCCAGGCTGTATCGTGTTCGCGCAGTCGCGGTGATCGCCATGCTTGACCCTCAATACTCCGACGCTCCGCCTGTTGCAGAACGCCGTGTGGGCGCCACGCTTCACCCTGCTGTTTTGCACCGGCGCAGGGATCGCGGCACGCCTTCGCTACGGATCGCCTCCCACGGTGGACGCACTGCGAGAGCTAGCCGCAAAAGGAAGTCTCGCACCCGGAGCAATTGAAGGCTCTGGCGCTTCCTGGCTGGTTCCGATAGACTTTCCTGCGAACCAGAATCATGTCCCGACGGGCACTCTAATCTTCTTCCTCCAGCGAACCGCAGAATCATACCGCCAATCGATTCATTGCGGCATGACGGCTTCGGTAGATGATGTGCCTTGCTTTGACCTCGAGTAGCACCCAAAGGAGATCTCTTGCGCACTATAAGGAACGTTCACATCCTCTTTCCAGTTCTGATCGGCCTTGCTATTCTCGGCCAGACCACACGCACCAATGCACAATCGACCTCTGGCGGCGCAACGCCCCCTCTGCCACACGCCAAGGAGATTCACCTGAAGCACGTGCTGGTGATTAGTCAGACCAAGGGCTTTGAGCACGACTCCATCTCATCGGCGATGGTAGCGATATACAACATGGGCAAGGAGAGCGGACTGTGGGACACCGAGTTGCGCACAGACACGGAACTGCTCACCAAGAAGGATCTGAAGAATAATGCCAAGAACCTCAACTACTTTGACATTCTGATCTTTGCCAGCACAACCGGCGAACTGGAGATGGATGCAGGCCAGAAGCAGGACATGCTGTCGTTCATCCACGACGACGGGAAGGGCTTTGTCGGCATTCACGCCGCGATGGACACCAACTACAAATGGCCGGAGTATGGAGAGATGATTGGGGGCTGGTTTGATGAGCATCCATGGTTCACTTTCAACGCGCCCATCATCAATGAGGATCCAAGCTTTCCGGCTGTGCGCCATTTCCCGAGCGCTTTTGTGAAGTACGACGAAATCTATCAACCCAAGTCCTGGTCGCGCGATAACGTGAATGTTCTGCTTAGCCTTGATCCAGCCAAGCTCAACTACGAAAACAATCCGCGCATCCATCGCACCGACCACGACTTCGCGGTGGCCTGGAGCAAGATGTATGGCAAAGGCCGGGTCTTCTACTCGACGCTCGGCCATACTGAGGAATCGTGGAACGATCCCGACGTCCGCAAGATGTACTTCGAGGCCATCAAGTGGACGCTGGGATTGACCGAAGGCAGCACGGCCACTCATCCGAGACCGGCTGCGTCAGCGCAGGGCCATTGAGCAACGGCGGGGGATCACTCCACAAATGGATCGATCCTTGCGGGAATTGGGCGCCGAAGCCGGTGTTTCGCGACTAGCGCCTACGCTGATACACTCTCGACTGGTGGCGGCAGAAGATTGTACCCGCAGCCTGCCCCCGAATCCATGACACAAGTTCCTCCGATTTCTACCATCAACGACCTCTTTCGTCGGGTATCCGCGGGGGGCAACCCGCGCGCCGTGCTGTGGCAGGACGAGTTCGGGCAGTGGCAGCCGATCTCCTCAGACCAGATGTACCAGCGCGTCCGAGCACTGGCTGAGGGCTTCCTGAGCTGGGGTGCGAAAAAGGGCGATCGCATTGCGCTGATCAGCGAGAACCGTTGGGAGTGGGCGGTCACTGACTTTGCCTCGCTTGCCATCGGGGCCGCAGATGTTCCCATTTACCCCACGCTGACTGGCGAGCAGGTGGCGGCCCTGTTGCGCGACGCCGGCTGCCGCATTGCTGTGGTCTCGACGCGGCAGCAGTTTGACAAGCTGAATACCGTTCGAGCAGAGACTCAGTTGGAGCGGATCGTGATCATGGATTCCGCAGCGCCGCCCGAAGGTGCTATCGCATTCAGCGCAGTGATGGACGACGCCGACGCGCGGGGCAGCGAACGCGACCCTGTGTTCGATGCACTGGCGCGCGCGGTTGAGCCGACGGACCTGGCAACCTTGATTTATACCTCAGGGACAACCGGGGAGCCCAAAGGCGTTGCGCTCACACACGGCAACATTGCCTCGAACCAGAACTATGCCGGCGCGGAGTTTAACTTCAGTCCCGCCGACTCCTGCATTTCGTTCCTGCCTCTTTCACACATTACCGCGCGCGCTCTGGATTACATGATGTACTACCACGGCGCGCAGGTGGCCTATTGCTCACAGTTCGACAAGCTGCCGCAGGCCATGAAGGAGGTCAGGCCCACGGTGCTGGTTGGGGTTCCGCGCGTGTACGAGAAAATTCGCCAGGCTGTGGAACAGAAATCATCGGTCTCGCCGGCCAAGAAACGCATCCTGGCCTGGGCGGTACGGCAGGGAGCAAATTATCGCGATGCGGTGTACGACGGCCAGCGGCCCGGCGCGCTGCTATGGAAGCTGGCGTGTAAGCTGGTTTACCAAAAGGTCGGCGAGGCCTTTGGCGGGCGGGTAAGGGTATTTGTTTCTGGCGGCGCGCCGCTCGGCATCGACACCGGGCAATGGTTTGCATCGGTAGGGATTGCTCTCCGTGAGGGCTATGGGCTCACCGAGACTTCGCCTGTGATTTCGCTGAATAACCCTGTGATCCATCGCATGGGTTCCGTGGGCCGGCCTTTGCCAAACGTCGAATTGAAACTGGCCGAGGACGGAGAATTATTGACCCGCGGCCCGTCAATCTTTGCAGAGTACTGGCAGAAGCCGGCTGCGAATGCGGAGTGTTTTGACGCCGAGGGTTGGTTCCGTACCGGCGACATCGCGCATCTGGATGCGGATGGATTTCTATACATTACGGATCGCAAGAAGGAGCTGCTGAAGACCTCCGGCGGCAAGCTGGTCGCTCCGCAGCCGATTGAAAACAAGCTGAAGAACAACGTGCTGGTGGCGTACGCGGCGCTGGTGGGCGACAAGCACAAATTCATCTCCGCGCTGCTTGCGCCCAATTTTCCGGCTCTTGAGGAGTGGGCGCGGCATCACAGCATCGAAATCAAAGACCGGGCTGAATTGGTGGCCGACAGCCGCGTGGTTGCGCTCTATGGCGAGATCGTCCGCGAAGTGAATGGCGGACTGGCGAATTTTGAGGCGTTGAAGCGATTCCGCGTGGTTGCCGAGGAGTGGACGCAGGAGTCGGGAGAATTGACGCCCTCGATGAAATTGAAGCGGCGGGCAATCACGGCTCGATACGCGGCGGTCATCGACGAGCTCTACGCGGACGAAGCAACCTCACGAGGTGAATTGGGTAGATGACGCTTCGGCGAATCCCTTTGCTGACCAGGCTGCGATCGTCCCACAGCCTGTGCAGGCCGCGAAAGAATGGTGCGCCCCATGCGCCCATGGCCAGCAGGCTGCCAAACAGGATGATGGCGTCGATGCTGAGGCGCCCTTCGTGCGACCAGTAGGCACTCGGGTCCAGGCTTAGCCACAGGGCAAACTCGTCCAGCGTCAGCGCGGCGCCCACGCCATAACTAACAGACATCAGGCGGCTCAGAAAGATGGAGAGGTGCGTGTGATTGCGGCCCAGGTCCATCAACCAGCCGTAGCCGACCAGCAGCAGGATGAGAATGCCCCAGACCAGGTGATGAATGTGCTGGCCGCCCACCAGCACCCAGTTGAAGGGGCCCTCTCCGTGGCGTATAAAGCGCACCAACAACCGGACGCCGATAAATGTAATCGCGAACGACGCCGATGCAATGAACATGCGCCGTCGCGGCCGGTCTTGAATGGTTGCATGGACAAGGAGCCCAAGCCGGGTGAGTTCCAAAAGGACAAGCAGGGAGGCGACCACCAGCACAGCGAACGCCAACAGGATGAGAGCTCCGGTTCCGGGCATATCTTATTGAAACATCTCTACCCCGTTTAACGAACGAGAATTGCGCTTGCCGCAGCAGTTGAACAAACGTGCGGCCGGTCACGATTTCTCTTTACAGAGGCGGGTTACACTATCTATGGCGTCGAAGCTGGGCAGATGGCTCGGTCCAGGGGGTGGGACAGTCAGATAGCTCCTGGCCGGGCCAATTGAGCGGCGCAACTTCTTGTAAGGAGAGCTTGAACCATGCGAGTTGCTCTGTTGACCGGCGGCGGCGATTGCCCCGGACTAAATGCGGTGATCTACGCGGCCGTAAAAAAAGGCATCAACCACTATGGCGATGAGTTCATCGGCTTTCTAAACGGCTGGCGCGGCGTGTTGGACAACAACTTTATTCCCCTCACCCTGGAGAACACCGACGGCATTCAGTTAAAGGGCGGAACCATTCTGCACTCCTCGCGAACCAACGCGAAAAAGATTCCCGGCGGCGTCGAGAAAGTTCAAGAGGTTCTAAAGCTTAACAAGATCGATGCCCTGATCGCGCTCGGGGGAGACGACACGCAGTCGGTTACGCTGTTCCTCAGCGAGAATGGCGTACCCAGCGTGGGTGTGCCCAAGACCATCGACAACGACATCAACGGGACCGACACGACGTTCGGTTTCGACACCGCCGTGATGATCGCCACTGAGGCTATCGACCGGATTCACACCACCGCCGATTCCCACAACCGGGTCATTGTGGTTGAAGTGATGGGCCGCGATGCCGGCTGGATTGCCTATGCCTCAGGCGTTGCCGGTGGCGCGCACGTGATCCTGGTGCCCGAAAAGGACATCGACATCGACCACGTGTGCGCGCTTCTGAAATACAACTACGATCATGGCAAGCATTACGGTGTGGTGGTGGTGGCCGAGGGCTGCCACTTGCCGGAGGTAGGCCAGGTAATCGGCTCCGGACAGGTTGATTCGTTCGGTCATGCGCGCCTGTCCGGCATCGGCGAAGCGCTGGCCGAGTTGATTGAGGAGAAGACCGGTTTTGAAACTCGTTCAGTGAACCTGGGCCACACCCAGCGCGGTGGCGTTCCCACGGCCTACGACCGCACCCTTGGGCAGCGCTACGGCCTGCACGCCATCGACATGGTCCACGAGAAGAAGTGGGGCCGGATCGCCGTGCTGAAGGGCCTCGACATCACCGACATTACGATCAAGGAAGCTATCGCCACCAACCGCCGGCTCGATCAGCGTTTCTTTGACGTAATCGCGGACCTGGAAGCCAAGGTTTAGCATTGTAAGATGTCTTAGATCAATGAGTTGACGCGCAAGCTGAAATCATATTTCACTTCCGCGCCAAGCCCGATTGACAAGCAATCTGCCTTTGGCAATTGAATCTTAGGATTCGTGGTAGAATAAGGAAGCTTGGAGGTGCGTATGCGTCCCATGAGTACAACCAACATCTAACGTCGATATTGCTGGAAGCAGTTGCCGATTTCAGCGAAGACGGCTTATGTTATGCTGAGCCCTACAACAGTTCTGCCATTCGGTAACGGTGCGAGAGTTCATGCTGAACTTTCTTGAGGGTCGACTTGGTTTCCGGTTGGCCTTCATTGGATAAAGTATAGAAGTCCCCTTTCTCGGTTGTGAAGTCCACACATACATACTCTGGATCTATAAGGCCAAGTTTGGCGGCCTTGCGCAATACGGCCACTGCTGCTTTCTCGTGAAATCTGGAATGCGAGGCAAGCCGGGCGTGGTAGCAGGCCAGATTATACAGCGCGTTGCAGGTAAATTCAGGGATCTCTGTTTGTTCCCACTCCCGGTATCTGAGCCCTTCACGCAGATGGGCGATGGCCAATTTCAGGCCATGAACGGATGCCTTTTTGGAAGCCGATTCAGTTGCCAATCTCGGGGCCAGATTTGCTTCAATGTGGGCTAAATTGTAATAGGCGCGCAATTGTCGACGCTGGACAATGACGCTGTCTTCAAGGCAACCACGTGCGCGATTCAGGGCATCTTGCAACTCCGAACGCCCAGAATTTAAGCATGGCCTGGGCAGGAGACTCAGAACCCCGAAGTACACCACGTGAACATTGCCCAGCTCGTTGAGAAGGTAAAATCTCGATCCCGCCTTGCGGATTGCCAGAGTGAGGAGATGCAGGGCGTGCTCGATATCCCCTAGGGAGCCCGATCCCCGCTCTCGCTCATAGCTGAACTTTGCCGAATAGAACTGCGCCAAGCGCCTCACGTTACGCGCAAATACATCGGGCGGCTCGTCACGTCCCATGAATTCGTAGGGAAAAACCCTTTCCGCAGATAGAAGTTGCTGACGCAGCATCGGGGGTAGATTCCCGTATGAACGACCGCCAAGACTGTATGACGATATTTTAATGAAAGCCTGATCGAGATTAGGTAGGTTGTCAATGGCTTCCCTGCGGCGGTCTTCCAGCAATCGCAAGGTCTTAAATTGAGACGTTGCCTCGTCCAACACACTTTCTGCCCGCTTTTGGAAGGCCTGAGATTCTTGCTTTATCTCAGCCAACTTGTCTTTTGCCTCGTCGGCAAAACTTTTTGCGCTGAATCCGGCGGCGACGCCTTGGGCGATGGTAAACAGGCCCGAGGTGGCCAGAATCAGTTCGAGAATCCAACGGAGTTCTTCGATCCTATCCTTGAGCTCGGCGGCCGTCAGCGTCGCGTCTGCCTGGGACGTTGCAGCCAGGACGCGTAAGTCCGCAACACCGAAACACACGAGAACAATAATCACGCAGATGAAGGTTACTGGCAGCCACTTGGCCAAGGCGCGCGTACTCCGCTGAAAGAGAGTCAACGACCATCTACTCCGGGCGACTGCAGCCATAAGAAAACCTCGGCTAGTGGGATGCACAGAAGTCTAGCACTCTAGCACTCATTACTCGATCATGCGGAGCATCGCCCTCTACACTGCATACAACTGTCGTGCTTTATCGCCTGTACAATCCGGACGACTTCCCTGCGCTCTATGCAATCGAAGAGGTGTGCTTCCGTCCCCCGCACCAATTCAGCCGCGGATACATGCGCAACCTTATCGAGCAGCCCAATTCTGCGACGTGGATTGCGGAGGATGATGGGTCCGTGTGTGGCTTCGCCATTGTTGAGTGGACGAGAGAAACGGAAATGGTGGCGTACATTCAGACGCTCGAAGTTGTTCCTGAGCGGCGCGGCCAGGGGATAGGCGCGGAGCTGCTGCGCCAGCTGGAAAGCTCGGCGCGCGCAGCGGGAGCATCACTGATCTGGCTTCACGTGGATGCGGAAAATGTGGCTGCGATTCGCACTTATCAGGCACACGGGTTCGTGTGTGAGGGCAGGGAAGAAGACTACTACGGTCGCAATCGCGCGGCCCTGATTTACGCCAAGTCCATTGGCGCGGAGCAAGCCCTCTAGGTATCGCAGGCAATACTAGTTTCTAGCTCGATGCGGGTAATTTTGCAGTACCTTCTGCTTTACCTTGCGAGAAGGCCCAGGCGCAGTCTGAAATAAATTCAAGAATCTCGGATATCTACAAATTCAGAAACATGATGCACATGAAAAAGTGATGGCAGTCACAGCCGAGTCCAGAGCGGGGAAATTAGCCTCTTTACCGAAAAGCCGGATGCCGCGTCCGTGCCCCCAGCCGGACTGCATCCACCAGGCCAACGAGGCAGGGCAGAACTCCGCTGGTCCGAACCCATTCGCCCGCTGGAGAAGCGAGACGAAAATCCGCCCACAACCGGCAAGAATGAAAGGATCAGCAAATCATGGGACGCGCAGTAGGAGCCTTCAGGCTCGCCATCTGTCTCGCCGCGCTTTCGGTAGTACCAGCTTTTACGCAAACCACAGATAACGAGGGAATTTCAAACACAACCAGCGCCGCTCCAGTGGCCTATGTCTACGTTCAGACGAACAAGGGAGTTAACCTCTACGACGCAGCCGCGAACGGAAAGCTCACCATGGTCAAAGGCTCCCCATTCAAAACATCGGGCGAGATGATAGGGAGCAACGGGAAATACTTCATCACCCTGGGCACGTTCTGGGTTCACGTCTATCCTGTTGAGTCCAACGGAGCAATCGGGAAGCAAGTCTCCACCATCAACACGCAGGACTACGACGGCGCTGCATGTGGCTCTACATCGGGTGCCACTCTCGACCACACGGGGCAAAGTCTGTACGTGTTGCACTACAACGCGGAAGACCAGGACGGCAACGGCATATGCGCCGCCTACCAGACGTTCAACATCGCCAAGCCTTCGGGCAAGTTGACGTTCAACGGTGCGGCCGTAAATGACACTACCTCTACAGGGCCGGAGAGTCTGCTCACATTCACGGGTAACGATAAGTTTGCTTACGCCATCGATGACTTCGATGAACCCACGGACGGAACCTTCTACACGGGGTTAACCGGATTTGCCCGCGAGAGCAATGGCGCATTAAAGTCCTGGGTGGTTCCGTACTTCAACGCTCCTACACCGCCGGTTCAGAATGAGAGTTTGTGGCAGCCTTTCCCAACGGCGGCAACTACGGATCCAACGAACCACGTTGCGATTACGTACTATCCAGTCTGGGATCCACCCAAGGGAGTATCGGCCGGGTCGAAGCTTGGCAGCTTTACAGCCGACAGCACGGGAAACCTAACAACAACGAATACCTGGGACGACATGCCGGACGTGGGCCCGGGACCCATGAAGATGTCCCCCGCGGGGAATCTTCTGGCGATTTCCGGAGGCGGACTTGCGATCTACCACTTTAACGGGGCGCATCCAATTAAGCCCTATAAGACGATCAATGTGAACGAAGCAATCGGTCCAATTCAGTGGGACAAAACGAATCACCTGTTTGCCCTCGGAACAGCTAGGCTGTACGTCTATACGATCACGCCAACCAGCCTCAGCGAGGCGCCGGGTTCGCCGTTCATGATACCGGGGCTTGTTACCAACAGCCTGGTTGTGGTGCCGCGGTAGCGGGCATAGATGGGGTCGCGCTTACCGGTTGCTTTGACTTTTAGCAGAGGCCCCATCAACTCGCCTTCGGCAACCGGGAAGGGAGAAGCAATCTTCCAAGCTCGCAGTCGCGGGCTTCAGTCTCGCTGTTTGTCTAGGAGTGCATTATCTGTACTTCCGCAGCACGCCCAGAACACGGCCCTGAATAGCCACATCCGCTGCTCGCACGTAGATGGGCTCCATCTCGATGTTTGCCGGCTGCAGGCGAACCTGGCTTCCCTCGGCATAAAAGCGCTTCAGCGTGGTCTCGGAGCCATGCACAAGGGCCACGACAATCTCTCCCTGGCGAGCCGTCCGCGTGCGCTCCACCAGCACATAGTCGCCGCTGATAATGTGCTCGTCGCGCATCGAGTCGCCGCGCACTTCAAGCGCGAAGACGTCGCGGTTGCCCACCACGTCGTGCAGCGAGATGCTTTCTTCAGTCTCCGAGGCCTCAACCGGCTGCCCGGCGGCGATGCGGCCGACCAGCGGCAACCTGTCACTGGTCCGGGTGCGCGTGCCCGGCGGCACCACGTCGATTGACCGGCTGCGGTTGTGCACCCGATCCAGATGGCCCTTTTTTTCCAGGTTGGTAATGTGCTTGTGCACAGTTGCCAGGCTCTTCAGCCCCATCCCGCGAGCGATCTCCTCAAACGATGGGGAGTAGCCGTTGCGGGCCACAAACGACTCCAGGAAGTCGAGAATCTCTTTTTGTCTGCGGGTCACAGCCATGGGACGGATTATAGCGAATAAAAAGCGAATTGCAAGTATTATTTTTTCGCTGCCCGTTCGCAGGCCCAATCTTTGGAAATAGTCCAGGAGTGCGCCATGCAATTGCAGCCTCGTCGCAGCTCGATCGAGCAACAGTATGTGGGGATCGGCCTCTACCACTGCAGCCGTTGTGGGCCCATTCGCATCTTCCTGCAACTTCATCCGAGCTGAATCAAGAATGGGGAGATCTTCAGTGGTTCCCTGGAGCAATTCAGGTGAAAGCGTGGTCCCTACGCATTGGTGAAGAATGGCCATTCCTCAATGGAAAGGCCACGCGATCACCCGCTGATCTGTCTGTACCTTTACCTAAAATGTTCTAATTCTGCACACTGGCCTTCATCTCGTCCCGAACCTTGTGCGCCAGCTTCTCAACCTGCTCGGCCTTCTTGATAACGCTCAGTGAAAGCGTGTCCTTGCTGCTCTTGTCAAGTTCTGCCTTCAGTTCGTTCGCCAAAGTAAGCAACTTCGCAGTATCGTCCGCGAGCTGCTTCTGTTGCGGAGTCTGCGGAGTTGTGGGCTTGGCAGTGTCGGCTGTCGCCTCTGCAGTTGCCGGCGCCTGAGTTGCTGGGGCCTGGGCCACGGGTGGTTGAGCCGCGCTGCCCTGAGCTGGTTGCTGAGCTGCAGCTAGAGAAATTGAGCCGAAGGTGAAGACAGCCAGGCAAGCCAAATTTCGCACAGAACGCATCCGTCCTTCCAACCGGCACAAGGAACGAAACCTTGACGGTATCCTCATAGCAAACCTCCGACAGTCTGTACATGGAGGCAGGCAAGGCAGCTAATTGGGAACGGAAACGGACGCCCTCATCTTGGCTTGAATGCTGTGCGCCAGCTTCTCAATCAGTTCAGCCTTCCGGATATCAAGTATTGAAAGCGTATCCGGCATGCCCTTGTCCGTCTCGGTCTTCAACTGATGGGCCAACTCAAGCAATCTTGCGGTGTCCGATGTCATGTCTTTTTGGCGCTGCAAATTCATTTTTTCGAACCGCTTAAGGTTGTCTTGCAGCTTCATCGAATCTTCCATGAGCCGGTTGGCGTCCGCCGTTGGATTCGCAGTCTGATTCATCGGCGGCAATCCCGGCTCACGCGGCGGATAGGGCAATCCGTTCCCTACCTGGGATTGGGGGGCACCCGCGGCGAACGGAATAGACGTGACTATAGCCAGGCAAACGAGGCCCCGGACCCAAGGCGATTTCTCAAGTACAATGCTCCGAGGTCTGAACGAACCGGTGCGAAGGTCGTTGCTTCTCATGCTGACAGTATAGAGTGGCCAAAAGAATGATTGGATGTCTCTCTTTGAGAAATTTTTGATCGGTCAGGCTCTTTCGGAAAGAGATTCATTGAAGATTCAATCGACTTGCCCAGCAAAGTTGGTCTCGGCGGGAGAACATTGCTCTTGCGCCGTTCCAGGCAGGGAGCCGCCACGAGGCCTTCCACCATTCTCACAAGCTCGATCAAGGCAAGGTGCAAAGGTCGAGCTGCTCAGAATCCAGCTGCCACCGTTGCAGAGACCAGAAGGTCTCTTTGAAACTTCTCACCATTTTGGGGCCTGTCTGCCATCTGTGCCGTTCCCGGAATCCAATTACCGCACACATTACTTCTAATCTTGAGTTCCTTGGCCCCAAAGCGGAAGGTAAAGGAGCGTCCACCATTAGAACTTCTTTTCCCTGTGTGCGGAATTTGAGCGGACAAGAACCGGGTATTGAGGCTCTCGCTCGAGAGAGAGGCAGACATGAGGTTATTGATCGCCGAAGACGACAAGGCGCTGGGGCTCTTTCTAAGCCGCGGTCTGGAGGCCGACGGTCACCGCGTTCGAATGGTCTTCGATGGCGGGGAAGCTGTCGAAGCTTTCCGGCAGGACATGCCGGATCTGACGATTCTCGATTTGAACATGCCGGTCAAGGACGGAGAACAGGTTCTGGTTGAGTTGCGCGCCATGGATGCCGATCTGCCGGTGCTGGTGCTGACGGCGCGGCAGGAGGTGGACACGCGGGTCCGCTGCCTGGACCGCGGCGCTGACGACCTGATGCTCAAGCCATTCAGCCTGCACGAGCTGCGCGCCCGCTGCCGG
>Ga0182024_10019291_pt1 | contig 12592 bp, 10 predicted proteins | sample P32metaG_FD_120480 | JGI IMG/M metagenome (GOLD analysis project Ga0182024, IMG submission 120480) | Permafrost microbial communities from Stordalen Mire, Sweden - P3-2 metaG (Illumina Assembly) | ecosystem: Environmental > Terrestrial > Soil > Wetlands > Permafrost | place: Sweden: Stordalen... | reverse complement strand
CTGGGCACCGAGAACCAGAACCTGCCGGGCTTCATCACGATCAATCCGGTTTCGGGCCTCGGCGGCGCGCAGAACTATGGAAGCGCTTTCCTTCCCGCCACCTTCGAGGGAACGAAGGTGGATGAGAACGGCATCCCCGATATCCGCACGCGTGTTACGTCCACCCAGCAGCGCAAGCAGCTCGATCTCGTGCAATCGCTCAACCGAGAGTACGCCGGGCGGACTGGGCCGAATGAACAGCTCGACGGCTTGATCGAATCGTTCGAACTCGGCTTCCGCATGCAGGGGACCGTGCCGGACGTGATGGACATTTCCAGCGAATCGGCCGAGACGCTCGAGCTCTATGGCATCGCGGGTTCCAGCAACGGAATGGGCGGCGGGCGGCTCGGCAAGCGGCGCGGCGAAGGCGGCAGCGCCTTCGGCCACCAGTGCCTGATGGCCCGGCGCTTTGCCGAGGCGGGCGTGCGGTTCATCGAAGTCACCTACCCCGGCTGGGACCAGCACCGCGACCTGAAGGAAAAGCTGACTGAAAACTGCGGCGGCACCGACAAGGCCATTGCCGGCCTGATCACCGACCTCAAACGCCGCGGCATGTTCGAAGATACGCTGATCGTCTGGGGCGGCGAGTTCGGCCGCACCCCCACCTCCCAGGGCGTCGACGGCCGCAACCACAACAATCGCGGCTACTCCATGTGGATGGCCGGCGGCGGGGTCAAGGGCGGCATCACCTACGGCCACACCGACGACATCGGCGGTGAAGCCGTCGAAGGCAAAGTTCACACCCACGACCTCCACGCGACCGTCCTCGCGCTGCTCGGTCTCAATCACGAAGCGCTGACGTACAAATACGCGGGGCGCGATTTCCGATTGACGGACGTCTACGGAAATGTGGTGAAGCAGATCATCGCATAGATATCATCGCTTTCTCCTTACGCCGCTTGCGGCTTCGCGAACGAAGGGACGTCAATCGTTCGCGAAGCCGCAAGCGGCGTTTCCATTGGATTCATCGCTAACCCGGCGCGCGGTTTTGTTGTGACCGCGCATCCTCTCGCGATAGATTGATCCACATCAGGAGACTCCCCAACCCCATATGAAAATCCTCCTCGCTCCAGACAAGTTCAAAGGCTCTCTCTCAGCGCAAGAAGTCTGCGAGGCGATGTCGAAGGGCATCCGAAGCATTCATCCCACCGCCGACATCGACACCTGCCCCATGGCGGACGGCGGCGAGGGAACCGTCGCCGCATTGGTCGCGGCGACCGGCGGCCGATTCGAGACGCGCCGCGTCACCGGACCCCTGGCCGACATGAAAGTGGATGCGACCTTCGGCATCCTCGGCGACGGCCGCACCGCGGTCATCGAGATGGCCGCCGCCAGCGGGCTGGCGCTGCTCAAGCCGGAGGACCGCAACCCGCTCAACACCACCACGTTCGGCACCGGCGAGCTTCTGATGGCCGCCGTCCAGTTGGGCGTCCGCGAGATCATCCTCGGCATCGGCGGCAGCGCGACCGTCGATGCCGGCATCGGCTGCGCCCAAGCCTGCGGCCTGCCCGTCCTCCTCGAAGGCGGAGAGCCGCTCTCCCCGACCGAGCCGCTCTGCGCGCGGGATCTGCCGAAGGTCCTGATGATTAAGCATGGCCGCGGATCAGCCATCGAACGCTTGCGAATCCGCGTCGCCTGCGACGTGGTGAACCCCCTCTTCGGCCCGACGGGCGCCGCCCTTGTCTACGGCCCGCAAAAGGGCGCGACACCGGAGCAAGTCCACTGGCTGGACAAAGCCCTGCGCGGGCTCGCCGAGCGAACAGGCAAGCTTGCCGAGGCGCAGGTTCCGGGCGCCGGGGCCGCCGGCGGCCTGGGGTTCGGAATGCTTGCCTACTTCGGCGCCACGCTTCAAAGCGGGGCAGACATCCTCATCGACGCCACACGACTGCGCGACCGCCTTCGCGGCGCCGATCTGTGCATCACCGGCGAAGGCCGCCTCGACGCCGGCAGCCTGCACGGCAAAGCGCCGATCGCCGTCGCGCGGCTTTGCAAACAACTGGGCGTGCGGTGCCTCGCGGTGGTGGGATCAATCGGGCCGGGCGCCGAGATGGCGCGCGATGAAGGAATCAAGGATTATTCCTCCATTTCGGATGGGAACCTCTCGATCGAGGAGTGCGTTCGACGCGCTGATGAATTGGTTTCGAAAACAACTGCTCGAATTCTGATGAATTGAAAGCGGAAGTCGCGGTCGTTGTCACCAACGGTGAATTCCGGGATGCTCCTCGGCCGATGTCGAATCCACTCAACCTAACCGGTTAAACAAGGCCAAAAACCGGTTGGCGAAGCGCGGCCCATTTCCTGTGTCTTCGTGTTTGAAAAACACGAACGCGTCGGTCCACTTCTGGGCGCGCACTTGCTTGAGCCACTTCCTCAATTCAGCATCGCCATATTCGGCCCGCCGCAAGCGCAAATAACCCCAATCAGCTGTCTTCACGAAGGGGACCTTCAGGTCATCGTCGGCCTCGGCGATGCACAATGCCGCGGGATAGTCGCGTAGCAGGTCGAAAATCTCCTCGTCGAACCAGGACGAATGACGAAACTCAAACGCTATACGCCGTTTCGGCGGGAGCAACGCGAGAAAATCGCGTAGGCGAGGTGCATCTTTCTTCATATTCGGCGGCAGTTGAAAAAGCAGCGGCCCAAGGCGTCGCCGCAATCCCCCGACGGCGTCGAGAAACCTCCGGAGCGGATCCTCGGCGTTCCTGAGCCGCAGCCGGTGCGTAATCTCTTGTGGAGCTTTGAAGGTAAAGACGAAATCTTCCGGGACCTCCGCCGCCCACGGTTCCAGGGATGATGGCTCGGGCATGCGATAAAAGGTGCTGTTGATTTCGACTACCCGAAAATGCCCCGCGTAATAGCGAAGCATTTGTTGGCTGGGAAGTTCCTTCGGATAGAACGCACCCTTCCACTTGGAGTAGCTGAAGCCGCTGGTGCCGACATAGAGATTCATGGCGCCTGAACGGATTCCTACGCGATGATCTCCTTCACCACTTCCCCATACACATCCGTCAGCCGGAAATCCCGCCCGGCATATCGATACGTAAACTTCTCGTGGTCGAAGCCAAGCAGGTGGAGAATCGTCGCGTGGAGGTCGTGGACATGGACGGGATTGTCGGCGGCGGCGAAGCCGGTTTCGTCGGTCGAGCCGTGGACGTATCCGCCCTTCACACCGCCGCCGGCCATCCACATGGTGAAGCCGTAGTGGTTGTGGTCGCGGCCATTGACGTGGCCGGCGTTGGAGCCGGGGGTCGGCAGCTCGACCGTCGGCGTGCGGCCGAATTCGCCGCCCCAGATCACCAGCGTGTCGTCGAGCATGCCGCGTTGTTTCAAATCGGTCAGGAGGGCCGCGATGCCCTGGTCGCATTCGCGGGCGAGGCGGGCGTGATTGTCCTTGATGTCGTCGTGGCTGTCCCACGGCTGGCCGGCGCCGTGCCAGACCTGCACGAACCGAACGCCTCGCTCGAGCAGTCGGCGGGCAATCAGAAGCTGGCGCGCCTGGGTGCCGGGGCCGTACATCTCGAGCGTGTGCTTCGATTCGCGCGTCACATCGAACGCGTCGGCAGCGTCCATCTGCATGCGGTACGCGAGCTCGAATGATTGGATGCGGGCTTCGAGCTGCGGGTCCTGCTGCCGCTGGTCCATGTGGCGTTCGTTGAGCTGCAGCAGAAGGTCGAGTTGCTTGCGCTGATCCGGCTGGCCTTCGTAGCTGTTCTTGATGTAGCTGATGAGCTTTTCGATCTCGGTGTGCTGGGTGTCGATGTAGGTGCCCTGATAGACGCCGGGCAGGAACCCGGCCTGCCAGTTCTGCGACTCCTGGATTGGATAGCCTCCGGGGCACATGGTGATGAAGCCGGGGAGGTTCTGGTTTTCGGAACCCAGGCCATAGGTGACCCAGGATCCCATGCTCGGGCGAACCAGCCGCGCGTTGCCGCAGTTCATCAGCAGCAGCGACGGCTCGTGGTTCGGCACGTCCGCGTGCATCGAGCGGATGATGCACATGTCGTCCACGCATTGGGCGGTTTTGGCAAACAGATCGCTGATTTCGATTCCGCTCTTGCCATACCGCTGGAACTTGAACGGCGACGGGAAGGCTGCTCCAGTCTTTCGCTCGGTCGAGCGATAGGCGCCGGGAAGTGATTTGCCGGCAAATTGATCGAGCAGCGGCTTGTGGTCGAAGGTATCGACGTGCGACGGCCCGCCATTCATAAATAGATGGATGACGCGCTTGGCCTTGCCCGCAATCGGCGGATTCTTCACCGCCAGCGGGTTGAGCGACATCGTCTCGGCGCCGGCCGCCGGGGAACCGGTCAGATCGGTCCCACTCATCAGTTGCGATAGCGCCAATGCCCCCATCCCCATGCCGCACCGCCCCAGCCACTGCCGGCGCGAGAGCATCATCTGATCGAGGCGAAGTTTGTGGTCAGCAGGATTCATTGAAATTGATTCGCCGCAGAGACGCGGAGGACGCGAAGAATGCGACGCGGGGACGCGGAGAGGGGGAGACGCGGAGAGACGAACGAAAGTATCTCTTTCCCCGCGTCGCCCTGTCTCCGTGTCTCCGCGTCATCTTCACTCTCCCGCGTCTCTGCGGTGAATCCTCCTTACTACTTAATCGACAAAGACGAACTCGTTGCTTTCAAGCAGGACCTGGGCGTACTTGAGCCAGGCGCTGGGCGGCTTGGCGTGAGACGCGCCGAACTCGGTGGCGGCGCTCCAGACGGCCGGGCCGTCGTTGCCGGCTACTGGCGCGGAGGCAACCTTGATCACCGGCGCCCATGCGAAGGAATCAAACCCGTCGTTGGCTTTGCAATCGACCAGAAAGTCGATCTTGTCGCCTTTGCGAACCTCAATGTTGTCCACGTCGGTCGAGGCGTCCATGTGGAAAACATTCCAGGAGGCGAGTTCACCGAGCCGACTGGAAATGATGTGGGCGCGGACACCATCGCCCTGGGTCTCTTTGTGTGAGACGGTTCCGGTGATGCGAACGACGCCGTCGATCGGCGAGACCCATCGGCGGATCGCGGCGTGATTGACGTCGCGGCCGGGATGCCCGCCGCCGGAGGTCAGGCTGACAAAGCCCAGCTCGGGATCCGGGATTTGCGTCCCCGCCTGCCAGACACTGCCGGTGAAATGCGCGAGCGGCGAAAAGTGGCCGGTGCGGTGCGAGGCCTCGTCATACGAGCCGTATCCGTAATGCCAAACCTCCGCAACCTGCTCCGCGTCCTCTTCGGAGCCGACGAATTGCGTGCCGAGCGTCAACTCGTCAGCGGTCGGCATTCGCTGATAGACAATTTTGTAGAGCTGCGCGATGCGCCGAACGGGATCGTGCTCACCCGCAACTTCCGGCCGTCGCAATAGGGCCTGCGCCTGCTGTTCGACGAACGGGCTGTTCATCATGAACAGAGCCTGCTGCGGCACGGTGGTCACGAATCGCTGCGGGCTGGTCGCATCCGGGCTCGCATAATCAAAGGAGCGGAAAACACCCGGCAGATTCTGCCGGTCGATGAATGCGTAGACAGTTCGTCGATTCGAATCGAGGATCTCGACCGGCCGGCCGCCCAGCGCAGTATCAAGTTGTCCCGACGCGGCCAGCAATGAATCACGCGTGGCTTCCCAATCCAACCGCTGGCGGGTGAAGTGCGAGAGATACCGATTATCGGGATCGGCCTTGGCGACGGCCGGATCCACTTCGCTGCTTTGCTGGTAGGTGGCCGAGAGCATGATCAGCTTCTGAAGCTTCTTGATCGACCAGCCGTTCTCCATGAAGCGAACCGCCATCCAGTCGAGCAACTCGGGATGCGTCGGCGGATCGCTGCGCGTGCCGAAGTCGCTGGGCGTTCGGACGATCCCCTGGCCGAAGTGATGCAGCCAAACGCGGTTGACCATCACGCGGGCCGTGAGCGGGTTGTCCTTGCTGGCGATGTCGCGCGCCAGTTCGAGCCGGCCGCTGCCATCGCTGAAGGGCTTGGGATCGCCGCCGCTCAGGGCGGTGAGGAAGTGCGGCTTGATCAGGTCTCCCGGGCTCCCGGGATTTCCTCGAAGAAACACGTACTGCGGGGTGATGCTCGACGCATCCTGAACGCTCATCGCCCGCGGAGGCGCGGCGGGGTTGGTGGCGCGAAACGCATCAGCCTCGCGCTTCAAGGCGCGCTCGTGTTGCTGTTCAGCGGTATTGAAGATGCGCTCGGCGTGATCGCCGGCGACCCCCGCGGGGGAATCGGGGCCGCGAAGGACAAGTCGCAGCGATTCCTCGTCGGCGTTGTCGCGCGGCTTGTCCCCGTCGAACGAGGCGAGCAGCTTGGAATAGCGCTCGGCGACTTCGTTCATTGAGGCGGGAGCCGTCGCAAATGCCTTGATCACGAGTGGATTCTGCTTGTCCGAATCCTTGGTGATCGTGTCGGTGGCCGGTTGCGCTTTGCCGGCAAATTCGGCTGCTGGCAGCGCGGCGTAAGCGCGCCAGGCGCCGAAGATCTTATCATGCGCACGCGCCTGCTCGGCCAGATATCGCTGCCAGCGGTGCGTTTCGAAGGGAACGACCCCTGCAACGGCCGCATCGGTCTGCGTCGCCAGCAGGTAGGCGGTGATTTGCCCGGGCGCTCGCAGTGCCGCAGCGTGCTCGGCCAGCTTTTCACTGTGAAATGATTCGATGACCGCTTCCTTGCGAGCCAGCTCCTTCTTGAATGCCTCATACTGCGGCGTGTTTTCCGGCTCGCCGATCAGCGGCGGCTCTTTGGGCTCGGGGCTGTTGGCGAAGACCGAATACAGCGAGTAATAGTCCTTCTGCGGAATCGGATCGAACTTGTGATCGTGGCACCGCGCGCAGCCCACGGTCATTGCCATTGTGCCGCGACAAACGACGTCGATCCGGTCGTCCACGATGTCCGGCAGGTTGTTCAGAAACCGCCGGCCGAGGGTCAGAAACCCTTCGGCGGCCAGCGCGCTGTCATCGCCGTGCCGATCCAGTTTGTCCGCGGCGATCTGATCGATCAAGAACTGGTCGTAGGGCAGGTCGCGGTTGAACGCACTGATCACCCAATCGCGATAGGTGTACGAATACGGATACCTTCGCTCTTCCTCGAAGACGTATCCCTTGGTGTCGGAGTACCGAGCGACGTCGAGCCAATAGCGCCCCCACCGCTGGCCATACTGAGGCGAGGCGAGCAGTCGATCGACCACCTTCTCAAAGGCGGCAGGAGAATTGTCGGCTTCAAAGGCCTGCACTTGCCCATCCGTGGGAGGCAGGCCGGTCAGGTCGTAAGTTGCCCGGCGGATAAGGGTCCGTTTATCCGCCGGGTTAGAAGGGTGGAGGTTCTGCGCCTCCAACTTGGCCAGCACGAAATTGTCGACCGGGTCCTTCACCCATGCCGCACTCTTCACCTGCGCAATCGGCGAATCCTTCGGTGCCGCGAACGCCCAATGGTCGTTCGGCCCAGCAGCCGCGGCGCCAGCACCCCTAGGCGCTTCCTTGGGATACGGCGCTCCCATCTTGATCCACTGGCGGAAGTCGTCGATCACCGCATCCGGCAGCTTTTTCGGCTTGCCGTTCTTCGGCGGCGGCATCAGCAGCGCATCATGATCGGCAGTGTCCGTGTCGGTGTAGGTCATCGAGAAGACGAGCTGGCTCTTGTCCGGATCGCCCGGCACGATCGCCGGCTTCCCCGATTCACCGCCCTTGAGCATCGCCGCGTAGTCATCCAGCCGCAGTTTGCCCTTGGTCTTCTTCTTCACCTCGCTATGACACTCGTAACACTTGTTAACAAGCACCGGGCGAATCTTCTGCTCGAAGAAATCGATCCCTTCCTTCGTCGGAGCCGGCGGCGCCGCCTGGGCGCGAGCCAGCTTTCCCGCGGAACAGGCCAGCAAGCCTGCTATCGCAATGGTGGTCAGTCTCCGCATACCTAAGACACTCCTTCCAAGAGTCGGGCGTAACACCAGAGTCTCTTTACGATTACGCCCGAAGGCCGTCAACGTTCATGCCGAAGCACGCTTTTCGGTAAGCCGGACGGGAGATCATTCGCCCATCCTCCTTACACGCGTTGAAGGCCTCGCCGTTGCCCGATGACGCGCACCGCCGGATGACTCTTCCTCGCCGGGGCGCGGATGGCAATGATCACGTCCCGGCCCAGCGTGTTGAGAAATCGCATGAGCCGGTCGGTTGAAAAATCTTTGAGCCGTCCGCGACAAAGCGCCGAAACCTTCGGCTGATCGATCCCCATGCGAGCCGCCGCCTGACTTTGGGTTAGACCCTCGGACTCGATAATGTCACAGATTTCGTGCGCCAGCTCCGCCTTGGCCAGCATTTCGTCGGCGTCGGGGAGCCCGAGATCCGCAAAGACATTCCCACTACCGAGTTGGGCGACTCCGTGGCCCGGGCGGTCAGCTAACTTCGCCTTCTTTGTTGCCTTCATCGAAGTACCTCTTTTGATAGTCTGCCGCCGCCTGTCCCAGGCGGTCTCTAACCTTGACGATTTCCTCCTTCGGGGTCTTTATTCCCGTCTTTGATTTCTTCTGAAATGCATGCAATACATAAACAGCTTTCTGGACTGCTACCGTATAAACAACCCGGAACGCGCCGGCCCTGTCGTTCTCGACGACCTCGATCACGTGGCCACCGCCGAAACCCTTCATCGTCTTGGCGGAAAGGTGCCGACGGCCGCGCTGTGCCTGGTATAGCGCGAATCCGCACTCTCGGCGCGCCTCCAATGGAAAATCGCACAGATCACGTCTGGACGATGAGATCCAGATAATGGGTTTGATTCGATCAATTCCCATTATGCCAATAATAGCATTTCGGCTGGCAAGTTGCAAAGGCCGCCCTCTCGTGCCAGGAGGACGGGGCCATGAAAGGATCGTTGAGCGATGCTCAGTTGCCACCGAGAACCGCCTGCAGGCGGACCAAGTCGGCGTTTCCGGGTGTCCTCGCGCTATGTGTGCCGGCTGGAAACGCAAGCGTCCGCGGATCGGACCAGGTCCAGAACTCGCAATGGCCGTCGAGGAAGGTGATGCAGCTTCCGCCGCCGTGGGCGATGCCTGGCGTGTCGATCCAGATCGTTGCCGGGGCCGGCTCGACGACGAATCCGCCGGGGTTGTTTGCGGTCTTCGGGTGAAGGTCGAATTCTTCGATCATGGCGTAAGTGGTCGAGGCGTTTGTCACCTTGAAAAACCGTGGCAGCGGATTGAGATATGCCGCCCACACAACGTATCTCGGCCCGAAAATGTCATTGGGCGCATAACTGAGGCCGTCGTCGCGCGGGTCAGCCGGGCAATGGAAGACGCGCGAACTGCGAATGTACGGATAGAGCGGCACGATCACCTGGCCATTGTCGCTCGGGCTGGCGATGCCGACCTGGCCCGTTCCTGACTCCAGCACCAAAAACAGCCCATCGTGGTCCGTCGCATACGCGGTATAGGCCTGGGTCACCTGCCGGATGTTTGACATGCAGGTGACGCGCTGCGCCTGCTGTCGGGCTTGCCTCAATGCGGGCAATAGAATGGCAGTCAGTATCGTGATGATCACAATAACGATCATCATCTCGATGAAGGTGAATGCGCGTCGTCGATCCATGCGGCCTTCCCGTCCACATGCCTGGTCGTAAAGGGCCGCGATTATCTCAAAAATATCGCGACTGGCTAGTGTTTTTTTGCAAGGATCAAATCCGAGCCGCCATTTTTCATGGCACGGGCGTCTCGCCCGTGGGCGAATGAGTCATGACACCGACGCCGTGTTCGGAGTGGAAAACCAAGTATCGTGACTTGGTTTTTCCCAAAGAACGCATTCATGTGAGTGTGCCATTTGTCCACGGGCGAGACGCCCGTGCCACCAGAGAGCGTAGAGACAGAGACGGCCGCTCGTGCTAGAGCATGCGCGCCGCGTCCGCCACCGCGCGTTTGCAGGATCGAGCGGGGTTCCTAGAATCGGCCCGTTCCCATGAAGATGCGCTTGACCAAGCAATTTCACTTTGAGGCCGCGCACGACCTGCCGACCTTTCCGCCCGATCACAAATGTCGCCGGCTGCACGGGCATTCTTTCCGCTTCGACGTGATCGTCGAGGGAACGGTCGATCCGGCCAAGGGGTATCTTATTGACTACGGCGATATCGCCCGCGCCGCTGAGCCGTTGGTGCGGCGACTCGACCATTACTATCTGAATGAGATCGAAGGCTTGGCCAACCCCACCAGTGAGATGCTCGCCCGATGGATCTGGGACCGGCTGAAGCCGGCGCTGCCCGAGCTCACTGCAATCGTCGTCTACGAAACGTGTACGTCGTCGTGCGAGTATCGAGGCTGATCGTGTCCAACCCACCATTCGTCTTCGCGAGACTCAACCTTACAAGCGCCCCTCCGTGTCTCTGTGCCTCCGCGGTTAATCTTTTCTCGGAGACCAGCCGTGACTGATCGACTCCGCTGGGGCATCCTGAGCACCGGAAACATCGCCCGGCAGTTCGCGACAGGAGTGGTCGCCTCGAGCCGCTGTACGGTCGCGGCGGTTGGGTCGCGCGAGCAAACGTCGGCGGATTCGTTCGCGAAGCTGTATCAGATCCCGCGTGCTTTTGGGTCATATCGCGCGCTGGTCGATTGCCCGGACGTGGACGCAGTCTATAACGCGTTGCCCAACTCGATGCATCACGAGTGGACGCTTGCCGCCCTGGCGGCGGGAAAGCACGTGCTGTGCGAGAAGCCGCTGGCGAGCAACGCCGCCGAGGCAACGGAGATGTTCGACGCCGCGGAGAAGTCGGGACGGGTCCTCGTCGAGGCGTTCATGTACCGCTCGCACCCCCAGACCCTCGCGGCCCTCGAAGCGATACGATCGGGCGCGATTGGCGAATTGAAATTGGTCCGCACCAGCTTCTGCTATCGCACGCGCAAGATCGAAGGCAACATCCGCTTCAGCCGCGAGCTGGCCGGCGGCGGGCTGATGGACATCGGCTGCTACTGCATCGATTTCTCCAGGCTGTTCGCCGGTGCGGACCCGATCGACGCACAAGTGAGCGGCCGCCTGCACGAGAGCGGCGTCGATGACCTTGCTGCCGGGACGATTACCTTCTCCAACGGCGTACTCGCCAGCTTCGTCTGCGGCATGAGCGTGCAAGCCGACAACACGGCGTATCTGTGCGGGTCGGAGGGATACATCGAGATCCCCGTGCCTTGGAAACCGCCGCGGGAAGGGGCAGGTTTTGCGATCGGCCGCGGCACTCCGCCCCGGATGGACGCGATCGGTCAGCCCGCCAACGCGCCCCCGCCGCGCGAGTGGCGAGCGACGCCTTCGGGAGAGCTCTACGGCATCGAAGCCGATGACTTCGCCGCCACCGTCCTCGACGGACAACCCCCGCGCGTTGCCCGCGCGGACTCAATCGGCACCATGCAACTGCTCGACCTGATGCGACAGCGGCTCGGGGTGCTGTAAGATGGATTCACCGCAGAGGCACGGAGCACGCAGAGACAGGACAACACAAAGAGAATCAAAGAGAGATATATCCACAGATTGCGCAGATTTTCGCAGATTAAATGCATTGAAATCTGCGTAATCTGCGAAATCTGTGGATATATCTTTGTCCTTTCTCCGCGTCCTCAGCGTCTCTACGGTGATAATCCAATTCGAGGCAAGTTGTGATCGTTTTGATGAACACTGGCGGGATCGCGGCGACCAACTGCTATCTCGTTGCCGATGAGGCGACGAAGCAGGCGGTGCTTTTCGATGCGCCCAATGACACCGTCGCGCCGCTGATGGAGGAAGCCAAACGCAGGGGATTGGACGTGATCGGGCTTTGGCTCACGCACGGGCATTTCGATCACATCGCCGATCATGCGGAAGTCTCGAAGCAGTTCCCCAATGCCAAAGTCCTGATCCACCGGCTCGACGATCCGAAGCTGCACCGGCCCAACTCGATGGCGATGCTGCTGCCCTTCAAAATCCCGCCGCGGCAGGCGGACGGGTATGTCGAGGACGGGCAGACGCTGAAGCTTGGCTCGATCGACGTCGAGGTGATCCACACGCCGGGGCATTCGCCGGGGCACGTGATGTATTATTTTCCCCGCGACAAGGCGCTAATTGGAGGGGATTTGATCATCTGCGGCGCAGTCGGCCGAACGGACTTCCCCGACTCGGATCCAGCGCAACTGGATCAGTCGATTCGACGGGTGATGAAGCTCCCAGACGACACCCGGTTGTTGCCCGGTCATTGCGAGACGAGCACCTTAGGGAAGCAGCGGGAGAACAATGCGTATGTGCAAGATGCGTTGGGTCAATCGGAAATCCAAGACTTCAGATGATCGGATCAGAACGCGCACCCAATTCGCCGGACTGGTTACTTCAGTAACCAGTTGCGGTCGCGCGTTTCGAAGGACGTGCGGAAACGGGTGGACCTGCGGTCCGACCGCTACGCAATGTAAATCGATCGCTCGGTTTCCGCTCAAGCGATCGTTCATAAGTGGTAACACTTCACCCGTCTGCAACATGCTCCACCGGCAGCGAGGGTAGCGTGCCGGTTTGCAGGAAGGTTTGCAACGCCTGAGTGATGGTCTGGGTCGCATCCAGCCCACGCAGTTTCAACGT
>Ga0182024_10019290_pt1 | contig 12592 bp, 9 predicted proteins | sample P32metaG_FD_120480 | JGI IMG/M metagenome (GOLD analysis project Ga0182024, IMG submission 120480) | Permafrost microbial communities from Stordalen Mire, Sweden - P3-2 metaG (Illumina Assembly) | ecosystem: Environmental > Terrestrial > Soil > Wetlands > Permafrost | place: Sweden: Stordalen... | reverse complement strand
GCACGGGCCACCACAACGAGGCAGTGCGGAACGCGATCAACAGGGACTCCGAGCAGCAATTGCTTCCATGCGACGGCAAACTTCGGGCCGCGTGTTTCTGGGAGGTCATTCTTACGGAGGGAGGCAGGCGTCGATGCTGGCCGCATCTGAACCCGGTCTCGTCGATCAGCTCCTGCTGCTCTCGTATCCACTCCACCCGCCGCAGCGACCCAGTGAGTTACGGACGGGACACTTCCCGCGCCTCCAAACCCCTGCGATGTTCGTTCATGGCACGCGCGATGGGTTCGGCTCCATCGATGAAGTGGTAGCGGCGTTGACGCTCATCCGGGCACGCACCGTACTGCTTCCTGTCACGGGTGCGGGACACGAACTCGTGACGAAGCGGAATCGTGATGAGGTGCCGAAGATGGTGGTGGAGGCGTTCCGGTTATTCACATATGAAGTGGCTGCTTGACTGAATCAATTTGCAGGCTAAATATTTGACCGCTTTCTAGCTGCCCGAGCGCCACAATTTCATCTGCATTTTGATTGATGCTCCAGGAGTCTCTAGGCTGTACTGCTGTCATCATGGTGATGATCGCCCGTGTTCATACGGTGTTGGTTGAGGCGATTTTCGAAAACCACTTCGCGGAATCCTTCATGTAGCGGCGCTGGGTGGGAAAGTCGATGTAGACCAAGCCAAAGCGCTGGGTGTAGCCTTCGGCCCATTCAAAATTATCGAGAATAGACCAGGCGTGATAGCCACGTACCTCGGCACCATCGCGTATGGCGCGGGCTAATTCACGAAGATGTTCGCGATAGTAGTCGATGCGACGGTTGTCGGCGACTCTACCTGTGGCATCGGGGTAATCGCCATAGGAGCAGCCGTTTTCGGTAATTTCGATTGGAAGCTTGTAATCCTTCGAGACGCGCTGGACGATGTCATACAGACCACGGGGATAGACCTCCCAGCCGATCTCGGTGAGCGGGCCATCTTTTCCCATGGCAATTTCGAAGCCCATCGCATCGTAGGAAACTTTGGAGGGAGCCGCTGCCGTGGAAGCAGAGACGAGACGACGGAAGTAATAGTTGATACCAATGTAGTCAAGAGGAGCGGTCATTCGCTTTTCATCGCCGCTCTGGAAGCCCATGGTCTCGAGAGGAGTGCCGTGGACGAAGGCTTCCGGGTAGCGGCCGCGGAGCGCTGTTTCGAGAAACCAGACATTGTTAAAAGCGTCGAAGCGCCTGGCTGCAGCTGCATCCTCGGGAGAGGCGGTAAGCGGAATCGCGGGGGACATGCTGCAGGCAGTGCCCACTTTTGATTTCGGGACAATCGCTTTGATGGCTCGGAAGGCGTCGCCCTGGGCGAGGTTTACGGTGTGTGCGGATTTCAGGAAAAGATCGAAGTTAGTCTTGCCTGGGGCGTGCCGGCCTTCGGCATAACCCACATAGGTGAAGACCCACGGCTCATTAAAGATGGCCCAGGTGTTGATTCGGTCGCCCAGAGATTTAACGACGATCTCGACATAGTCAACAAAGCGGGCGGCGGTGTCGCGGTTGGGCCAGCCGCCCTGGTCTTCGAGGGTTTGTGGGAGATCCCAGTGGAAGAGCGTGACAAGGGGCCGCATGCCTGCGCCAAGGACGGCGTCGGTGAGGCGCTTGTAGTAATCGATGCCTTTCTGGTTTGAGGCTCCCGCCCCGGATGGCTGGATACGCGGCCATGCGATGGAGTATCGATAGCTGCGAAGATTCATCTGCTTCATGAGGGCGATGTCTTCCGGGAAGCGGTAGTAACCGTCGCAGGCGACGTCTCCAGTCCAACCGCCTTTTACGTTGCCGGGAGTATGACTGAACCGATCCCAAATGGACTCGCCCCGGCCGTCGATATTCCACGCACCTTCCACTTGATAGGAGGCTGTTGCGCTCCCCCATAGAAAGCCTTTGGGAAAGGCGATCTGGCCGGGCATCGAGCTTTGTTCGGATGCTGGATCGAGTGTTGGAATAACAGATGCATTGGACAGTTTTGGCAAGGCAGCTGCGGTTGCCCAGGCTGAGGTTTTTGCAAGGAAGCTGCGACGATCCATGGTTGGGATATCTCCGAAGATAGTGCCGCGAGAAAAATTCAAGATGGTGCAAATGCCAATTTGCTGAGGTTTTTTGTCAAAATGGCGCGGCGAAAGCGTGTGGTTCTTGTGGCGATACTACGGTAGATGTGGTCCAGGGGTGGCTGTCTTTCAGGCCTCGAAAACACGACGGACTTTGGACCAGGTCGTGTATGTCTACGCTTACGGTGGCAGTGCGGTTCTGCGGCGAAGAGAGCTCCATCTTCGCCGCAGAACGTAACGGGTTTGGGTTAGAACAGCACTTTGAGGACGAACTGGTACTGCCGCGGATTGTAGTTCGGATCGGTAGCCGAGATCGTACCAAAGGCCGCGTTTCCGAACTGCTGGTTCGAGCTGTTGCTATTCGCTATGTAGAAGTTCGGCGTGTTGGAGATGTTGAAGGTCTCGACTCTGAACTGAACGGTCGCACGCTCTGTGACCGGGAAGTTCTTGAAGAGAGAGAGGTCAACATCACGGAAGTGAGGCCCGAACAAGGAGTTGCGCTGGGTGTTTCCAATCGTTCCCAAGGGCTGAGGAGCGAAGGCTGACGTATCGAAGAATTCGCTAAGGGTCTTGTGACCCAAGCGAGGATCTTTGATGGTGTTTGGCCGATCCGCTCCACCTGAGTTCTGCGGGACGGCACGGTTATTGAAGCCGTGAGTTTTGCCATCACTCTCAACTGGATTGTCTGCACCGGAGCCGCTACTGACGATCGAGAAGACCTTTCCACTCTGCCAGCCTGCGAGCACATTCGTCTGCCATCCGGAGAGAGCCACCTTCTTGATTCCGGTGAACTCTTTGCCGTACTGCAGCTCGTAGTTGATCGCGAGGGCGAAGCGGTTTTGCAGGTCAGTATCCGCAGGGCCGTATTCGGTCGCCCGGATGTTCGTGGGAAGGGCGTTGCTCCAGCCTTGATCGCCCTGCTGGGAGAAGGTACTGGTATCGGCCAACGCCTTGGACCAGGTGTAGTTCGCATCAAGCGCCAGGCCCTTGGTGAAGCGACGCTGGAAGGAGGCCTGGAGTCCGTTGTAGTTCGAGACACCTTCGGTCGCGAGATAGCTGATGCCGCTCAGATTTTGAAGCGGTCCGCTAAGAGGGCGCGCCGAAGCTCCCGCATTGGTGATGGGGTTGAACGGCAGGGGTTGGTTGATATTGTTGATCGACTCGGGCAGATGCTGGCCGATGTTGCCGACATACCCGATGATGAAGACGTTGGCTCCGACCTGCTGCTCAACCTGCAGGTTGAACTGCTGGATGAGAGCGTTCTTGAAGTTGGTCTGTTCGGCTACGAACGAAAGACCACTGATGTTGGACAGATCAGCGAGCTGGGCTGCCGAAGGGGCCGAAGGAGGCAGGATTCCCTGGCTGAAGGTCCCGAATTGATCTTGCAGCGCGCAGTCACCGTTTTGCCCTGGAGGAAGTGTGTGGAGATGCGTAATGGGGTCTACATACACGTACGTTTCAATTTGAACGGCAAGGGTGGACTGGCAGGACGGGCTGTTGACGGAGGTGAACGGAGCGTTCTTCAGGTCGCCGTTCGAGGTGTAGTTGTCGGGGAAATAGCTGAGTCCGTAGCCGCCGCGGATGACGGTGGACGGCCGTGCCGAGAATGCGAAGCCGACACGGGGAGCTACATTGTTGTACTGGGTTGGGATGCCTGCTGTATCGCTGACGCCGTTTACTCCAGCGATTTTCAATGCACTCGATGTGGCTGCAGCCGGGTTGGAGAGCGCCTCCAGGAAGTCATAGTTCGAGATGCGGTTATGTGCTTCGGTGAAGGGGGTGAAGATCTCGTAGCGGACGCCATAGATGACCGTCAGCTTCGGGTTGACCTTCCAGCTATCCTGCGCGAAGAAACTCGGCTCCCAGCTGCGGTAGTCGGGAGGGTTGATGTTGAAGTTGCGGCTCTGGTTGTTGTAAGCGCCGAGCAGGGCCGAAGCGATCTGATTGTTCTGCTGCGTCAGCTGATCCGGATTGGAGTCGGTGGTCAGATTGAAGCCGAACGCACCGACTGCGGACGCGCTCTGGACATTTCGCGCCTGACGGCGCATCAAGCCTGCCCCAATTTTGATGTTGTGGTTGCCCTTGGTCCAGCTTACCGTACCGCTGTACTGGAAGGTGTTGTCGACGTCCTGCAAGGGAACATAGGCGCCGTCGCCGACATCGCCGAATGGCCCAATGGAAACTGGCGTCAGAGAGTCCGCATACGGACTGAAGTTGGTCATGGTCGCGGGGAAGCCGAGCTTCTGGTCGATACCAGTGCCGTAGTTGAGCGGAAGGGAGAGGTTGTTGATGCGAGTGAAGCCCGCCCTGAGGTCCATCAGGAGGCTAGGGGTGAAGATGTGGGTGTATCCCAGTTCATACTGCTGGGCTATATCGGTGGCGGGGCCATCGAAGTTGTACCGGCCGCCGCTGACCTGAACTCCATTCTGGGTTCCGAAAGCTGGCGGGGTGAAGGTGTCGACGCTGTTATACGAGAAGCGCAAGAGGAGAATATTGTGCGGGTTGAGGTTGTGATCGATCCGCGCGTCGTAGGTGCTGTAGGTCTGCGTCTTGTTTGGGCTGATGGTGTAGTTGCTGGCGAGGTTGCCGTTGGTCGGTGCCGGGAGCAACTGCAGGTAGCTCAGCGCGATGGGGTTGATAGGCACTGGACCGCCGGTTGCGGTAATCAATCCGGCATAGGCCTGAGAGGTGCCGTTGGCAGTGGAGAACAGTGACTGAGGGGTGAGGCCGTTGAGACCGTGGATGGCATTGTATTCACCCTGAGTGAGTGTGGTGCCGGTGTCGGTGGTGCCTGAGACCTGGCGAAAGCCTTCATAGTCGAAGTAGAAGAAGGTCTTGTCGCGGAAGATGGGACCGCCGATGCTGGCGCCATATTGGTTCTGGCGCAGTTCGGGCTTGTTTCCCGTTCTCTGGAAGAAGTTGCGACCGTCGAATATATCGTTGCGGAAGTACTCGTAGACGGAGCCGTGGAACTGGTTCGTTCCAGCGCGGGTGACGATGTTGATGACGCCGCCAGCGGTACGTCCGGCCTCTGGAGCATAGCTGTTGGTCTCGACCGTGATCTCCTGAATGCCTTCGATGTTCGGCTTCACACCGATGGATCCGATCACGCGTTCGTTGTCGTCGATACCATCAACGACCCAGTTGTTGAGACTCTCGTCCTGTCCATTGACGGAGAGGCCAGCGGCGTTGGTGCGGCGATCGTCTGGGCGGCCACCGCTGCTGAGCGAGTTGCCCGAGCCTTGGTTGGCGCCGGGGACAGAGGCCACAAGTTGAACGAAGTTACGGCCGTTCAAAGGAAGGTCCTGCACGGCTTTGGCGGTCACGGTTGAGCTTACCGTGGCATTGTCGGCTTGAAGAAGCGGAGTAGTTGCATTCACTTCAACGATGGTGTTCTCAGAGCCCGCCTGCAGGTGGACGTCGTTGCGGGCGCGGTCGCCAGCTTCCACAGAGAGATCTTTGGTCACCGACGCCTGAAATCCCGAGGCCTTGACGGAGACGGAGTAGTGGCCAACCGGCAGGAGCGTGAAGTTGTAATCGCCGGAGGCGTTGGACTGGGTGGTGCGTTTCTCGTTAGTTCCCAAGTTGGTGAGAACGATATTGGCGTTGGGAACGACCGCACCTGTGGCGTCAGTGACTGTGCCGAGGATGTCGGCAGTTGTCAGCTGAGAGAACGCTGCTGATGTAAAGAAAAAGACGACTGTTAGAAGAAAAACTGAGTTCCTGAACGCCTTTAGAATTGCGTTTCCGCATTGGCGTCTCCGATTCTCTTTGCTTGCTGTTTTATTAATCACGGTCTCTGTCCTCCAGGTGCAGCTGTTGATAAAGCAAGTTCCAGTGCCACTTGATTTCATGGCTGTTTTTTCGGCGCCTCTCAAAACACACTCGATGTGCTAAATCGTGTTACAGAACGACTGTGGATGGGTTGCGAGTTCGGCGCCCACCCTATGAATAGGAACCATGCTTGCCTAGGGTCATTACGGTAAAAGTGGCAGTAGCGTTGTAAAGGCCTCACTTCAAAGGCGTCACGCCCCGTAGCGACGACGTATAATACCTTGGCTTTCGCTAAATGATCCTGCACCTAGGGGGAACGCACCCGGGAAGAGAAAAATGGAAACGGCGAAATTAGTCAACCCGCATCAGGAAGATAAAGACCTGTTTGAAGACGGACGATTCAGCCGCTCAGACCTACTGGAGCAGCTCGAGCGAATCGTTCAGAGCAAGCACTTTCGCAATAGCAAGCGGTATCCGACGTTCTTGAGGTTTGTCGTCGAGCAGACGTTGTCAGGAAAGACAGAGGCATTGAAAGAGCGGACCCTTGGGGTCGATGTGTTCGCGAGGCCAAGCCACTACGACACCAATGAAGACCCGATCGTGAGGGTAACCGCGGGAGAGATAAGGAAGCGCATCGCGCAGTATTATCAGGAGCCAGGACATCAGGAAGAACTGCGTATCGATCTTCCTTTAGGTTCCTACGTGCCCCATTTCCTCCCCGCCGCTCACGCCGCTCCGGTCGCAGAACATGACCAGCTTAGAGATCAGTCGGATGCATCGATCGCCATAACTTCAGCGCTAGAGCACGAAATGGTTGGACCGGAAGCGACAGCGTTGACGGTCAAGCGATCAATTGCCGGTATGGGACGATGGAGAAAAACCTATCTTTCCGGCCTCTTATTTCTGCTGGTTGCGACTGTTACCCTGGCGGGAATCTCCGTGCGAAATCGTTTGAGAGATCAGGGGATTAAATACTTTTGGCGACCCATCATTGCTTCAGGCACTCCGGCGCTAATCGTAATCGGAGTTCATTCGATCAACGAGAAAGGGCAGGATGAGGGGCCTACGGTCCACCCAAGTTCCATACGAGATGGGCAGGAAAACATGCTCGCCGCCATGGTTCGCTCCGATATGGTTCCTGTGAGCGATATAGTGAGCTACAGTGAAATTACTGACCTGCTGACGCGGCGAACTCATGTCTATCGAACGAAAGGATCGGCGGATACGACGCTTGAGGACCTGCGACAGGGACCGGTAATCTTGATCGGTGGATTGGATAACGTCTGGACGAAGCGACTGGTCGCTCCCCTGCGGTATAACTTCTTCGCAGCGACCCAGTTGGAGAGTGAGATTCGCGACAGCAAAGATCCATCCCATGTCTGGAAGTTTGACAATATGCAGTTGGTGTCCGGAGACTCGCGTGACTACGCAATCGTGGCGAGCTACTTCGATTCGACGATCGGGCAGCATGTGCTTGTCCTTGCCGGTATCGGCAAAGCTGGAACACAGGCAGCAGCAGAGTTCGTAACGAGTGATCAGGACCTGAAGTCCTGGCTGGCAGAGGAAAAGGTACCGCCGGGCAAAAATGTCGAACTGGTGCTATCCACGGAAATATTAGATGGGCAGCCCGGACCGCCGCACGTGGTCGCAAGTTCCATTTGGTAAGGAAGAGGCGATCGGGTCAGAGCAAATCGAGATGATCCAAAGCCGGGATTCTCGCAGCTGCCTCCCTCCAAACGAACCTCGCTCGATGACGTGCGGATGACGGACAAGCCGGAAGTGATCCTCCGAGAACCGATTTCGGGATTACTTCCGAATTGCCGACAACCCACCCGGAACGGAGAAATCAAGAACTCAACTACGAACCTGTTGACATTCTACCTATGATGCCCCAAGATAGGTGGACAATCAACAGGAGAGTAGACGTGCCAGAGAACAAATCAGATGTTTTGCAGGGAACTCTTGATCTGATGGTGCTGAAAACGCTTGAGTCGATCGGACCGCTGCACGGCTATGGCATAGCACGGCGGATCGAACAAGTCAGTGAGAACACGGTCAGTCTCAACCAGGGAACCATCTATCCAGCTCTTCTACGCCTAGAACAGCGAGGGTGGGTCAAGGCCGAATGGGGCACCTCGGAAACTGGACGCCGCGCCAACTTCTACTCGCTGACCCGCAGCGGACGAAAGCAGATCGAGCAGGAGACCGAGGACTGGGAGCGCATCGCCGCCACCATGGCGCGCTTCCTTGCCCCGTCGAATTAGGAGGCGATTATGAGCTGGATCCGCATTCTCCTCAGCCGCTGCGCAGCACTCTTCCGCAGCAAGCAGCTCGATGCCGATCTCGACGAAGAGCTGCGTGCGCACATCGATCTGGCCATCGAAGAAAATCGCGGGCGCGGGATGAATGAGCAGCAGGCACGCACAGCAGCTCTGCGTGCGTTTGGCGGCGTCACCCAGATTCGCGAGAGCTATCGTGTGCAGCGCGGCCTGCCTTGGCTCGAACAGGCCGCTCGCGACATCCGCTATGCCGTTCGCCAGCTGCGCAAGTCGCCCGGCTTTGCGCTCACCGCCATCCTTACGCTCGCGTTGGGCATCGGCGCGGCCACATCGGTCTTCAGCGTAGTCAATGCGGTTTTGCTCAAGCCGTTCGCCTTTCGAGACCCGGATCGTCTCGTCGTGATGCGCGAGGCGGTCGAAGACCAGGTGCGTAGCGAGCGGTCGGCAACTCCCGACAACTACCGGCATTTCCTGCGCCTGAAGAAAGCCGCGGCGACCCTCGAAGATGCTGCGATCTTTAGTCAACGGGGAATGAGCGTCTCTCCCAATGGAGATCACCCCCGCATCGTCGGCGCAGTAACTGCTTCGCCGAACCTCTTCCGGCTGCTTGGTGTTCAACCCATTCTGGGCCGGGACTTCATCGAGAACGATGCCCGGCAAAACGCCGGAAGCGTCGTGATATTGAGCAACGACGGCTGGCAGACATTCTTTGCGCGCGACCCCGACGTGATTGGCAAAACGCTGCGGATCGAGGGCCATCCTGTCACTGTCATCGGTGTGCTACCGCCCGGCATGCGGTTTCCGCAGATCGCATTGGCGCCGAAGATCGCCTTTCAGGAAACTGCAGGCGACGCTCTGCTCTTTGAGCCGCTGGCGCCAAGCGAGCGCGACCTGAATGCAGATATGGGCAACTTCAACTACAAAGCGATGGCCCGGCTCAAGCCCGGCGTGACGCTAGCCGAGGCGAACGCCGAACTGGAGGCCTTGCAGAAGGCGTACACGCTTTCCGCGCATCTGCCCCTTCATTTCGGAATCGCGCTCACTCCGCTGACAAAGGATGTAGCCTCCGGTATCAGCGGCGCGCTCTGGCTGCTATTTGCGGCAGTCGGCGCGGTGCTGCTGATTGCCTGCGTGAACCTCGCCAATCTGCAACTGGCGCGCGCAGTCAACGCGGAGCGCGAGACTGCGGTTCGCGCCGCGCTGGGGGCAAGCAGCGGGCAACTGGTAAGGGCGCAGCTGACTGAGAGCCTGGTGCTTGCGTTTGTTGGAGGCGCGGCCGGTGTGGCCCTGGCGTTTCTCGGTGTGCGGCTGTTGCTCGCGCTTGTACCGGCCAATGTTCCGCGCCTGGACGAGGTGCACGTCAGCACGCCGGTGCTGCTGTTTGCGGCGGGAGTGTCGATTGTAGCCGCAATAGCGTTCGGTATCCTGCCGGCGCTGCGCTCCCTTCGCGTCCACCCCCAGACCGCTCTGCAGACGAATTCGTCGCGCGCCACCAATGCACAGGAAGGCCGCCGCACGCGCAATGGGATGGTGGCGGCGCAGGTGGCTTGCACATTAGTCCTGCTCATCGTTACGTTGCTGACGCTACGCAGTCTTTCCAACCTTCTGCGGGAGGATCGCGGCTTCGATTCAAGCCATGTTACGGTCGCGCAGGCCGACCTGTTCGCACCCCAATATGACAACGGCTCCAAGGGAGATGCGGCCAGACTGGCCTTTGCCGATGGCGCCCTCACGGCTCTGGGTCAACTGCCAGGCGTGCAGTCGGTCGCCCTCACCAGCGTAACCCCGCTCACCGGGGAGACCTGGGTGGATAATCTCTTCCGGCCGGACCATCCTGTACCGGCTGGACAGGAGCCAATGATCAACGTGCGCTGGATTAGCCCCGACTATCTGCCCACCATGCAGAGTCCCCTTGTCGCTGGCCGCAACATCACGGCCGCTGATCGCGCCAATCCCTATGTAGCGCTCATCTCGGAGAGGGCCGCGCGCGAGGGCTTTCCTGGCGAGAGTCCCATCGGACGAAAAATCTCTGACCTTGTTCCCGACGACAAACATCCAATTACCGTGATCGGAGTAGTCGCCGACGCGCGCATCAATGGCCTCAAGGACAATGCCGCCATGGTCTATCTGCCCTACCGGGCCTACACGCCGCTGACACTGTCGTTCCTGGTGCGCAGCTCGCAGCCCAGCGATGCGCTAATTCACGAGATGCGGCGCGCGATCTGGCAGATCGATCCGCAGGTTGCTATTCCGTCGCTCAAGTCCATGGAGGAACAGGTCAGCGACTCCGTGGCAGCCGACCGCTTCCAGGCCATGGTGCTTAGCGGGTTCGGTGCGGCCGCGTTGTTCTTGGCGTTGCTGGGCGTGTACGGCGTTCTTACGTACTCGGTCTCGCTGCGCCGACAGGAGTTCGGCATCCGCATCGCATTGGGTTCTGGCAAGAGCGCACTGATCGGGCTAGTGCTGCGCCAGGCTGCGCAGCCCGTTCTTCTTGGTACAGGTGTTGGACTCACGATGGCGCTGATCGCGTTGCGCTGGGTGCGCAGTCTGCTCTATCAAACGCCAGTCATGGACCCGCTCGCAGTGGGCGGCAGCGTACTGCTGCTTTTGGTTGCCGCTGCGATAGCAGCGATCGTACCGGCCCGACGAGCAGCATCCACCGACCCGATGCGCGCTCTGAGAACGGAATAGAAGCTCTCTACATCGAGGCACGAGGGATGAGGCTATCACCCTCACCGACTACTCGATCTGTTCGTTTGGGAATCCGCCGGTATATTGCCGATTCACTCACGGAACGCTTCAGGAGGACCGAATAATCTAAACTTCCGGATTCCTGGGTGGCCGACCGCAAGAGCTTCTTGCAGTCGGGCTTAATGCATAGCCTGAGGAGCCGGCGTGGCGTCGGACCATTTGCCAACCCATACCATAAAAATAGTTACCCGTTCTTCAGGGTCATCCGCCGCTATAATCGGCGAGCCCGGCAGATTGGCTCCCCAGCTTTTCGCTTCGTCACCCGAGACGAAAAACATCAGATGTGGATGCCAGCTCATATCGCGGTCGCCTAGGTACTGCTGCTTCGACATCATGTAGACCATCGCTCCAGGCTCCAGCGCTGGCAGTTCCTTCTTATCCAGTGCCGATGCCGTCGCCTGAACGATCTCCGTCTTCGATTTGCCTGCCAGCACCAGTTTGGTCTTCATCAGGAAGATGGGCAGAAAGGTCCTTGCGGCTGGCGGATTGAAGCAATGGGGGGCGCGCACTTTGGGATTCCAGAAGTCCGGCGCATCAGTGGCGGCGCCCCATGATCGTTCCACAATACAGAGGAAGCCATTCCTGCCCTTCACCGCGGTTGTGTATCCCTCCCGTCCCAGCACCATCACTTCGGCTCCGTCCGAAATGGATGCTGGAGCAGCACTGCGAGCCAGCGCGATTTCAGAGTTTTCGTCCGGTATCAAATACTGATCGAGAGGAGCCATGGCCGGATAGGCGGTCTTTCCCGCCTGCGCTCGTGCCTGCCAGGTTGGGCAGGTTAAAGCGACCTGCATAAGGAATGCTAAAGCGAGGAGGCGGATCGACTTCTTCTGCATGGAACTCTCCGGTAAGCGCATTCTGTACTTCAAGTCTCGGAACACCCGGTCTCACGATCGCCAGATGGCCTTGATGGACAAATTGAATCACAGAAAGGCTCAGATCGGTAAGCTCAAATTGGCTTGGGTAACGTGATTCGGTGACTCCAGATTGTCATCGTCCATTATTTGTCGGTTGACGGGCAACACGGAAGTTATGTGGAGCGAAGCGGATTACTTCCGTATCGCCGACCATCCGGCAATAGCCGGACGAGAAGCGCGCATGTACAGGTGTCGAAACGCATACGGCTTAAATGCCGGCATACCACGCATAACTAAAGTCCGGCTCGGAAGAACCCAGGCCTTTACCGAAGCTCTTAAGAGAGTCGGTGACCGTCAGACGAGTGATGTACTTCACGCTCTTATCGCCTAGTTGGCGCGGCACGCGCATACGGAGCGGGCCGCCGAAGGACACGGGAAGATCGCCGTCATTCATCCCGTGGGTCAGTAGCGTTTGAGAATGCAGGGCGTCGGCCATATCGATGCTGTCCCACCAGTCCTTTTCGATAGAGAAGAATACGACATATCACGCCTGCGCCAAGATTCCGACTTCGTTCAGAAACTCAGTCAGAGGCGTACCAATCCACTCAGCGATATAGGACCAACCCTCCTCGCACGCGACCTCAGTGATTTGGGAAGAGCTTTCCCGCGCCTGTTCGGTTTGGAGCGCGCACAGTAGCGTGGGTAAGATCCGACGTCAGGCAGTGGGCTTTAGCTGTGGTGTCTCAAGAGGTTGTTGACATCGAGACCTGATCGGCTGATGGGTGGCATTTGGTTGAGGCTAGCATGAGGTCGATGCCAGTTGTACTGGTGGATCCAGGGTTCGAGG
>Ga0182024_10019289_pt1 | contig 12592 bp, 9 predicted proteins | sample P32metaG_FD_120480 | JGI IMG/M metagenome (GOLD analysis project Ga0182024, IMG submission 120480) | Permafrost microbial communities from Stordalen Mire, Sweden - P3-2 metaG (Illumina Assembly) | ecosystem: Environmental > Terrestrial > Soil > Wetlands > Permafrost | place: Sweden: Stordalen... | reverse complement strand
GTTTACAAGCCAGTCCATCGCGGCCAGCACATCGCCGGCTTCGAGCTTGCCGTCGTGGGTGCCCTGGCTCAGGCCCGTGCCGCGAAAGTTGAAGCGCAACACCGGCAGCGAGAGGCCGAATGAAGCCTCGTTGAGCACCTTCATGGCGTGATACACAACCTTGTTGTGCAGGGTTCCGCCACCTTTGGGATGGGGATGGCAGACAAGCGCGGCGAACGGTGCGCCGGGCGCGCCCTCGTTCAAAACCGCCTCCAGACGGCCGGCCGGTCCGGCAAGGGCTATGTTCCGCAAAGCGGGGCTGCGCAGAACGGCCGGCGCCGGAATCGTGCTGCTACGAGGGGATGCGGATACGCCGATCATTCCACTCACCATTCTACGCCCAGGCGGAGTTTTTTTCAGGCCCCGACGGCGCTCTGCGACGAGTTTTTTGCGTCCGTTGCCGTTTCAGTCACCGACGAGGCAAATCGTTTCACCACTGGGGATGCGATTGAGCCGCCTGTGCTCGCGGAGGCCGTAGGGTATTCTGGCAGCACCATGCCCGATGCTGCCCGCGCCGATGTACTTGATCCCATCCGCTTTACGCTCGCGCTGTGCCAAATTGAGTCAACCACGTATAACGAAGGATCGGTGGGCGACTTTCTGGCTGGCTTCCTGGCCGGGCGCGGATGGAGGGTCGAGAAGACTCCCGTACCCCAGCCGGCCGAAAGCGCCACGGCCGGCGCGCGCTGGAACGTCTATGCGGGAATGGCCGGCGAGACTCCGGACCTGGTTTTCTCCACGCACCTGGACACCGTCCCGCCGTACATCCCTCCCACCGAAGATGCGGAATTCCTTTACGGGCGCGGCGTTTCCGACGCCAAGGGAATCATCGCCGCCCAGGTAGCTGCCGCGGAAGCGCTGCAGGCTGCGGGATTCAAGATCGGGTTGCTTTTTGTTTCCGGGGAGGAGCGCGATTCCGCCGGAGCGAAGGCCGCCAACGAAACGCCCAAGGGCAGCCGCTTTCTCATCAACGGCGAACCGACGGACAACCGGCTCGCGCTCGCTTCAAAAGGCGCGCTGCGTGCGGTGCTCAAGTCGAGCGGAAAAATGGCGCACTCGGCTTATCCGGAGTTGGGCGAGAGCGCTGTGCACAAACTCGTGGAAGCGCTCGGCAAAGTGCTGGCGCTGCCGCTGCCGTCGGTCGAAGATGTTGGCCCCAGCACGCTCAACATCGGCCAGATTCAAGGCGGCCACGCGCCTAACGTCATCGCCGACAAGGCAGAGGCGCAGGTGCTCATCCGACTGGTGGGGGACTCTGCGCCGGTGCGCGCCGCGCTGGTGGAAGCTGTCGCCGGCCTGGCGGAAGTCGACTTCACGCTGGAGATTCCGTTTGTCCGTCTCCGCGCGGTTGAGGGCCTGCCGACGATGATCGCCAAATTCACTACCGACATTCCGCAGTTAAGCAACTGGGGTGAGCCGCTGCTGCTCGGTCCCGGATCGATTCACGTGGCGCATACGCCGTTTGAGAAGCTTGCCAAGAAGGAATTGCTGGAAGCGGTCGAGCTTTATATCAAGGTGGCGAAGCAATTGCTACGGTAAGGTTGGGAGTGTTAGAAAGGCGTCAGGGAGAGAACATTATGAGCGCATCCATTTTAGACATTCCGGTGAAGAAGATTACCGGGGAAGACACATCGCTGAACGAGTTCAAGAGCCACGTCCTGCTGGTGGTTAATGTGGCTTCAAAGTGCGGGCTTACGCCGCAGTATGAGGGCCTGGAAAAGATCTACGAGCAATACAAGGGACAGGGGCTGGTGGTTGCCGGTTTCCCGGCCAACGACTTCAAGGCCCAGGAGCCGGGCAGCAACGAGGATATCCTCACCTTCTGCACCACCAACTTCGGCGTCAAGTTTCCTCTCTTCGACAAGATCACCGTGGTCGGCGAAGAGAAACATCCGCTTTACAAAGCCCTGATCGCTGCGCAGCCCAAGGCGGTGAGCGTTTCCGCGGTTCCGTTCCGCGAGAAACTGAAGGGCTATGGAATCGACGGCAACCCCGATCCCGAAATCCTGTGGAATTTCGAGAAGTTCCTGGTCAGCCGGTCCGGCGAAGTGGTAAAGCGCTTCGCGCCGGACACGCAGCCGGACGCGCCGGAGTTGACCGCGGCTATCGAAGCGGAGTTGGCGAAGAGCTAGGTTCGCCTGTCGAGGTTCGTGGTTTCCCACCCTTTCGCTAGAAAAAAGCGAAAGGATGGGGCACGGAAGAGTCGTGGCGCATCGGGAGCGGGTTTAGTAGTCAAACAAAACTCCTTGAATCGGAGAATATGGAGTGTTGAATTGTGCTCGGGACTTTCTTTTAGTTCCGGGCGTCGCCCATGTATTCTCAGGCCATGGACCGGGAAGACGTTTCCACGCCCGCCGAAGCCAACTCGCTTGCCCAGGCGGCATCGTCCTATCTGCGCTCGGCGCGGCATCAGCCGGTGGATTGGCACGCATGGGGCGAGGCCGCCTTTGCGCGCGCCCAGGCTGAAGACAAGCCCATCCTGCTGGACATTGGCGCCGTGTGGTGCCATTGGTGCCACGTGATGGACCGCGAGTCCTACGAGAACCCGGAGATCGCCAAGCTGATCAACCAGCGTTTCGTGGCTATCAAGGTGGACCGCGACGAGCGGCCCGACGTGGACGCGCGCTACCAGGCAGCGGTGTCGGCCATCAGCGGGCAGGGCGGATGGCCATTGACGGCGATTCTCACCCCGGATGGCCGCCCCTACTTCGGCGGCACCTACTTTCCGGCCAGCGAACGCTACGGCCGCCCCGGCTTTGGACGCGTGCTGTTGACCATGGCCGACGCCTGGCACGATCGGCGCGAGGAGGCTCTGGAGTCGGCGGGAAGCGTGATGGCCGCCATCGAACAGAATGAGAGCTTCAGCGGCCGCAGCGGCGAACTCACGCTGGCCCTGGTGGACAAGATCGCCGGCGCGGCGCTTAAGCAATTCGACCCGCGCAACGGCGGCTTCGGCTCGCAGCCCAAGTTCCCTCATCCTTCCGCGCTTGACCTGTTGCTCGAAGTGGCCATCAACCGCGACAACGGCGAGGCTGCCGTGGCCTTCGCTGTCACTCTGGAGAAGATGGCGATGGGCGGGGTCTACGACCATCTGGCCGGCGGCTTTCATCGCTACAGCGTGGATGAACGCTGGGTGGTTCCGCACTTCGAGAAGATGCTCTACGACAACACCGAGCTGCTGCGTAATTACGTGCACGGCTTTCAGACGTTTGTCCGCCAGGATTTCCTTGAGACGGCGCGCCAGATTATCGGCTGGCTCGACACGACCATGACGGATCGCGAGCGCGGCGGCTTCTATGCCTCGCAGGACGCCGACATTAACCTGGACGACGACGGCGATTACTTTACCTGGACGCTGGACGAAGCGCGCGCCGTGCTTGACCCCGCGGAGCTCGAGTTTGTCTCGAGCTATTGGGATATCGGCGAGTTGGGCGACATGCACCACAACCCAGCTAAGAACGTGCTGCACGTAAAGCAGGCGCTGGACGAAAAAGCGGCCGGAAGCGATCTTGAAGTCATGCGTTTGCTGCGCGAGTCCGCCAAGCAGAAGCTGCTTGCGGCGCGCGGGAAGCGGGCCACTCCCTTCATCGACCGCACGCTCTATACCGGCTGGAATGCGATGGCGGTTACCGCTTACCTCGAGACGGCCCGCGTGCTGCGCCTGGACGGCGCGCAGGAGTTTGCGCTGCGCACCATGAACCGGCTGCTCGACGAAGCCTGGGACGGAGCGCAGACGCTCTACCACGTGATCGCTTACGGCGAGGCCGCGTCACCGGATGAAGCATCTCCGGAAAAGGTGCCCGGCACTCTGGACGATTACGCATTCACCGTTCATGCCGCCATCGACGCCTGGCTGGCGAGCGGGCAGATGTACTTCTACCGCGTCGCAACCAAGCTGGCCGACGCCATGATCGATCGCTTTTTCGACCGCACCGCGGGAGCGTTCTACGACACCTCGGTTCCACCCGATGGCCAGGCGCCGCTGGGCGTGTTGAGCGCGCGGCGCAAGCCGCTGCAGGATTCACCCACGCCGGCCGGCAATCCCACCGCGGCCGCGGCGCTGCTGCGGCTGGAAAGCCTGAGCGGCCGCAAGGAGTATCGCGAGATTGCCGAAGACACGCTAGCTTCGTTTGCCGGAATTGTAGAGCACTTCGGACTCTACGCCGGCAGCTACGGGCTGGCGCTGGAGCGGTTGCTGCTCGATCCGGTTCAGGTGATCGTCGTGGGCACAGGTGCAGAGGCTTTCCGGCTCGAAGCCACGGCAGTTGCGCGCTTCGCGGTCAACAAGACCGTAATGCGCTTCGCGTCGCAACGGCTGTCAAAGGAGGACCTTCCTGAGCAACTGGCAGAGGTGTTGCCGCACGTTCCACAGCCGGAAGGAGCCTCTGCCTGGGCATTGGTCTGCAAGGGCCGCACCTGCCTGCCGCCGATTACCGACCCAGAAGCTCTACTTGAAGCGCTGGGACGCTGATGGCTCATGATTCGCCGGTGAACGGGTTCGTCTCATGCGGCTTGAGCGTGGTCGGGTCGTGCGCCGGCGCGGCTTCCTCAATTGGCCGATTCGGCGCCGCCTCACCGGTCTCGTCAAACGCCCTGAACACGCGGTTGGGATCGCCGGGAAGCATGTGGTGCTGCTCCAGAGCCAGGCGCACCCGGCGGCGAAACTCCCGCACCGGGGCGTACTGTTTGTTGGCCAGGGTCTTGAAGATCACGGGAAAAATCACCTCGGAGCCCTTCATTGCATCCACTCCCAGAATCTGCGGATCGTCGACAAAGACCTGGCGGAACTGATCGCTGTTGCGAATATCCATGGCGATGCTCTTCAGCAGGTCCAGCACTTCGTCGGGATTGGCGGAGAAATCCACGCTCACATTGATCGTGGCCACGGAGAAGCCTACGCTCAGGTTGGCCACCGTGGTGATCTGCGAGTTGGGAATCACATAGAAGGTGCCGTCGCCGTCGCGGACGGTGGTCTTGCGCAGGGTCATCGCCTCAACGGTGCCGGCCAGTCCCGCCAGGCGCACCGTGTCTCCCACGTTGAACTGGTCCTCGATGAGAATAAGAATGCCGTTCAACATGTCCTTGACAATATTCTGAGCGGCCAGCCCGATGGCGATTCCGACCACGCCGGCTGAAGCCAGCAGGGGAGCCAGGTTCACTCCCAGGGCGCCAAGAAACTGCAAACCGGCGATCATCAGAATCGCTGCCAGCCCCGTGGCGTGGATCACACCCGACAGGGTTTTTACCTGGCCGATGCGCGCCGGGTTGGCCGAGTGGTGTTCCGCCACGCGGATCATGTGTTGCGTGGCAACTCGCAGTAACCGGCTGAGGGTAAAAGCGATAAGCACAACCACAATGAGGTGCGGGAGCTTCGTGTGGAGGAACTCCTGGGCGTCGACTATCCACTCATCCAGCACTTTGCCAAGGAACCGGCCTTCCTTGAAAATGCCATATCTCATCGCAATCAGAAGTGGAACCATCCCAATCCTCCTGTTTCTAGACTAGACTGTGCGGAGGATAGCCGGGAAGCCTGCCAACCGCATCCCGGCAATTGAAATGGCATTCCCGGCACAGTCTACGCACACGGCAAGGAGGTCATCCCATGAAATTTCAGCGAGTGCATACAGCCCAGAGCCCGCGCCCGCCACGAAAGTGGGCGCTGTGGTTTGGCGTTCTCGCCGGTTTAGCCGGCATTGCTATGGTACCGATTGTCGGCGAGGGCAGGCTGCAGCAAGGCCCGCCGAGCCCGCCGCCCAATCCCCCAGGCGTGACGCCGCATCAAATCTACCCAACGCCGGAAGCCAAGGGAATGTCCGACGGCGATGCAGAGCCGACTCGACAAGAAAACTTCGAGGCGGCCAACGCCGGGCGGAAAAGGCAGATCGCCGATGAAAGCGCAAAGCTGCTGAAGCTGGCCACCGAGCTCAAAGCCGAAGTGGACAAGACCACCAAGGACACACTTTCTCTCGCCGTAGTTCGCAAGGCAGACGAGATTGAAAAACTGGCCCACAGCGTGAAGGAAACGATGAAGCTCAGCGTGGGGCCAAATTGAGAACACTTCAAGTTTCCCTGAGATGAAGATAGTTTTCAGGATGAAGAAATGACACACACGCCGAGCTTCGAATCTGCGCGCCGCGGGGCTCTCCGGGGGTTCTTGCCGGCCTTGCTTTGGGCGCTGGCGCTGTCGGCAGCGTCGCGAGCCGCCGCGCAAACTGCGCCCGGGCTGCAGCACAGCGCCAAGGTTCCTCAGGTGATTGCCCAGCCTTCAAACGGTATGGGTGACACGCCAGCCGGCAATCCCGTTCAGAGTGAAAGACTGCTGCGCGCTCTGAATGCCGACCGGCAAAAATCCCTGGTATCCGACGCCAACAAGCTGCTCCGGCTGGCCAATGAGCTCAACGCCGAAATTGCCCAAAGCAACCCGGATGCGCTGACCCCATCCCAGCTCCACAAGATGGCGGAGATTGAAAAGCTTGCCCACAATGTCAAGGACAAGATGAGTACTTCGGTGCGCGGCACGCCGGCGCTTCAGCCTCCCTTCAACCAAATACATTATTGATGACCCCGGGCTTCCGGGCTTGGGGACGGCCGAGTGCCGCAGAGGGGATTTGCCTGCTGTCCGATACCGCTCTGGCTTGGTACAATCAGATTGGCTTTTGGTTAGAAAGAGCCTTCATGGAGTGAGGGGAATGGGCCTGGCAATTTCCAGTACTCGCGTGCCCGAACAGAATGTCGCAGCCGGTGTCCCGAGCCCCAACCAGGGAGCCCTCAACCCGGAACAGGGAGCCCTCAGCGCTGAGCAAGCCCTCAGCCCGGAGCAGATGGTCCAGATTTACCGGCTCATGTATCTCTCCCGCCGCGTCGACGACCGGGAGATTCTGCTCAAACGCCAGCAAAAGGTATTCTTCCAGGTCTCCGGCGCCGGCCACGAGGCTCTCCAGGTGGGCGCGGCCCTGGCCCTGCGTCCGGGCTACGACTGGTTCTTCCCCTACTACCGCGACCGCGCCTTGTGCATGGCGCTGGGCGTTACGCCGCTGGAAATGTTTCTCCAGGCCGTGGGTGCGGGGGCCGATACGGCCAGCGGCGGCCGCCAGATGCCGACGCACTGGAGCAGCAAGCCGCTGCACATCGTCAGCACCTCTTCCTCGACCACCACGCAGTTGCTTCACGCCGTGGGCTGCGCCGAGGCCGGACGCTATTTCAGCCGCCATCCGGAAGCCGCTGAAAAAGTTCAGGGCGACTACCGCGCCTTCCACGATGTCGTGTTTCACGGCGATGAGGTAGTCCTGACCTCGCTCGGTGAAGGTTCAACCTCGCAGGGCGAGTTTTGGGAAGCCCTCAATACCGCCTCCAACCGCAAGCTCCCGGTCATTTTTTGCGTAGAGGACAACGGCTACGCCATCAGCGTGCCGGTCGAGGTGAACACACCGGGCGGAAACATTTCCCGGCTGGTGGCCAACTTTCCCAACTTCCACTTTGCCGAGATCGACGGCACCGATGCCGAGGCCTGCCTGCGGGCATTTCAGGAGGCCGCGGCGCACTGCCGCGCCGGACTTGGGCCTGCGTTTGTACACGGCCATGTAATTCGCCCATACTCCCACTCGCTCTCTGACGACGACAAGCTCTACCGCTCCACGGCCGAGCGCGAGGCCGACGCCCTGCGCGATCCGCTGGCCAAGATGCAGATGCGCCTGCTGCGCGAAGGGATCCTGACCGAAGAGCAGATCAACGCGCTGGAGCATCAGGTAGACCGCGAGGCCGAAGAGGCAGCCGACCGCGCTCTGGAAGCTCCGCTGCCCAAGGTGGAGGGAATCCGCGAGCACGTATATTCCGAAGATCTTGACCCGACTAGTTCGCTGTTCGCAACCGAGCAAGTGCTTGCGCCGGGCTCGCGCGGCGGCGGCAAGACCGGTGGAGAAAAAGGCAGCTCTCCGCGCACCATGGCCGACCTGATCAACGCCTGCCTGCACGACGAGATGCGCCGCGACCCGCGCATTGTGGTGTACGGCGAAGATGTGGCCGACGCCAGCCGCGAGGCAGCTCTTTCCGAAGTCAAGGGTAAGGGCGGCGTATTCAAGCTGACCGCGGGCCTGCAAACTGAATTCGGCTCCGAGCGCGTGTTCAACTCGCCGCTGGCCGAGGCCAACATTGTGGGCCGCGCCGTGGGTTATGCGACGCGCGGCATGAAGCCGGTGGTCGAGATCCAGTTCTTCGATTACATCTGGCCGGCCATGCACCAGATCCACAACGAACTGGCGCTGATGCGCTGGCGCTCCAACGGCGCGTGGGCCTCGCCAGCTGTGATTCGCGTGCCCATCGGCGGCTATCTTACCGGCGGAGCCATCTACCATTCGCAGTCTGGCGAGAGCATCTTTACGCATATTCCAGGCCTGCGCGTCGTCTTTCCCTCCAATGCACTCGACGCCAACGGCCTGCTGCGCACGGCTATTCGGTGCGACGATCCGGTGCTCTTCCTGGAACACAAGCGCCTCTACCGCGAAACCTACGGCCGCGCCCCCTATCCGGGCCCGGAGTTTGCCATTCCTTTCGGCAAGGCCAAGATTGTTCGCCCCGGAACGCACATCACGCTGGTTACCTACGGCGCAATTGTGCCGCGCGCGATGCAGGCCGCGCAAAAGGCGCAGCAGCAGGGAATCGAGGTGGAGATTCTCGACCTGCGCACCCTCAATCCCTACGATTGGGAAGCCATCGCCACATCCATCCGCAAGACCAGTCGCGTGATTGTGGCCCATGAGGACATGATCAGCTGGGGCTATGGAGCGGAGATCGCCGCGCGCATCGCCGATGAGCTCTTCGAGCATCTGGATGCGCCGGTACGACGTGTAGGCTCCATGGATACGTTCGTCGCGTATCAGCCGCTGCTTGAAGATGCGATCCTGCCCCAGCCGGAGACCATTCTCAAAGCCATCGTGGACCTCAAGGCGTATTAGAGAACCCCTGTGTCGGCAGGCGCGCATGTCAATCCGCAGCGGAAGCGCGGGTTTCGTCGAAGGCTGCGCCATTCACGGCAGCCACGCCATTTAACGGCCAGCCGGATACAATATGGATATGAGTTTTTGCTGCCCACGCCCGCGGCTTGACGTGCGAGCATCCGTTCGCGAGGCGGACCATTCAGCATGAAGAATTTCCTGCGCCTTCTGCGCTACGGGCTGCCGTACTGGCTGGAATGGCTGCCGGGCGTGGCTCTGCTTGCCGTGGTCGGTCTGCTCGAAGCTATGCGGATGGCGCTCTTTGTGCCTATTCTCGGGGTGGTTCTCAAGCCCAATAACCCTTCCAGTGCGCTTCCCCTCTTTCCTCTCGCACCCCCGCGCTGGCAGTTCGATGTGCACCATTTCGCTCCCCACTGGATGCACAATGTCTTGACGGTGGTGGCCTTCGCGCTGGTCGGCTCAACCCTCATCAAGGGCCTCTGCGACTACCTCGGCACCTACCTGGTCAACTACGCCGGCTACGGTCTGGTCACTGACCTGCGCAACCACCTTTACGAAGCCACGATACGCCGCTCATCGAGCTTCTTTCACAGACATGCGACGGGGACTATCCTCTCCACCCTCATCAACGACGTGGATCGCGTGCAGACGGCTGTGAGCGCGGTGCTGGGTGAGTTTCTACAACAGCTGTTTACTTTTCTCGCCACGGTCGCACTGGTCATCTTTTTGGGTGGCCGCCTGAGTTGGGCGCTGTTACTGTTTGTGCCGGTAGTCATCACTTCTTCGCGCCGCATTGGCCGCTCCGTGCGCACCCGCACCCGCACCGGCCAGGATAAGCTGGCCGAAATTCAAAACATCCTGCATGAGACCGTTACCGGGAACCGCATAGTCAAAGCATTCAACACCGAGATTTGGGAAATCCTGCGCTTCAAAAAAGCCGCCGGCCGCCTTTTCCGCGCCAACCTTCACAGCGTCCGCATTCAATCCATCAGCTCGCCGTTGATGGATACCATCGGCTCGGTGGCCATCGCCTTGCTGTTGTGGATTGGCCGCAACGAAATTCTGCGTGGACGCATGACGCCCGAGGTCTTCATCACGTTCATCATTGCGCTTTTCAAGCTCTACGATCCGGTGCGCAAATTCGCCTCCTTCTACAACAGCTTCCAGCAAGCCTTGGGCGCCTCGTCGACCATCTTTGGCTTCCTCGATACAAAAGACGACGTGAAGGAGCGCCACCACGCAATCGCGCTCAAGGGGTTCACGTGTGCGGTGAAATTTGAAGATGTGGGCTTTTCCTATTCAACCGAAGAAGGCGAGCACCAGATTCTGCACAATGTCGATCTCGAGGTTCGCGCCGGCGAGGTGCTGGCGCTGGTGGGCCCCAGCGGCGCCGGCAAATCCACGCTGGTCAACCTGATTCCGCGCTTCTTCGATGTGACCTCGGGCCGCATCCTCATTGACGGTCACGACATTCGCGACCTCACGCTTGCATCGCTGCGCCGCCAGGTTGCGCAAGTCACGCAGGAGACCATCCTCTTCAACGACACTGTGCGCAACAACATCGCCTATGGCCAGCCGGATGTGAAGACCGCCGTGGTGGAGCGCGCCGCCAAGAACGCGCTGGCCCACGAATTCATTCTGCGCATGCCGCAGGGGTACGACACGGTGATCGGCGAAAAGGGTTTTCGCCTCTCCGGCGGCGAGCGCCAGCGCATGGCCATCGCCCGCGCCATCCTCAAGGACGCGCCCATTCTGATTCTCGACGAAGCCACCTCCGCGCTCGACGCAGAGAGTGAATCGCTGGTGCAGGCCGCGCTGGGCAACCTGATGCAGGGACGCACGGTGCTGGTCATCGCGCACCGGCTCTCCACCATTCGCCGCGCCAACCGAATCGCGGTGCTGGAAGACGGCCGCATCACCGCCGTCGGCTCGCACGAAGAGCTGCTGATTTCATCGCCCACTTATCAGCGCCTTTATCAATTGCAGTTCAGAGACATGCCCGAGGCGCAGGGATCGGACCCTCTGGAAAAGGACCCTTCTCAATTGCAGCTTTCTCTCACCGCAGGCCGGCAGGAGTAGCACAAAATGCCGATTTACTCGATGACCGGGTTTGCGCGCGTACAGGTTCGCATTCAAGACCAGTTGAGTTACACGTTGAGTTTGAAAAGCGTCAATCACCGCTTTCTCGACGTGCAGTTGCGCATGCCCAATGGCCTCGACGCGCTCGAAGTGGAGCTGCGCAAGGCAATCAAGGACGCGCTGGTTCGCGGCCACGTCGATCTCACTTTGTCTGTCGATCGCAGCGGGCAGCAGAAAGCCGGTTACAACCGCGAACTGGTCGCCGGTTACGTCGCCGCGTTTGCCGCCGCCCGCGATGACTTCGGCCTCAACGGCGAGCCGGACCTGAACGCCATCCTCCGCCTGCCCGGCGCTCTGCAGAGCGACAACCGCGGCGAGGAAGATTTGACTGCGCTGGCAGAGAGCGTGCGCGAGCAAATCGGGCCGCTGCTCGAAGAACTGAAGACGATGCGCGCCCGCGAGGGCCACGCGCTTGCGGAGATTCTCAACGCCACTCTCGATCGCCTCACCGAGGCCACCAATGGCGTGGCCGAACTGCGCCCGGAGATCGAGCAGCGCTTTCAAGACCGTCTTGCGCAACGCCTGCTTGCGGCCACCGGTCCCGAGTTCAATCGCCAGCGCCTGCTGGAAGAGGTCGCCGTCATCGTTGAGCGCAGCGACGTATCCGAGGAGCTGGCTCGCATGCATACCCACGTTGGCCACTTCCGCGAGTTGCTGGCTGCCGGCGGCGAAGTGGGCAAGAAGCTGGACTTTCTGCTGCAGGAGATGAACCGCGAAGCCAACACCATGCTCTCCAAAACCGGCGGCGTGGGCGGCAAGGGAACCCGCATGACCGAACTTGGACTGGCCATGAAGGCGGAGATTGAAAAGGCGCGCGAACAGATTCAGAACGTGGAGTAACATGCCGGAAAAGCACTTGCATCGCAAGCCTTGAAAGGGCACGGCTTTAGCCGTGCCGCATCAAACCCACAAATGCACCGGGCTTTAGCCCTTGAGGAAAGAACAGAATCGTGGCAGGAATTCTTTTTATCATTTCGGCGCCTTCAGGTTCGGGCAAAAGCACTTTGGTGAGCGAGCTGCGCAAGCAGGTCAGCGGCGTGGACTTCGCCATCTCCTGGACCACGCGCGCGCCGCGCGGCTCAGAGGAAAACGGGCGCGAGTACAACTTTACTTCGCGCGCGGAATTCCTGCGCATGATCGACGCGGGAATCTTCCTGGAATACGCCGAAGTCTTCGGCCACTTCTATGGCACGGCGCGCCAGTCGCTGGACGAGGCCCGCGCCGGCGGCCACGATCTGCTGCTCGACATCGACGTGCAGGGCGGAGCGCAGGTGCGCGCCAAAATGCCGGAGGCGGTGAGCATCTTCGTGCTGCCGCCTAACCCCAAGGTTCTGCGCACCCGCCTGCGCAATCGCAGCCGCGCCGAGGGTGTGGTAGTCGAGGCCGAACTCTATCGCCGGCTCTCCGAAGCCAGCAAGGAGATTGAGAATTATCGCGAGTACGGTTATATTCTGGTCAACGAC
>Ga0182024_10019288_pt1 | contig 12592 bp, 12 predicted proteins | sample P32metaG_FD_120480 | JGI IMG/M metagenome (GOLD analysis project Ga0182024, IMG submission 120480) | Permafrost microbial communities from Stordalen Mire, Sweden - P3-2 metaG (Illumina Assembly) | ecosystem: Environmental > Terrestrial > Soil > Wetlands > Permafrost | place: Sweden: Stordalen... | reverse complement strand
GCACGCCACGGCCAAAATGGACCTGATTCCGGCATCGTGCACAGTTGTTTCTTGCTGTCCCATATCGGGATTCGACCGGCAGCTTCACAAACGGAGCGACTATGACTTTGCTTCTTCAGGCCAAGCGATAGTCAGCAGAAAGGCGCTGTCTTCCAGAGCTTCCACATCGTGCGGAAGCGCACGCTCCAACGCCACCAAATGTCCTGCAAGCAGATCAAACACCTTGTCCTGCACATGCATTCGGATGCGACCCGCGATAGCCTGCACAGAAATCTTGCCAATGGCTTTATGTTCGTGAAGACGCGCATTGGATGTTAGGACCGTCAGTACCACGTCGCTCACGAGCGGATCATCGTCAGCAACATCTTGAATCTACTGAAGGCTTTCAGAGAGTGCGGTTGATGTGCTGGCATGAGAACCGCTTCGCCTGCCGTCGTCCGTAGTGGCTTGCCAGAAATCGTAATTTCCGCTTCGCCCTCCAGCAGATATGCCAATGCGTCGAATGGAGCCGTATGCTCACTTAAGCCTTGGCCGTCATCGAAAGCGAAAAGGGTGACTGTTCCCGTCGTGCGGTTGACCAGCGTTCGGCTGACAACGGCTCCTTCCTGGTAGTTCACAAGGTCTAGGAAGCGGACGACTTCCGCGATGGACATTTCACGCTTACTTTGTGCCTGCTCTGAACCCATCTTTGGCCACCTTCCCCGCCATTATCTCGTGTTACCAACTCGATTCCATCAGCACCTGCTCCATTATCCGCAATGCAGCTTCAGCTCTCCGCTGGCCCCGCGCGCTTTTTCTTCGAGGCGCAACCAGACTTTTTGAAGCTCCTGGACTAGTTCCTGATCCACCATGCCGGCGTAAGCGAGAGGCGGGCATTCATCTACTACCTGGACCGGGCATCCCTCATGGAGCATCTGTTGTGAGAGCGCGATCTGTTTGAGGGTCACCTCATACCGCCCCCCGCAGGCGCTGCACGGGATCTCAATTCCGACAATTTCTAGAATGTCCATAAATGTTCCTCTCACTCCAGCGCGAGTTTTCGCCGGGCTCGTACTGCTGTATTCGGACCACGGTTCTCGGGTACGGGCAGTTATTGTCAGCTACTCAAGACTGAGCGATTGTCCCCTTACCTCTTTCCGTAGGCATAGGCTTCTTCAGTCACTATCGGAATCACTTCAAAATTCTCAGTCGGAGGCGGCGAAGCAGTGGTCCACTCCAGCCCTTTGGCTCCCCACGGATTGGGGCCGGCGATTGGGCCGTAACGCGCTGACCATATTAGATATATGAGCGGGATGACGTAGCCTATAGCCAGAATCGATGCACCAGCCGAGGACATCACGTTCAACACTTGAAACTCCGGCGGGTAGACGGCGTATCGTCGTGGCATCCCCAAATAGCCGAGTATGAATTGGGGACCGAAAGTTAGGATAAACCCGGTAAAAACCAAAAGGGCTGCAAGTCGGGCCCATCCTTCTGGGTACATCCGACCCGTCATTTTCGGCCACCAATAATGGATCCCTCCAAGATAACCCATTACAGCACCGCCCACCATAATGAAATGGAAATGAGCGACCAGAAAATACGTGTCGTGAACGTGGACGTCGATTGCAATCGAGGCAAGGAACAAACCTGTTAACCCTCCCATCGTGAAAAGGCCAATGAACCCCAGGGCGTAGAGCATGGGAGTGTCGTAAGAAATCGATCCCTTATAAAGGGTGGCAGTCCAATTGAACACTTTGATCGCCGATGGAATCGCTACCATGAAGCTGAAGGCTGAAAAAATCAGACCTGCGTAAATGGACTGGCCGCTGACGAACATGTGATGACCCCATACAAGAAAAGAAAGAAACGCAATGGCAACGCTCGAGAAGGCAACGAAGCCATAACCAAAAACTCGCTTCCTCGAGAATGTGGCGATCAATTCACTCACGACACCCATCGCCGGCAAGACCAGAACGTACACTTCGGGATGCCCGAAGAACCAAAAAAGGTGCTGGAAGAGGATTGGATCGCCACCCAATGCCGGGTCAAAGATCCCAACATGCAAGAAACGCTCGAGCATGAGCAACACCATCGTCATGGCGATAACCGGCATAGCAAGGATGAAGATCACGCTGGTCGCGTAGATAGACCACAGAAATAGTGGCAGCCGAAACCAGGTCAGTCCCGGCGCGCGCATCTTATGAATGGTCACGATAAAGTTCAAGCCGGTCAAAATCGAGGAAAAACCAGATATGAAGACTCCCATCGCCGCCGACATGACATTGGAATTTGCATAGGTAGTGCTGAGTGGCGTGTAGAAAGTCCATCCGGTATCAACACCGCCGGATAGGGTGCAATAAAGGAAGACAAACCCGCCCAGCATGAAGATGTACCAACTGAGCAGATTCAAGCGTGGAAAGGCAACATCCCGCGCTCCGATCATCAGGGGAATGAGGAAATTGCCCAGGACCGCGGGAATGGAGGGGGCCAGGAAGAAAAAGATCATGATGAGGCCGTGAAGCGTGAAAAGCTTGTTGTAAGTAGACGGTTCGACAAGAGCTCCCTGTGGCTCGATCAAGTTCAGGCGCATGAGGGTTGCGGCCATGCCGCCGACAAAGAAGAAGAAAGTGATCGCTGCGAGATAAAGCCATGCAATTCTTTTGTGGTCCGTGGTGAAAAGCCAGGACCTCCATCCATAGCTGACGTTGAGATAATGGACGGGAGGTAGCGCCTCTATTTCAGCTAATGCTGTACTCATTGTTTGGCGGCCTCCCTTCCTTGACTTTCCGTTTTTGCGAGAGATTTGATATAGGCCGTAAGCTGCAAGATCTGTTCTTCTTCCAGTTGGCCCTGAAAGGTCGGCATGACGGGGGCGTAACCCACCACTCTTTGCGAGGACGGGGTGAGGATGTAGTTACGAATGTAGGCGTCATCGACTATGACTGTTTGGCCGGTAGTCAATTTCACAAACGAACCGTACAATCCGGCAAACGGCGGTCCCTTTCCCCTCGAATGGCAGGTGTCACAACCGTATCGCACATACAATTCAGCTCCCACGTCAGACATGGATCTGCTGGCAACACCGCCACTCAGCCAGCGAGCATAATCCGTCGTCGTCATAACAATCACCCAGCCAATCATCGCGGAGTGCCCGGTCCCACAGTACTGGTCACAAAAAAGGTGAAACCGTCCCGTTTTCGTGGCTGTAAACCATTCACTCGTGTATTGTCCAGGCAGAACGTCCTTCTTGATTCGGAACGCAGGTATGCCGAAGTCATGAATCACATCCTGAGAAGTCATGGTGAGTTTTATCGGTACGCCCACTGGAACGTGGAGTTCATCAATCTCCTGAATACCCTCTGGATGCTGCACCTTCCACATCCATTGCTGTCCGATCACGAAGATTTCATTCGAAGCTGCAGGCGGACGAGAATTGCGGAAGAAAAGGCCGGATGCCCATACGAACATCACAACGCAGAGACCTGCCGGAATCACCGTCCATATGATTTCAAGAGCCAGATTTCCTTCGATTTGTGGAGGTATTTCGTCCTTGGAGCGCCTACGGTACTTGATCGCAAAGAAGAAAATCAGTCCAAAGATCAAAACGCTGAAAAAGACAAAGATCCCCATCAGAAAGTAAAATAGGTGTTGCCATTGAGCTGCCCAACTAGAGGCTTGGGAGAAGTTTACGGAGGACTCTGGAGACATAGTTTCCTGCACTCTTCCACAGTCAAAGAGAAAGCTGACTCATTAAATTCGGTTCAGGGTCGTCGCGCGCTTCCCACCAAGCGACATCGCCAACACCAGACTCCCCAGCGAGAGGATCGTCACCAAGGCTGCAAGTTTAAGCACGCGTGAAATGATCACACTGTACTTCCCTGTTGCGGGGTCATATTGCGAGCAGTACAGGATCACCTCGTCGACCCGAGAGCCGATTCTTCCCTTGGAGGCTTCAACCAACGCGAGGCGCAGATTTCCGGCAGGGTACTGAATGCCGTAAAAATACCTCGCGAGGCGGCCCTCCGGACTCAATACCATAATGCCTGTGGCGTGGACATACTGCCTGGTCTGCGGATCGTAGTTATAGTGGAAGCCTACTGCTTGAGCCAGTTGATGGATTGAGGGTTCATCCCCAGTGAGGAAGTGCCAACCTGCAGCAGCACCCGGACGGTCATAAAGGCCCACATAGATAGCCTTTTTTGCGGCAGCAAGCGAAGGTTTCTCGGTAGGATCAAAGCTGACAGTCACGACTTCAAACTGCTGCCCGACGTTCAATTTCAGTTCTTTGAGGCTGTGCAGCAGACCATTCAGCACCATTGTGCAAAGCATCGGACAATCGTAGTAAGCGAGGACCAAAATCACCGGCTTCTGCCCAAAATACTGTCCGAGTCTCACCAAGCTTCCAGTGTCGTCTCGGAACAGGAGATCAAGCGGGATCTGATTGTTTAACTTCTGGTCGATTCCCACGTCACGAAGAATGGGCGGAGGATTGTTCGGGCTCGACGCTCGCCCCGAGACCGCTGCAATTCCCTGTGATGATGAGCCGCAGACTAAGAAGACAAAACCGCATAAGAGGAAAACGAGAAATCGTCTCATCTTGTCAAAACCCCTTGACATCAGTTCGAAAGCATTTGATCTTGCGGCACGGATGACTCACAAACTCAGCACGTTGCTCGGCGTAATTTATCTTTCTCTTTCCGGTTCGCTCTTTAGCTGGTGATGCTCTCATCTTCATTGCAACCTGCAATCACGAGGAAAGACCTCTACGAGCTCGACAGACCGAGAACTCTTACAGCATGCAATTGACCGGCCGCAGCCAAAGACTCCATCAGCATGTGAAAAAACACAAACCCAGCGTATGGTCGCCAACCCCGGAGGGCGCGCTGTACGCTCGTGTAGTCCATCGGCTCCCGGCGGTGCAACCATTTGGCAAGCCGGTTCCGAGCACCGACGTCATCTCCAGGGAAAACATCGAGTCGTCCTAGTCCCCGCAGCAGTGCGTACTCTGCCGTCCAGCGTCCCACGCCCCTCAGCCTAATCAAGAAATTGATCGCATCTTCGTTGTTCAAATTCGCCAGCGATTCCAAATCGAGGCGGCTGACAACAACGTCGCGACTCAGCTCTCGAAACGCACGCGTCTTGTGCCGACTGAAACCAAGTCTCCGGAAGGTCCGCGGTGACAAGCGCAGCAGGTCTGACGGCTCAGGGGACCCGAATACCATTCCAGTTTCCGTCTCGACGACAAGATTTCCTAACCGTCCCAAGCGATTTAACAACTGGAGGCCTGCGGCGATCGTGAATTGCTGACAGGAGATCGCGTTGGCCAATGTCTCGAAAATAGTAGGAAAACGCACCGGCTTAAGACCTCGATATTTCTCTGCCAACTCGCGCTGTTTCGAATCGCGTGAGGCCATCCGGTAGAAAGGCTTCAGGTCCACTTGCAGGCCAAGCATGCGTGTAAGCAATATATCGACCTCGTTCTTCGCGCTAGGTCTAATCCGCGGACCTAATACATTCACATGGAGACGCGGCTTCTCCGCAGAGCCTTCCTGGAAAACATGAACTTCTGCGGGCCCGTCTTGAATCACAATTACCCGGCGATAAGTGGAACCATTCCAACGGTCAATTTGATTCTCGGGACGACGGCGCAACGCCCACGCAGTGAAATCCAACCGGAACGGAGCAACAGGCGTCAGTTCAAAAGTGAGAGAAGGATGCGTCAAGTCAGTCCGACGCCTTCAAAAGTCGTGCTACCAGGCAGTGAGGTGATCGCGAAGGTTTGGTTATCATCGTCGTCTCCATCTTCGAATCGCACCAATCTTATGGCAATGGGTCGTTTGTACCTTCTGAAGAAACGACTGTAATCTCAAAAAGGAGAGTGTAATTTCACCTGAAGACGCCTAACGCAAGAGATTCGCTAATTTTTCGTCGGTAGTCCATGCAGCTCCAGAAATGAGCAACTTTCGACGGTGGGCGTTTCGGACAACCGATGGACCCGGTTTTGGAGGCACTTGCGGGACAAGATGATCAGAGGCAAACCGAAATCCGGAAGAATTAGAGAAGCTTGCGCTGCATGGCGTGTGTAACCGCCTCCAGACGATTATGCGTGTGCAGCTTCTGATTGATGTGGTGCAGATGGTTCCGCAAAGTTTGCAGCGTGATCCCCAACTTGCGCGCAATTTCCGTCGAATTCTTGCCCACCGAAAACAACTGCAGGATTTCCCGTTCGTGTTCGGAAAGCGGAGAAACTGGAGCCAGTCGTCCGGCAACGTCCGGAACGCTGGCCAATTGTCGCGAAATCTGCGTCATCTTGCGGAGAAGTTCCTCGTTCTTTTTCCTGTCGGTGATGTCGTGAGCAAAGTGCACGATCAAACGCCGATGGTTCCGGGAGCTTTCATATACCAGGGCAGACACGCTTATCCACATCCGGCGTCCGGAACGGATTTTTACTTCCAGATCATAGTTTGGTATGTCGATGTGTCTCGCAGCACAGTCCCAGATGCTGCAGTTGTCACCCCACACTTGGGTGCCCAAAACGGTGCGCCCCTGCAGAAGGGCCTGGCCGCTCTTCCCGATAGCCTCAGCGTGGCTGTAACCAAACAATCTTTCGGCGGCCTTGTTCCATGAACAAATCTCGCACTGATCGGTTAAGGCGAAGGCGGCATCAGCCGTGCCTTCGAACAGATCGAATAGCTCTTGATCAAGCATAGCAGCACTCTCATGATGGCCGTATCTTCTCGCAGTACAAACCGCTCATTGAAACGAGTCATCCATCCGTCAGATTCTACCATCACGTCACGGGGTATCGAACCCAATAACACGTGCCCCATCTCGATACTGGTCAACTGGCAAGGGCACAATTGAAAGGATTTTTATGCCCGCTTATCAAACCAGACTCATGAATCGAATGGAAGTCGCCGAGCGCACGGTAGCCGTTCACCTGCAAAGGCCTGCCGGATTCGAATTTAAAGCGCGTCAACACACTGATTTGACCTTGCTTAATCCTCCCCAGATGGACTCGCGAGGCGCCGCAAGGACCTTTCCATTGCCAGCGCCCCGTATGAAGATGATCTTGTCGTGGCAACCCAACCGCGCCCAAGATTGTATGGTTCGCAGACGGATCGTCCGTGAACCACAGAGCCTGGATAACCAATCGACACTGCAGAATAGTTCCATCCAGCTGCGACCTTTTTCACGTCAGCGACCATTTGTTTCGCAGTCATTGTGGGACCGGAGGGAATCTTGACAGGCTTCTTATGCCCCGGGCGATGCACCTTCACGTGATTGCCTCCGACATCAATCACCAGAATCTTCATACTATTCACTATTGCGTACTATCTGTGTGTACACTTGCGCAGCAACGAACCATTTGGTGCAGTTTAAGCGGTGTCGCTTTGTGTCGTCTACACTCCTCATACACTTCCCAACGTTATCGGCGAGGTCGCGCCAACTCAGTCGTTCTTTTTCATTCGGTCTGCTCCACGCTTCGAGGTCGCTGCGCCGAATGAGTGCATTGGTCGAGCTATCGTGCTTCAGCGATGGCTTCTCGGCTTGACTCGAGTTCCGGGATGATCCGCTTGGCCAGGACCTTGCTCTCAGCTCAGCTCACCACTGATCAAATGAATCGATTTGTCAGATCGTTCCCTGTGTAAACACGCGGTGCTCGCAGAGCGCCACCAGTTTGCCTAGAGTCTCCGGAGTCAGGCGTTCCCCCAGAATCACGTTCGACGGACGATTGCCATCGAAGGTGCGGTGCGGAGCTAGTTGGGCGTTCCCTCCACCGGGCCTCTTCCAGGGTCTTGCCGAACGCGAGCGCCTCTGGTTATTCGAACACATTCGACATCAATAGGTCGCGGTGATCGCCTCGCGAGTTAGGCGTCTGAAAGAAGCCGATGAAGTCGCATGGGATGAGCTTTGTTCCCATTCGTGGGCGGAAATTGTGATTATGCTTGCTCATCGCATTATGCCGGCTCCAACGAAACGCGGGCAACTCCAGCAGGCCTGAAAACCCGGGCAAGGCTGCAACGACAAATAGGGCGTGCCCGCCACGCGCCAGCCCACAGCAAGAACCCGCCAGCGCTCCCGAGCCACACGTCCACATATCGAAAGATCAATCGCTATAACAGTTCCTAATGCACTTTATGTGGGATGTTACGTGCAGTAATGTCCCTATTGTGGGATGTTGCGGAGATTAGCGGCTGTAATCTACGCAAACCATGAATCTAGCAATGCTTCAGATGTGTTAAGTCCTGCGCGCTCAGACATATAGACGATTCATAGCGAGGGCGCGTAAGTGTCTGATAACAGAAGGGGTATGGGGGGTCGAAAATGATTCTGAAGGTCGCCGCAGACCGCACGCTGAGTATCGTTCACACTTCCGCGAAATGATTGGAATCCAAAAATGCCCGTGATCGCCATCCCGGAATGATCCAAGGCCTCGCGCGCGTCCGTACTGTATTGCTACGCAGTCTCTTACGAATCACGGCCTCGATCTCCTCTGGCGAAAAATTACGCGCAAAACCTCTCAGAATGCTACGAATAATGGCTCTTATTTATGTTGTTATGGGGACGAAACATGGCGATGTGCCCCGAATCCTCTCCCATCGCACCGACGCGGAACTTCCACCGCAGAGCGTCGCTCCCAAGAACCATGTGGCCCGTGCCACCGAGCGTCACGTCGAATCCGGACCCGCGGCCAAGCCCGCGACTACTTCGAAGGGGTTCGGCCCAAGACCCTGATCGCTGGACCAGCAATCGCAAAAGGGATGAGCCTGTAAGCCGGATACTGTAAACGGGCGTTGAGAACACACAAGTTATTGAAAACGCTGGACGGATTGACATCAGTGAACAGCGATTTTGTCACTGTTGTCAGGATTTACGGTTAGAATGATGTTAGAAGTCACGAGAGGTGCTAACCGCGATCACGGTGGTCCCAGGCCAAGCAGCACCGTCGCTGGAGGACGCCTTTAGGTTGAACCCGGATTGGATGGCCGAATGCCCAACCCCGCCCCCGAAAACTCTTCACCAGGGATCAAGAAAAATCGGGCAGGGCCGGTTGGACGAAATGAAATCCGAACGTCGTCTCCGATAGCAGCTTCTCTAAACCTTTTGATTACATCTGCCGAATCGCGGACGATTGCTTCGACTTCGATCCCAAACGGACCGGTATCTACAGTCGCTCCAAATAGAATTGGTCGTGGCTCGTGTCGTTTGTGGGTAAAGCGAAATCCTGCCTTATTGATCGCGAGTTGCTCAGGTACCACATTCTTGTTCTCTTCACTCTTAACTAACGTCGCCGAAATATCGTCCAGCGGAAGACATCCGCCTTCAATTAGTGTTTTCAGAAGACGCACGTAATAGAGATCCGAGTCCGATATATTCGACGGAATCCGAAGGTCTGCCTTGAATTGATCCGCAATTCGCGCGACGTCACTCACAAAGCGGCGATAATCATCCTGAAGGAAATCCTCGTCACTTAATTCACATTCGGCTCTAAACAAGAGTTGTTCCTCTTGGAGGTCAATGATTTCAATCTCGCCAGCGGGTTGAAGCAGGGCCATCGCATCTAAGAATTTCTTAAAGCGCGTGAAGCTCGCTCCAATAGGTCGTTTGCGAATGTTGATTTTCCCGCGTCCGTGTATCTGTACCTTTCTTTCGGTACTCGACATAAGGGGCTGTGTTGGAAATTCAATCGCTATTTCAAACGGCAGGTTCTTTCCAGAGCAGACGAGTTCGGCCTCTTCGCTGCCCAAACGAAGCGGACGAGCGATCATCAAATCATACACAATTGATTCTCCCCCGCCTCGTCTTGAGAATGTCACGCGAACGCTGCGTTGTTGCTTCGGGAGAAAATCGGCTGGTCCAAGCTGCAATCGCCCTCTTGACGCATTAAAGTTCTGAAGGAGGGAAGCCAAAACGGGCCAATCGGAGGTGAAATTGACGATTTCTCCTGGATTAAGCTCTTTTCTGGCACCGGTTCTTATCGCTTCGCGTATTTTCTCCGCACCTGTTCCCGTTATACTAATTTTAAAACTAGGAGGATATGAGCGAAGCCCTTCGATGTCTCTTGCAAACACGTGGAGGGTCTTAAAGCCAGTGGAAAACGACATTATCAGTCCTGGACGATTCGTGTGGCGCGGCGCAGAAGGCCCCATGTCCCCGTCGAATATGAGTTGGTAATCGCAGCGCGGGTCTCGCTCTTTCCAGCGCTCAAGGAGGTCCTCTAGATTGGTTTCCGTCAGGGTTTCTAATTCCTCTAAGCTCCGGCTTTCTGTCGCGGTCAATAGTCTCTTCACTGCAACGAGATCTAGTGCGAGGTCGGGAAAGAAATGGTTGCGAATCGATCTGCGGTGGATCAATTCAAGGATTATACCAGATGCGGAAAACAGGCCAATGCTCACTTCTGATTTACGAGATTCCTCCAACCTCTCAAACCATTGATGGCTCTTAGAGTCGAGGTCAACTGAAAGACATAATACCCAACCTTGAGGCGAAAAATGCTTCAATGCAGTCTTGAGAGACTCTTTGATTTGTTGCTTCTGGGAGCCGCGCACACCATCGGGGAAGCTCTTGCTTTGCCAAATCGTGGGCCTGCCAGATAATTCCCCTTCAAAAACATCTAGGCCCTGATCTCCGCCTGCACCGGCTACGTGCTTCAGCTTAAGACCCGGATGTTTCGCACTGAGAATTTGAAAGCAGAGATCTTGAAATGTGCTGGCATCCAATTCCTTCAATCTTTGGCGTAGAGCATCCATCGCCCGAGTTCCTCTCTGGGGGTCTCTGTAGTTGAAATAAATGAGAAACTTGTCACCTGCGGCCTTATCAAATCGTCGGACAAGAGGCTCTTCGGGGAAGAAACCGCGCAGCTTCTTGTTCGCTAATTTGGAAATGACTTAAGGTTATCGAGCCATTGCTACGTATTTCCAGCAACCAATCGTGGGCGCGTTTTTGACGCCTCTCGTCTGGCATCTGCGCGCCTTGCTGGCTAACGAGATAGTTCGTCAGTGTCGCGTCGCCAACAAATTCGACGGACTTCTGCGCCCCGCCCGAGAAACCCTGGTACGGACGGAAACGGATTTGATACCGTGGTGTCGCCCCTAAATCGTAGTTGTTTGCCCAATGAATTTCGAGATCGCCTTCAATCATGCGCCGCTTCTCCTCGGAAGCTCTACCGTTACCCCTTCGCCTTGGCTGCTCTATATTTTACCCATCGCGCTTTTGTTGCCTTCGCCCTAATGCATTCCTGCGACAAGCGTACAAGTAATCTACCATGCACTTAGATGCTAAGCTGTAAGGGCGCCCACCGGGTCGCGGCGAAACGGAGAGGACGACCCTATATTCATGCGATTGCGCGTCAAATCCGACGATCCAACGCTGAACTCACGGCGTGAGACAATAGCGCGCAGAGTAATTTCGGAATTTGGTGAGCGTCTCCCTGAACGGTTGTTGATTTTTCTAGATGATGTTGATTGGCCGGACTGGAAGGATGAGCAACCGGCAAATCGAGGTTTCCATGTGATTCTGCCGTGGGTGGGAATAGACCAAGGGCCTACGTACTTAGGAGATTTTGTTGCAGAAGATGCGGAATCGTCTTACGGCGTTTTGACTGAATTCGTCTATCTTCACGGAAGCACCTGTCTGTTTGATATCGGGTTGACGATGACGCTCGCGCACGAATTACAGCACGTCATTCAACAGACTCACAATCGAACAGCTATGGCCGCAAGCAGGCTGATTCGTGAATTTGTGGACGAGACAAACAACGACGTTAAATTTCAGTGGAGTGATATTCCAAATGAGCGGGAAGCCCGAATAGTCCAAAAGCGCGTCGCTGTAACCTTCTATGACGACAAGGCGATAAGCGCGTTTATCGACGCGAGGATTGCGAACGCGGTAAACGCTGCCGATGCGGAAGATTGGAGATTCGTCCAGGGGCTAGACCCAACCTTGCCTTACGATTTGACACAGCACACCATTGAAGTCTTCAAACGACTACGAGAATACAGACCCGCGCTCAGGGCATTGCTGCCGCGCATAACCGCCCGGCCAGAATTCGCAGGCGTTGATCTGAGTGAGTTCTTTGAGGACTGACGTCTAAGATACACACGCTACGCGAGTCGAGCGGACCACAGGCGACCTCTTCTGCCGGTCGGCGAAGCTGACGGCCTTCTTCTTGTCCGTGTAGGTTCGGGCGAAGCGCTCGCCATCAGCGTAGAAGACAGTAACCTGATAGTGATGGTGCTTGCGCCGTTTGTCCGTATTGAAAATCGTGCGTTTTGTCTTCACGCCTTCTCTTTCGACAGGCGATTCGAATCGCTATTTGCGACCGGCCATAACGCTGAAGACTTCTCCGGGATTCTTCGGGCCTTGAATCGAAGCTCGATTATGTTCCAGAAATCCCGTTCCGACGCTTATAGCCGCCTGCTCCGTGGCATAGATCGGTTCTGACCGTTTCACCAGGCGGCCTGCACTTCCCTGAATCTCGTAGTACCGCATGGCTTCTTTGCCATCCTTTCTTAGCGCGGCAGACGATTTCTTCTCCCGTTATCGCTATTTAGGGCGTGCCGTCCGCTTGATACGTGCGGCCCATCGCCTGAGTTCTAAATTGCGT
>Ga0182024_10019287_pt1 | contig 12593 bp, 13 predicted proteins | sample P32metaG_FD_120480 | JGI IMG/M metagenome (GOLD analysis project Ga0182024, IMG submission 120480) | Permafrost microbial communities from Stordalen Mire, Sweden - P3-2 metaG (Illumina Assembly) | ecosystem: Environmental > Terrestrial > Soil > Wetlands > Permafrost | place: Sweden: Stordalen... | reverse complement strand
TGGCGGGATGGAGATCTCCGACGCCCGCAAGCTGAAGGCCCTGGAAGACGAGAACCGCAGGCTCAAGAAGCTTCTGGCGGAGACGATGCTGGACGCATCGACGCTGAAGGAGATGCTCGGAAAAAACTTCTGACGCGCAGCTTGCGGAGACGAGCTGTGACCTGGGCTGTCCGAGAGAAGAGCTATTCGCAGCGTCGAGCCTGCGGGCTGGTCGGCCTGCATCCCAAGACCTATCGGTATGCGTCAAAGAGGTCTGGCGATGAAGAGCTGCGCCAGCGGCTGCGTAAGCTGGCGTCGCAGCGACGTCGGTTCGGCTATCGGCGTCTCGGTCTGATGCTGGAGCGACAGGGCATTAAGCTGAACGCCAAGAAGCTCTATCGGCTTTACAAGGAGGAGCGACTGACCGTGCGCAAGCGTGGTGGCCGCAAGCGGGCTCTCGGCACTCGGGCGAATGCCTCGGCCTGGTGGTGGACACCTCGCTCACCGGCCTGCGCGTCGCTCGCGAGCTGGATCGGATCGCTGAACTGCGCGGCTATCCCTGCATGATCGTCAGCGACAATGGCACCGTGCATCCAGCGCCGCGCACTTCTTCGACTTTCTGCGAACCGTACCTGCATGAGCGCAATGCCCGTGTATTCTACCAATTTGTAACTACAAGTAGTTAATAAAGACTGGAAAATGAGCTACCCGATGCCCCCCAGTGGCACCTTTCGCACTGCGTCAATTGCCAAACACAAAGTATCGCTATGGGTCATGAGCGACCGATCTACAATGGTCGTGCGATTTCCGCTTTTCCCCCAATAGCGACCAGATCGGTGCCCTGCACTAAGTGATGCTTTGGGCCATGAGTGACTGAAGTGCGCCGCAGCAATTTGCTGAAGGCTAAACGCATTTGCATCGGCAGTGCCGGACAGCACTTTGGCCGGCGTAATAGAATAAAGACGGGTGGCGAGTTTGCACCCGCCACCCGTCCTGCTGGATCGAATTGAAGACTACCGCGATATATCAGTCGCGATCACCGTCATGGTCATTGTCATGATCGTGCTCATAAACGTAGTGATAGTGATGACCGTGAGGAGGCATGTGCCCTTGGCACGCCGGTACCGGATCCGGCACCGATGTGTTTTCGTTGGCCTGCGGTGCCGGCACGCCGGCCGCCTGCCCCGCCGCGATCAGCCGCGTGACGATGTCCTGGGTATCGTCGCAGATCAGAAAACGCCGCCTGACCAGATTATCGGCCGCCTGGATGACCTTGTCACGATACTGCGTGTATGAACTGTAGCGTTCCTCGACGGAGGGACGCGGATCGCCCGAAGCCTGACGGTCGGCCTCAGTTTTCGCGAACGGAATGTACTGGCCTGTAGCTTCACATCCATCGTTCGCCCAGACACCGGACCGCAGGCCCCAACCCGTGTAGGTCGCCAGTGGTACAGTCAATTCCGGCAGCCGGATGCCGGCGATGTCATTGCCGTCACTATCAGTCTTCGGCACGTAGCTCGGATAGATCGGGCCGTTAGCCGGATTATCTTCGATGGGAGGCGTGATCACCGGCGGATTTATTGTCGGGATGAAGGTCTGGTAGAAATTCGGCCCGTAGTTGAACCGGTATCGGGTCGTCTTCAAACCCGTATAGGTCACATTTGGGATGTGCGGGAATCCCACGCCCGACTGCGGCAACGGCGGCACTAGCGTGCCGTCACGCAGCAGCGGAACCTCCGAATCCGGCGGATCAATACCTCGCGTCGACCACTCGTCCAAATTGGTCCACATCGCACGTTGGACTGGTGCGGAATCAAGCGGATTTGCAAATTGCTGGCAAAGACCCTTCTGAGTTGGGTTACCGGCGCCGCCATGTTGCTTGCTCGACAGCAAGTACAGCCGAGTGAACGGATGATCCGGCAGGTCAAACCGGCCCATCGGGTCGGTGCCCATGAGCGAGCCGGCCTTCACCCAGAACTCGTTGGCAGAATAGAACTCGGTAGCCAGCGGACAGGTGTGTGTATCCTCGCATCGCTTGTAGCGCCAGTCGCTGCTGTTCGAGATCGGATCGAAGGTCCGCACATTCGCGAACGGGTACAGACCCTCGAGATAGAGCTCTTCCTGACGGTTGCGTTCGGTGCGTTTAGTCTGCGACCAGCGGTAGTTCATATTGAGACCATCGCCAGCGCCGATCCACTGCATCATGCCGTCGAAAACTTGCTTGTGGTTTTCGTCTTCATTGAATCCCAAATGGACGAAATCGTTGAGCGTCCGGGCCGGTTGCGATGATGTTTCAGTGTAAATGCGCTGCACGTCGCCGGCGAGCGGGTTCGGTGTGCCTATATCGTCGCGCATCGAATACCGCAGGAACGAATTGAAGTCGCGGATGGCCGCAAGCCCCAATCCGTTCACCGTCGGGTTCATAGCGGTATAGGAAAATTCGTAGATGTCGTTGTTTACGAAATTTCCTGTGGTCAGCTTGATCGCGGTGTTGGTGGCATCGGTGTAGGCCCAGCCGCTAGTCGGAACTACCTGCGCCGGATCGTCAAGATGGACACGATGCGTCAATACCGCATTTGGCGGACCTTGGCTCCCCGAAGCGGCCGCATAAGCCAGGGTGAACGACGAAGTAGTCCCGCTGGTCACGATATACTCGTAGCCCGGACCGGTGATGACCGAGTTGCCGGGACCGACCGCAACGGGCAACGCCGCCGTCGCAATGAGACCACTCAGCGGCCCAAGATTGTTTTCCCAGCCGCTCCACACGGTCGTGTAGCCACGTGTCCATAGGAACGAATCGGCAAGGGCAGCGGGGTCAGTCAACGCCGCCGGATCGTTGGTGCCAGTCGGCGTATTGTTGAGGGTCTGGTAAGTCTTGCCGCCGCGATTTGGCGGTTCGTACATCATCTTGTGATTGCCCTTGCTGAGATCCAAAGGCTTGAGGATATAGAAATTATGTTGATAGCCGATAGTGTGGTTCGCGTTTCTTGGCGACGCGAGTTGGATGTCGGTAATGATCGCGTTCTGCGGATTCGACGGGTTGACTTCGCCGGTCGCAATGCCGGTAATGAACTCATATTGGCCCACACCGGGAAAAGAGTAACCACCAAAGGCTACGCCTCTGGTCAAGATTTGGATTTGCGTGATACGTGCCTGCGCAACGGATGCAGCGCATAGCGCAGTTGTCGCCAGCAATCCGGTGATGCCAAGGCGAAGTAGTTTGCGCTTGTTTGATTGCGGCGCGCGCACGAGCGCTACACCGTGTTCGGTGTTGATCATGTTTCGCTCCCTGTGTCGGTGTCCGTCGTCTACCGATTTTGCCGATAGGCCACATCGTGGACGGTTTGGCCAACACTCCCTTTACGCCGGACAGAGTCCGGAACACACTGAAAGATAACAGTGGAACGACGGCCGCGCAAATTATCCAAAGCTCTGCGCTGAAGTTGCGGTTATGCTCAATCGTCTTGCGCGATGTGCACCTCGCTCTCGATAGATATAGATGGGGTGTGCTGCGCTTCAGGCTGATGGCGTCGCCATCGATCAGCTGGTGGGAGATTAGTGAAACTCGCGCGGTTAGCGTCGCTCGTTAAGTGCCAGCGCTTCGGCGTGCGGTCAACTACTCGGTTGAGTCCACAAATTAAATCTGAACTATTCGAGTTCCATAATAGAATTAAATGATCTCTGGCGATTATCCTCCAGGCCGGATGTTGCATTGCACTCATCCCTATCGACGCTGGCGTTTATCAGTCGTGCGCTTAACAGTCTTGTGACTTGACGGGTGGCGAAAGCAATCGGTAGCATACTGTTGTGGCGGTTATTGAGTGACCGAAGTGCACGACTGGGGGGCCAAGAACCAGGCGCATCTGCTTCAAATACGATGCGCCGCAGATCATACTGCCATGTTAATGGATTGTGCTGACAGGGCGTGCCGAATGGTATGTCCATGAGCCAGGTCCGTTCAGCTTCCACCTCCCACAACGTCGATGCGAAGAAAAATGCTGCGACTTAGCGGTGTTCTTCGTGGTGAGAAATGGGAGGAATAAAATGCACAATAACGTCCGTCGTTTCGCTTCAGCTATCGCTTTCTTCGGAGCGGTATTCGGCTGGAGCTTTCCCAGTGATGCTGGCGTTCAAAAGATCGTCGTCGATCAGACGTTGAACGTCATGTTTTCGCCGGTTCCCTTGGGCAGTTCGATCAACGGAGCCCCGACACCCTACACAGTGTATCAGGGCCGGATCTTTGGTACCCTCGATCCAAACGATTCTCACAACACGGTCATTACCGACATCAACCTTGCACCGAAAACGAACGGCAAGGTTACCTACATTACGAACTTCCAAATTGTCACGCCGTCGGATCCGAGCGCGCGCAGCGGCCTCTTGCTTTATGGGGTGTCCAACCGTGGCGGCAATGCTATCCCGGTGCCGACAGCTACCAGCCCAGGTACACTAATACAGGGTGCCACCTATGTACAAAGCGGTTGGCAGGGCGATCTTCTTGCAGAATGCTCGCTGCTCGTGCCGGCCCCATATCCCTGCGTTGATCTAAACTCTGGACCATATGGTACCCTCACGGCAAACGCCGCTGGAACCGTTACAACCTTTACTCCTCCTACGGTGCCTGGCGAGGTTCCGTTCACCACGAAACTGACAAGCTATGTCATCCAAGTGCCGGTGGCCACTACTGATGGCAAGGCGCCGAACGGAAGTAACACCATCACTGGTCCGGTGTACTCGCACGTCGCACCAAAAACGAGTGGACCTACCGCGCAGCTGATCATTTCAAATTCTCCCAGTCCTCTTGGTACTGCTGGTCCTCCTGCTGTTACTGGTGGCGTGTTCACGCCGTACCAACCGGCAACCTTGAATACGAGCCAGGCTACGCTCTGGAGCGAAGCGTCTCAAACTCTTGGTGGCGTGGACACCGACAAGCAAACGCTTTCGAGCAGCGATTGGTCCTGGGCATATTGCCCGAGTGGCGGGGCAAGCACCCCGAGTACGACTTGGATTTGCTTGAAAAACCCCGCCGGGTTCGACCCAACTCGGCTGTATGAGATTGTTTTTTCCGCAGCGAACCCGTTGGTACTTGGGGTTGGCTATGCCGCGACACGAGATCTTGTCTCGTTCCTTCACTACGGAAACAACGCCCCGGGCGGCGGGTCAAATCCGCTCTTAGGAACCGTGACCAAGACGTTGATCTTTGGTTCATCGCAGTCCGGCGCATTTGTCCGGGGCGGAATCTTTTATGGCTTTAACGAGGACGAACACGGCCGCAGCGAGCACGAACATGGCCGCAACGACGACGAACATGGCCGCAACGAAGACGAACATGGCCGCATCGTTTTTGATGGTGCCAACCCGCAGATCGACGGCCGGATGCTTTGGCTGAACGAGCGTTTTGCGCAGCCGACTGTCCTTCTCCAGCTCTATATGGGCGGCAATGAAGCCCCGGTCTGGTGGGCGGACTACCCGAACGAGGCGCGTCACCTTGGTGCCAACGGCCTCCTCCGCCGTTGCAATCAGACCAATACCTGTCCTGAGGTCCTCGAGTGGTTCGGCGAGCTCGAGTTCTATGGTGAAAAGATGGGGCCGGACATAACAGGCTACTGCGTCGTTTGCAGGAGCGACATACCGGTACCCCAGAATGTCCATCGCTTCTTCCATCCAGGCACGAGCCATGGCGGCGGCGCTGGCGGCATTGCCGGCTTCAGCTGGAGTGCTCCTCCCGCTCCCGGTGTGCCGTTCAACCCCAACCAAATGTACCCCTCTAATCTAAATCCAGAGACGCAGACCAATAATGCGTTGCTGCAGGACTTTATCCAGTTCCTCATGACAGGCGCGGCAATGCCGACCAGCACGCCTGGGGATGAGTGGCCAACTGTTCAACACAGACAATTGGTGGCGAACAACGCCGGGGACGTCGGATTTCCGAACATCCCCGGCTTCCCGTATGGCGGCAATAATGCTTGGCCCCCGATTGTCTACGACTTTGGACCCGGTGTGGACTACAACCAGCAGACAGGCGTTGCATCCATCCAGCCACCAAAGGTACTGCAGGTGTTGACGCCATATGTGCCGCACGTGAATTTGGACGGCAATGCCGACGGTGGCAGTGTTCCTTCTGTTCTGTTCCAGGCTCCCCTGGGTACTTATACGGGTTGGAACATTGTTCCGTCGCCGAGCCCCTATGCAGGCCAGCAAGACAGTCTGTCGGGCGGTTTTTGGCCCTTCTGGGACACCAAAGCGAACCGCGTTGCGAACAGTGATCCGCGCGCGTCACTGGAAGAACGTTATGGCACCCACCAGGGCTACGTTTGCGTTGTGACGGCCGCTGCAAACAGGAACGTCGGGAAAGGTTTCCTTCTCGTTTCCGACGCGAACTTGCTAGTTTCGCAGGCGAATGCAGGCAACGTGCTAGGACCTCCTTTCGTCCCGACAAGTGACGATACCAAACACTCTAACTCCTTGTGCTCGCGCTCCGATGCAAAGCAAATAACCGCGACGGGCTGGATACACTAAGGGAGCGCACTCCCGCTCGATGAAAGATACGGAATGGCGGATCGAGTCACCCCGATCCGCCATTTGTTTTTATTTTGTAGAACGCGAGCTAATTCCAGGCGCGACCTTTGGTTTGACAAATATCGTGAACGGCTCATTCGTTTATTCAAGAATGTCCGCATGTCACTCCATCCGCGTAGCGGCAATCGCGTCACCTCAAGGCGGCCTATATTAAATCGATATGCGGGCGCGCTACCAACAAGCTGACCAATTTGATGACTCACTGATAGTCGACAATTCGGCGTGGGACATCTGCGAGCGCGTGACAGATTGCAAGCGGTGTCGACGATCATCTGGCAGGCGGCAAAGTTGGGCCGCGGACGTGGCGGCAAAGGCGCAGCCGGGGTAGTCGGAATCGGCGTTGATGCAGACGATGTTCGATGTCGGCTTTTTCCGCCGAACACGCCGGCCGCCTATCTATCTAAGAAACGGGGACCGACATCGGACGGTTCGGTGGGTAGACAGCGCGCTATCAAACGCTGTACGCGCTTCCAATGGCAGGCTGGCCGATTGCCGTCGATGACCGAATTGCTTTGGGCGTCGACTACGCGCAGGCGCGCTTCCTGATGCGCTCTCTCGCCAAAACATGCGATCAAATTCCGCGCGTCCGCTTCCGCTAATGCTCGCCTACGCCGCCACCATCCAAGCATGCTGAATGCCCGTTGCTGGCCCCCTTGCAATATCGCACAGCACTGCGAGACAGGCTACCGAGAGATTACGGATGCCAGCCGGCTCCGCGCCTTGCGCCCCGCATCAGCTCGCGGTCATCAACCAATCTGACGGCGGCGTTCGCGTTGGCGATCCCTTTCGGCACCCCCTGTGTGCGCAGGTCGGGCAGGATAGCCAGCAACACACCGGCTAGTGGCGAGAGAATCAGGGCCAGCACAAACCATCCGACACGGCTACGCCCGCGCCCTCCTGCGGCAGCGCCGACAAAGTTGCGAGCACAATCCAACAAACGATGATGATCATGCTGCCAACCCTTCGCGCATAATCCAGCACTCGCGTAAGATGTGGTCAAGGCATGGTTAGCACGTGGTTGAAGGAGGCGCGCCGATGGTCGACCCAGGGCAATCTGCGAGCGTCCCAGCGCCTCAAGCGACGTGATCGAATAAACCCCCTTCGCAGTGCGGTAAGTGGTCGCCCCGAAGTGTCGCTATGGGTCAGGAACGACTGATTTGCGGTCGCGACGTCATGTCCGCTTCTCCCCCAATAGCGACCGGATCGCCGCGCCGCACAAAGTGACGCAAGGGGCCACAAACGGACTCATGCACCGCAGCAAAGTCTTGGAGATTCTCACGGGAGGGAACGATAGCCACGTGCTTCGTCGCAAAAGGCTAGGATAATTGATCAGCAGCCTCGACGCCGCTGACCAGCGCGCGCCAATCTGTCTTTTAACCTCTGAGGATTGCTCTAAGTGAGTGCATACGTTATTAAAAATTGCCAAGCGCCCGCAGATGCTAACTGCCTTATCATTTGGATAGGCCAATGAACAGTATGCCTCCGCGTGATCCGCTCGATGTCGTCGGCGCAAAGGAGCTAGTGGCCAAGCAGTCTGCGGTAAATGAGCAGGGAAAGCTCAGACGGACTCCGATCCATGACATGGTTTTTCGTCCGACCCGTCCGGTTCCGCATGAAGACGGCTATGTCACCGAGGTTGGACGCGCGAGTTGGGACATTATCGGCGGGCCGATCGTTCAGGTACATCTGACGACGACTTTACCCAACAGGTGCCGAGCTTGGGGACTGCATCAGCGAAGTACCGATCGCCTCTTCGTCGTGAGCGGTCTGGTCAAGTTTGCCGTCTTCGACGGCCGCCTAGAGTCGCCAACCTACGGCTGCGTGAACGAGGTCACAGTGAGCGAGACGAGCCCTGGATTGCTTATTGTGCCACCGAACCTCTATCACGGTTGGAAGAACATCGGATCGAGCGAAGCTCTCATCATTAACATGCCGACTGCAATGTATAACTACGAGGTGCCGGACGCGCTCGACTTGCCTTGGGACTCCGAAGCGGCGGCGCGCATCATTCCCTACCGTTTTTGATGCGATTTCCGAAGTGACTGAGAATCCTTTTTTTTCGATTGTTCTGCCTACTTACGGCCGCGGGCGACATATCAAACCATCCATCGAGTCAGTCCTCGCTCAATCGTTTCATAACTACGAACTGATTATCGTCGGCGACGGATGCCTGGACGACACGGAGATGGTCGTACGATCATTACCATCTGAACAAATTACGTGGCTAAATCTACCGCACAATTCCGGCAGCCAGAGCTTTCCCAACAACGAAGGAATACGTTCGTCTCGGGGGAGCTGGATTGCCTATATAGGCCACGATGACATTTGGGCGCCAAATCACCTCGAACGACTATTCCGAACGATTGCTTCTACCGAGATGCTGGATTTTGTTGTCAGTGGTTGCGTGTTTTACGGCCCCAAGGGTAGCGACGATTATTATGTCACCGGGTTGTTTGACGGGGCTGAGGCTCCATTTCAGCACTTCTGCCCTCCAACGTCGATTTCCCACCGTCGCGACGTCACTACACGCATGGGCGGCTGGCGAGATCCGCGCGCTCTTATATGCCCGGCCGATAATGAATTTCTGTTACGCGCAGCCCACTCCGGAATGCGCTTTGCTTCGACCGGCGAGGTCACGGTACACAAGTTCGCCGCCGGCCATCGGTACATGTCGTATCTCCGAGTCAGCAGCGACGAGCAAAGTGAGCTTTTGCACAGTTTGACGTTTTCGCCGGACATCGACATTGAGGGCATTGTCCGCAAGTCGAAGGCAAACGGTCAGTACATGATTTTTAAATACGGCGACTATTCGAGCCACCCGGAAGGATATTTGTTCGAGCAAAACCTCAAGCGCAAGGGAATCAGTCGGCCCGCATTGCGACCGCTGCTAGAGCGTGTGCTGATCGTGCAGACTGATGAACCCCGTGGATCGGACTGGCATGACTTGGAATCGAACGACAAGCGATATCGTTGGTCTGGGCCCAATCCGAGCCCCAAAATTCTAATCCCCTACACAGGCCATCTTGCGCGCATATCAGTCGAGATACTCTTCAAGAATCCGAGCGTGGATAATGAAGAGTTATTGCTGTACGTCGAGGAGCGACCAGCCAAGTGTAAGATCAAGACCGGCAGTGCAGGCCAGTTTTATCTAATTGCTGATATCCCTTTGCAACCGGCCGATTACACCGTCTTGACATTGAATGCGCCCACTTTTCGTCCCAGCGATGTCGGTCTCGGTGAGGATCAGCGCAAAATTGGGATTGCGGTAAGTGAAATCGTCATTGAGCCAATAGAGGCTCCCCTAAGCGAACGACCTTGGTGGAGATCACGACCCTCTTCATTTCTGCGGACTATTTTCAAATAGCCGCGCGCGCCGATCCCCACCTTGGTCCATGAACTGCGTTGCCAACAAACCAACCGGCGTGGCAGCCACGATCCCAAAGGGTAATTGCCTGCTCCGACGAGACGACTGAGTCTTTCGTAATGCATCACTTTGATGGTGCCTAAGCGACGCTGTGGGTCATCAACTGCCTCGCCGACAATGAATGAGCGGTATGCATCCGGTGAAGGCCGCCTTGCGGGTAACCGCTCGGTGACGGGCGCCTTGTGCGATGAGTTTCTGTGGGCGAGATACATGGTGTCGATTGAGTCTATGTCGGCACCATGTCTGGACCTATGTCGAACCCCACGCACATCGTTGTCGCCGGCACTCGGCGCTCGTGGACGCGCGAGCAGAAGCAGGCGATTCTAAGGGAGGCAAAGAATCCTGCGACGACGGTTTCGGCAGTGGCGCGGCGCCATGGCATCGCACCGAGCCTGCTGTTTCGGTGGCGACGCGAAGCCCTTGATGTTGAGCGCGCGGCAGCGCTGCCGCCGCAACCGGCCTTTGTTCCGCTTTGCTTACCCGGGCCGGTCAGCACGGATTCATGCGAACGCACCCAGTCCGGGATAATCGAGATTGAACTTGCGACGGGGCATCGTCTACGCGCTGACGCGTCTGTTGATATTGGAGTGCTGCGCACTCTCATTGAAGCGCTGGTTGGCCGATGATCCCTGCACCTGCTGGCTCATGTGTCTGGCTGGCGACAGGTTTTACCGACATGCGCAAAGGGTTCGACGGCTTGGCAGTGCTGGTGCAGGACCAGCTTCGCCGCGATCCGTTCTGCGGCCAGGCCTTTGTCTTTCGCGGGCGGCAAGGCCGCCTCATCAAGGTGCTGTGGTGGGACGGCCAGGGCCTATGTCTGTTTGCCAAGCGGCTTGAGAAGGGTCGCTTTATTTGGCCAGCGACATCGGCTGGCGTGGCGGCACTGACGCCGGCGCAGCTTGCGATGCTGCTCGAAGGCATCGATTGGCGCGCACCGATCCGCACCGAGCGACCGCAGCTTGCAGGTTGAGCGCGACACGTTGACTCAGGCCTGTAGTTATCGTGGCGAAGCAGCAATGGCACGGCTAATCCCGTTGCATGTCGATCGATCCTGCCGCTCTGCCTGATGACATTGATGCGCTCAAGCACATCATCGGCGAACTGGCGCGGGATGCGGTTGCGGCGCGTGCCGAGATCGAGAAGCTTCGGTTCCAGCTTGCCCGGTTCAAGCGCGCCCAATTTGGCCGCTCTTCGGAGAAGATCGAGCACACCATCGAGCAACTCGAACTGGCGATCGAGACGCTCGATGAGGACCATGCGCAGCGGATCGCAGCCATTCCGGCGGTCGCCGCAGCAATCGGGGCAACAAGCGAACAAACCGTCAAGCCGGCCCGACGGCCGCTTCCCGAACACCTGCCGCGCGAGGCGATTGTCCATCCTGGCGCCTGCAGCTGCCCGAACTGCGGCGGCACCTTGCGCCGGATCGGCGCCGACGTGACCGAGACCCTCGACTACGTGCCGGGCCGCTTCAAGGTGGTACGTCACGTGCGTGAGGCCTTCTCCTGCCGCTTTTGCGATACCGTGGTGCAAACGCCGGCACCGAACCATACGATTGCCCGTGGGCGGGCAGGCCCGGGTCTTCTCGCCCACATCATCGTCTCCAAGTTCGACGACCATCTGCCGCTCTACCGCCAAGCTGAGATTTATGCCCGGGACGGCGTCGATCTGGAGACATCGACGCTATCCGGCTGGGTTGGGGCGACGGCGGCGGCCTTGGCGCCGCTGGACGAGGCGCTGCGGCGCGACGTGTTGGAATCTGACGTGCTACATGGCGACGACACCCCGGTCCCGGTTCTCGCCCCTGGCGCCGGCAAGACCAAGACAGGGCGATTGTGGACCTACGTTCGCGATGAACGTCCGCATCGGGGTGCGAAGCCGCCGGCCGCTATGTTCTTCTATTCGCCGGATCGCAAAGGCGAGCATCCGGTCGCGCATCTGCAGGACTTCACTGGTGTGCTCCACGCCGACGGCTATGCCGGGTTCAACAGCCTCTACGAAAGCGGCCGCATTGTCGAAGCCGCCTGCTGGGCGCACGTGCGGCGGAAGTTCTTTGATGTTCACGCGGCCAACGGCTCGGCGATCGCCAAGGAGGCGCTCGATCGGATCGGCGCCCTCTACGGTGTCGAGGCGGCCATCAACGGCATGCCGCCTGGCGAACGGCGTCGGCTGCGCCAGGCGCAATCAAAGCCGATTGCCGACGCTCTCAAGGCCTGGGCGGAAGAGATTGCGCCGAAGCTCTCGGGCCGATCGGAGCTCGCCGTCGCCTTCCGCTACATGCTGGCGCGATGGCTGGCCTTGACCCAATGCTTCGACGATGGCCGACTGAGCCTCGACAACAATCCAGCCGAGCGGGCGCTGCGCGGCGTCGCCATCGGCAGGAAGAATTATCTCTTCGCCGGCTCCGATCGCGGCGGTGAACGAGCCGCCGCCATGTACTCGCTCATCGAAACCGCCAAGCTCAACGGCATCAATCCGGAAGCCTATCTGCGCGATGTCCTCGCGCGCATCGCCGACCACCCAAACAATCGCATCATTGAACTCCTGCCATGGAATTGGCAGTCGCCAGCGCAGGTCGTTAAAGCGGCTTAAGGGCCCCTCACCGAGCGGTTAC
>Ga0182024_10019286_pt1 | contig 12594 bp, 7 predicted proteins | sample P32metaG_FD_120480 | JGI IMG/M metagenome (GOLD analysis project Ga0182024, IMG submission 120480) | Permafrost microbial communities from Stordalen Mire, Sweden - P3-2 metaG (Illumina Assembly) | ecosystem: Environmental > Terrestrial > Soil > Wetlands > Permafrost | place: Sweden: Stordalen... | reverse complement strand
GTGACGCTTGTAGTCATGGGTCATGGTGCCCAAACGGCCCTTCTTCATCGGCAGGCCCGGCTGGGTGCGGTCGAGCGCCTGGATTTGGCTCTTCTCATCGAAGGACAGGACGATGGCGTGGGCAGGCGGATCGACATAAAGGCCCACAACATCGCGCAGTTTCTCGACGAACTTGGGGTCGTTGGAGAGCTTGAACTGACGCACCCGGTGCGGCTGCAGCCCATGCGCGCGCCAGATGCGCTGAACCGAACTGACGCTGATGCCGACCTCAGTCGCCATCAGCGGGGCGGTCCAATGGGTGGTCTCGGCGGGCGGATCGCGCTGGGTCAGCGCCACGACCCGCTCGGCGATATCCACCCCCAGCGGCGCAACCCGCGAGGGCCGCGTCTTGTCGCGCAACAGCCCATCGAAGCCTTCCGCCATAAACCGTTCCTGCCAACGCCAGACGCAGGTTTTCGAGGTGCCGGTCTGGCGCATGATCTCGTTGGTGCCGACGCCATCGGCGGACAGAAGGATGATCTTGGCCCGCCACACATGCTTCTGAGGGCTGTTGCGGTTCCGGGCCACGGCTTTCAAGCGGCGGCGAACGGCGGGTGTAACAATCAGAGAGATTCCTGTGCGCATCCCACAGACTCGCACGCCCAAACGCGCTGGGGAATCCTATCCGGGATTCAAATGTCAGATTTTATCCACTAGCTGCAGTGGAAAATGTCTTGGATTGGCGAAGCTCCGGGTTATTCCTAGCGGCGGCGGCATCGTCACCCATGTCAGCCTCCGAAGCATCCAACCCCAGTCCGAATATCGCGCGGTCACCATCTCGCTTTGCGCCGGCGCTGCAGTCCGCTAGCTTATTTGCCGATCTCGACAGCCCCAAAGGGGTCGCGCTAATGTCTCGCGGCTCGCTTCGCACACTGTTGCAGCCTCTTGCAGTTTTGGCAGGACGGCGCAGACACCACCAGATAGAAGACGCGCCGAATTAGGAGGGCGATTAGGAAGGCAAGATAAAGCGGGTTTCCCCGCTGTCGTCGCTGCGCTCCTAATTGTTTGTCTGCACATTGTTTTTTACGCCGCTCGCTCTTGCCTTTAAGATGTGGGTTGCGTCGCCTGAGTCACTTTCTTGTTTGTTTTCAATGGTTCGAGCGACGTCGCTGGTGATGTGCGGACACTTATCTCTACGCTGGCGCAAGTGTTTCTACGCTGCTGTTCGATGAGCGCATTTGTGATCTTGCCGGACGTGCGTGGAATTCCAATCATTGTTGCATGGCACATAGCGAAGATGATTTCCGCATCCGTCCCGGCAAGATTCGTGACCGCGGTGACCCGCGCCGCCTTGGCGTACGCGCTCGTCCAACCAGCTTCGTTGGCGAGGTGCAGCAGGCGATCCGGCGGGCAGGCGGCAACCCCAACCGGCTACCAGGAATGGGGAAGGCAAGCGGCCGGTTCAACGCGCGGGGACGGGGCGCCGTCGCGTCGTCGGCGCTGAAGGGCCGCAGCCCCTGGAGCCGGAATGGGAGCGGGGTCCGTACGCGAGCGCGGCGGGTGGCGGTGAAGGCCCGTGTGGTGAAGCTCAATCCGCAGCGCGGGGCCGTGCGGGGCAGGCAGTTCGTCAGCGCCAAAGCGGTAGACGCTCATCTGCGCTATCTCGAACGCGACGGTGTAACGAAGGATGGTGGGAAGGGGCTGGTCTATTCGTTCGAATGCGATGCGGAGGATGGGCAGTCTTTCGTCGAACGCGGCCGGGAGGACCGGCATCAGTTTCGCTTCATCGTCTCGGCCGAGGAGGGGGTGGAACTGTCGGACTTGCGCGAGACCACCCGCGATCTGATGAAGCAGATGGAAGCCGACTTGGAGACGAAACTCGACTGGATCGCGGTCGATCACCACAACACCGGCCACCCCCATACCCACATCATCGTCCGGGGCATCACCGACGACGGCAAGACCCTCAATATCGCTGGCGACTACATCGCTCACGGCGTCCGCGAACGGGCCAGCGAGATCGTCACCCTGGAGCTGGGCCGCCAGACCGAGCAGGAGGTGTCGCGGAGCCTGGAACGGGAGGTGGACTCCGACCGCTTCACCCGGCTGGACCGGATGCTGATCGATGAACAAAAGGACCATGAGTTTGGTGATCTGCGTCCTGACAGGGACATGCTCGACACCTTCCGGCAGAACCGCGCGCTGCTGATCCAGAGGGCGCGCAAGCTGGAGCGCCTGGGCCTCGCCACCGAGGTCGAGACCGGCCGCTGGATCGTATCGCCCAAGGTCGAGCAGACTTTGCGGGATCTTGGCGAGCGCGGCGATATCATCAAGACCATGCACCAGGCGCTGGGGCGCGAAGGTCTAGCCGAGGTGCGACCCATCTCGTACTACGCCCTGCACCGGGGTGAGATCGCCGGGCGGATCGTCGGCCGGGTGCTGGACAAGGGGCTCGGCGGCGACGAGATGGGTGAGCGGGTCCGGCTGGTCATAGACGGGGTGGACGGCCGTGTTCATCACATCGAGATGGATGCCGATCCTGCCGGAGAAATCCGCCGGGGCATGATCGTGGCGGTCGGCTCCACCCCCGCCGGCCAGCGCCCTTCCGACCGCAACATCCTGGACGTTGCCGGCAAGGAAGGCGTCTATCGCCCGTCCGTCCATCTTGAGCGGGCGGGTGGCGCCATCGACAGGTTGGGCGGCGATCCCGAGGCGTTCGTCCGCTCCCATGTTCGCCGGCTGGAGGCGTTGCGCCGGGCCGGCCATGTCGAGCGGATCGACGCCGACCATTGGCGCGTCCCTGCTGACCTTCCCGAGCGCGGCCAGGCCTATGACCTCGCCCGTGACCGCGCGAACATCCGGATCAGCATCCTGTCTCCCACAGGCCTCGACCGGCAGGTCGGCCATGAGGGCGCCACCTGGCTCGACCGCGAGCTGGTCTCACCCCAGCCGACCGTCCTTTCCCATGAAGGGTTTGGCCAGGAGGTGCGGGCGGCGCTGGATAGGCGCAGGCGATCCCTGGCCGATATGGGGCACATTACCGGCCCCGACGACGGCCAGGTTCGTGCCCCGAAGGACCTGATCCAGAGGCTTGAGAGCGGCGACATCGTGCGAACCGGCAAGGCGCTCGCTGCCGAGCGTGGTCGGACATGGCAACCGGCTATCCCAGGCAATTACGTCACCGGCCAGCTTGTCGGCTCGACCCAGCTTTCCAGCGGCCGTTTCGCCATGATCGACGACGGCCTTGGCTTCAGCCTCGTGCCCTGGCGGCCTGCCCTCGAACAGCACATCGGCCGCCAGATCTCCGGCGTCGCCATGCCCGGCGGCGGCGTGGATTGGTCGTTCGGGCGGAAACTGGGGTTGGGGCTATAATCTATGTTGTTTGATCACGGCGCCGCCGAGGGGCCATCGGGCCAAAGGGGACTGAAATGATCCCTCCGGGGAACTCCTGCCACCCAGCTTCCATATTGAGCGAAGTTAGGTCATATTACTGAAAATAATTAACTCTCACTAAAGTCGCTACAATGGATCCGCGTACCAATCCGTATTCACCCGGCGCCGGTACCCCGCCCCCCGAACTGGCGGGCCGCGATGGCGTCATTGAGCGGGCCGCCATTGCTCTGGACCGTATCCGGGAGGGCCGGGCCTCCCGCAGTCTGATTCTCTATGGACTACGCGGCGTCGGGAAAACCGTCCTTCTCAACCGCATCCGCATCGATGCCGAAGCTCGCGAGATCGTGACAGTTCGGATGGAAGCGCCGGAAGAACGCTCCCTGCCCGCTCTACTAGCGCCGGCATTGCGCGCGGCGCTGATTCGTCTGGATCGATTGGAGGCAGCGAAAGCAGGTGCCAAAAAAGCGCTGCGTGCTCTCGCTGGCTTCGTCTCCGCTCTAAAGGTCAAATACAACGACATTGAAGTGGGCATTGGCAGCGAGCCCGAAAAGGGCTTGGCCGACAGCGGCGATCTGGACGCTGACCTGTCCGACCTGATTTTGGCCGTCGGACAAGCCGCAGCCGAAAGAAAGACGGCAATCGTTCTCTTCATCGACGAATTGCAATACGTGCCAGAGGAACAGCTCGCCTCCCTCATCATGGCTTTGCACAGCGCCAACCAGGCGCAACTACCCGTGACAATGGTGGCCGCCGGGTTGCCGCAACTCTTGGGTCAAACCGGCCGCGCGAAATCCTATGCTGAACGGCTGTTCGAGTTCGTTTCCATCGATCAGCTCGACCCTGGCGCTGCGGCTGCGGCGTTGTGCATTCCGGCAGAGAAAGAAGGCGTCAGATACGATGCCGGAGCGATTAAGGAAATTCTCGACCAAACCCACTGCTATCCATACTTCCTGCAGGAATGGGGCAAACATAGCTGGGACGTGGCTGATGGGTCTCCCATAACCGCGGCTGACGCTGGACTGGCAACGGCACAAGCGCTCGCAGAACTCGATGCAAGTTTCTTTCGCGTGCGGTTTGATCGGCTTACGCCGTCCGAAAAACGTTACATGCGCTCCATGGCGGAACTTGGTGCAGGCCCGCACCGGTCCGGCGATGTCGCGGAATTGCTCGGTAAGAAAGTCACCACAGTGGCACCGACGCGGAACAATCTGATCGCCAAGGGCATGATTTACAGTCCCTCCCATGGCGACACCGCCTTTACCGTGCCCCTGTTCGATGGCTTCATGAAACGGATAATGCCTGAATTCTAGGAGACCGCATGAGGGACGAAATAGGCATCACATCGTTGCGCCGTTTGTTTCTTTTTCTGCGCCGGCCAACCTGGGCAACTTTCGACCATCACAGAGGATCTGCGATGAACCGCGATGGCGAAGCCGAATCAACGCTGGCGTTCCGGATTGAACGGGCTGCCGCCTGGTCTAATCATCAGCGCCATGCAGACCATTCGGCTCGGCACAATTCGCGCCTCTACCAAAGGACGCAAGCGCAAATCACAGGCAGCCGCCCAGACGGCCGAGGCCGCCTTATCCGAAGAGGCCGCCGATCCGCGGCTGGTCGAATTGATCCGACTTCTTGCTCGTCGCGCAGCCAGAAAATATTTCGAGGAGCAGAAAAAGGCGCAGGGGAAAGGAAAAGTTGATACCTGAAAACGGCTGGAGGAGTCAGATGAACGTCGCGATCTACGCACGATATTCCACCGACAATCAAAGCGACAACTCGATTGAAGATCAGCTACGCATCTGCCGCCAGCATGTGGCCAAGCAAGGTTGGACGATTACAGACGAGTATTCTGATCGTGCTATATCGGGCGCATCACTGCTGCGGCCCGGTATCCAAGCATTGATCTCCGATGCCCAGGCCGGCCGTTTCCACATCGTGCTCGCCGAGGCGATGGATCGATTGTCCCGCGACCAGGAGGACATCGCGGGCTTTCACAAGAGGATGGCCTACTGCGATGTGAAGATCGTCACGTTGTCGGAAGGCGAAGTGTCCCATCTCCATGTCGGTTTGAAGGGCACAATGAATGCCCTCTTCCTTAAGGATCTCGCGGCGAAGACCCATCGTGGCCTGCGCGGTCGAGTGGAACTGGGCAAGTCGGGGGGCGGCAATTCCTATGGCTACGATGTTGTCAAAAAGTTCAACAGCGAAGGCGAGCCGGTCAGGGGCGATCGTACCGTCAACGATACTGAGGCGGCGATCGTCCGCCGCATCTTTCAGGCTTATGCTGCCGGAAAGTCGGCGAAGAGGATTGCTACGGAACTAAACAGGGATGGCATCCAAGCGCCCACCGGCGGGGCGTGGGGATTCACGACGATCAATGGAAATTCCAAGCGTGGCACAGGTATTCTCAATAATGATCTGTATGCCGGTCGCCTGGTCTGGAACCGCCAGCGGTATGTCAAGAATCCTGACACCGGCAAGCGTGTATCCAGATTAAACCCAGAGGCGCAATGGTTGGTTCGGCAAGCGCCCGAACTCCGCATTGTTGACGACGAGCTGTGGGCGGCGGTGAAGGTGCGGCAGAGCACGATGAAAATCGTTCAAGCTCCAAAGGAAGGGGAGCCAGTCGTTCAGTTCTGGGATCGGCGGCGGCCGAGGTATCTGTTTTCGGGTTTGGCGAAGTGCGGCTGCTGTAGCGGCGGATACTCCATGATCTCGAAGGATCAGCTGGGTTGCTCGGCCGCGCGCAACAAAGGTACATGCCAAAACCGCAAGAATATTCGCCGCGACGAGTTTGAGCAGCGGGTACTCGATGGTTTGCGCGACAAGCTCATGAACAAGGCATTGTTTCGCGAGTTCTGCGAAGAATTCACGCGGGAGTTGAACCGGGCCCGGATGGATGCTGAGGCCTCGCTGGACGCGGCCCGGCTGGAGGCGAAGCGAATCGACCGAGAACTGGACCGGCTGATGCAGTTGATTCTCGACGCGGAGGACGAGGAATCGCCCCGCCAGATGATGAAGAAGATGAAGCAGTTGGAGGCTCGCAAAACCGAGATCGAAAGAACGCTCGAACAGGCAGCCGAACCATTCCCCCTCCTGCACCCCAGCATGGCCGCGCATTACCATACGCAAATCGAGGAACTTTATGAGGCGCTTCAGGAGGTGGCCGGGGACCGGAGGCTGAGGGCCGCGGACATTATACGTACCTTGGTCAAGGAAATTGTACTCACCCCGGTGGGCGGGCTCCTGACGGTAGATCTGGTCGGTGATTTGGCCGGAATACTGGCCATATCCCAAAAAGCAGAAACCCCGGCCACAAGGGCCGGGGGATCACAAGTCAAGATGGTTGCGGGGACAGGATTTGAACCTGTGACCTTCAGGTTATGAGATCGTTTCCGGCTCCACGCACGGCTGCGATCCATTGCGATGGAGATCGTAGCCGTGGACCGCGTACCACATGCGCTCACCGTTCACGTTTCCCCACAGCGCCCGTAATTGCTTGGGCTGGGAATCCCATAAATCGGCCATGGTAGCGATAGCGGCGGCTCCCAGGCGCCTTTGCATACTGGGGCCGATACCCGGCACATCGCATGGGGCGCTTCAGGAGAGGCCCCGGCATCGCTTCCGGAGACCAAATGGTGACGCCGTTGGGCTTGTCCACTTTGCAAGCGATTTTCGCCAAGAGCCTGTTAGCAGCGAAACCTATGGAGCAAGTGATGTAGACGCCAATGTTCTTGCCGATGCGCTGCGTGAGCGTGGCCGCACCGCAGCATGCGCCAATCCACGGGAGAACCGTGTCCAATGACCGGGTGAACGGAGCTAAATGTGGGCTTCCAGCAGCGAAGTGGTGGGTTGGGACGGGGCCGAGGTTGGCCAGGGACGAAATACGGTGTTTGTGGGCTTCCCCTTCACCTCAGGCGACGATATTCTTCCGACAAGGTGGCCGGATCGACCGGTCATATGAGGAATGTCGGATGACAGCGATCAAAGCCAGGGGCCACATATGTTTTTCAGGCGCATTGCTTGTGGCTTGGTTCTTACGCCGGGCCCGCATGATGGCGGTGGTCGTGGTCCAGGGGATCTGCCTGGGCCTGGCCGCCGGCAGTCTTGCATCCTCTCCAGCGGTTGCGCAGGAGCGCCCAATGCCTTCCCTTGAGGGGGAGGTAAGCTCGCCTCCAGAGGCCCAGCCCTTGGTGACGCCGAGTCCCAAACGGGCAAATTTCCTGGGAACGCCTGCGTCAAAAGACGTGCGAGAAGCGGCGGAGTGGGTGGTCGATTCAGGGGACAATCGCGGCTTGCCGTTCGTCATTATCGACAAGGTTCAGGCGAAAGTGTTTGTCTTCAACAATGTTGGGCAGTTGCGCGGGGTAACTTTGGCGCTTCTGGGCATATCACGCGGAGATAACACGGCCCCAGACATCGGCAGTAAGAAATTATCGGCCATAAGCCTGAAGGACCGAACGACGGCGGCTGGCAGGTTCGTGGCTGCCCTGGGCCAAGACTTAGAGAAGGAGGTTCTCTGGGTGGATTACGATACTTCACTCTCTCTACACCCTGTAGTCAACGGCACCCCTCACGATCATCGGCTGGCCCGCTTGGCGACAATGTCCCCTCTCGACAAACGAATTTCCTTTGGCTGCATCAATGTCCCCGTAAGATTCTTCAATGAAGTTGTGCTCAAAACATTTACCGGTACAAACGGCATTGTCTACATCTTGCCGGAAATCAAATCGATGCGCGAAGTCTTCCCCGCCTATTATGACGTGGAGGAGCATTCTCGGCTGCAGACAGTCAGTAATTGATCGAATCTGATCTTGTGGCGAATGAACGACTCCGGGGTATGACCAGATATCTGATCATACTCCGATCCCTCCAAAGAATATTTTAAGGGGCTGATCTCAGGCTGATTGGGCCGATACTTGCAGCGGCGTCGCCGTTAGACGCACAGCTTGAATTCGACCGCACCGCCGTTCGTCAACAGGCCCGGCACAGAAACGCCCATGGAACTGCCGATCTTGTTCTGCATTTGTGGCGAAATGAAACGCTGCAGGCAATAATTCTGGTCGAAAACAAAATTGATGCAGGCTTTACGCCAGATCAGCCGCAACGATACCGCATTTGCCGGGATGCCCACATTGCCGATAAATTTGCGCCTGTAGTTGCCACCCTTCTGGTCTCACCTTCGGTCTATATTGTCGGTTCACGGCTAAAGGACATTTTTGACGGAGCGTTGTCGTACGAGGCTCTCTTGCCATTCCTCGGCAAGGTTGATCGGGCGGTGCTAGAAACCGCCATCGAACGAGCGAGTAGGCGGCCAAATCGCACCCATTCCACCATTACCTTAACGCAGCGGGCTTTAGTTCGTTCCATTAGGTTCTTCCGAAACAAGCACGATCATCAAAGTGGCACCATAAGCCCGAGCCCCGTGACGGCAAGACCGCGCCTATGACGGCATGCAGCAGGCGCTCGACTACGACCCTTTCGAGACGACCTCAGAGTGACGAGAGAGAAAACGGCCCCCTTGATTTCGTCGGTTCGAGCGCCTACTTGCAGGCCAATAGCTGCGGTACTCCAGTTATTCACGGGTGCCATTTCGCGGGGGATCCCGCCCACCACGGCGCTCCCACGTTTCCTCAATCCGACAATTCTGGAGAGAACCCGATGAAATTCCGTCCCCTTGGCGACCGCGTGGTAATCCGTCGCGTCAAAGAAGACCAGAAAACGACTGGCGGCATTATTATCCCCGACACCGTTCAGGAGAAGCCGCAGGAAGGCGAAGTCATCTCGGTCGGCCCCGGCGCTCTCGACGATAATGGCAAACGGGTCGTCCCCGAAGTGAAGGCCGGCGATCGCGTGCTATTCGGCAAATGGTCGGGAAGCGAGGTGAAGCTCGATGGCGAGGAGTTCCTCATTATGAAGGAGTCCGACATCATGGGCATCATCGAAGGCAAGAAGTCCGCAACGAAATAAGTCCCTGTAAGTATCCGACAAAGAATTTAGGAGAACACGCAAATGGCAGCGAAAGATGTAAAATTCGGCGCCGACGCCCGCGAGAAAATGTTTCGTGGCGTCAATATTCTTGCTGACGCGGTACAGGTCACTCTCGGCCCTAAGGGCCGCAATGTCGTGATCGATAAAAGTTACGGCGCTCCCCGCACCACCAAGGACGGCGTTACTGTCGCCAAGGAGATTGAACTCTCCGACAAATTTGAAAATATGGGCGCGCAAATGGTGCGCGAAGTCGCCAGTAAGACCAGCGACGCGGCCGGCGACGGTACTACCACGGCGACAATTCTCGCCCGTGCTATTGTGCCCGAAGGCGCCAAAGCAGTTTCCGCGGGCACGAATCCGATGGACTTGAAGCGCGGCATCGACAAAGCCGTGGAAGCGGTCGTCGCGGACCTCAAGAAGCGCTCAAAGAAGGTCAAATCGAACGAAGAAATCGGCCAGGTCGGCACGATCTCCGCGAACGGGGATTGCGAAATCGGCGATATGATTGCGAAGGCGATGGATAAGGTCGGCAATGAAGGTGTGATCACGGTCGAAGAAGCCAAGGGAATGGTCACAGAATTGGACGTCGTGGAAGGCATGCAGTTCGACCGCGGTTATATCTCTCCTTATTTCGTCACTAATGCCGACAAGATGGTTGCTGAACTCGACGATGCCCTGATCCTAATCCATGAAAAGAAGCTCACTAGCTTGCAGCCGATTCTGCCGCTTCTCGAGGCGGTGGTCCAAGCGGGCCGCCCGTTGTTAATTATCGCCGAAGAAGTCGAAGGCGAGGCGCTCGCGACCCTGGTGGTCAACAAGCTGCGTGGGGGCCTCAAGGTCTGCGCCGTCAAGGCGCCGGGATTTGGCGACCGACGCAAGGCAATGTTGGAAGACATCGCCGTCGTCACCGGCGGTCAATTAATCAGCGAAGATCTTGGCATCAAGCTTGAGAATGTGAAGCTCAACATGCTTGGCAGTGCCAAGAAGGTTCGTGTGGACAAGGACGACACCACGATTATCGACGGCATTGGCAAGAAGGCCGACATTCACGCGCGCGTTGCCCAAATCAAGCTGCAGATCGAGGATACCACGTCGGACTATGACAAGGAGAAGCTGCAGGAACGCCTTGCTAAGCTCTCAGGCGGCGTTGCGGTGATTCGAGTGGGCGGCGCCACCGAAATCGAGGTTAAGGAGCGCAAGGATCGCGTAGATGATGCGCTCAACGCCACCAAGGCCGCGGTCGAGGAAGGCATCGTGCCAGGCGGCGGAACGGCACTCCTTTATGCGACAAAGGCGTTGGCAGGCCTTACTGGCGATAACGAGGACCAGACACAAGGCATCGCTATTATCCGAAAGGCGATCCAGGCGCCAATCCGCCAAATCGTCGAAAATGCGGGCGTCGAGGCCTCGATGGTCGTCGGCAAGTTGCTGGAGCAAAAGTCCGGCACCTACGGCTTTGATGCTCAGACTGAAAAATATTCCGACTTGATAGAGACCGGTATTGTCGATCCGACCAAGGTCGTACGTATTGCGCTGCAGAACGCGGCTTCAGTCGCGGCCCTGATCATCACCACCGAAGCAATGGTGGCAGAACGACCAAAGCAGGAAGCGAGCGGCGGGATGCCCAGTGGCATGGGCGGCGGTGGAATGGGCGGAATGGACTACTGATCCACTGATGGCGGGGCAACGCAGCGACAAGGAAGCGCTACCTAGACAGGACGGCTAAACGTGGATGTTGTTCGTTTATCAATTCTGAATTTCGGGGCGGAGCATTCTGGCGTTAGAACCCCTCACCGCCGCGTGTTGAACGCGACATAGTGCAGCTTGGTGTCTTTGGCCGGATTGATCAAGTGCGGCATGCTCGCCGGTATCTGCACATAATCGTCCGTATGCAGCTCAACGGTCTCGCCGCCCGTGATGCCGGTGCCGCGCTTGAGCTATGGGCGAAGGAGCTGGTGCCCGGCCCGAGCGTGATTGCGCTTCATCAAGATCGCACGTGGGCAGCCGCTACTGCAGCTGCATAAGCGATCTAACTCGTATTGCCCCATCGCGTCTATTGGGAGTTAACTTGTCAACACCCATTGGCGATTTCGCCGGATTTGTCCCTGTTTCAAAAAGGTTTTGACGCATGAAGCCCGTTATAAGTCCGGCAGAAATTCTCGGCCTCTCTGGAGCTTCACTAGATAGCCGGGTATGGCCGGACATCGCTGCCTGGTCCCCGTCACCAGCTTTTGCGAATATGACCATCGAACAAAGCCGCCGGTCCCGACCTGGTTCGCTCAAGATGACGCCCGGTCGCTCTTCTTCTTTGCCGGTATCTGGCGGCCATGGACTGGCACGCGAGGGACCAAGGCCGCGCTAGAGGTGGGCCAGCACCTGCTCTACAGTTTCCTGACCACCGAACCCAATGCTGTGGTCGCGCCCGTACACCCTAAGGCCATGCCGGTATTATTGCTCGATGAAGCAGCACGGGAGACATGGCTGACCGGCGCTGTTGATGCAGCTCTCGCGCTTCAGCGGCCAGCGCCGCATGGCGCGTTGCGGATCGTGGCGACGGGCCAGAAGGCGGATCCTGATACTTGAAATGAAAAAAGCCCGGCAGCTTTTGCCACCGGGCTCAATATGGCCGTCACCAGTTTTTGAGAAGACCGCCGTCAGCCGAACCTTCCCATGGCTAGCTTTAAGGTTTCGTGAAGGCGAGACCCAGAGCGGCCGTGATGGACGCCCCAATAGTCCTGTGCCGCTTCATGACTTCCCCCTGGTTCGGATGCCTACGTTTTGATCCGAACACGTAACTGGGAGCCGGTACAGCCATATTCAGGGTAGGCCTTTTTCCCGAGCCGCGGGTGATTGCACAAATAGTAGCCGTGGTTGCCAAATGCCTAAGCAGCCATGGCACCTTGGGCGACCTCGGAAGGGCAATGCGATATTGACGACAGTATTAAACCGCAATCATTCTGACGCGCGGAACCCCATGCGACAGCGGAAAATAAGGATCAATCCGGCGCATCTGCGCTTGTGAAAGCCAGATCAAATCACTCATCGAAGCACCTCCCAGTGCCGAAAGTGAATCAGCCCAACACTATCTCCGCAAACAAATTAATAGGTCCTGAGCCTAACATTACAGTTGCGCTTTGATTGAACTTCTGAATCCATGGGTGACCATGATTCGGAGGGTCATGGATGGCGGTAGCATCGATTGAGACGACGTTGGAGCTTTGGGCGTCGTCG
>Ga0182024_10019285_pt1 | contig 12595 bp, 15 predicted proteins | sample P32metaG_FD_120480 | JGI IMG/M metagenome (GOLD analysis project Ga0182024, IMG submission 120480) | Permafrost microbial communities from Stordalen Mire, Sweden - P3-2 metaG (Illumina Assembly) | ecosystem: Environmental > Terrestrial > Soil > Wetlands > Permafrost | place: Sweden: Stordalen... | reverse complement strand
CTAACGGAGCCAGAAGAGGTCTCGTCACCCGGGCGGCATCATCCCGGAACGGTGGGCGGGATCATTCCGGAATGGTGGGCGGTATCATCTCGGAATGGTGGGCGGTATCGATCGGAATCAGCATTCAGGTTGACGCAAAGATGTTCGATATTAGTGAGATGCTTGAGGCGCCGCCTGTTACCTTCGATCAAGCACGCATCCCAATCGACAGCGACGATGCGTTTCACAGTCTGCGCCATGATGGGCAGACCGATTCCATCGCCAGGTCCAACCTCAAGCACAGATTCGCGCCCCGCAAGCATCTTGGCGTGGAATTTATAACGCGATAGCGCGAACACCAGATGTTTGGGATCGTGGATCATGCTGTATGACGTCCAAGGGCCGAGGCTTAGCTCCTCAGTGAGGAAGTGTGTATCCGTCGCGTGCGCGTAGGCCTCTCGAGCCAAACCCGGTTTTCGATCATGCGTCGTATTCTGCTTTCCTACTTTCGGCCTACGCCATGATCGGTCAATAGGGTCCGGTGAAGCTCGCATCGGGCGTGTCGTGCCAGCGACCGCCGCCGGTTGAAGGTTCGGTCGGGAGCCGCGCGAGATCAATGCCGAGCATTTCGCCTACTTGGCGAACGATGTGAATCGCGCGTGGAAAGAATTCCTCCGCCAGGGCGGGCGATGTCGGAGAGGGACAGTATGGCAGCCCAACACGGCGAGGAGAATGGCGCAACGCCGAGACATCGGCTTCAACTACGCGGCTTACAATTTCCGCACCGACGCCGAAATCAATCGTGCCCGTATCGGCGACGACAAGGGCACCCGTGCGTTTGACTGAAGCTGTTATGGTCGCGGTGTCGAGCGGTACGATTGAGCGCACGTCAATCACTTCGGCCTCGATCCCGAGTGTGGCGAGCAACTCGGCAGCGCGCAGCGCTTCTAGCATCATATAAGAGGTTCCCACGAGCGTGACATCGCGGCCGCGCCGAACGATGTTGGCTTTGTCGAGTGACACTTTGTAAGGGGCTTCCGGTACGTCGCCCTCGATGTTATAGAGCCACCGGTGCTCGAACACCACGACAGGCGCATCATCGGCAATCGCGGCAAGCAGCATGCCTTTAACGTCATTTGGGGTGGTCGGCATAACAACCTTGAATCCGGGAATATGCGCGAACCACGCCTGCAGGCTCTGGGAATGTTGCGGTCCTTGGCCCCAGCCTCGCCCGATAATCATGCGGAAGACCATGGGCGCGCGCAGTTTGCCGCCATACATGAAGTGCCATTTGGCGACCTGATTGACCATTTGATCCATCGCCAGTGTCGCGAAATCGACGCGGATATGGATCATGACCGGACGAAAGCCGGCGACAGTCATGCCCAGCGCGACGCCCGTCATGCCTTGTTCCGAAGAGGGTATGTCGAGAACGCGGTCCTTACCGAAGCGATCGACAAGGCCGCTTGTTGTACCGAAAATGCCTGTCGGTCCCGTCACACCGATACCGAGCAAAAGTACAGAAGGATCAGCCTCCATGCTCTGGCGCTGCGCCTCATTGATCGCTTGGTAATATCTCAGCTTACGCATGACCTTTGACACGCTCAGCCGGAGTCCGGCAAAAGAAAGTTGAATAGGCTCGCCGGATCCGGATAGGGGCTCGATCGCGCGAAACCAATGGCGCTCTCGATCTCTTCGGAGATATCGCTTTCAAAAGCGTTAGCTTGCGTGTCGACGAGTAGCTTATCGGCCTTCAGCCGCTGCGCCGAGCGGAGAATCGGACACCGCGCACTCCATTCTTCGAACTCTTGGCGCGAGCGATAGCCAAGGTTTAGATCGTCATTGGTGCCGCAGTGCTCGAGCCAACGGTATGTCATGAACTCAAGAATGGATGGTCCGCCGCCGCTGCGCGCGCGCTCGATCGCCTCGCCTGCTGCCAGCCAAACCGCGTCGATGTCGTTGCCATCGGCGGTCAGCCCGGGCATGCCGTGCGCTTTGCCAAGCTCGCTGATCTTTCGCCCGGCGGGCTGCCGTATCGCAAGATTGGAATGCACCGAGTACAGATTGTTCTCGCACACGAACAACACGGGGAGTTGATGCACTGATGCAAAGTTCATCGCCTCGTGAAAGGCGCCTTCTTCCGTTGCGCCGTCGCCGAAATAAATGACCGAGACTGTATCGAGTCCGCGGCGTTTTATACCGAAGGCCGCACCGACGGCGATCGGAACCGTACCAGCGAGAATGGGCGCTGAAGCGACAAATCCCGCATCCAAATCGATTAAATGCTGGGAGCCGCCGCGGCCCGCTGCGCAACCTGTCTCACGCCCGTACAGCTCGCCGAACATCGCCTTCAGATCGCCGCCCTTGGCTAGGTAATGACCGTGGTTGCGATGGCCGCTGAAGGCGTAGTCGGCAGGGCGCAAATGAGCCGACACACCGGCGGGCACGGCCTCTTGGCCGATGCAAATATGTGTTGGGCAGCGGATTTCTTGCTCAGGATAGTACCGGATAATCGCTTCTTCCACGCGGCGGATGCGCAGCATCGAGAAATGCATCGCAAGCCGTACGCTCGCGGTGGGGCCATTACGCGGTTGTTCCAAGCTATCTACTGCCGCGAACATGTCTTCACTTTGGCTCACTTAGCCTCGCAACACATAGTCAGTCGGCCAGTCCCGGATCTGATCTAAATAGGTGCGGCCCCACTCGACCATTTCGGCGAGACCGGTGTCCCAGCTGATTTGCGGCTCCCAGCCGACGTCTTTCTTGATGGCAGAAGAGTCCAGCCAGTAGCGGGAGTCCTGTCCCAACCGGTCCTCAGACATTTCGCAAACCTGCTCAAACGGCATGCCGAGCGCCTCGGCGGTTCGCTCGACCACTTCACGAATAGATGTTGGCATCAGAGGACCGGCGTTGTAGATGGTGCCGAGCGGCGCCTGTTCTGCAACAAGATGGATCGCGCGGCCTAGATCGCGGGCGTGCATGTAGGATTTCTCAGCTTTGCCACCGCCATGTAGCGGCAACTTGTGCCCCGTAAGACCACACCACACAGCCTTGGGGATTACGCGGTGCAAAAGTTGGCCGGGACAATAACAATTGCACGGTCGGATGATGTTCATTGGAAATTTTAGGAAACGATGAACGCTTTCCAGATACAGATCGAATGCAACCTTGGAGGCGGCATAGGGACTCGACGGCTTGATGGGCTCGTCTTCCTTTGCGGCGTGGCTCACCGAACCATACATCTCAGAAGTTCCAATTTGGATGAAGCGCTCGAGCCACTCGCGTTTCATCAACTCTTCCGTAAGGCGCGCCAGAGCCATGGAGTTGGTCTCGAAGAATCGCCATGAATGGGTCCAAGATACGGCCCCTTCGCCTTGAGCTGCGAAGTTGATGATGACTTCCGGCTTCTCTTTGTCGAGAAACTCTAGGAGCAGGTCGAGTTCATAGGTCACATGCTGGGCGTGATAGGTGTAGCGGGCATGTTGCTCGATCCCGAGCGAGAAGGGGGCAGGCCTAAGTGAATTCCGCCCGATCCCAATGACCTTTTTAGGGTCGGCGTGGTCAAGGAGATAAAACGCGGCTTGGATACCGAAGGAACCCCCACCACCCAAAATTGCATAGGTCTTGCCGCCCATTATGTCCTTGCCATCAAGCTATTTTAACCTCTCGCTCCTAATTTCGCCCTAGTCCTGAAGGCTTTTTCAACGATCGTCCATAATAGTCACTCGTGTACCCGACCTCCGCGAAAAAGGCTAGTCAGGCGGACGGATGGTAGTGGTACAGTTTGAACTTTAGCGCCCTCTATACCCTGTTTCGATTTTTGCAGCCGCATGTCATATTCCCAATATGGGCAAGTCGTTGGCCATTATCATCATAGCAACCCTTGGCGCATCTGTTATCACCGCGTCGGTCATCGTCGCAGCTATTATTTTTCTCTTCCATTGGGAAGTAATACCAGTGGGTGTGGGTATGGTGCGAATTGACCGTTGGACTGGGGAGGTCACGGTTTGTAAGCCAGGCCCATCCAATGGCAATAAGATCGTTTGCTAATGGCAACCAAGCGCCTCAAACGCCCCCGCCGCCCCCGCGATCCCGTCCAGTTAGGCAAGCTGGTGGGGGATATTCTGACCGGGCAGCTCGAGGATCGCCAAGCGGCCCCGGAAAAGCATAAAGCTAATACCGCCGAATTTGCCCGCAAGGGCGGCTTGAAGGGCGGCAAGGCGCGGGCTGATAAGTTAACCCCGAAACAAAGGTCAGAGATATCTTCTTCCATGGGGGATGTCGCGCTCCTTGATCGCTCGAATGAGACTGCTTCGACAGCATTATCATCCGATAAATCGAGGGCTTCCGTCACATCCATCGGTCAAAATCCGTATTTGCCCTGAAAAAGACGGACTAGGGCCTATATTTGCGTCTGGCCAGATGGTCCGTGCGAGTTCAATCTAGAGGGATGCCCATATTGCAGAAGTTGTTTAATAACGTGTTCGTGACCGGCGGGGGTGGTTATTGCGCCTCGCTGCTCATCCCCCGGCTGCTATCGCGCGATTACAAGGTCACCGCCTTCGACACGTTTATGTTCGGCGACTACTTACCCCAGGACGCCAACCTGAAGCGCATCAAGGGCGACATCCGCGATGTCGCCCAGCTGCGCCAGGTGACCCCAGGCCATGATGCCTTCGTCAGCCTGGGCTGCATTTCTAACGATGCGAGCTTCGAATTGGACGAAAATCTCTCTACCTCGATCAATCTCGACGCCTTTGAGCCAATGGTGCAGGCTGCCAAGAACGCTGGGGTCAAGCGCTTCGTCTACGCATCTTCCAGCTCGGTCTATGGCGTGTCTGACCAGCCCGACGTGACCGAAGACCATCCGCTCGTGCCGGTCAGCCTGTACAACAAATACAAGGGCATGTGCGAACCGATCCTGAAAAAGCATGCCGACGACAATTTCACCGGCGTCATCTTTCGTCCCGCCACGGTCTGCGGTTATGCACCGCGGCTACGCCTGGACTTGTCGGTCAACATCCTGACCAACCATGCTGTGACTAACAACAAGATTACCGTGTTCGGCGGCTCGCAGCTGCGGCCTAACCTGTATGTGCAGGATTATTGCGACGCGGTCGAATTGCTGCTAATCGCGCCTACTGAGAAAATTCAGAAAGAGATCTTCAATGTCGGATTCCAAAACATGTCGATCATGGAGATCGCCAAGATGGTCAAGAAAGTGGTGGCCGAGGAATATCCGGACAAGCCGGAAATAGAAATAGTCACCACTGAAAGCAACGACGGCCGCTCCTATCACATCAATTCCGACAAGGTAGCGCGGGTGTTGGGCTTCAAGCCGAAATACACCATCGAGGACGCCGTCCGCAGCCTTTGTACTGCGTTCAAGGCTGGCAAGATTCCCGACAGTATGACCGATGACCGCTATTACAACATCCGCACTATGAAAAATCTGGACATCAAATGAGCACCAGGCCCATCGCGGTCGTTACTGGCGGCGCGGGCTTTATCGGCTCGCACATGGTCGATGTTCTGGTCGACAATGGCTTCGCGGTGCGCGTTATCGATAGTTTGGTCGGCGGCCGCGAGGCCAATCTGGCTCATCATGTCGGCAGCGGCGACGTCGATCTGGAAAAGTGCGACATCCGCGACCTGAAGGCGGATGCGAAACTCTTCTCAGGTGCGCGCTATGTTTTGCACTTTGCCGGCATCGGCGACATCGTGCCGTCGATCGAGCGTCCTGCCGAATATATGGACGCCAATGTGATGGGCACGGTGCGCGTTTTAGAATGCGCGCGTGCGGCGGGTGTTCAGAAGCTGGTCTATGCCGCGTCGTCGTCCTGCTATGGCCTGGCTTCGGTTCCGACGCGCGAGGATCACCCGATCCAGCCGCTCTATCCTTATGCCCTTTCCAAATATCAGGGCGAGCAGGCGACCTTTCACTGGCACAATGTTTATAGGCTGCCGGTCAATTCCATTCGCATCTTCAACGCTTATGGCATCCGCTCACGCACGTCCGGCGCCTATGGTGCGGTGTTCGGCGTGTTCCTTCGCCAGAAGATCGCCGGGGCCCCATTCACAGTGGTGGGCGACGGCACGCAGACCCGCGATTTTCTATATGTTCGCGATGTCGCGGAAGCCTTTCTCGCGGCAGCGCAATCTCCCAGTGTCGGCGAAGTCTGGAACCTCGGCGCGGGTCAGCCCCAGTCTGTTAACCGGCTAGTTGAACTCTTGGGCGGCAAGGTTACCTATCTGCCCAAGCGGCCGGGCGAGCCAGATTGCACGTTTGCAGATATCACCAAGATCAAGCGCGACCTGAATTGGTCGCCAAAAATTTCCTTTGCAGATGGCGTGGGCCGGATTCTTGCGGCAATCGAATACTGGCGCGAAGCGCCCCTGTGGGACACCGCGTCGATCGCCAAGACAACTGAGGCCTGGTTCAATTTCATGGACAAAAAGGACGAGGCGAGGGTAGAGAGCGGCACATGATATCTGGTCTTGCCAACAAATATCAGTACAAGATTAAGACAGCCGATGAACTGGCCAAGATGTTCGGGCCAATGCCGCGCGAGAGAAAGATCATCATGTGCCACGGCGTGTTCGATGTGGTGCATCCCGGCCATCTGCGCCATTTGATCTATTCCAAGAGCAAGGCCGATATCCTGGTCGCCAGCCTTACGGCGGACCGCCACATCACCAAGGGCACCCATCGCCCGCATGTGCCGCAGGATCTGCGCGCATTAAACTTAGCCGCATACGAATTGGTCGATTATGTAATCATCGACACTAACGACAAGCCGCTGGAGAATTTGCGCAAGATCCAGCCTGACTTCTTCGCCAAAGGCTACGAATACGACACAAATATTAGCAGTCTGAACGAAAAGACCCAGGAAGAAGTCGATGTGATGGCGGTCTACGGCGGCGAGATCATCTTCACGCCAGGCGATTTCGTTTATTCCTCGTCCAAGCTGATCGAATCCCAGCCGCCCAATATTGGAATAGACAAGCTTTTGACGCTGATGGACACAGCAGGGATTACCTTCGAGTCTCTGAAGGTCGCCATCGCCAAATTCGATAGACTGAAGGTCCATGTCGTCGGTGATACTATCGTCGATACCTTCACCCAGTGCGCGATGATCGGCGGCCAGACCAAGACGCCGACGATGAGTGTGCTGTTCCAAGAGCGCAAGGATTACATCGGCGGCGCCGCCGCGGTTGCAGGGCATCTGCGCGCCTCGGGCAGCAACGTCGTCTTCTCCACCGTGCTGGGCAACGACGCATTGCGCGATTTCGTGCTGGAAGGGTTAAATAAAAGCGGCGTCCAGGTCAATGCGGTTATCGATCATACCCGTCCCACCACCAACAAGAATGCAATTATCGCGGGCGGCTATCGTCTGCTGAAGGTGGATACGCTGGACAATCGCGTTATTTCCCACGACATCCAGGCCAAACTGACCGACGCTATTTTTAACTTAAAGGCCGACGCGGTGGTGTTCTCCGATTTCCGCCACGGCATTTTCAACCGCAACACTATCCCACCGCTGGTCGCCGCGATCCGGCCCACCATGTTCAAAGTGGCCGACAGTCAGGTCGCCAGCCGTTGGGGCAATATCACCGAGTTCCAGAATTTCGACCTGCTGACTCCGAACGAGCGGGAGGTGCGTTTCGCGCTGGCCGACCAGGATTCCGGCATCCGGGCCCTGGCGTCACGCCTCTATAACGCGGCCAATTGCAAAATGCTGCTGATGAAGCTGGGCGACCGCGGCGTTATCACCTGTCGCTCGGAAGATCATGAGGCTCTGGATTCCTTTTTCGTGGTGGACAGCTTCGTGCGCCGGGTGATTGATGCGGTGGGTGCGGGTGACGCGCTGCTGGCGTATGCCACGCTGTCCATGCTGGCGACAAAGGACCCCGTCATCGCCACAATCATTGGCTCGATTGCCGCCGCGCTGGAATGCGAGGCGGACGGCAATATTCCGATCCCGCGAGACAAGGTTCTCGAACGCATCGTTTCGCTCGAGGAAGAATCGCTCTGCAAACGATGAGGAAGCTGCGCGTCATTGTGGTTGGCCTAGGCGTCCAAGGTTATAAGCGGCGCAAATTCGCGGGACGCGATTTTGTCGCTTCGGTTGATCCGGTCAATCCGGAAGCCGACTTCAAGTCGGTGAATGCTGTGCCGCTGGACAGCTATGACGCGGTGTTGGCCTGCACTCCCGACGAACCTAAGGTTAAGCTGCTGTCCTATTTCCTTTCCAACGGCAAGCATGTGCTGGTGGAAAAACCCCTCTGGGCAGAGTATGAGACGGACATTGTCGCGCTGCAAAAGCTGGCGCAGGCCAATAAGGCTGTCTGCTACACCGCTTACAATCACCGTTTCGAGCCGCATTATATCCGGATGCGCGACCTGATTGCATCAGGTGAGCTTGGCAAGATTTACAGTTGCCGCATGTTTTATGGAAACGGCACTGCGAGGTTGGTGCGCGAATCCGTCTGGCGCGACCAGGGCGCGGGCGTGCTGCCGGATCTGGGTTCGCATCTGCTCGACACCTGCCGTTTCTGGTTCGGCGATCTGACGGATGACTTCGAGCTTGTTGCCGTAAACCGCTTCGAAAATTTATCCCCCGATCATGTCGTGATGCATTCGGAAAAGGGCCAGCCGCGCATCGAGCTAGAAGTGACCACGTTGATGTGGCGCAACCATTTCACCTGTGATGTTCTGGCGGAGAAAGGCACGGCACATATTCAATCCCTCTGCAAATGGGGCCCAACAACATTCAACAAACGCACCCGTATCTTACCTTCCGGTAGACCGCCGGACGAATCTGTCACGCTGGTGCGGGACGATCCCACGTGGGCGCTGGAATATGCCCATTTCAAGACCCTCTGTGACCAGAATGCGCCCGCCGATCTGGCGGGTGATCTGTGGTTGTGGCGTGCGCTTAATCGTCTTTCGGTGGGAGCAAAAGTGTGAGCATTCGCGTCGGCTTCGCCGGCATGACCCATCTGGGAGTCAATTCGGCCGTCGCTACCGCGGAACGCGGCTTCGAAGTGCTGGGATACGACCAGAACGCGGATGTTATCGCCCAGTTGCAAAAGGGCCAGCTTCCGGTGGTGGAGCCGGAGCTTGCCGATCTGGCAGCAAAAAACGCCGCGCGCATGGCTTACACCAGCACGCTGGCCGATCTGAAAAGCTGCGATGTCGTTTATATTTCTGCCGATGTTCCGACCAATGATCTCGCGCAGAGCGATCTGGCGTCCATTCGGAAGCTAATCGGCGATGTTACTGCGAATTTGCGCACCGACGCTATCCTTGTGGTGCTGTGCCAGGTACCTCCGGGCTTTACCCGCGCGATCCGATCAGTGGCGCCGGAACGGTTAATATACCAGGTTGAAACCCTAATATTCGGCCGCGCCGTTGAACGCGCCATGTATCCGGAACGTTTTGTCATCGGCTGCGTCGATCCGTACAAGCCTTTGCCAAGGGCCTTGGCAACGGTGCTGGGTGCGTTCGGCTGTCCCATCCTGCTTATGCGTTATGAAAGCGCAGAATTGGCCAAGATCAGCATCAATTTCTGCCTAGTTGCGTCGGTTAGCGTCGCCAACACACTAGCCGAAGTGAGCGAGGCGATTGGAGCTGATTGGTCGGAGATCATACCCGCCCTTAAGTTGGACAAGCGCATCGGTCAGTTTAGCTATTTGGCACCGGGCCTTGGCATTTCAGGCGGCAATCTGGAGCGCGACCTGCGCACTATCCTGGACATCGCAGAAGTCAAGAAGACCGATGTCGGCGTGGTGCATGCTTGGCTGCGCAATTCGAAATACCGTAAGGACTGGCCGTGGCGGGTGCTGGACAAGGAAGTGTTATCAGCGAACCCTAAGGCGCGAGTCGCGGTGCTGGGCCTGGCGTACAAAGAGAATACCCACTCGACCAAGAATTCGCCGTCGCTGCTTCTGCTGTCGCATCTTACCAAATCGGATGTCTGCGTCCATGACCCGGTGGTGCCGGCATCGATCGTGCCCTTCGCAAAATCCGCCGCCGATCCGCTTTCCTGCGCCAAGGATGCCGATGTGCTTGTGATCGCCACGCCCTGGGCGCAATATCGCGATCTTAAAATCGACGGTCTGACGCGCGCCATGAAGGGACGCGTGATCATCGACCCGTACCGCCTGCTCGACGGTGCCAAAGCCGCCGCTGCCGGGTTCGCCTATCACACGCTAGGCATGCCCACCCTGAAAGGCGCATGACCATGCTGAAGCACCTGAACACCACACCGCAGGCCCCCAAACGCGTTGTTGTGGTGGGATCGAATGGTTTTGTCGGCGGCACGATTGCTGATCTTCTGGAGCGCCATAAGGTTCTCGTGCTACGCGTCACCCGCGCCGATGTGGATCTGCTGGCTTCCGATGCCGATGCGCGTCTGGCCAGGCTGCTGCAGGCCGGCGACAGCCTAGTCGCCGCTTCCGCCATGGCGCCATGCAAGAACGCAGAAATGCTGAAGCACAATGTCGTACTGGCGCTGGCCATCGTGAAGGCGGCCAAGACTGCCAATTTGGCCCATGTGCTGAACATAGGCTCTGACGCGATCTATGCCGACAGCGAAACGCCCCTGACCGAAGCATCCGTTACCGCGCCGGACTCCATGCATGGCGTGATGCATCTGGCGCGCGAGACCATGTTCCGCGGTGAGGTTTTCGCGCCCACTGCCTTCCTGCGTCCCACGCTGATTTATGGCGCGCGCGATCCGCACAATGGCTATGGTCCCAACCGTTTCCGACGCCTGGCCGCTGAGGGCAAGCCGATCATACTGTTCGGCGAAGGCGAGGAACGCCGTGACCATGTTTCGGTGGACAATGTCGCCGAACTGGCCCGTCAGATCATATTCCATCGCTCAGTTGGCATACTAAATGCCGCAACTGGTACAGTGACGTCCTTCGGCGATATCGCCCGCCTAGCCATCAAGATCGCTGGTACCAATACGCCGATCCAGACTTGCCCGCGTTCTGGCCGGATGCCGCATAACGGCCTGCGCTCGTTTGATGGCGCAGGCACGAAGGCTGCTTTCCCGGATTTTTCCTATACGTCGCTGGAAGCCGGCTTGGCGAAAGTGCAGCGCGAAGGAGCCGGCGCATGAACCCGGCGCACGCCTATATGGAGGACGATCTTCCGCTGCCCCTCCGGCGACGCGGTAGCGGCGGTCATTCTGGTGCCCGACGGCCGCTATATCCTGCAGCTGCGCGACGCCAAACGCGGTACCTTCGTTCCCGACCATTGGGGTTTTTTTGGCGGCAGCGTAGAAAAGAGCGACAACGACCTGAAGGCTGCGCTATGCCGCGAATTGCAGGAAGAGTTGACGATCGATTTTTCGCCCGTGCGCCTAGCGTTTTTTACGTACTTCACCTTCGATTTTAATTATTGCGCCCGTGCGTCCACATTCCACACCTAATTGTGAAGTGCGTCTCTCCGAGCAGGAAGTGGCGTCGCTGGTGCTGGGCGAGGGTAGTGAATTCGGTGCGTTCATCGCGCTGAAAGCGCTTTCGAATTTGCGCCTGGTACCCTATGACGAAATGGCGTTGTGGATGCATGCCAACGGACAGCGCATGACACCCCAGCCCGGAGAAGCCACCACATGAAGCGCGAGGTCAACCTTCTGTCTGGGCTGCCGAAGACCAAACGCAAAGTCACGGCGCGCCTGACGGCTAAGACACTCGAAAATATCGCGGCTGCTAGGCAGTTCGGACAGGCCTATTTCGATGGACGGCGCGAGACCGGGTATGGTGGGTATTGTTATGATGGGCGCTGGATTCCTGTGGCCAGGGACATTGTCGCCCATTTCGGCCTGAAGGCGGGCGACCGGGTGCTGGATGTCGGTTGCGCCAAGGGCTTTCTGGTTAAGGATCTGATGGCTGTTTGTCCTGGCCTCGAAGTTTTCGGGCTGGATATTTCGGAATATGCGCTCAAGCATTGCGAGCCCGAGGTTGTGGGCCGGCTGCATCTGGGCAGCTGCGAGAGCTTGCCCTTTCCCGACAAGAGCTTTAGCGCCGTGCTTTCGATCAACACCCTGCACAATTGCGACCGTGATACCGTCCTGTGCGCTCTGCGGGAAATCCAGCGCCTGTCGGGCGGACGCGCCTATGTCCAGGTGGATTCCTATGTCAATGAGGACGAGCGCGAGCGGTTCGAGGACTGGGTCCTGACTGCGAAATTCCACGATTATCCGGACGTCTGGCGCGCCGTGTTTGCCGAAGCGGGGTATACAGGTGATTATTACTGGACTTTTGTGTAATGGTAGTTTGCAAGCGAAAATAGGTCTTTGGATAAAGGTAGCCTTTCCGTCCAATAAATCGACAGGGCGGCCGGTTCGCGCGAGGAGGTGGCCCGCCATTGTCGCACAGATACGCCGGCGCTGGGAAAAGACGCGCATCGTGCTGCAGGCTGATTCGGGCTTTGCCCGCGACGATCTGATGGCCTGGTGTGAAGAAAACGGCGTGGCTTATATCTTCGGCCTAGCATTACAGTTGCACTGTTCGTTTGGTATGGGCTTTTTGTGATGCGGCTTGATGAGCGCGTCGCCAGAGTGACCAAGCGATGACGTGTGCGGGTTGAATGCGTCTTTGT
>Ga0182024_10019284_pt1 | contig 12595 bp, 4 predicted proteins | sample P32metaG_FD_120480 | JGI IMG/M metagenome (GOLD analysis project Ga0182024, IMG submission 120480) | Permafrost microbial communities from Stordalen Mire, Sweden - P3-2 metaG (Illumina Assembly) | ecosystem: Environmental > Terrestrial > Soil > Wetlands > Permafrost | place: Sweden: Stordalen... | reverse complement strand
ACATCACCTACCAATATGCCGGGACCACCAGCATCGACGTCAAGGGCGGCACCGCCGGCGACACCTTCAATGTCCAGGCCACTGGATCGTCCACCCATTCCGCCCCCATGACACTCGACGGTTCGGCCGCCAGTTCGAATACCTTCAACGTCTCCTCCAACGCCCCCACCGATACCGGCAACCTCGCCGGCATCACCGGCAGCTTGACCGTCATCGGCGGCACCGGCAGCGGCAATCGGCTCATCATCAGCGATTCCGCCAAGACGTCCAGCGACGGCCCGGTCACCGTCACCAGCAGCGAGATCAGTGGTTTCGCTCCGGCCAATATCTTCTACAGCACGGCCAGCGGCGGCTCCTTCACCGACGGCGCCACCGATGACGGCATTGCCCTGCTCGGCCCCAATCCAAGCAGCGGCGGCACCACCTACGACGTGCAGAGCACCCTCGCCAACAGCACCACCAAGATCACCGGCGGCGGCGATGCCGATATCTTCAACGTCGCCTCGGACGCCCCGACCAATTCCGGCAACCTCGCCGGCATCAACGGGCTCTTGACCGTCGTGGGCGGCTCCAGCACCGGCAATCGCCTTATCGTCAGCGATGCCGGCGACACCACCAACGACCACGTCGTCACCCTCACCAGCAGCGAAATCAGCGGTTTCGCCCCGGCCAACATCTTCTACAGCACGGCCAGCGGCGGCTCCTTCACCGACGGCGGCAACACTGACGGCATCTCCTTGATCGGCTCGAACACCGCCACCCTCGGCAGCACCTACAACGTCCAGAGCACCCTGTCGGGAAGCACCACGCAGATCACCGGCGGGTCAGTCAGCGACACGTTCAACGTTTCGTCCAACGCGCCGACCAATACCGGCAACCTGACCGGCATCCACGCGCTGAATCTCATCGGCGGCTCGGGCACGGGCAATCTGCTGAGCGCCGCCGACACAGCCGGCAATCGCGACACCTGGTTCCTCACGGCCGCCAATCAGGGCTTTATCACCACCCTCAGCTTCATCCAGTTCAGCAGCGTGCAGAACTTGACCGGCGGGGCGGAAAACGACGTCTTCCACTTCGCCAACGGTTCCTCGGTCGGCGGCACCGTCAATGGCGGCTCGGGCAGCAACTGGCTCGATTACTCGGCCCACACCACCCATGTTGCAGTGAATCTGGGCGCCGGCACCGCTTCTCTCACCGGCGGCGTGACGAATGTGAACAACGTCAACGGCAGCGCGGCAGGCAACGATACCATCACCGGCGACTCGGCCGGCGGCGTCCTCGTCGCCCACTTATTGAAGAACACGATCACCGCCGGCAGCGGCCGAACCCTGATCATTGGCGGCTACGGGGTCACCAACACGCTTGGCAATGTGGACCTGCTGACAGGCGGCTCGGCGGACGACCTCATCATCAACGGCAGCACCATCTACGACAGCAACGCCAACGGCACCCCGCTGGCGACCGCCAATTTCACCGCCCTGGAAGGCATTTTGGCTGTCTGGCAAAGCGACCCCAGCACCCTGGCCGGCTACGACCAGCGCATCAGCGACCTGAGTACCGGCGCCAACACCGGCGGCATCAACCCCACCGGATACAAGCTGACCATCTCCGGCCCGAGCCCAACCGTGAAGCTCTTCGTCGGCATCGACGGCGGCATCGGCCCTCGCATCGGCCGCGGCGGGTTCGTCTACGAAACCACCCTGGTCGGCAATGGCGGTTACAACTGGTTCATCACCAATCACGCCATCGAAGTGATCGATCCCACCCATGGCGAGCAAGTCCTGACTCCGACCGGCGTGGTCGTCTATTGATCGGCCCGGATAAGACTTCCGAAGTCTTGAAGACTTCGGAAGTCTGGGCTCGTGGGGTAGGTACTCCTCAGCGGGGTTGCATCACTTCAACCGATTGCCCATCCTTCAGTCCCGACAAGTCGCGCTGGACAACCTTCTCGTCTCGGCTGAAAGCCTCCCATGGAAACTCATCACCATGCCTGGTTCGTTTCTTCAGCACCTCAACTAGCTTGTCGTTCCTGAAACCGATTTCGATCTGCGTACGATTCAACCGGCTGTCCGCCCCGACAATGTAGCAGAAGGTCTTATACCCCACATTCACGTCGCCCTCGGTCACGACAGCGGAGGCAGGAAGCGTCAGCACGTCCGGCCATTCCGCGTCAATCGTAACGTACACGTACATGCCCGGCTGCAACCAGCGTCCCAGCTTCGGACGTTGGGGGTCTTTCAGAGGGTTCTCCACATCGATCTCCGTGAGGAGGGTGCGGCTCAGCGGATTCAGCGATGAGGCCGTGCGGGTTACCTCGTGCTTGATCTCCTTGCCCTGAAGCCCCCGAACTCGAATCGTCGCGGCCATACCGATGCGCACCCAGTCGGCGTCTGTCTCCGGAATTGCCACAAAGATGCGAACTTTGTCCGTTTTTTCGATGACATAGATCACGTCTGCTTTGGCCCCGGCAGCCGGTTGGACGAACTGTTGAGTGTTCACATTCTTCTCGGTGACCACCCCATAGTACGGGGCCTTTAATGTGGCGTAGGACACGAGGTCCGCCTGCATCTGCTGGGCCGCCTTGGCCGCACGTATATCCACCTCTGCCTTTTCCTTGGCGACCACTTTTTCATGTTCTACGGCTTTGGCCGACGCAACCCTTTTCTCCGCCTCGGACAAAGCGGCGGCAGCGGACCGAAATTGGTTTTCCGTCTCTTCCTGGCTTTGCTTGGTAAGCACGTTGTCCTTGACCAGGCTGGTGAAACGTTCGCTTTGTCCCTTCCAGTAGGCGTGATTGAATTTGCTCCGGATGTGAGCCGCCTCTGCCTCCTGGACCTGGGACTTGGCCGTGACCACCTGGGCCTCGGTCAACGCCAGCACTTTCAGCGCCTGTTTGACATGCTCTTCTTTCAGGTTGAGTTCCGACACCATTTCGGGAACCCAAAGTTCCGCCAGGATGGTGTTTTTCTCTACCAGGTCGCCGATGTCAACATTCCACTTCAGGACGTAGCCGGGAATCCTGGCGACGATCGGCGTTCGTTCGAATGCCTCGATGTGGCCGGGCTGCGCCACTTCACGCTGGATGGTTTTTCTCTCGGGCTTGACGATGGTGACTTTGGGCGCCGCTTGATCCGGCGCCGCCGGCGAATCATTTCCAGGTCGTCGGCATCCACCTGCCACGGTCAGCATAACCGCGAGGCCTGCCGCCAGCCAACGGGAAGGTTGCCCGGAAGTGCGAGTCCATACTGTTCGTGGTTTCTTGGAACGCATACTTCACCTCAAGTCTCGTTTGCCGGAAGATTGCTCGGTGCAGGAACGTAGTAGCTGCTCTCCGGGTCGTCCGGGTCGAGGGACGCGGAAGCGATACTGCTGCGGCCCATAACCACTGCGAATACAGACGGCAGCACGAAGAGCTTGGCCGTCATGGAAAAGATCAAGCCGCCGACGACGGCACGACCAAGCGGCGCGGTTTGCTCCCCACCCTCACCCACGCCCAGGGCCATCGGCATCATTCCCGCAATCATGGCGAAGCTGGTCATCATCAGGGGCCGCAGACGCCGCTGGGCCGCCTCCACCGCCGCAACACCGGCCTCATGGCCCTCACGGCGGAAGGCTTCGGCAAAGTTGGTCAGCAAGATCGCGTTGGCGGTTGCCACCCCGATAGCCATGATCAGCCCAACGAACGACTGGATGTTGAGCGTCGTGCCCGTGGCCCAGAGTGTTACCACCGCCCCGGTGATCACCGCCGGCACGGTTGCCACCGAAGCCAGGGCCAGCCACACCGACTGGAAGTAGGCAGTCAAGAGCAGGAAAATGACCACGACCGACATGACCAGACCGATCGTCAAACCCTCGAAGAGTCGGCCGCCGCCGAGAGCGCCGAATATTTGCTGCATCGGTACGACCTGGCCACGAATATCGACTTTGGCCCCACGCGGCGGAGTACCGGCGGCCTTCAGAGCGCGGTGAAGGCGGCCGATCACGCGGCCCAGGTCCTCCCCCTCGATGTTGGCAGTCATGCTCACCAGTCGCAGCATGTTAAAGCGGTCGTATTCCCCTGGTTGCGTCCCTTCGCTGACCTGGGCCACGTCGCGCACCAGCAGCTTCTTGCTGATGGATACCATGCCGACGTCGGCCACCGATTTCATCTTATACGGCGGCACCTGCACCTGCACTTGGTAGCCGATGCCGGTCTCGGGATCGGCCCAGAAGATTGGCACCACGAAGCGACTCGATGACGTCGCCTCTACCAACGAATGGCTCACGTCCGCGACGGTAAGGTTGCTCTTCCCGGCCAACTCCCGGTCCACGCGGACATCGACCGTGGGATATTCGAGCGATTGCGCGTACTGCAAGTCCTTGAGCGAAGGGATCCGTGCCAACTGCTCGCGTACCTTCTCGGCATACGCACGGGTCTCGGCGAAGTTCGGACCACTAACGGCAACCTCGACCGGCGTGGGCGAGCCAAAACTCATGACTTCATTGACGACGTCGGCTGGCTCGAACGACAACTTCAAGCCGCTCACGCGCTGGCTGATCTGGTCGGTCGGCATCCCCGCGGCCCGCAACTCTCCCTCCAACCAATCACCCAGCCGCTTGGACAGTTTCGCGCGCAAGCGGTGCTTGAGATCCTCCACGCGCACGCCGCTGCCCGGTTTCAGTCCAAGGCGCAATACCGCTTCCTCCGGCCCGCGCGTCCATAAAAAAATGCTGTTGATGGGGTAGCTCGAAGGCACCAGGCCAATGTAACCGATCGAAAGTTCGACGTTGTCTGGCCCGATTTCCTCCTTGATGAAGTCCAATGCCTGGATGGCGATCTGCTCGGTGACTTCGATGCGGGTGCCGTCCGCGGCACGAAGGCGGAGTTGGAACTGGCCTGTATCCACGGTGGGGAAGATCTCCCTGCCCACTTGACTGCCCACCAGCCAGATCACCAGGCCGACCAGGATGAGATAGCTGGGGACCAGCACCCATCGTAGCGGCATGATGGCGTGCATGGCCCGAGCGTATGCGGCCCGAAGTCTGGTCAGCGAGAACCACCCTGCGTTCGCCACGTCCTGTTCCGCGGGCAGATGATGGTGCCGCAGCAGCCAGACCGACAGGACCGGTACGAACGTGCTCGATAGGAAATAGGACGTGACCATGGAGAAGCCGACCGCCAGCGACAGCGGCACAAACATTTCGCGTGCTGCTCCCTGCATGAAGAACGTCGGCAGAAACACTGCCAGGATGCAGAGCATGGCCAGGAGACGAGGCACCGCCGTCTGGGCATTGCCAAGCCGGACCGCCAGGGCGATGTTGGATGTGTGCTCGTACTGGGTGTGGATGTTCTCCACCTCGACGGTCGCTTCGTCCACCAGAATGCCGATGGACAGAGCCAGCCCGCTCAGCGTCATCAGGTTGAGCGTCTGATCGCACAGCCATAAAGCCGTTACCGACCCTATCAGGGATAAGGGAATGTTGAGGACCACAACGATCACGCTGCGCAAGTCATGCAAGAACAACAGCACCATGAGACCGGTCAGAGCAGCGCAAATCAGCCCTTCGATGGCGATGCCCCACATGGCCCGCGTCACGTATGGCGACTGGTCGAAGACGAAATCGACGTCGATGTCCGGCGGTACCGCCTCGCGCATTGGCTGAAGGTTGGCCCGTACCTCGTTGACCACCGCTAGAGTCGAGGCATCGGCCCGCTTGGTGACCAGGATATAGACCGCCCGTTGGCCGTTGACCAGAGCGTAGCCGCTGGGAATGTCAGTGCTGTCCTCGATGGTCGCAACGTCGCGCAGATAAATGTCTTCTCCGGGCCGTATCGGGATAGCTCCCAGTTCCTTCGGATGCTTGACCATGGCGTTGACGGGCACGATGGGCATCTGGTCCCCGATGCGGGCGTTCCCCGATGGACTGATGAGGTTGCCGCTTTGCAGGGCCTTCACCACGTCCTCGGCGGATAGATCATACGCCTGCAATCGCTGGGGATCGACGTTGAGGACAACGGTGCGCTGGTTGCCGCCGAACGGTGGCGGCGCCGACACACCCGGTAGGCTAGCGAACAGCGGCCTGACCTTGAACAGGGCCTGGTCCTGGATTTCGCCAATCGTCCTGGTCTTGCTGGATAGGACCAGATAGCCGACCGGCACGCTGCCGGTGTCGAAGCGCATGCAGAAGGGCCCCACGGTGCCCGGAGGCATGAAGGCCCGCGCCCGGTTGACGTACTGCACCGTCTCGGCCATGGCCTGGGCCATGTTGGTTTCCGGGTGGAAGGAGAGCTTCATGAGCGCGACGCCCTGGACGTTCTTCGATTCGACATGATGGATGCCGCTGACGTAGAGGAAGTGGTATTCGTAGTAGTTGGTGATCAGGCCCTCCATCTGGGCCGGGTCGAGACCGCCGTAAGGCTGGGCCACGTAGATAACAGGGAGATTGAGGTTGGGGAAGACGTCGATCTTCATCCGGGACAAAGCCAGGCCGCCGCCCAGGACAAGGGCAAGGACGCCAACCATGACCGTATAGGGATGGCGCAATGCGAAGATGATCGGGTTCATCAATCTCTCCTTCCGAGCGGAATGCTGTTACCGTACTCAGCCGCTTCTGGGGGAAGCAGAAGGGCGGGAAGGATCGGCGGTGCAGGCGCGAGTTGGGCCGGGGCGCACAAAGTGGGCGTTTGCTGGTCCTGAACGAGATACTGGGCAGGTTGTCCCAGGGCTCGGTAAAGCCGAAACTGAGCCCGATTGGCGTCGCCGACGGCCCCGTAATAGTCCAGGTAGGCCTGGGACAGCGCCTGAATGGCCGCCACAACTTCTTGCGGCCGCACCAGAGTTACCACGGTGGCGCCCGCTCCCTTGGTCTCTTTCAGAGCGAGCAAGTTCTTGTCTACCGACTGCACCGCGAACTTGAGTCCTCTCTCGGCCACTTTCACTCGGCGAGCAGCCAGTTCACTCTGAGCATGAGCCTGGGCCACATCTGCCGCCACGCGGTCCTTGATGCGCAAGAATTCGACGGCCGCGGCACGGTTCTCGGCCTCGCGCTGGTGAACCTTCGCGCGGTTGCCGAAACCGAGGTTGTCCAGCTGCCAGAGCAGTTGCAGGTCCACGTCGCCACGCATGCCGGAGCCGCTGCCTCCCGGAGCGGGGAAGAACGCCCCACCGGCAAGCGTGCCGCCGGGATTCGTGGAGGCGCCGCGCAGCAGGACATAGGGAAGAAACGGCCGCCACTGCTCTTGTTTGACAAACGCCAGCGTCGCCTCCACCATCGCCTGTTGCGATGCCAGTTCGGGCCGAGACTTCAGGGCGATCGGGATGAGGTCAAGGACCGGCTTCTTGAGGTCAATGAGTTCCACCAGCATCTGGGGCGGTTCGAGCGGCTCGACCTGAGCCGCAGGATCCATGCGCAGCACCCGCAGCAGTTCCGCACTAGCCACCTTCCAGCGCTCGCGCGCCATGAGTTCGGCCTTTTGACGGCTGGCGAGTTCCGTTTCGGCACGGAACAACTCCAGGTCAGGCACAATCTCCGGGGCTAGCTTGCGGGTGCGGGCGAGGAGATCCTCAGTGTGCCGCGTGGCCACCATGGCCCCAGCGAGTTCGCCGCGGGCCTGCTGCACGGTGAAATAGGCCTCGCTGACGGCAACCAGGGTATCGTTGGACGCCGCCTGGTGGTCCGCCTCGCGGGCGCGCGCTTGCTGCCTGGCCGCGAGGGGGGCGAAGATGGCGTCGTTGACGCTGATGACGCCGGCGTTGCCGATGCCGCTGCCGGCGCCCAGCATGAGACCGGTGTGGTTATCATTGAAGACGTTGTTCGACACGTCTTGAATCGGACCGGTATGGTAAAGGTAGTCTGCGCCGACCGTGATGCTGGGAAGCCAAAGCACTTTCGCCTGTTCGAGGACCGCCGCCGCCACCTGAATTCGCTGGGCCGCGACTGCGACATCCACAGCCCGGACGTTCGCCAATTGCAGGGCGGTTGGCAAGTTGATCGGCAGCGGCCGGTCGCCAATCTGAGTGGACGGGGCGGCAGGAAGGTTCGGGTTGGCAGCGGAAGCCGGGAGGGCGGGGTGGGCCACGGCAGCGGGGTTCGTTGGAGGCGTTGAAGAGTCTTCCTGGCCGCCGAGTGGTCTCGTCGCGGAACACCCGGTGACAGTCAGCAAACCGCCCAGGAGAATCGTGCAAAGCTTCCGTGCCTGGACCATCACGTATTCCCCACGGCGGTTTTCGCACTCTGCCACGCCCCTGGAAGTCCGGCGAAAATGGGCAGGCTATTCTCGGGACGGGAAATGTACGGGTCGTAATCGTTGTATCGACTAAATGGCGGGACCGATTGCAAGGAAAAAGGTTAAACAGGCCTGTCCTTGTTGAGGTCCGTATCCCGAAGAATCATGACTTGGCTCGGATTCTTTTCCTTGGCTGCTTACGATGGACAAGGGCTGGGCGGCTTGGGTTGAATGTACGCAATGGTATTGATGGAAGGAAGACCAAATCCTTCTAGGATGATTGAGTCGGTGTTGTGCGTGGGGGCCACAACCCCTCAAGACGGACTTCCACCTATCATCGGGAGAGCTAAGTACTTCAAATCACAAAAGGGGGTCTCAATTCGTGGGGCAGGTTGCCAACCTGCCTTGCGAACGGCAGGTTGGCAACCTGCCCCACGAATTCGGACCCCCAATTTTGAAGTGCTGTACTAAGAACGGATCTGGCAACCCAGCAAGTGAGCGAGTTCTGCCATGGCCGAAGCAAATGAAATACCGGTCGCCCATCGCCCAGCCGAGTTACTTCCCCGCGAACCGGCTCCTGAACGGCCTTCGCTGGGCGTGCGCTTGATGACGCTGGTCGCCATTGTCGTTCCGCTGCTCGGCGTGATCGCGGCCCCATTCTTCCTTTGGGGCTGGGGCTTCCGCTGGACGGACCTGGGGCTGCTGCTGGGGATGTACTTTTTCACGCTGCTGGGGATCACGGTCGGCTTCCATCGGCTTTTCGTGCATCGCTCGTTTGAGACGTACATGTGGCTGAAGTTCATCTGGGCCGTTCTCGGTTCGATGGCCGTGCAGGGATCGTTGTTTCAATGGGTCGGCATGCACCGCCGGCATCACCAGCACAGCGACACGCCGGAAGACCCTCATTCGCCGCAGCACGGAGGCCGGGGCGTCCTCGGCCTGCTGCGTGGCTTCTGGCACGCCCACATCGGTTGGTTCTTCCAGCCCGATCCACCCGACCTGGACCACTACGTCAAGGACCTCAGTGCGAGCCGCAGTTTGCGGGTGGCGAGTTACCTTTTCCCGCTCTGGGTGGCCCTCGGTCTGGCGATCCCGGCTGTCATGGGGGGCGTCATCACGCTGAGCTGGAGCGGCGTCTGGACCGGACTGATCTGGGGCGGGCTGGTCCGGCTTTTCCTGGTGCATCACGTGACGTGGAGCGTTAATTCCGCCTGCCACCTGTGGGGCCTGCAGCCTTACCGCAGCAACGACATGAGCCGCAACAACATCGTCTTCGGCGTGCTGGCCTTGGGAGAAGGCTGGCACAATACCCACCACGCCTTCCCGACGTCCGCTCGCCACGGTCTGCGCTGGTGGCAGCTCGACTTGAGTTACTGGGTCATTCGCAGCCTCGCCCTGTTGGGCCTGGCATGGAACCTCAAGTTGCCGACGGAAGAGACGCAGGCGAATGAACGCAGAACCTCTTGATGTCCGAGCAGAGTGCGGAACATCGCCGACTAAGCACGCGTCGAAGAATAACTTCCCGATTTCGGACCCGGAGTCGGTAGGGGGGCTGCAAACTGCAGGCCTTTCGCTTGCAGCCCCCCTGCTCAGCGCAACCCCTTGACCGTCATGATAATAGCCTGACTATCAGGGGGGGCTGCAACCAATTGCACTCACAACCCCCAAAATATTTGTCAAAAAATCGACGATTTGCTCTACCCTAATCCCACGCGCGATTGGTGGAATGAAGTCGTGCTTGAAGGCGTGGATTTTCTTGCCGGTGGCCGTTTCCCACAGGATTGCGGCGTTATCCGAATAGGAGCTGGCGAGGACGCGCTTGCCGTCGCCGCTCAGGGCCACGCTGAAGACAGGGCCGGTGTGCCCCTGAAAGGTCTGGATTTTCTTGCCGCTGGCCGCGTCCCACAGGATTGCCGTTTTGTCATAGGACCCGGTGAGAGCGAGCTTGCCGTCGTGACTGAGGGCTACGCTGTGGACCGCGTCCGTGTGCCCCATGAATTTCTGGATCATCGCGTCGGGCCGGGGCTCCGGCGGCGGCGGTTGCCCCTTGAGCAACTTGTCCGCCGGCTCGTTGTTGATCGTCTTCAGCGCCTTGATGGAGCGCAGGATCGCGGCATCGCGCTCGGCTCGAAAGTCGCACCAAAGATTCTTGAGCGGCATGTCCTTGAGCGGCGTCAGCTCGGTAACCTTGGTATAACCGCAATTCAGCTCCGTCAATTGCATGCCCGCCAGCGGCTTCAGGTCCTCCACGGCCGTGTGGTAAACGAACAGCTGCGTGAGCGGCATGCCCGTGAGCGGGGTCAGGTCCCGAATCAGCGGCTGGTTGGCGATCCGCAGCTGCGTCAGCTTCATCCCCTGGAGCGGCGCCAGATTGGCGATCTTCCCCTGGGCGCCGCCGTCATGGATGCCGATACAGGAGAGTTCCGTCAGCGGCATGTCCTTGAGCAGCGTCAGGTCGGCGAAGTCCGTGCCGTCGATCGCCAGACTGGTCAGCGGCATGCCCGTGAGCGGCGTCAGGTTGGCAACCTTGGTGTGACCGCAATCCAGCAGCGTCAATTTCATGCCCTGAAGCGGCGTCAGATCGGCAATCGAGGTGTGGTAAACGACGAGACGCGTGAGCTTCATGTCCTTGAGCGGCGTCAGGTCGGACAGCAGCTTATTGTTGGGAATCCGCAGGTGCTCTAGCTTCATCCCCATCAGCGGCGACAGATCGGCGATTTTTCCGCGCGGGCCGCCGCCGGCATGGGTGCCGCTGCAACTGAGATTCCAGAGCCCGGCGAATGCCCGCAGCGGGGAAAGGTCGGCTACATCATCCGCCGATAGCTCGACTTCAGTTACCACGCCGGCTTGATTGACCACGGGCTTCCAGGCGCCGCCCCAGCCCTGGTTGCGTTTCATTAGCTCGGCCTTGACCGCGTTGAGCTGCTCCTGGCCTTTCATGGCCGCAACCATAGTGAGCCAGGCGGGATCAAGCGGCGGCAGGGACGTGGAAGCTTCCGGCGCCCGCGCGGCAAGCAGCTCCGGTGGCAGGGCGCTGATGTCGCGGATTTCGATGCGGCGAAACTCCACGTCGCCGGTCTGGCCGTACAGGTGGATGACGGTCTTGCCGAAGGCAGTCTCCTTGCCGTTCTTCACCTGGCGGATGTCGGCATAACCGCCGATGAAGCGGCCGTTGACGAAACAAAGCAGATTATCCTCCAGGCGGACGAGGTCGAACTGGTTCCAGGCGCCAGCGGGTTTCAGCGCTAGATCCGCGAATTCGAGCTTGTTGCCTCCGCGCGCGACAACGCCGCCGCTGAGGACACCCTGGATGAATTTTGCGCCCCAGGCGCTGGGCAAAGCCTTGCCGTTGCTCGCCAGGTTGAAGTTGACCCCCGAAATGCCGTCCGCGCCGGCGATGCCGGCCAATAGCCCGCTCGACTTCTTCTCAAGTGGAAATCGGAACTGGAGCCGAAGGTGATGGTCCTGGAACTCAGTTCCCGTCGCAATGGCAACGTCCTTGCCAATGCTGCGCAGGCGCAAGACAGGTTCTCCTTCGGCCTGCGTGACGGTGATGGCGTCGGGTTGTTGCTGGTCATGTTTATGCCAAACGGAAAGCTTGGCATCCAGGAGCGGCTGCCAGAGGCCGGGCGACTTCGCGGTCGGGCTCAGTTCCTTGATCTCGACCTTGCGGAACTCGACGCGGGTTTGCGGGGTGAACTGCTCCAGGGCGAGACGGCCCTGCTTGTACGTGTCGTCTGTGAAGTCCACTACTTTCTTGCCGTTCACAAGAATTTGGATGTTGCCGCCCCTGGCGATGACCTCCTGGGTGAACCAGGTGTTGTCGGCTACGAGCGCGTCGGCGATTTGAATGAGTGACCCACCCTTGCCACCGGAATGGCGCATCAGGCTGCCGGTTCGGTCCTTGAAGTTAGGGTCGCTGTTGTTGATCTGTGCCCAGTAGCCATTGGGCGCGCCGGGGCCGAACTGGCAGCGGAAATATTGCCCGCTGTTGCCCTTGGCGTTGACCCTGGCTTCCACGCGGAAGTGAAAATCCTTGTAGTCGTCCCGCTGTGTGAACAAATAACTCTGCGGGCCATCGCACGTCAGGTTGCCGTCCACGACTTTCCAGTTGCCGGTGCCATTCGGATGGGCCGTCCAGCCGGTCAGATCCTTGCCGTTGAAGAGGATGTCGAAGCCGTCGGCTGTTTTGGGTGATGACGGCGGCGCTGTTTTGCCTGCTGTTGACGGAACTCGGGCCAGGCGCAAGCCCAGGAAGTAGAACAGTTTCGACGGAGCGAGACCGCGACGGAACGTCGCCGCAAGATGGCCTTCGGCCCAACCGCCGCCCCGGTACACCCGATCCTCGCCCCCCTTGTCGTGCCGGTCTTCGCACCATTCCCACACGTT
>Ga0182024_10019283_pt1 | contig 12596 bp, 15 predicted proteins | sample P32metaG_FD_120480 | JGI IMG/M metagenome (GOLD analysis project Ga0182024, IMG submission 120480) | Permafrost microbial communities from Stordalen Mire, Sweden - P3-2 metaG (Illumina Assembly) | ecosystem: Environmental > Terrestrial > Soil > Wetlands > Permafrost | place: Sweden: Stordalen... | reverse complement strand
TCTCCAGAGTTCGGAAGCAGGTTGGAAGAAGACGGACGCCGAAGGAGGTTCGCGAGCTGATCTTTCGGATGGTCGTTGAGAACCCCACCTGGGGAGCGCCGCGAATACATGGGGAACTCCTCATGATCGGTTTTGACCTTTCTGAGAGAACCATCTCCCGTTGGATGAAACGAGCGCCAAGAGGTCCTGACCCAGCCAAGCGCTGGCTGGTCTTCCTTCGAAACCATCGGGAAGCGATTGCGGCCATGGATTTCTTCACGGTGCCAACGATTGCGTTCGGCCTGCTCTACTGCTTCTTCGTCATCCGTCATGATCGGCGGCGCATCCTGCATGTTAACGTCAGCAAGCATCCGACTAGCGTGTGGGTCGTCCAACAGCTGCGAGTATGGCAGCGCGTTCGCGTCAGTTGTGTGAGGCTATTCGTGGCGAATTTGTATGTCCAACAGGTCGCGAGAGAGCAAGGGATTGTCGATCTCTCTGCTTGACGCGACAAACACCGATCTTTGCAAGACAGGCGCCGCAATCTGATGCTTCTCTGGCGCCTTCCAGTCGAGCGGAAATTCCTCGTGATTGGGCTGTGTCGTGGGGCAGTAGACGTGTGCGAAGTGGCGCTGCAGCTGCTGCCACAGCCAGGGCCGTGTAGGACGGCAGCCCATGCCAGAAATTGCTTGCGTATGGTCCGCCGCGTCTTCTGGAACCGGGTTAACGGCGAGCTCGGAACCGAAGGAAACACACGTTTCTAGAAAGAGAGTCGAGCAATGCGAGCGGATGAATTGGATCGCTTGTTCTGGATTGGTCAGATGGTAAAGGAGCCCATAGCAGTGGATCACGTCGAATGGAGAGCCTGGGACGCGTTCAGGATTCTCCATGTCCAGCCGGACAACCGTGTGCTCCGCGAAGCGGCGAAACAAAACTTCCAGATTGGAGCCTCGCGCCTCCGTTATAGTCACGTCGCACCCGCGGTCCAGATAGTAGCTGGTCTGATCGCCGATTCCCGCACCCAGCTCGAGCACCCTCATGCCCGCCACCGGAATCCGCAGGCTGGCCAGGTGTTCTAGGCGCCGCGCATTGTGCCGCTGATACATCATCGAGTGAAACGCTTCGATCGATGTGAATTTGCTCTGCGGCGGTGATGCCTTCTGTTCGCGTTTGACTTCGTAGCCGAGCGCGCTAGCCACCTTCCTGATCAGGCTTTTCATGAGGGGAAAATTTTAACATGCAGACGATCACCGTCACCGGTGTTTACTCCGGGGGGCCGAATCGCATGGGCCGCGCCCGAAATTTTCCCTTGATTGCAGAAGAATATGCAGTATGCCGACTGCACACCTAACTAAAGCCGCTCGGACGAACAAAACGAAATGGTCACCGTCGCTTGTAGGTGATGTCGTAGTAGCTTCCGACGCCAGCCAGCGATCGAATGGTCTCCCGTTCTTGCTGTCTGAATCCCTGTGCGTGCATGAACTCATCCATCTCGCACAGAACGCAGCAGCCTTCATAGGCTTCGAAATCAGCGACTTCCACCTTGACGAAATGAAAGCGATCGAGAATGGGCATCGCACCTTTCAGAATCATCAACTCGGATCCTTGCGTGTCGAGCAGCAAAGCCTGATAGCGAGAGAGATCAATTTGCTCTTTCAGAACAAAGGAACCGAGGGTTGTGCTTGTCAAACGAATCTCCGACGTGTAAGAGATTTCGGGGTACAACTCCTGAACTCTGCCGAACGGCAGGATCGAAGACGACGCTTCTTCATTGTTCGCGAGGTGGAAAGTGTACTCACGGCCGTCTTCATCTGTTATCAGGTAGCGATATGCGCATTGCTTCGGGAAATCTGTGAGGTTCGCTCGGAGCCTCTCAAAAGTGGCAGGTACGGGCTCGATCCACACGACCTCCAGGTCATGGTTATCGTAGAGCTGTCGCTCCTGCCCGCTGTTCGCGCCGACGTGAATCACTCCGTCGATCTTCCTTAAGAAGGATCGAGATTCGCGCCACTTCCTGAGCCATTTATCGCGCCACGCTGAAAAAACGAAGGCATCCCGGCTCACTCTCAGCTACCAGTTTCGACTGCGCCTTGTGGCGCCCCTCTTTGCTCCTTCGGAACGGCGACAAGGTTCGTATCGCGAAGGTCGTGGCCCGGCTGCAATTTAGACAGGGTACCGTCGGGGCGAATGCCAAACCACAGATATTCCAACTGTTCCATAAAATTCAGAATTTCGCGGGCCGAGTATCCCCACGGGGCAGTTCGAATCTCAGCGACCTCCACGAGAAGCACGGGCCGCGGCTTTGCGCTTAGCAGTTTGCGCGCTCCTCTCAATATTTCGAGCTCTGCGCCCTCGGTATCGAGTTTAATGAAATCGACTCGCTGAATTGTCCTGCGCCTGAGAAACTCGTCCAATGAGATCGTCTTAACGCGCATTTTTTGAGTTTCGGCCTGAACCGCGGGCGGTCGCAAGCTATTGCAACCGGTCTCGCTTCCCCCGACTACATAAAAATCGACCTCGCCAGCTTCACTTCCCAGAGCCATTCTTTGTACGCTCACGTTCGTACTCCAATTCAACGCCAGGTTCAATCGAAGAGCCTTGCGTTCGCGCGGCGATGGTTCAAATGAGATCACCCTTCCTTGTGGTCCCACTTTCTTCGAGGCAAGGAGTGAGTAGAGACCGTTGTGAGCTCCGATGTCCAGCGCAGTCATGCCGGGCCGGAGAAACACTTCAACGAAAGCGAGTTCCGCAGCCTCAAACTTGCCCTCCTGCAGTGGAACTCCGATGTGGTCATCTCGCGGTATCCATCGCGCACCGAATGATAGGCGGACAGGTTGGGGAACATCCAAGATGCCACCGAAAACCAGCGCTGCTGCCTTCTCGCGTAGTGGTTTCTTCAAAAACCTGCGCGCGCGAGCCACAAATCCGTGACGGTTCGGATGAATTTCACTCATACAGTTCGTAGCCAATTGTAACGTTGTGGGGCCTGCTTGTCAGCAATCTCGGCGTGCAGGCGGATCTCACCTTTAGTGATCTGGACGGTACGCAACCATTCCTTGCCGCCAATCAACACCCGCACGACGTGCTCGCCGGCCGCAATGGTTACGTCCGATGGCGTATTCCCATAGAACTTGCCGTCCACGTAGATCTCGCCTCCGCTGGTGATGACGTGACGTGCACCTTGGCCTCACCCGCCGGGGAGACCGGGGGAGGCTGCGCCGCTGTAGGCTGCGCAGTTTGAACTGGAAGCGTAGCCGAACCAAGGTAATCCAGCTTGACCGGCTTGCTTCCCGATGCGTCGTTAAGTCGCGCGTCCGAAGTATTGCGAACCGTAAGGGCATATTGATGGAGATTTACGCAGGAGATGTGCTTGCGCCCGATATGCAGCCGGTCCTGCAGTATGCAGCGTCGCTCTTTGGCAAGTCAAAGCCTTGACGGGGTCGATTCCTGCTTCGTCATCCGCGCTCTTTTAGGCCTTGCGCTCATCGTGCTCGGTTTCGTTCGCTCATATCGAACCTCGGCGATAACATGAATCCGCCCCAAGGACGGCAAGGCAACGGTCCGCACTACCAGCGTGGCACCGGGGATTTCAAGCTAGGACTGCATTCACGGGGAGTCGGTCGATCACGAACAACTTTGCTTAGATTTCCCCACCAGGAGCTGCACATGAACGTAGGCGTCGCCTTCGTATCGCAGATCATCAAAGACCACAAGCTTCGCATCGTGATGGCAAATATCTCTGCGACTGCGATCGAACGATTGGAACCGTTGACAGCGTCACAGACGAATTCAAGAAGGTGACCACAATGTTTGCGGCTCATTGACATTCGGGGGTAAACAGGCGTCCTTGCATGGCATCCATTGAGCATTCCCAGTCCCAAAGGGGAGACACCTGGGGCCGCATGGTGCACCAGGGCGTCCATATGCTGCAAAGATTCGTCCAGGACGACCGTGTTCGCATCTCCAATCCTGCTGAGAACCTTCAGACCAAGCTCCTGCGGTCTCTCCCGGGCGGCGCGGAGTTTGTGGCGTATATGGATGCCGTCGGTGAAATCGACGGCACACGCTGCTTGATCGATTGGAAGACCACGACCAGCCGCTACCCGGACGGCCCTGCAGGGCTACTGTCGCTCGATCCCCAGCTCATCTGTTATTCATGGATTAGCGGGATTTTCCGAGGTGGCATTTCTCGTATTTGTAAGGAAGCAGGTGCCCTAGATTTTCCATTGAACAGGCAAGAATACAGGGAAAGCCCCGGCGTGAATTGATTTGACCCGGGCTGATTTAGGCCAGAACTCTATATCCAGTCAAGCACTTAGAAGCAACCGAAGGAGTATGGCGATGCTGCTCTGAACAGGGATTTACAGGGAAATCAGCTTCGAATTTTCAAACAGAAGTGCACGGCGGCTCTCTTATTGCTCGGAAAAGTCAAGCATCTCGCCAGTGATCGTTGGGCGAGTGAGGCGGCGCGGGGCGCAGCTAAATCGAACGTAGATGCGTCGGCTATTCTCTGGTCTGGGAGAGCGCAGAGATCGGATGTAAATCCATGGTCCCTATCGCCCTCATGCTAGTTCTGCCCGCATCCGCGAAGCGCGATCAGTAGAACCTCCTCCTGTGATTCAAGATGTCGGCGCGGCTTACACGGGGGACACGCGGCTGGGCGTCCGGAGGTGACCATTGTGCCCCACACTGTGCACACCGGAGGCCGCCGGGAATGCGCTGACTCATCACGCCGTTGCAGCTTGAACATGGTCTTGACTCTGGCACCGTCCCGCCCCGCTGTGCAGCCTTGCTCTTTTCCAGCTCTCGCTTGTAGTACTCAAATACGCCGAACACGCCATACGAGGAGTTCTTCTTGAACCAATCCAAAGCTTGAGATGTTGAATCGGCTTGATCGTCGTTCTTCCCCCGGGGAAATGTTGACAGCTCGTGCACAAATTCTCCCAGCCATGGTGCTTCCTCCGGAAGATGGACAAAACCGTTCTCGATCGTGCTCGTAACTGAATGCATCCGCATGATTTTGTCCGATGTTGGTTCGTATTTTTTGATCGCGTGCATCCCTTCATCGACCAGTTCCTGGATCAGTTGCGTGCCCGACGCCTTGTCTTCGATCAAGATCACGTCGGGACTAAACGCCTCGGCTTGATCCCGTACGGCGCGCTTGAGATCCGGGTAGCCAACCCGTTTGCGATAGACATGGAGTAGGTAAACATGTTTGTCTTTTACACCCCAGGTCGTACACACGCTGTAGTCGCTCAGCTCCGTTGGTTTGTTTGCCGTGTCCCAGCTTTGAATGACCATGTCGAATTTTGTTGGCCGGTCAATCGCCGTATAAGTCTTAAACCATTCCTCCTTCACCAATCCACCGCCCAGGGGAGACGGTGCTTGCTGGTACTGGCCAGCAAAGTTGTACTCACCCTGCACCTCTCGTATACGCGCCAGCGTTTCGAGACTTTCCCGTTCGGGGTGCAACGCTTCGCCTTCGCGACGCTTGAATTCCTTCCTTCCGTAAGGCGTCTCAATAATATGATGTTCGTTCTCCTCGGCCACGGCTGGAAATCTTATTAGCCGCCACTCTCCCTGGCTTAGTAAATGGCCAACCAGATCATCCTCATGAAGGCGCTGCATGATGACAATGATGCAGCCCTTCTGCTTGTCGTTCAAACGACTGATCAGTGTGTGGTCGTTCCAATTATTGACGCCGTTTCGCTGAGTCTCCGACAACGCCTCATCGGGTTTGAGTGGATCATCGACGATAATGAAATCGGCGCCCCTTCCGGTCAAAACACCACCGACGGAAGTAGCTAAACGACCTCCTCTGGCCGTGGTGATGAAGTCACTGACCGACTGCCTTGGGCCCGCGAGACGAGTTGCTGGGAAAAGTTCTAGGTACCACTGAGACGTCATCAACGATCGACAATCCACAGCCAGCTTATCCGCAAGGTCTTGGGCGTAGCTGGCACATATTATCTGAGCCGCCGGGTTGTGCCCCAGAAGCCAAGCCACAAATGAAATTGATGTCATATGGGATTTCAACGACCTGGGTGGTACATTTAAAATGAGACGACGCAACTTGCCGGTGCGGCATTCTTCTAGGGCCGCTGCGACGACTTCGACATGCCAGTTATGCAAATACTCTGTTTCCGGGTTCAGCTCATAGAAACTTCGTTCCACAAAAGCCACTAGATCATTGCGCAGGAAAACCTGAACTTCTTCTTTGCTAATCTTCATCGTCATCTCCTTTTTGGCGCCCGCCGAGTCTCTTCAGAATTCCCTGCATGACTTTAAGATCAGCGTCGGGCAGCTGCTTGGTCGGAGGATCGACTACTTGGTCTTCGATCAAATGAGCAAGCGCAGTCAGTTGTCGTAGCGCACCCAGATCGCCCGAGGTGGCTTTACTAACGAGCTTTTTAATGGCGGCTTCACCATTGGTGACCGTCCTGACTTCTCCGTTCTCTGTGATGACAACTTTCTCTTGCAGGGTCCGCTCTAAGATGGTCGCTAAATTCCGTCTGCCTTTTGGCCTCCCTTTCGGATTGCCGGAAACGCCCTGCTTAAATCGAGTGCGTTTCGGTGGCTTGCCGAACCCAACATCGTACGTTCCGTCATCATTAGCCGGCATGCTGGCCACCTCCTCAGACTTGTCTTTCTTGCCTGCTGGAATAACTCTAAGGCTGGAAGCACTATTTTGCAGCGGACGATAAAACCGATTTTTGAAGTGAATTTGGTCCGAGAATTACCGCGAGACCTTCCGGGAGGCAGCTTGCCGGACGTGCAGCTCGTGGTCGACACTCTTCCTGAGCGCGTCGACCGATTTTTCCCAGGGGAACTTTTTGCCGGCGGCTGCAAACACGGCGTGGAGCACATCGAACAGTTCCCGATCGTGCGGCCTGCTGATGCGCTCATTCACTTCCCAATACAGCGTTGCCACCGCGTTCTGCCGGGCATTGACCTCGGTCACCACCCAGTGACACCCGAGCGCCTTCTCGAGCGAATCCGCCAGCTGCCCCGATTTCAGCAGCTCCCTCACTACGCCCCGTCCGTAGTACATGATGCCTTGCTCGTCACGAACCTGGACCTCGGAATACGGTGTGGCCGCGAACTCGGCCATTTCACGAAGAAACCGCACAACCCGCCATGCGCCTTTGGGCAATGGCAACAAACGGCTTCGAGCCCGCCTCTTGGGAAGCAATGGAATCACAGCGATCGCATGCCGCATCGTTTCCAGATCCATTCCCTCTTGCTTAAGGATCTCGATCGCTTTTTTTGCTTGTTTGTTTTTCTTTGCCTGCTCCCAAATGCTCGATAAGTACGCCAAACGAGAATTCGAACGATGCATCGGGCCACCATCTTAGTTGTGGATTATTGCGGAACAACAGCGACAGGGAGTGCGAAATGTATCTGTTTAGCCGAGCGAGAACGACACTAACCAGCTCATTGTTTCGGTTTGGCCTTGGACCAGCGAGCCCTGGCGGCCTTTTGTGCAATTTCTTTTCGTTGCTCAGGTGACAGTTTTTTACTGCGAGCTTTCCCGCCTCTTTGTCCCAACGCGACGGCGTTAGGATCCTTGTCCTTCTTCTGGTTCATGTGACGGTCACCTTATCCCGGGCTCGGATTGAAATCAACAAACGCCTTGACAATGCTTAGCGCTATGCATATGCTTAGCGCTAAGCACGCGAAGGGAGGTTCCGATGAAATCAAAGCGGAATCATCTACGAACGGAACTGAGACTAGCGAGGCGCAAGTGGCCGGATTTACACGAATTCAAAATCAAGGAGCTAAGTTTGCTAATCAAGAGGCACAGAATTTCGGTGGGACTTGGCGAGGTAACGTATCTCGATAATCGGTGGTATGTGACGCACTCTGGTCTTCTGCAGTTGGCTTTTCGTCGCCGATGTTTGGGAATTAAGACTAGCTTGGAGGAACGACAGTCTGACCCGGTTGCGGGTCGGTGGGTTTTCAAGGCGATCGTCTACAAGTCGGCACGGTCACGCGGGTTCGTCGGCTTCGGAGACGCCGATCCATCGAATGTGTCCTCTCACGTCCACGGCGCTGAGATGCGGATAGCGGAAACGCGCGCGGTAAACCGTGCTCTGCGCAAAGCGTATGGCATCGGACTCTGCTCTGTCGAGGAACTCGGCTGCTCCTCCAGACCGTCCGAGCCCCCGCCAGCCCCAGCCAATAGAAATGATCAGCACAATGGAAATGGTGCGACCAATGGCCAACCACGCTTGCGGGACCAGCTTTGCCTTTTGATTCGGCAACACAACCTCGACGCGAATCTCGTTAAAGCTTATGCGGCCGACTTTTGCGGCACGCAAACCCTCAGCGGAGCGAACCGAGACATGGTCGAGTCCTTCATCTCTAATCTGTCCGCGTCCGCCAAGGAAAACCGGGATGCCCTGATCTGCAAACTCAACTCCTATTCTCAGCCTCAGGAGGCTAGGCCATGAGACGACACGTTCCTGGTCTCCATTCCGTACAGGCGGATCCGGGCGCCAACCTCGATGGCTTGTTTCTGGTGCGTGTAAATGGCGCTGCATACCGCTGGCATCGGCAAAAGTCCTTTTTGGAGTTGCGATTCGTGGTTCTCGAACCGGAGGCCTCAGCCTCACGCGCCTTCTCAGGGCGTCTTTACTGTACGGACCGGGCGCTTTGGAAACTCAATTGGTTTCTTCGCGACTTCGGATACGACACCGAATTGCTTGGCCGCGACCAAATCGATGAAAGGTGCTTGCTGAACTTGGCCGGAGTGGTTCGCACCTCGCATACCACCATGAATGGGCGTTCGTATCAGAACCTCGACGCATTCGCGCCCGCGGCCGAGTGGGAAGCCCTTCCCTGTCCGTCAATCGATCCCGTCGACGACCGGAGGGACACCAATGGTTTATAGCTACACGCAAATTAGCCAATATCTCCGATGCCCGCGCAGCTATCGCTACCGCTATCTCGATGGTTGGCGTGAAAAGGAAACCCGCGCGGCGATGGCCTTCGGCCGTTGCTTTGAGAGCGCGCTTTCAGCCTATTTCCGGGGGGAGGACTGCGGGGCGGCGCTGTTCAAAGAATGGGGAACTTATCGCGACGCACCGTTTGAATACAAAAAGGGAGACACCTGGGGTCGCATGGTGCACCAGGGCTTCCATATGCTGCAAAGATTCGTCCAGGACGACCGGGTTCGCATCTCCAATCCTGCTGAAAACCTTCAGACCAAGCTCTTGCGGTCTCTGCCCGGAGGCGCCGAATTTGTTGCGTATATGGATGCCGTCGGTGAAATTGACGGCACACGCTGCTTGATCGATTGGAAGACCACTACGAGTCGCTATCCCGAAAGCCCTGAGGGGTTGCTTTCGCTCGACCCTCAACTCATCTGCTATTCATGGATCAGCGGCATTTCAGAAGTGGCATTTGTTGTATTCGTACGGAAGCAAGTTCCCGAGATCCAGTATTTGAGGACTTCGATCTCCGAAGAGCAACGTCGGGAGTTTGGCCGGTTGGTAGAGACGACCGTAAGCCAGATTGAGTCGGGACACTTTGATTCTCACAGCGGTATCCGCTTTCCTCAGAACGGCTGCGTGAGTTGCTCTCACCTGGGACTCTGCCTGAACAACGCGGCCCTAGTCGCAGCCAACCTGATCCGCAAAGCAGGAGCGAGCGACCTTGATTGGCTTGACGAGCTTGTGGATTAACGGAAGGGCGGCCGTGCCACCAGAACTTGATCCTCGGCGGGCTCAATTTGTTCTAGGGAGGATCGACGAGATCCTGACCTGGGAAAAGACTAAAGAGAAGGACCGAGATGTGCAGTTTGTTGAGCTTGGAGAGTATCTGTGCGAGGTGCGCGCGAAGCAGTATTGGAGGTTAGAGCGGTTGAGTTCGTTCGATCAGTTTTTGGAGAAACGCTTTCCTGAATCGCGCCGGAAGGCCTACTACCTGATGGCAATCCACGAGACTCTAACCCGGGTCCCAAAGCAACAGCTGCGTGAGGTCGGCTGGAGCAAAGCCGCGGAGTTGGTTAAGGTCGTGCGCAGAGATGGCGATGACTTCGACTGTGCAACCTGGTTGCACAAAGCCAAGGAGATGCCGAAGGAAGGCTTCAAGAGCGAGGTCGAAAGGCACCTTACGGGTAAAGAAACCGAGCCTTGGGAGATTATTTACTTCAAGCTTTACAAGAGTCAGCTACCGGTCGTAGAGAAAGCTGTTGAAACTGCGGGCCTCATGCTCGGATCCGACAAGTCTCGCGGCTATTGCCTGGAAATGATCTGTGCCGATTTTCTGGCGGGTGCCAATATAGAAAAGGACGAACCCTAATTCTCGATTTATTTGGACTTTAGCAACGTCTCGACGCTGGGCAAGCTCAAGAAAAACATGCAGCGACTTCGTCAGATGCGGCCTCGACTGAAACTTAGTCTTGAAGAATATGGTCTTCTTCGGAACCAGGTACTTCGACGCGACGGGTGGCGCTGTCAAGATTGCGGTTCATCGAAAGAGTTGCAGGTCCATCATCTCATTAAAAGAAGTCAGCTGGGAGACGACGCATCGGATAACCTCATCACTTTATGTGCTACCTGTCATCGACGGTGCCACAGAGGTTGATTCGTAAAGCGTTTACCGGGCAGGATAAAGGAAATCAAGGGAAATTGCGGATTTGGTTGAGTGACGACTTTTGTCCCTAATTTCTGGGCGGTTCCGTAGATTCCGACGCTGGCTCCTGCTGAGGCGTCTTGGCAGGTGCCCTCGCTTCGGGGCGCATCGAGAGGAACATCACGCGCCCACCCACTTCTTCAGAAAAGTCCGTGCCGCCCTTTTCCAAAGAAAGTCGAATGCCTTCCACCGAGCGTTCGCGGGGCACATCTCCCAGGGCGCAGTTCACTTGCAGCATTGCGGCTCTTGATGCTCCCGACATCGGCATAAGGAGGATCCGAAATATCGCAAGTCCGCCAGTTGGCAAGGGACCCGAGCGCATAGGCAAACGCTTGAGGCCAATTTGTGGAGGGCCGAAGGCGGGTCCTTTCTGCATGAGCGCGGCTGGTGCAACGCCGTAGGAGTCGAAGGCAACCAGTTCACTCGCGATCCACACGCCTGTCCCGAGCACACTTCCATTTGAAGACTTATTCGTAAACGTCCCGGCTGCCTTTATCGACTTGCTCTGCGAGTCGAAAGTTCCTGCGCCGCTGATCTCATAGCTGTCGCCGTTTGCGGACTTCGCCACGGCCGGGCAGCTACCAGACTCGCCTGGATCACAAAGAAACCCCGAAGCTACCACGAAAGTGTAATCAGCGGAGTTGGTTTGGGCGCTGGCCGAACCAGCACAAAAAAGGATGACAAGACTCGGCACAGCAACCCACGCCGTAACTGAGGTCGAAAATACGCTCTTGTTTGGCATTGACTTCCTCCCGTGCTGGGACCGCCGGTGGCAACCTGTGTGAGATTGCGTCCTGGACCGCAACCCAAGACGGCGATCAGACCGCGATCAGTCCGGAATCCTAAGGAAGCCGTGGTACACATTGTTCGGGTCGGCATACTGCCCGGTAATCGCCCCAGCGTCGTTGATGCCGACAGGGAAAGTGAAGACCGACCCCTTAGGATCGATCGTCGCGAACTTACCCTCAGGACTTCGCAGATAGCCATGGTACACATAGTTCGCGTCGATGTAGATTCCCGTGATCGCCCCAAAATCGTTGAGGCTTACAGGACAATCAGAGGGACAACCCGTGCCTTGGTTGATGCCCGTACCCGCGCCGGGAGCGTCAAACGACGTAAACTCGCCGTTGGGATTTCGCACGAAGCCATGCTGCACGCTGTTCGCGTCAAAGTAGATTCCTGCGATCGCTCCCCACTGATTCAAGCCCAAGGCACAACCGGGACAACCCGTGCCTTGATAGCTGCCAGTGCCCGCGCCGGGGGCTTCGAAGGTCGTAAGCTCGCCCTTCGGCCTGCGCACGATGCCGTGACCAACAAAGTTGCCGCTGTTGTCCTCGTATCCTGCGGCGATCGTTCCAAAGAGATTAATGTTGAAGGCCGCCGAACCGAAACAACCTTGCGACCCGTTGGTATCACACGAGGATGGTCCAATAAACGTCGTAAACTTGCCGTCCGGATTGCGCAGGAAAGCGTGAAACAGAAAGTTCGGGTCAGTGTAGTAGCCTACGACGGCTCCCTCAAGATTCAGCGCTATGGGAGTCGTGCCGTAACCGCCCACAGCTGGAACGTCGAACGACGTAAACTTGCCATCAGGACTGCGCAGAAATCCGTGGGAAAAACCGGTCGCGTCAGCGTAGCTTCCCGTGATCACCCCCAAGTCACTGATGCTCGCAGGAAACGTTCCGTTAAAGGGACCCGTGTCCGCGCCCGGTGCCTGGAACGTCGTGAGAGTGCCGTCGGGTCGGCGGAGGAACCCATGGTAAGTATTGTTCGTGTCTTGGTAGGATCCTGTGACCACTCCCCAGTTGTTGATGCCGCTGGGATAGGTCCCGTTGTTGTCTCCTACAGTCGTGTCCGCACCCGGAGCCTCGAAGGTGATGATGTGGTGTTCCTGAGCGCTCGCAGTAAGGCCCGACGCCAGCATGCACAGAGCCATGAACAGGGCGAGCGCTCCGTTTGGGAGAGCTGTCGAACACCAG
>Ga0182024_10019282_pt1 | contig 12596 bp, 12 predicted proteins | sample P32metaG_FD_120480 | JGI IMG/M metagenome (GOLD analysis project Ga0182024, IMG submission 120480) | Permafrost microbial communities from Stordalen Mire, Sweden - P3-2 metaG (Illumina Assembly) | ecosystem: Environmental > Terrestrial > Soil > Wetlands > Permafrost | place: Sweden: Stordalen... | reverse complement strand
GCTGCGTGGTGAACCAGAGGCAGGTTACAAACTCCGACGGGCCTGCTGTCGAGAGCCAAACGGAACGAAAACCAATTCAAGCGATCGCCGCCAAGCGAACTGGATACGATGAGCCATTCTTTTTCCAGCATCGTAGTCGATCCGCGAAAATGGAGGGCGGAAATTCCGCAGCTGTGGCTAGTCGGCGGGTTGATCGCGGGGGGATCCGGGATCGTGTCGACCGCGGCGACAAAGAGCAACAGGCAGGTCGGCCAGATGGCATATTTGAGTTTCAACACGTCCCCAAATCAGGAGCGGCCACTTACCGGGCGGTCCTCCCAACAACCGATAGTAATATAGTACACTCCATGCAAGAATTCAGAGAACTTTCTGACGACCGAATCGGTTCGGGATTCCGCCCGATAATCGCGCTTCCCTGTACAGACCAGGACTGCAAAAGGGGAAGGCTGAACGCGGAGGACCGCTTTGACAGGCCGGTTGGCACAGTGGTATAGGCTTTGGGTAAAGATGAGCCATATGACCTCTGAACGTTCCGAGAGGTCGCTGATGTTACGAAACGATGGGCGGAAGCTTGGCCGCTCTTGGGTCGGAGAGGGGAATTGGGATGAAAAGTAGGCGATTGAAAAAGACCGGGGTGCTTGCCGTTCTGCTGATGATTTCAACTGGCATATCCGCCCACCACGGGACGTCGGCGTACGACACCACCAAAATGACGACCGTGAAGGGAACGGTAACGGACTTTCAGTTTAACAATCCCCATGTGATCATTTCTGTCGAGACCAAGGACGACAAGGGCAAAGTCGAAATCTGGACCAGCGAGGCCAACAGCCCGAACGTCCTGACCAGGCACGGATGGGACCGGGACATCATCAAAAAAGGGGACCAAATCACGATCATCGGGAACCGCCCAAAGAATGGCGCGAAAACCCTGCGTCTCCAGAAAGTCGTCCTCGCCAACGGCCAGGAGCTCGACCCAAATTCATTACAGGACTAAGGAAAGTTCGTTCAGGCAAACTTCGGGTGAACCTAAACAAGTCAGGAGAAGCTCCGCAATGCGCAACCGCTTAATCGGCTTGGTTTTCGTCCTGTTGGCTGCCCCGGCATTCTCTCCCTTTGTATTTGCTCAAACCGCTGACCAGCAGGGAATGGCAAAGGCCGAACCCGCGGCTTCCGGACAGGACTTGTCCGGACTCTGGATCCGGCTGAGAGATCCGTCGCATTCACCAATTAATCTCGACTTTGGACAGGCGATCTCCCCGATGACGCCCTGGGCGGCGGCGAAATTCAAGGCGGCCAATTCCGTCTATCGCAGTTCCAGCCCAAGCACGGACTTGAGCGATCCGATTTTCAATTGTTCTCCTCCAGGCGTGCCGCGAATCTATCTTCTGAACTTTCCAGTGCAGATCGTTCAGACTCCCGGCCAGGTGATCATGCTCTTCGAGTTTGATCACTTTGTGCGCCGAATCCACACGGATGGGCGTCCGCACGACAAGGACGCGGGTCCGCTCTGGATGGGAGACTCCATCGGCAAGTGGGATGGCGACACCCTCGTTGCCGATACGGTGAGTTTTAACGACAAGACGACGCTCGATCGGGAAGGCTATCCGCACAGTGACGCTATGCACCTTATCGAGCGCATCCGGCGCGTTGCCCATGACTCCATGGTGATCGACCTCACCGTCGACGACCCGAAGGCGTACACAAAGCCGTGGACAGCAAAGCTCATCTTTCAGTTACGGCCGGACTGGAAAATCATGGAGCACGTCTGCGAAGACAATGCCGGCTTCCTCAACTTCAATAAAAAGGCAACGCAGTCGCCGAAAAAGTAGGACGGGCTTCAGCCTGTCTGGTTTCCACTGCCGAACCAACCCTCGGGGACATGCTGAAGAGCCCATGCGGCGACATGGACATGGAACGGTCTTGTAGCGCCCGCGTTCAGGCGGGCGTCATGGCTTCAAGCAAATGCCCGCCAAAAGACGGGCGCTACATCCACCAGAGAGGAATGCCGTCATGCCAGTTAACTCTCGTCGAGATCTCCTCAAGATGGCTGCAACTCTAAGCATCTGCGCGATTGCCCCCGCCGGCGCTTTGGGACAAGTGAAGCGGGATCTCCCTGCATCTGATTTCTTCCCGGGGTTCAAACATCTCACCGCGAAAACCTCCGGCGCCACAATCAACTTTGTCACCGCTGGAAGCGGGCCTCCTTTGCTTCTCCTGCACGGCTATCCGCAAACGCACATCGAATGGCGCGACGTCGCGCCTCAACTCGCCAAAAAATTTACCGTTGTGGCAGCCGATCTCCGCGGATACGGAGGCAGCAGCAAACCCGCCGACGGCGAAAACCACCTGAACTATTCCAAGCGAGCCATGGCCCAGGACCAGGTGGATCTGATGGCTAGCCTGGGATTCCAGAAATTTTCAGTGGTAGGCCATGATCGCGGAGGACGGGTCGCGCACCGGATGGCCCTCGATCACGCGGACCGCATCACCAAGCTCGCCATCCTCGACATCGTTCCGACCTACAAAGTGTTGCACAGCGTGACGAACGAACTGGCCACCGCGAATTTCCATTGGTGGTTCCTTACGCAGAAATCGCCTCTGCCCGAGACCCTGATCGCCAACAGCGCCGAAGTCTGGCTCCGCTCCCGGTTCGAGCGAATTCCGCCCGGCATTTTGAGCAAGGAGGCCTTTGCGGAATACTTGCGAGCTTCCACACTGCCCGGTTCCATTCATGCCGCCTGCGAGGATTATCGAGCTGGGGCAACGATTGACCTCATCCATGACGCCGCCGATCTGGACCACAAGATCTCTTGTCCCCTACTCGTTTTGTGGGGAGCCCGGGGCGCGTGGCCGAAGCTGTACGATGTGCTTGACACCTGGAGAGAGCGTGCTTCCAACGTCAGCGGCAAAGAAGTTCCAAGCGGACATTTCATCGCGGAAGAAATACCTGATACCTTGGTGAAAGAGCTGTATGGTTTCCTGGGCTGATTTGCAGGAACGCCGGCGCGGGCGCGACGCCCTTTTCGTAAATGAGTGGTTAAGGCGAAGCGAATGAAAATGAAACGAAAACATTTCATGATGGTTTTAGCCTGCTGCGCCCTGGCGTGCGCGACAGCCCTCTTCAGCCCTTCGCCAATGCGCGCGCAGGGCGGTGTTCCCAAATTCGAGGTTGATCCCTATTGGCCCAAACCGTTACCCGGCCGCTGGGTGACCGGCGAAATTGGAGGTTTGTGCGTCGACGCGAAGGACCACGTGTTCCTCGTTCAGCGAGTGAACGATGTGGGAGGGATGGATGGCCACCTGGAAGGCTTGACTGGCGACGAGCTGAATGCCGGACAAGCCGGGCCGCCCGTGATTGAATTTGATCCCGAGGGCGCCGTAGTCAATTCGTGGGGCGATTCCAATCTGCTCCCTAAGGATCTTCACGGCTGCGCGATCGACCGCGACGGCCACGTGTGGCTCGACGGGTCCGAGGACGGCATTGTTCAGGAATATTCGCACGATGGAAAAGAGCTTCTGCTGCAGATCGGCAAGAAGGGAGTTTTCGATTCCTCAGACGGCACCGTGAACGGGAAGCCCCTGAATGCGAGCCCTTTGCAATTCTTCCGCGTGTCGGAAATCGCGTTTGATCCGCACAATGGCGAAATGTATGTCGCCGACGGCCACGCGAAAGGCAAGGGCGGAAACAATTTTCGCATCGTGGTGTTTGACAAGAGCGGGCACTACCTGCGCCAGTGGAAAGTGTACAGGTCGCCCGAGGAAGCAAAGACCGCGGCTGCGCCCACGCCGCACTGCGTCCGGGTGAGCAACGACGGCCTCGTGTACGTTTGCGACCGTTGGATGAACCGCCTTCAGGTGTTCGACACGATGGGCAATTTTCAAAAGAACATGCCGTTTGCTTTCAAGGTGTGGACTCCCATTCCCGCGACCGCGGCGGGATCCCAGCGCGACGCGATGCTGGTGGGATCGGCATCCTCCGTTGAATTTTCTCTCGATCCCGGCCAGAAATATATGTACGTCATCAATGAAATTGATGAGCAAATCGACATCGTCGACCGCGCGACCGGGCGCGTCCTCGGGAGCTTCGGCCGCCCGGGCCACCAGGTGGGCGAATTCATGCACGCGCACACGATGGCGGTGGACTCCAAAGGCAACATCTATGTGGGTGAGTCCGTGGATGGACGCAGGGTGCAGAAATTCAAACTGGTGGGCAACAAGTAGAGGAACACACCAAAAGATTCCGACTCTTGTTCTCGCGGAGGCTGGCCGATCCGTGTAAGGAGTTAGCCGCCCTGGCGGCGACCGCCCCCGACGGAGTGCTTACATGATTCCTTTTCGCGCGAGGATTCTTCGGCGCCGTGCTGCATTAATTTCTTTCCGCCGAGACGATCCAGGTTTCCGAGGTAAGGGCTCTTTTCGTTTTTCTTGGAATTCTTTTTCTTGGCCGTTCTTGAACGGTACGCGACCTGCAGGCATACGTCAAATGACACCGCGCTGAGGTTGCGCATTCCATTCTGGATTGTGCCACAGACTGGCCGCCCAAAAACGGGCGGCCTCCCTAAAACCTTTTGGCCACTGAGCTATCCGCGATAGGCAATGCTCAGGCCCTTGCCCACCGGGACGGTTGTGTGCTGAAAATCCGCGAGGCTCGAAACCAATTTCAAATATTCGGCGATTTCCTCCGGATGGGAGAGAACGTTGTCGGCGATCACCAGCACCTTTTGGGCCAGCTTGGGCAGCAGGATTTCCATCACCTCGGTGAATTTCCGGCGATCGGCATCGAGAAACACCAGATCGAACGGCCCGGAAAGATCCCGGACAATTTCAGTGGCGTCGCCCGTGCGCAGTTCCACGCGGTCGAGCAAATTCGCGCGGCGGAGATTTTCGCGCGCCAGGGCGTGCTTGTCGGGATTGCGGTCGATGCTGACGATGTGGCCGCCGGCCGGCGCGAGCGACCATGCCAGCCAGATCGTGCTGTAAGCGTTCGACGTGCCGAACTCGAGCGCGCGCGTCACGCCGCTGGCGCGCACCAGAATGCTGATAAGCTGCGCGCTCGCAGGATCGAGGTTGAGCATCATGCGCGGGCGTTCGGTCGCGTGCGCGTCGTTCTCCCGCCCGCGGTTCTCTATTTCCCGTAACAGCTCGCGAAGACGTTGATCCATAATTTACTTTGACTCAATCCTATTCTTGATCGGCCTGCAGAAGGATTCCCTTAGATTTTTTGGGCGACAACAAGCCCGTAAACAAAATTTCCAGATGCGAAGCCGGCCCTCATCGCGCGAAAGGCACTAAGAAAATCGATGAACATGGCGCCGTTGGTGGCCGCGAGTTTCCAGATCGACCTGTTCTTAATGATGTCCAGGCCGAGGTCCCATGTTTTGGCGCAGTGTATGTTCAGGATCTCACTCCTGATTATTTCCAACCGGCTTGATTTCATCCATGCCTCATACTCCGGCATCGTTCCCAGTTCGACCAGCATTCCTCTTTCGATCGGGAGGATTTTTTGTTTGTACTCCACCACGCTCAGATTCGGCTTTTTAAACCAGTCAATCACAGCAACGGTTCCATTTGGCTTCAATAGCTTCGCGGCGGATGTAAAAAATGCCGCGATGTCCTGATAATGAGAAATGGATTCGACCGACCAGACGACATCAAACTTTTTTTCAAATTTCATCGCCTCGGCATCCATTAAAAGGAATCTGGCGTTTGCGTCCTCCAGGGCGGCCGCCTTCTTCGCCAGTCCTACCTGGACAGGAGAAATTGTAATCCCCGTTGCTTCCACCTTGTAGTGTTTGGCCAGATAAACGCTGCTGGCACCCGTGCCGCAACCAACGTCCAGAATTTCATAGCCGGGGCGAATGTCCGCGATTTGCGCAAGATGCTCGATCAGCTGAATTTGAGCTCTCTCTTTTGTTTCATCGCCGCGAATCCAATAGCCATGATGTAAATGGTCGCCCCACAACTCGTGGAAATGGGAGCTTACCAAATCATAGAATTCCCTGATTTTTTCCTTTTCGTTCAGGCGGGTCATTGCGTCGCGACGCACCGGAAGAAAAATCGCATCACGTGAGTTTCATACAGTTTATTCATATTGGTTTGGAGGCCGGAGGGCAACATATAACGAACCGTCCTGGAAGGCAATCAGCCGGCCCGGCTCCTCAATCTGCCGCGTGACCATGGTCACTCGCTAGAGTGACGCCGGTCATATTCTTCGCTAGAGAATTATTGTAAAAGGGAGTTGCAAGGTTGCAAAGGCACGGAAAGGAGGATCACTCCACCGGGCGTGCAAATAGAAGAAGACGAACACCAATTTAAGGTACACCGCATAAGCAGTGCGCAACGCTGACGGCGCGACGAACACGCCGCCGCGCGAAAACCAGAGAGTCGCGAGGGGGAGCCGCCAGGCTCCCCCTTCGTGATTCAGGCCGCACATTGTTTTTTGTGCTCGTATCGCAGTTGCATGTGAACGGTCCGCCGCGGCGGATGCCCGTGCAGTACGGACGGCCAAGCCTATCTTTGTTGTCTCACGCCGGCCCGTGAAACAAATGCTCGGTCGGCATTTTTTCTTGACACTGGGCCTCTCAAGGCGTACGTACAATTCATATAAGAATTGCTTCAGGTTCTCCGCCGGCAATGGCGTCCAGTAGACTGGGCTTCCGGCTGTTTCTCTTTTTGCTTGGAGACAGGATAATGAGGAACTGTGCCAAGAGGTGTACCATGAAAAGTAAGCTCGTAAAAAGTTTTGGCATGATGGTTGGGCTGCTGATGATCTGCATTCCTGTGTTCGCCCACCACGGCGGATCCGATTACGATATTCAGCATCCCGTCACACTCAAGGGAACCGTCACGGAGTTCTTCTGGTCCAATCCTCATTGCCAGGTTTTTCTGGACGCGAAGGACGACTCGAGCAAGGTCGTCAACTGGACCATCGAAACCCTCGCTCCCGCCGTGTTAAGAAGGGCCGGATGGAGCCCTAAAACGCTGCATCCGGGCGACCAGATTTCGATCACCATCGTTCCCAGCAAGAAGGGTACGCCAGTGGGAATGCTTCGCAAGGTTGTGCTTCCCGACGGCTCAGAATTGACGGGCGGCGCATTGGGCGAGCAACCACAGCAGTAGCAGCGGCTCGTGCAGGAATGTGATGTCGAGCAGCCTTCTCGCACGCTGCATATTCGGAAGACCGAATTTCGCGCGGAAGCCGGACGGTGGAAGGAGTTACAGGATGCGTAAGTGGTTCTTGGTTCCAACAATTGGATTGGCGGCAGCGCTTGCCTTCCTGGCGATTGCGCGCGCCCAGACAGATCGTTCCGCCCCGGCGAAGGTGAATGACAAGGGCGCTGCTTTCGATCCGCACGACCTCACTGGAATTTGGAATCCCGCTCCGTTCATGCATCCGAAGGATGAAGTTAATCCGCTCGATCTGGGCGGCCATCCCAACCCCCTGCCTCCCTTCACTCCCGCGGGCGAGGCAAAATATCTGGCCAACGCAAAATTCATTGCGGCCGGAGCCGTGCTCGATTGCGATCCATTCGGCGTCTCGCGCAATTTTTTTACGCCGCGGCCGTTTGAAATTCTTTTGACTCGCGACAGGCTCGTGCAGCACTTCGAGTATTACGATAATTGGCGCGAAATCTGGACGGACGGCAGGAAGATCCCCGAGGATGTGGATCCCGAGTACATGGGCTATTCGGTCGGCCGCTGGGACAGAGACACCTTCGTCGTCGACTCGGGTGACTACAATGGCAAAGCGTTCCTCACCTGGCAGGGTTTTCCCATCAGCCAGTCCATGCACCAGACCGAACGCTGGCAGCGCATCGACCAGGACACGCTGAAAATTGTCTTCACGTTCGACGATCCCGTCAATTATGCGAAGCCCTGGTCAATCACCGGTTTCTGGAAATTAAGGAAGGACTGGGTGATGGACGCGCATCCCTGCACGCTATCCGCGATCAAGGAATACGATGACAGGGTGAACCACGCCGATAAGCTCCCCGGCCGCGATTACGGCTCGCCGGAAAAGAAGTAGTAGCACAGGCACTCTGCCTGTGCGGTTTTCGCGATTGTTGCCTGGACGATTACTGGACGCGACTCACAAAATCGCACAGGCAGAGTGCCTGTGCTATTTAAACCTAATTCGCCGCCTGCGCCGTAATATCCACCTGCTTCATCATCGAGTCGTGGCATCGGACCGCCCAATCAACCTCGGCGATTTGCTGATTTCCCACCGGATCGAAATCCCTTATGATCGGACAGTTTGTATCGCCCGCGCCAGAAACGCGCAGAAAAAGGAATGTCATGAAATCAGCTTTCCGTCGAAGACTAACGGCAATTGCGGCCCTATCCTTGCTCTGTGCGCTCTTCACCGTCGCGTCCGCGCGCGCGGACGAAATCAAGGTTGTGACTTCCGGCGGCTTCACGGCCGCCTATCTGGAATTGGTCCCCGCATACGAAAGCGCGACGCACAACAAACTCGTGACCGAGTTCGGCCCCTCCATGGGCACAACGCATAACGCCATCCCGGTCCGCCTCGAGCGAGGCGAGGCGATCGATGTCGTAATCATGGCCGCCCCCGCGCTGGACGATTTGATCAAGCAAGGCAAAGTCCGGGCGGGAAGCCGCGTCGACCTGGTTCAATCCTTGATCGGCATGGCCGTCAAGGCCGGATCGCCCAAGCCCGACATCAGCACCGTGGACGCGCTGAAGCACACGCTGCTCGCGGCGAAATCGGTTGCCTATTCCGACAGCGCCAGCGGCGTCTACCTCTCCACCGAATTGTTTCCGAAGCTGGGGATTGCCGACCAGATCAAAACGAAGAGTAAAAAAATCGAAGCCGATCCTGTAGGCGGAGTCGTCGCGACGGGAGAATTTGAGATTGGCTTCCAGCAGATCAGCGAGCTTCGCCCCGTGAAGGGCATCGACATCGTGGGCCCGTTGCCCCCCGGCGCGCAAAGGGTCACAATATTTGCCGCAGGAATTCCCGCAACGGCAACGCATCCCGAGGCGGCCAGGAAGCTCATCGAGTGGCTTGCGTCCCCGGCCGCATACGCAGCCATTAAGAAAAGTGGTCTGGAACCGGCAAATTCAAATAAGCAAAAATAGCACAGACTTCAGTCTGTGGATTTCCCTTAGATCTTTGGATAGCGTGTGCGGCCTGGGTTTGCTTGCGGAACCCCGCAGACTGAAGTCTGTGCTACTCATACCCCTCAGCGGCCCAACAGATCCTTAAGAAACCGCGCCATCGCCACCTTATATTCATCATCGGCGCGCACTTCCGATGGGTTCTGCGGTTTCGTAAACCCGTGCGCCGCACCGCTGTAGAGGTTCACCTCGAAATCCACCTTGGCCGCGCGGAATTGCGAGATTACTTTGTCGAGCTCATCCATCGGCGCCACCGGGTCTTCCGCGCCGTGCAGGATCAGGACGCGCCCCTTGATGTTCTTGGCGGCTTCCGGCGCGAAGTTCTGAAACGCCCCGTGCACCGAGATAAATCCAAGTAGCGGCGCACCGGTCTCGATGAGCTCAATCCCGGTAGTCCCGCCAAAGCAGTACCCGACCGAAGCGAGCTTCGCCGGATCGACCATCGGCTGCGCCTTGAGGACATCGAACCCGGCCACGGCGCGCGCGCGCATCAGCGCACGATCTTTGTCGTAAATCGCAATCGTATCCATCATCTCGGGAACGGTCTTCGGCACAAAGCCCTTCCCGAATATGTCTTCCGCAAACACCACATACCCAAGCCCGGCAATCATCCGGGCATCCGCGAGCGTCCCCTCGGAAAAGCCCGACCGGTCGTGAATCATCAACACGCCGGGCCGCCGCCCCTGCACCACATCGTCATAAACGAGGTAACCGGAGAGCGGCGTGCTGCCCTGCTTGTAATCGATCCACTGAGTCTTGATGGCCGCGTGTGCCGCGCCGGTCTGCAAAACAATGGCAACGGCAGTCAGGACGAACGATACGACACGTGCGATTTTCATTAGCTCCTCCAGATACTCGTACGCGACTAGAGATTATTGGGGAAAATGGCGCGCCCGGAGAGATTCGAACTCCCGACCCTCTGCTTCGAAGGCAGATGCTCTATCCAGCTGAGCTACGGGCGCTCCCCTTACTGTACCTAAACCCTTGGCGAAAACACCAGTCTTCCGAGCAATCATTGCCTGATTTACAGCGATTGATCGCATGCGACCGCCTTCATGATTTTCCCCGAATCCGGACTATCCTTTTCCGCTGCTCGCCGCTTTTTGCATCTCGGAAAACGGCACGACGATTCCGTGCAATGGGGCGACCGTGGCGATATCCAGCTTCAGCGTCTGGATTTGCTTCATCAGGTTGGCCATGAATACCGGGGGGCGGATTCCGCTTGGGGCCGCGAGGTCCGGAAGGTCCGGAGTGAAATCGTCGGCTTCCACCAGGATTTTCTCCTTCGGGATGTAAACGATCATGATGGCCGCGTTGTGCATGGATCCGTCCTCGTGGAAAATTTCGAGCGTGCGGTTGCCCTCGGTCAGGACGTATTTTTCCTTTACGGGGAGGAAGTTCGCTTCCTTCGCGCCCTTCGAGAGATTGTCCGGAGCGAGCATGCGCGGGGCCGCCCAGGCCTTTTGATAGAAGGGCACATTGATTTCCTGCGTGATGATCGTGGCTCCCTCGGCGACATAAGTCCGCACGCCGCCTGAGTGGTCAAAGTGCGAATGCGTGTTGATCAGATACTTGATGGGCTTGTTGGGTACGAGCCTCTTCGCTTCCGCGATCACGGCGAGCGAGCGGCCTTCGCCGAGCGGCCCTTCGATCACGGTGATGTACGTCGGAAATTCCACGACCATGCTGTTGTGCGATCCGCCGGCGATAAACCAGATTCCATCGCCCATTTTTTGCGACGTCACTTTAACGGGCGGGGCCGTCGCGGTCTTGACCGCGTCCGGCACCGAAACATTCAGCCCCGGATTGGGATTCACGCTGTTGACGGTGAGATCCAGAACGGCCTGCCCGCCCTGCTTCTGCACGATCGTCGTTGGAAACTTCACGCCGTTGAAATCCTTGTAGCCAGAGAACGTCGTTTCGACCGGCATGTCGCCAAGAACCGGATTGGGCAGCCACGTCTCCGTTTTCGTGACCATATTCTGAGCATTGATCGTGCCGGTCACCGTGTATTTGCCCGACTGGAACGAAATCTCCGTCCCCATCGCCACTTTTTTCGCGGTGGCATTGTTCTCCATCGCGGCCTTCAGGAAACCGTGCGGGGTGAGCCAGATCTGAAGCTGCCGTTCCGCGGCCGCGCCGGCTTGCGGCACGGGAGTTTTGCCGGGCATGTCCCATGCGTACTGCCCGCTGACGAGGTTCTCCTGCTTGTCATCTCCGGCAAAAGGCCGACCGCCGCCCTTGACCATTGGGTTCGGCTCCGAGTGGATCAAGTCTTCTTTCGCCGCCTTCGCGCCATAGTCAATCGTCTTCGTATAACTCGTCAGATTGGTGGACGGCCACACGGCATTGGGCGTCCAGGCCTGTCCGAACGAATAGATGTGGCCGGTCCCCGAATATTGAATCGATGTCACGTCGCCCATCGCTTTCTGGGCGGCCTGCAAAACAGTCTTCGCGTCCTGCCCGGAAGCAGCTCCCGCGCATAGGAAAAATAAGGCGCACGCCATCCACAATCGCTTCGCCATAGCTCCTCCACTACTCCTGTCCGATTGAACCTCGAATTTCAGATTTGGCGGCGATCATACGCCAAGCCGCCCATCAAGTGGAAGCGCAAGGTTTTAGTAGGACAGCCACTAAAGTCTTTGTCTCGACGCCGCGCGCCGTTGACGCTGGCGGAGCAGCAGCCTAAGATGGAACTTCCACGAAAGCTGACGCTGGATGCCCTCTCCAAACCGACTTGCCAAATCCGTTGCGCTCCCGCTGTTGTTCCTTTTGCTTCTCTGCGTTCCCGCTGCCAGGGCTGAGCAAGTCAAGAACCTCAAGCCGCAAGGCTACGTGAGCGATTTCGCGGGCGTTCTGAGCGCACAGGCCAAGGACAAGCTGACGGCGCTGTGCGCGGAAGTCGATCAAAAGGCCAAGGCGCAGATCGCCATCGTTACGGTTTCCTCGCTCGAAGGCGAGCCGATCGAGCAATTCTCAATTGATCTGGCGACCGCGTGGGGCATTGGGCCGAAACAGAAGGCCACCGGAGTTCTGATTCTGGTCGCGTCGAACGATCGCAAGTACCGCATCGAAGTCGGCTACGGCCTCGAGGGTATTCTGCCTGACGGGAAAGTGGGCGGCTTCGGCCGCGAAGCTGTGCCCTTTCTTCGGCAAAACGACTACAGCAGCGCTGTCCTTCTCCTCACGCAACGTGTCGCGTCCGTCATTGCCGAAGACCAAAAAGTCACGCTCGAAACAGAAACCGGGGTCACGGCGCCAGCGCCGGAATCGGACAATTCTCCTGCTCCTTTCGGGAATCTCATCCTGCTCCTCATCTTTGTGGTTTTCATATTTTTCCCGCTGATTGGTTTCCTCCTGCGCCTTTTTTTCGGTTTCGGCGGATCGACGGGTTCCCGGCGTGGCGGAGGAATGTGGATGGGCGGCCCGTGGTACGGGGGCGGCGGAGGTTTTTCGGG
>Ga0182024_10019281_pt1 | contig 12596 bp, 8 predicted proteins | sample P32metaG_FD_120480 | JGI IMG/M metagenome (GOLD analysis project Ga0182024, IMG submission 120480) | Permafrost microbial communities from Stordalen Mire, Sweden - P3-2 metaG (Illumina Assembly) | ecosystem: Environmental > Terrestrial > Soil > Wetlands > Permafrost | place: Sweden: Stordalen... | reverse complement strand
TTTCGTCTCGCGCTCGCTTTTCCTGCCGTGTCAGCCTTGTGACTTCAGCGGTGCAGTGCCCACAGTTCAAACCGGCACGCAGAGCAATCCGTTTCAGCTTCCGCAGAAAATGCTTTTCGGGCTCTGAGATTTTATTCACGAAAATCCAGCGGGCGTGCGGTGGGTTCTTCTTTCGCACCTTCAGTTCAGCAATCAGTGGAGCAGGCAAGGGCACAGAGCGCGATTCGTGACTCTTCGGTGTGAATCCCACGTTGGCCTTCGGGCGTACAGTCACGGTGCCTTTGCTCAAGTCCAAATCTGGCCACGCGCAGTAGGTCACTTCAGCTTCACGCAACCCGGACCCAAGGAAAAATCGGTAACGCAGTTTCTCTTCCGCGTCCATCGCTGGGAAGAGCTTCTTCAACTCATCAGGCGAGTAGGGAACAGCAGTTTCAACTTCAAATACTGGGAACTCATCCCACGCGAGCGGGTTCTTGAAGCCATTTTTCTTCAGCAGGAAAGTTACGGTCAACAAGCGCGTGTGTTGGGTCTTTGGGGACAAGCCTTTCTGCGCCATCCAATCGCGGTAGCGCCGCATCGTGTCCGCGTTGATGGCGTCCATGAATCGCACCCGGCTGCCTATAGCTTCCTGAAACTCAGCCAAGTGCAACGAATATGCGGCAAGCGTTTTCTTCGCCTTGCCTGCCTTCAGCTTTAGGAACGCTTCGCACGCTGTCTTGATTGGAATGCGGCCAGCGTTGCTCAGCGTGTCAAGCTCAGTGACCGACAGGCCGCGAGCTTGAGCCTCAAGCGCGTGGTGGCGCGTTTCTGCGGCTTCCGTGGCACCTTCCAGCGAGTCACCGGCAGGTTCCCATATCTTCCTACCATATGTGGAAAACCGGAGATAGAAAGGGCCCGAAACAGTGGAAGTGCGGTGTCCACGTCCCAGCTTGACCTTGTGGTAGCGCCACCGCCCGGCTTCATTCTTTTGCCGAGTGTAGACGGACACTTTCATGCCGCACCACCTTTCAAATAGCCTGAAAAGTGTGACATGAATGTAGCACGCTGTAAATATGATGTGTTTTATTGGTAATTATGAATGTGGCGGAGAGGGGGGGATTCGAACCCCCGACACCCTTTTGGGGTGTAACTGCTTAGCAGGCAGCCCTGTTCGGCCACTCCAGCACCTCTCCGCAGTTCACCAGGAAGGTCAGTCTACGTTACTTGTGAGCGATTTTCCATCAGCCATCAAGCAGCGTTGTTCAGCACACACCTCGTGAGGCCATCCACAGTCCAGGAATACCCGCCCCACGCCATCGGTTATTCGGCTATCACTGGCAACTTACGTCTCTTGCAGCACCCGCACGTGCGCTGTCACGCTATCCGCCAAGCCATCCAGCCGGTAGCCGCCTTCGAGCACGGAGACGACTCGCCCCTGGCACAATTCCTCCGCTAGTTCGACGACCACTCGCGTGATCGCGGCAAAGCCTTCCGGCGTCACATCAAATTGGCCCAGCAGGTCATTGCGCATCGCGTCGAAGCCAGCGCTTATAAGGATGAAGTCCGGCTTGAAGCCGCGAGCGGCGGGCACGAGCTTGGTTTGGAACGCCTGAAGAATTTCGGCGTTGCCCGCGCCTTTCGGCAGAGGAACATTGACGATTTTTCCGCTTCCCGCTCCCCTGCCTGTTTCCGACGCAGAACCGGTTCCGGGATAAACTCCAAAACCGTAGTCGTGCGTGCTGAAATACATCACGGAGCCGTCGTCATAAAAAGCGTTCTGCGTGCCATTTCCATGATGGTAATCCCAGTCCACGATCAAGACGCGCTTCACCTTATAAACCTTTTGAAGGTGCCGTGCGGCAATCGCAACACTGTTGTAGATGCAGAAGCCCATGCCTCGGTCTGGGGTGGCATGGTGACCGGGTGGCCGCACCGCGCAGAAAGCGTTCCTCACCTGATTCGCCATCACCGCGTCGACGGCATTTAAGACGCCACCGACTGCGTAATGCGCCGCTTCGAGCGAGCCTGGAGACGTCAACGTATCTCCCGTGCTTAGTTCGTGTAGACCGTGCAAGTTCGAAAGCTCTCGCTGAACGAGCGCCACGTAAGCCGGACTATGCACCAACTCCAATTCTTGATCGGTACTGCGCCGTGGCGCAATCCGATATACGGTCTTCAACACGCCAGCTTTGTCCAATCCATCCAAGATGGCGGTGAGGCGTTCCGGGCGCTCCGGGTGGCCAGTGTTACCCGCTAGATGCTGGAGGTAAATGGGATCGTAGACGAAGCCTGTTTGACCAGACCGAGCAGTTTCAGATTGTCGGGGAATCGCCGTGAGTTTTCCGTTGAAAGGGATAGCCGCCCACAGAACGAAAGCAGCCCCAGTGGAGCAACATATCCGCCGAGACTTGTCCATAGACGCGGTGTGAGAATCAGGCGGAAACGCGCGTCGGGCGCAGCCGCAGCCTTCGAGGCCGTGGGCTCTCCACTTCGGTTGTAAAGCCGGCCAAGTGCTCGATGGGAAGCGCGCGCAGAAACGATTTCAGAACAACCTCAGTCTCGCGCAGGCAAGTGTTGAAGTCGTAGTGAACTTGGTCGAGCGCCTTCCAGCAACTGCTGGCCCCCGGCGCCCGCGCAACATCGACCGCCGCCTTGCTGAATTCGTGATCCAGGCGCTGGAGCGTGCTCGAAAGAATTCTGAGCTTATGCACGAAGCGCGGCCTGCTTCCAAACGCAACGCAATGCAGAATTTCATTCCAGGCAGCCGCGCTTTGGGCCATTTGACTACGAAAGAAATCGGGATTGAGCGGTTCCACCGATGGAATATGCTTAATGAAACGGCCGCGGCTGGCCAGCGATTCGCAGAAGGGAACAAGCGATGCGGAGAGGCGCGTCAAGAGCGCGGCCGAGACCGACACCTGCTGGCTGGCGCACACCAACTCTCCACTTGCCCTCATGGAAAAAGCGCCATCAAGTGCGACGCTTACCATCGCGAACGAACGCTCCCAGTGCCGGACGGTGGATTCGAAAATCACGCTCTTCTCCCGAGGAAGAGCGCGAATCCAGTCGCTCGTAACACTTCGAAGTATGAATGGAGACCCGGGGCCCTGGAGACCTTGAGATTGCAAACGTGCCCCCAACCCACCAAAGTTGACGCCTAGCTATTCCGTAGAGACGTACCCGGCCGTTTGACGGTTTCAGAAGACTCTCGCTATACTGCCGCCGACTCCCAAGGCCCTGAAAGGATCCATTCTTTTGGAATTTGAGCCGCTCGACCAGTTTCAGCAACGTCAGAAGAAACTCCATGAAATCGAAGCACTTGGCCTGAGGGCTTACCCGCACAGGTATGCGTGGACGCACACGCCGAAGCAGGCCATCGCGCAGTTTGGTGAGCGCTCCGCAGAGCAGCTTTCCTCAGAGCATGTCGCAGTGCGGGTAGCGGGCCGCATCGTGGCCTTACGACCGCACGGCAAGGCTGCCTTTGGGCATATTTTGGGCGATGGCAAGCGGCTGCAGTTCTACGTGAAATTAGACGTTGTTGGCGAAAAGGCTTATAAGCTTTTCCAGCTGTTTGACTTGGGAGACATCATCGGAGTCACGGGACATTTGTTCCGCACCAAGACAAACGAGCTCACCGTCTGGGTGGAACATCTCGAGTTGCTCAGCAAAGCTCTGCTGCCGCTGCCGGAGAAATGGCACGGGCTCGCGGATATCGAACAGAGGTTTCGGCGCCGTTATCTCGACCTGATTGTCACCGAGCGCACGCAGGAAGTCTTCCTGAGGCGCGCCCGCATTATGAAGGAGTTGCGGCGTTTCTTTGACGAGCGCAGCTACATCGAAGTCGAAACGCCGATGATGCATCCTATTTTAGGTGGCGCGACGGCGCGTCCTTTTGTGACGCATCACAACACTTTTGACGTAGATCTCTACCTGCGAATCGCGCCCGAACTGTATCTGAAGAGGCTCGTAGTCGGCGGCCTCGACCGCGTCTACGAAATCAACCGGAACTTCCGCAACGAGGGGATTGACGCGATTCATCAGCCGGAATTCACGATGCTCGAGTTTTACCAGGCATACAGCGACTACTCCGACCTGATGGATATGACCGAGGAATTATTTCAGGCCCTGCTGGAAAATGTTTGCGGCACGATTGTAATTTCCTACGGCGGTCAGGAAATTGACTTCAGCAAGTTCGAGCGTCTCTCGATGCGTGAGGCGATCTGTAAATTCTGGCCGTCGGCAGCGGCACCCACGCCGGACTCCAGCGATTTCACTACGCCTGGTGGCCCCGCCTCTCTCGCCGAGCGCTACAACCAATACGCGCGATCGTTGACACCCAGCTTGGATAGCATTCGCACGTCCGCGAACCTTTCCGACGGCGAGCTGATCGGAGAGCTTTTCGAGGCAGTCGCTGAGCCCCATCTTTTCCAGCCCACATTCATCTATGATTTCCCCGCGGAGATATCGCCGCTGTCAAAGTGCCGGGCCGACGATCCGTCGATTGCCGAGCGCTTCGAGCTTTTCATCGCCGGCATGGAAATTGCCAACGGGTTCTCTGAGCTGAACGACCCCGCCGAGCAGGAACGCCGTTTCCGTGCACAGGTGGTAAAGGGCGGCCACGAGATGCCGAAAGAAGTGGACACCGACTATATTCGCGCGCTCAGCCATGGACTTCCCCCCACGGCCGGGGAGGGCATCGGAATCGACCGGCTGGTAATGTTGCTTACCGATTCTCACGCGATCCGCGAGGTAATTCTGTTCCCTCTTCTTCGTCCCGCGACCGCGGAATCCGGGCCACCGTCGTCTTCTCCCAGCGGTGAGACTAAATGACATTCGAATGGCTGGTGGCGCGGCGTTATTTGCGGTCGCCCAACCGGCCAGGGGTGTTGAGGCTTGTAACGCTGCTCGCGGTGATCGGGGTGGCGGCCGGCGTAATGACGCTTGTAATCGCCCTGGCCATGAATACCGGTTTTCGCCAAGCCATGCGCGACCGATTACTGGGCGTGACCGCGCACGTGAATCTGAAGCCCATCGGTTCGCAGGGCGTCAGTGACTACCCCACACTAATGATGCGATTGAGCGCCACTCCCGGTGTGCGTTCCATCGAGCCGGCAGTCTATAACACCGTGTTGTTGTCCTTCGGAAGGCACGCGCGCGGCGTGGTGTTGAAGGGAATTGATCCGGAGCTCGAATTGCGCGCGAGTGACGCGTTGCAACATATGGTTTCGGGGAGCAGCAATTTCACGCCGAGCGCAGATGGAATTCCGGCGCTCCTGGTCGGGCGCCTCCTCGCCGATGATTTCGACGTTTCTGTGGGCGATTACGTCACGCTTACAAGCCCTCAGGGTAATTTGACGCCCCTCGGAATGCTGCCGCGCTCGCGCCGCTTTCGCATCGCGGGTATTTTCGATTCGGGTTTTTACGATTACGACGCCAATTGGGGATTCGTTACGTTAGGCTCCGCTCAACAGCTTGCGGGAATCGGAGACGTGGTGAGCCTGCTCGAAATTCGAGTCGCTAAACTCGACGATACCCAGCAAGTGGCCGACGAGTTGCTGCGCCGCGCCGGAAAAGGCTTCACAGTTACCACCTGGATGGATGAAAACCGCGCGCTGTTCCGCGCCCTGAGTCTCGAGAAACTGGTAACGGCTCTATTCATCGGCCTGATTACGTTTGTCGCCGGCCTCAACATTTTAGTGGTTCTCACAATGACGGTCGCCGATCGCGCTCGCGATATCGCCGTCCTCATGGCCATGGGCACCAGGCGCGGGCAGGTGCGCAACATTTTCGTTCTCCAGGGACTAATGGTCAGCCTGACCGGCACGGTGGCGGGGTTGCTGTTCGGATACGTGTTCGCTTGGATAGCCAATCGGTGGGAGTTGATACCCCTGAATCCCGAAGTGTACGCGATTCCCTTTGTGCCATTTCATGCGAATGTTTTTGATTCCGTGTGGATCACCGCGGCGGCGCTTGCCGTCAGTATCGGGGCGACGCTTCTGCCCGCGCGCTCAGCAGCGCGTATTCTACCTGTCGAAATTCTGCGGTTTCAGTAGAGGAAGTTGCTCCGATCCCATTTTGGCACCGGACAAAAAACCATTTAATCGCGAAGGTCGGCCCTAGGCCAGGGCTTCTACGCTTCACTGCGCGGCGCTCTTTTCCGTTCAGTGCGCAGCCGTGTTAGAATACAAATCGTGTTGCGGTTTGGGCGAACAGGTGACTCGGTCGCGAGTTTTCTTTTGTACGGCAATCAGGCGGCAAATATGGGAAGGGAATTGGGCTTCTCTTACCATTTGGGAAATTTGCTGCGTGTAAAACAAAGGACATACGCTTGAGGAGTTCGGCATCTAACGTGTGAGAGATAGTTGAGCATGATGAAACAGGAAACTATCGGAATCGCCGTACTGGATGAAGCCGAAACGGGCGGCGTCCCAAACAGAGACGAAATCCTGCACGCAGGAGCACTTCGCAAGGTCTTTTCCTCCGGTCGGCAGCAGATCGTTCCCCTTGATAGCATACATTTTTCCATATCGCGTGGTGAGATGGTGGCCATTATTGGACCATCCGGAGCAGGAAAGAGCACTTTTTTGCACTTATTGGCGGGTCTGGACACTCCCACGAGTGGTGAAGTATACTTCGCCGGAGATTCGCTAGGATCGCTCAAAGAGGCGGAACTGGCAGATTATCGCAATCATTCCGTTGGTTTTGTCTGGCAGCGGCATCACTTGCTGCCGGATTTTACGGCTGCTGAAAATGTTGCAATGCCTTTGCTCGTTGCCGGTGAGGCAGAGGGGCGAGCACTCCAAACAGCAAAAGAATGGCTCGCGGAGGTTGGGCTGGAATCCCACGCAGAGCAAAGGGCGGGCGAGCTTTCCGGCGGCGAACAGCAGCGGGTGGCCATCGCGCGTGCTCTGGTAAATCATCCCACATTGCTTCTTGCAGACGAACCGACCGGCGATCTTGATGAACGGAGCGCTGAGAGCATTTTTGGTCTCATGCAGCGCCTTCATCAGTCTCATCATCTAACTTCGATAGTCGCAACACACAATTTGTCGCTGGCTCGGCGAACGAACCGTATTTTGCAGTTGGAACAAGGCAAGCTGACGCCAGCAAAAGAAGTGCTCGCGGGAACTGCGGCATTTGTAGCGTGGGAAGCGAGTGCTGGGGCGATGACCCCTGGGGAGCGTGGGTGACCCGTGTTTGAACGCTATACAGAGAAGGCTCGGCGCGTCATCTTTTTCGCGAGATACGAAGCCAGCCAGTATGGAAGCCCCTACATCGAGACAGAGCACCTGTTGCTAGGCCTGCTTCGCGAGGATAAGGCGCTCGCGAATCGCTTTCTGCGCACCCATGGCTCGATCGAATCTATTCGGAAAGAAATTGAATCGCGCATCACCGTCCGGGAGCGTATTTCCACTTCTGTAGAGGTTCCTCTCAGTCAGGAGTGCAAGCGCATCCTCAACTACGCCGCGGAAGAAGCCGAGCGGCTCGGACACAAGCACGTGGGAACCGAACACCTGCTTCTTGGCGTATTGCGCGAGGAAAAATCCTTTGGAGCCGAAATCCTGCTGGAACGGGGATTGCGGCTTTCCACTGTGCGCGAGGAGCTTGCTCGTAGCACGGGAGAGAAGGTGCCTGTGAACCGGCCAAAAGAAGCTTCTTTGCTTGCGGAATTCAGTCGCGATCTCACTCAGGCGGCGATGGAAGGCCAGCTTGACCCGCTTGTAGGACGAGACCGCGAACTCGAGCGCGCGATTCAGATTCTTTGCCGCCGCACCAAGAACAATCCTGTCCTTATTGGCGAACCAGGCGTGGGCAAAACGGCGATTGTGGAAGGCTTAGCCCAGCGCATTTCCGATGGCGACGTTCCTCCATTCCTCGCCGACAAGCGGATTCTTTCCCTCGATCTTTCCTTGATCGTGGCAGGCACGAAATACCGCGGCCAATTCGAAGAGCGGCTCAAAACCATCATGAAGGAACTGATGGAAAGCCAGAATGCGATTGTATTCATCGACGAACTTCACACGCTCGTCGGCGCCGGCTCCGCGGAAGGCTCGCTCGACGCAGCCAATATCCTTAAGCCCGCACTGAGCCGCGGCGAAATCCAGTGCATCGGAGCGACAACGCCGGGCGAATATCGCAAGTCCGTTGAGAAAGACCGCTCTCTTGAACGAAGATTCCAGGCGATCAAAGTGGGAGCGCCCAACGAGGATGAGGCCATCCGGGTTCTCCAGGGCGTGCGCGACCGCTATGAAAAATTCCACGCGGTCAGCTACACGGAAGATGCCATTCAGTACTCAGTGTACCTTTCGAACCGCTATATCCCGGACCGTTTTCTCCCGGATAAGGCCATCGATCTTTTGGACGAAGCGGGCGCACGCGTGAAGCTTCGCCAGGCCATGCTTCCCGATGAAGTTTCCGAAGTTCAGAAGCGGGTGAAATTCATCACGCACCGGATGGAAACCGCTATTGCCAATCACGAATTCGAAAAGGCGCGTTTTTACTCCGAGGAAGAGCGCAAGGAGAAAGAGCACCTGCGCACCCTTCGCGAGAAGCTGAAGATCGACGATTCGTCGACCGGAATCGTGAATCGCGAGGATATTGAAGAGGTTGTCGCCCGCTGGACGGGCATCGCAGTCACCTCCATTAAAGAAGACGAACAGCAGAAATTGCTGCGCATCGAAGAAGAGCTGCATCGGCGAGTCATCAGCCAGGACAAGTCCATTACCGCCCTGGCTCGCGCCATTCGTCGCAGCCGTGCGGGATTGAAGGCTCCCGGCCGGCCGGTTGGTTGCTTCCTGTTCCTCGGGCCGACGGGTGTGGGCAAAACCGAAGTGGCCCGGCGTTTGGCCGAGTTCCTGTTCGGCAGTGAAAAGTCGCTGGTCCGTTTTGACATGTCGGAATATATGGAGAAGCATTCCGTGTCGAAATTGATTGGCGCGCCTCCAGGATACGTGGGATACGAAGAGGGCGGGCAACTCACGGAGCGAGTTCGCCGAACGCCTTATTCCGTTATCCTGCTGGACGAAATAGAAAAGGCGCATCCAGACGTTTACAACATCCTGCTGCAAGTTTTCGAGGATGGGCAGCTGACCGACGGACTGGGCAACACCGTCGATTTCCGTAACACGATCATCATCTTGACTTCCAACATCGGGGCGCGTCAACTGCAGAAGCAAAGTGGATTGGGCTTCCAGTCGAAGGACTTGCTTTTGGCGGCGAAAAGCCAGGATGACATGGTAATGGCCGAGGTGAAGAGGGTTTTCAACCCTGAATTCTTGAACCGCCTCGACGAAGTGATTTTGTTCAATTCGCTCACGGATAATGACCTGCTGCTGATCATTGATCTGCTCGTGGGCCAGATCAACGAGACCCTGGTGCATCGTCAGGTGCAGATTGCCATCACGCCGGAAGCGCGCCAGTGGATCCTTGAGAAGACCTGCAGCGATCGCAACTATGGCGCTCGACCGCTCCGGCGTGCGCTACAGAAGTATGTCGAAGACCCATTGTCGGAAGCTCTCATCCAAGGCGGATTGCAGAAGCCCGCAACGCTTGAGGTTTTCCTCAGCGGTGATGGTCTGGCTTTTCGTCCCGTGGTGGAAGCAACCCCAGTGGCCCACTAAGAATCCTACGCGCGAGCCGGGTGGAGCGATCCGGCGGGGGAGCTAAAAATCTTGGGCTGGGGAGTGCGGCCTTGAGCAGAACTATGGCCGCCGGCGGAAAAATATTTCTGCGCGCGTTCAAACCGTTGGTCTTGGTGTCCCTGTTCTTCCTCCCTTTCTTTCAAGCTCTTCACGCGCGATCCCCCCAGGCGAACGCCGCGAATGCCTCCGTCATTACAAGAATTGAATTTATCGGAAATCGCCGCGTGCAGCGCGACACGTTGCTCGCGCGTATTTTCTCGCGCCTGGGCGATCCCTACAGTGAAGAAGCGGTGCGTCGGGATTTCCAAGCCCTCTGGAACACGCAATTCTTTGAGGATATTCGCCTCGAAGTTGAGAACGACCCCAGTAATCCCGACGGCAAGGTAATCGTTTTTTACGTTTCAGAACGGCCGATCATTCGCCGCATCGAATACAAGGGAAACAAATCGGTTTCCGAATCGGACATCCTCGACGCGTTTAAGGACAAGAAGGTCGGCTTGACCGTGGAAAGCCAGTTCGACCCCACCAAAATTACGCGTGCCGAAGTGGTGATCAAGAGCCTTCTCGCCGCGCACGGGCATCAGTTCGCCACAGTAAAGCCCACTTACGAACGCATCGCTGCCAGCAATGCCGTGAAGCTCGTTTTTAATATCGATGAAGGGCCGAAAGTGAAAGTAGGCACGATCACGCTTGTGGGCAACAAGGCCTTCTCCGATCGCCGGATCATCCGCACCATGCGCAACGACCGTCCCTATTCGATTCCGCTTTATCTCACCTATATTCCGGTAATGGACAAAACGTTTGACCGGCCGAAATTGGACGAGGATCTGGAAGTTGGCATCCGGGGTTTGTATCAGGACAACGGATATTTCAGGGTGAACGTGAATGTCAGCGATCTGAAGACCGTCGACATGAATCACGGCGGTATTCCTCTGATCCCCGTGCCAGGCATCGGCAGAAAGCGCGGCAAAGCGACGAATATCACAATTCGGATCGATGAAGGCCAACAGTACCGGATGGGAACCCTTGTTTTTCGCAGCGCGGATCCTGACCAGGGTCTCGTTTTCAAACCCGATTATTTGTCCCGCATATTCCCGTTGAAGCAAGGCGACCTTTTCTCCGCCACGAAAATACGCAAGGCCCTCGATAACTATAAGAAGCTTTATGGGGAATATGGCTATATCGACTTTGTGCCCGAGCCTGAAACCGACGCCGATGACGCAAAAAGGGTCGTGAATATGACCATGGTTTTCGACCAGCAAAAGCAGTTTTTCGTGCGGCGCATCGAGTTTTCCGGAAATACCACTACCCGCGATAAAGTAATCCGCCGCCAGCTTCTGCTGGACGAAGGGCAGGTATTCAATAATAGGCTTTGGGAGCTCAGCATCCTCCGCTTGAATCAGCTGGGATATTTCGAGGCGATCAAGCCCGAAAACGCCGATTTGAAAAGGAACGTCAAGGCCGGCACGGTGGACATAGACCTCAAGGTCAAGGAAAAGGGAAAGCAATCCATCAGTTTTTCGGGAGGCGTCAGCGGAATTTCTGGCAGCTTCATCGGCCTTTCCTATCAAACTAACAATTTCCTTGGACTTGGAGAAACCCTCACCGCGTCCGTTCAATACGGTGACATTCAGAAAACCATCCAATTCGGCTTCACCGAGCCCTATCTTTTCGACCGGCCGCTTTCATCGGGATTCACTATTTTCGCCAGCCGTTTCGATTACAATACGGCGCGCCAGGAAGGACTATTGGTGGGCCAGCAGATAGCGATCAATCCCGCTTTGCAAGAGAACTACAACACAGATTCGAAAGGGTTCACTTTCTTCGCGAGCTATCCGCTGCGGAAGTTGTCGTTCACTCGCCTGGGCCTCACCTACGGCTATAGCACCACGAATATCACCCCATTCAGCCAGTCGGCAACGCTGCTATTTGAAGAAACAAAATTCACGAGCCTGGCCGGCCCTACCGCTCTGAACGGTATTGAGGAGAGCAAAATTACCCCGACCGTCACTTACAGCACCGTCGACAGCCCCGTGAACCCTACTCACGGGAAAAGCTTCTATTACGGCGCTACGTTTGAAGGCGGGCCGCTGCAAGGGAACGTCAATACCGTCAGCAGCACTTTTTCAACGACCTATTTCCACCCGGCCTATCACAATCGCAACACCATCGCCGTGAAATTCCAATCCGCGCTCATCACGGGTTATGGCGGAAAGTCAGTTCCTCCATATAACCGTTTCTATGCTGGGGGCGAGCAGGACGTCCGCGGATTTAACTTCTATACCATCTCGCCTTTCGTGGTAATCCCATTTTCCACCACCACGAACATTTCGTTCATGAATCCGAGATTGCTCAATCAGCAGGGCATCCCCACCATTCAAACGCTGCCCGTCAACGTTCTCGAGTTCATTCCCACCAGGCCCGGCGGCGATTTTGAGAATATACTCAACCTCGAATATCGCATTCCCATCGTCTCGCGCGTGTCGTTTGACCTTTTCAACGACGCTGCGCTCAATGGAATTTTGAGAACCTCGCAAATCGCTCTCGATCCCACGGCCGCTGCCTCGCTGCAGCAGCAATATCCCAACTCCAATTTCCCCAATTTGAAGATTTCAAGCAGCCTTCCCATTCTCGGGGGCACCAATTTCAGGCCGCGCACTTCAGCGGGCGCCGAAATCGTGGTGTTTTTGCCGATTGTGAATGCTCCGTTTCGCTTCTACTACGCGTACAATTACTTGCGCCTTACGCAGACATTGACGCCGCCAATCGGAGCGTGGTACTTCGATCCGACCGTGGAGAACTCTCTCAAACAACTCGGTGTGTACGATACGCAGATTGTTCCGTCGCTGCAGACCTTCCTCGAGCGCCTTCAGTCGTCGCAGGCTATCCCGCCGTCTTTGCTCGAGCCGAAGAGCACGTTCCGATTTACGGTGAGCCGCACGTTCTGATCGTATGTCGCGCGCGGGCGGGAAGATC
>Ga0182024_10019280_pt1 | contig 12597 bp, 19 predicted proteins | sample P32metaG_FD_120480 | JGI IMG/M metagenome (GOLD analysis project Ga0182024, IMG submission 120480) | Permafrost microbial communities from Stordalen Mire, Sweden - P3-2 metaG (Illumina Assembly) | ecosystem: Environmental > Terrestrial > Soil > Wetlands > Permafrost | place: Sweden: Stordalen... | reverse complement strand
GGGAGTAACAACATCGACATCGGCAACTTGGGTGTGGCGGCAGAGAGCGGCACGATCCGCATCGGCGCTGCCCAAACAGTCACTTACATCGCTGGCATCTCCGGCACCCCGGTGACGGGCAGCGCCGTTATAGTCTCCTCCACCGGGCAGCTCGGCGTGACAGTCTCCTCGGAGCGCTTCAAGACCGCTATCGCGCCGATGGGATCGGACACGGCGAAACTGGGTCAGCTGCGACCGGTAAGCTTCAAGCTCAAGAGCGATGCGACAGGTACGCGCCAGTACGGGCTCATCGCCGAGGAGGTGGCGAAGGTATATCCCGAGCTGGTGATCCGCAATGTTTCAGGCCGGATCGACGGCGTGCGCTATGACGAACTCGCGCCGATGCTGTTGAACGAAACGCAGCAGCAGGCTGCAGAAACGCGTGACCTTAAGCTGCAGGTGGCAGAGCTGAAAGCTCTCAACCAAGCGACGCAGGTTGCGCTACGGAAGCTGCAGGCGAAGGATGAGTTTGTCGCGCAGCGGTGATCGATCAGTAACCCCGCCAATGATCGCCGCGTCTGGATCGTAAGGCGCGGCGCTCGCGATCTGCCAGCAGCGCCGCTGCTGCTGGGTGCTGAATCGAAAACCACAGGGCGCGCAGCTGCCGGTAGTCAAGCGCGCCCGGGTCGAGGAGCGCTGTGCCGATGCCCATGATCGCAGCGGTGTGCTCGATTACTAGGGCGCGGGCGTGGTCGCGAGCGCCGCTGATCCAGGATGCGGAATCGGTTGTAGCGAACTTCGCCAGCATCAAGGCGTCCGCCTCATCGCCGGTCCCGCCGTCATCTTCGCCGGGACACAGCAAGCGCACGGCCGTGGGTCCGGCCAGCGTCGCAACCGCATGCGCGAATAGTTCGTTGCCCGTGAGGCTATCGGGCCGGACGCAACCGTGATCGCAGTATCCTGGCTGGAGCGTCACGCTGCGCACATGCAGGCGCTGTGCGAGATGCGCCACGGCGTGCGAGGCTTCATGAACTGCAATAGTCTCAGAGTAACCGCCGATGCGCTCGGAGTGCGGTATCTGAGGCTCGTTGATGGGCACAACGATCCGCTGCCGTGATGCCATTGAACCATCACGGCTTTTCAAACTTGCCATGTGCACTTCTGTGCACCTCGGATGTGCACAGCGCGGATGGCCTCAACGCTATCGCCAGTCTGCCGCGCCGTCTTTGCGATCAGAGCGGCAAGCTGTTCATGGCGGTTAGTCCGCTTCGTCAACTCTCCACTATTGGTAGCGCCGCGCGCACATTTCGTGTCTAGGTACGATTGTGCCTTTTGCACTCGCGTCGGATCTAGCCTACGCGCACCGGCTGCGTGAATTTTCGTTTCAGTAGGTCCGCCGTCTCCGTGTAGCCTTCGCCTCGGTCAGCTTTCGAGAGTTTTTCCCAAGGTAGGCCGGTCGGGTCGCTGGACAGCTGATCCGTCAAACTTATGACACTGCCGCCCGTCGGTGCCATCGTACAACTGACGCCAGCCCAGACACCGGCCGCAACCTTGTCATTCTCCGCATGGAATTCGACCTCCACATCAACCGATCCGCTCTCGCCATTGCTCGACTCCACGACACGGGTCACCTTGCCCACGGCCGTACCATCAGGCGCGTATACCGTCTGGGAGCCCACAGCCCCAAAGGCTTTGGCATTCTTGCGGCTCACGCGGAAGCTGGCTCGCTTTCCACGCGCATCCAATCGCTTAAAACGCTCTTTGAACGTTCCACCTTCATCATCCATCGAATCTTAATCCGCATCGCGGCATCGCGGATCAGACGAGCCCGCTTCGCCGCAGTCGTCCGAGTCATCTTTATCCGCACGCTTTTCGAGCTTCTGGCCGGTCCAAAGTTTGCAAGCTTGTTTCGGCGTGTTGATAGAGATAGGACCGGCCGCGAGACACTTACGAATCGCGGCGACTTCAGTTTCAATGTTGCTCATACGTTAAACTCCAAAAGAGTAAAAGGTGCTGACCGCCGACCGTCGAGGAGACCAAGCCCCGATGACCGCGCCAGCGCTCGACAGGAAACGAGCTGTGCCCACGTGCTCATGACCGCACGCAGTTGCACCCGCCTGCGCGCTGCCATGTTCACGCAAGCTGGCCGACAAGAGTTGCAATTCAATAGTCAATTATCCGCCACTCGTCAGATCGCGAACAATAACGCCAGGACGATCACGCAGCGCAGTCGCCTGAGTTTTCTGCGCTGCCGCATCCTGCGCCATCCATGCCAGAAGCGCGCCCGGACCGCTGCCTTTGATCAATGGCGCAAGCGCATAGCGTAGGCTGTCACAGCAATCGTTATGCCTATCAATAATGTCCGGCAGCACATCGCCCGTTAGGCGATCGGTCTTGTGCGCATATAGCCTAAATTCCAGCGCCGTATGCTCGCACGAGGAATGCAGAAGGATTTTCTCGAACGCGCGCATGCGCGCGATGCCATCGGCAATGCTGTCCGGCCATTTGTCAACCGACACCACGCCGGGGAATCCGTGCGCTCTCAAATAAGAAACCGCCTCCGGTCGCGCAGAATCACACCGAATCGTGTACTTGTGGCTGTCCGGTATTTGACGCAGTAGGTCCGGCAGCTTGTCAATGTCGCAATGCAGTTGCCACGCCTCGGCCTCGACATACAACTTACTGTCGTGCACCCAACATTTCGTCAATACACTCGGATCGGCGGCGAATCCTAGATCAAGGCCGAAATAGGGACCATCAGCACCGGGCGGTACGGTAAAAGATTCAACGACGTATTTCCCACGAAAAATCTGCGCGTCAGACGCCGATCGACATTCGCCCAACCATACGTGCGCGTGCGCGTCCGGGTCGTGAACCTTAAGCCACTCCATCTCCAGGCGTAGCGTCGCCGGGAAATAGGGATTGTCTGCATACGTCGTCTTGAGAACCACGGCACTGTCAGGCGGATGCACCGCAAATTTCTGATGCGTCGGATCATCTTCCAAATCTGGATTATAGGCGGCCCAGATTGCTGAACCCGCCGCGCGAATAGTTGGAACAAGGATTTCCCAACTCCGCGCGGAAATCTGCGCGGCTTCCTCAATAAAGCAGATGCCCGCATTCTCTAGGCTCTTGATGCGCGTTGGATTAGAACGAATGCCGCTGAAAATAAACTCGGACCCGTTGCGGCCGTAAATCGCCTGCGACTGCACTTCAAAATGTTGACCAAGCCCGAGCGCTTGAATTTGATCAGAGAGTAACGTCAAAATAGAATCTTGAATGGAGTTCTTAAATTCACGCGCACACAAAATGCGGACGCGCACTTCCAGCGACTTCGCGATCAATGCACGCGCAAAACTCCAGCTGCGCCCCGCGCCGCGTCCGCCGTAACAGGCGCGATAGCGTGCGACGCGGTCAAATAACGGCAGCATCACAAACGGGATTTCGATCACGCATACGCCCGCGCTTCTCGGTACAGCATTCGGTTGACACACGACCACGAGAAGCCGATTGTCCGGCAACCGCTGGCGCGCCGTGCGCACGTGCTGCGCGAAAGCCGCCGCATTCTCTTCGGTGCGCTGCCACAGAACCGCGCAGCCGCTCGACGCCTCGTTCCGGCGCGCGATCAGCGCTTGCGCTTGTTTGACGATTGCACTCATCTACTTTGCAAGCTCCTGCTCTGCAACATCCGCCGCTCGATGGATCGCTTGCATTAAATCATCACGACGCGCCTCGACAGCGCGCACTTCCGTTACGTCCGGCAACGGAAGCATCAGTGCTGCGACAGAATCACGGCTGCCCAAAGGTCCAAGCAGTGCTTGCGGTGCGACGCGGTCGGCGGCAAGACATAGGCCAAACATCTTGGACCACGTCGCGAGGAACGCCGACTGCGCGCGCGAATATTCGCCCGCAGAGTTGACCATTCGCTCAACGAGAACTTGATGCTGCAAACGCGGTGTTGCTGCATCTAATTTCGCAAGATGAGATCGCAACGTGTCCATTTGCGACTTCAATTGTCCGCGCCGCTTCATCGCAGCTTGTGCAGGAATATGCAAGCGCTCGGCCGCAAGCGCAGCTAGATCGACTTCGCGCTCGGCAGCGGCAATATCTGCGGCTTCTGCTTTCGCACAGTGTGCGTCGATCAATCGTTCTTTGGCGGCAACATGCAATCCGGTTGCGACCAGCTCATCGTTGATCGTTGCCGATTGTTCGGTATCGGATAGTTGCAGACCGCGAAACTCATTGCGCTTGGCGGCTGACAATTGTTGATGCGCGATCCAAGCGTCGGCAGCCGGTTCGGGCGATTCGGTTGGTTTGAATAGATTTAAGACATTCACTAGTTGATCTCCAATAAATTAGACGATGTCGCCGGACCAAGCATCGCGCCAGTTCTGGCCTGTCCAATAACAGGTGCTCGACAACGTGGTGTCAAAGAAAATCGGTCCGGCTGGCAGCACGCCGCCTGTCACATCAAGATCAGTAGATTGCGGTCTTGCGGATGTTGGTCCAGATAGGCCAAGTGCAACGAAGTGATGCGCGCCGCGCGCAACGTTCTGCTCCATGTCAACAATCGCGCCGGTCGCGGTGGAATAACGGCCAGCGATTGCTGGGTTGTATTCATCCAGCGCCAATGCGCGGACGGTTCTAGCGATGGTAGTCACGGGTTGATCTCCTAGTTGAAATTGGATGATTGCGGTTGCGCAGCTCGCGACGACGATGCGCAGCGATGACTTCGGCAACGACTGGTTGCGGAATACTCAGCATGGTCGCGATCTGTTGGACCGAGTAGCCAGCAGCTCGGCGCAGCACGATGCGGCTCGCCAGCTCGGACGGCGATAACGGATACGTGCGCGCCAGTTCGCAGCTGCCGATCTCGTGCGCTTTGTGTAGGTACGGGCGCGTCACGGCGGACACCGTTCGAGATCATGATCGGCTAAGGCGAGGATGCTCGCGACCATTGCGCCCAGGACGCTCGTGGTGCGGCTCGTGCTGGCGGTGCGTCCTGCGTTGACCGCTGCGCCAGGACGGCACCACGACCGGCTTATGTCGCATGGCGCGGTGCAGCAAAGTGACGGTGCCGGTGTAAAAATCTTGCTGCCAGCACACATAAGCCACTGATAACGCAGGAGCTGCGTGCACAATGTTGCACCGGATGGTGCAATGACGCCTGCCACGCTTGAGCTTGAAGCGCTCATTTTGGCTCACCGTCAGCGGTGACTTGGCCGGTGTCATAGGACGGTGCGGCTTGCTGCTGGCCGACAGCTTTGACCTGCACTTCCAAGCTGGCCAGCGCTTCGACTTCCAAGCTCTTGACCACGCCGTTTAGCAGCGCGGCAATGGCATACGCGCGGGCGGTATCAATTTTGTTGTCGAGAATCCAGCTAATGGTCCGCGCATAGGCGCGCCGTGCATTGCGAGGGGTTGTTAACGATGGCAAGCACAGGCGCTTGCGGGCCATTGGCGGCGGTGCGTCGCCAGCTTTCAAAGTTACATCAACAACTTGGCGCTCTTTGCCGCGCCGGACCAACGCCATCTTCGCTGACATGTCGGCGGCAGAGGCGACGGTGGTGGCAGCCGTGGACGTGCTCACGACGGCACACTCGCGGCGGCGCAATTCTGATCAATCAATCGCCAAGGAGTTATCAACTTACCCCCCTAAAGGGGGGGTAAGTTGATAACTTATCACTTGAGTTATCAGATAAGTTATCAACGCAATCGCGATAAAACTCACTTTTACGGCCGCAGCAGCGATTTCGAGTTATCACTGAGTTATCAAAAGAGTTATCAAAATCAGGGGTGCAAAAAAAGAAATCTTGATAACTTTTCGCTTTTAGCCTGAGAAGAGTATTTGAGTCGTATTTCATGATTTGTCTCTTCTTGGTGCAGCTTTGGCCATATAGCGGTCGCCCGAGGGTGCTATCCGTAGTGGTTCGTCCTGCTCAAGGATCTCCCTCTCGCGCAGCTTCGCGATTTCCCGGCTGACGTTCGACGCCGCCATGTCGAGCGCCGTTGCAATCTCCTTCCGAGTCCTCGGGTGGTGGTCGCGGATGAACTCGGCGACCCTGACCATGTTGTTTTTGTGCTTGGGAACTTTCATGATCCAATCGAACGTACCGTCGAAGTCCTCGATCAGTTCCACGTCTAGCTCGTGCGGGGTCGGTCGCCGTCCGCGCTTTTTGGGAAAGGTCATGCGAAAGGCAGCGCCCTCGCTGTCCGCAATCCAATCGGCGTCCTCGCCATTCTTCTTATTCGACTTGGGTATTTCGAGTTGGATGACGAGATTGAGAAGACCTTCATTAGCAGACGTGCCGCGTTGATCACCGCCCTTGCCTGCGTGGTGCACGATCATTACGGTGTATCCGTAATAGCGCAGCACCTTCATAAAGTTCCAAAAAGGTTCCTGCTCGGTGCTGCTGTTTTCCTCGACGCCACTCATGAGTGCGGCTTTATTGTCGAGGATGATGAGTGCGGGATTGCGCTCCTCGGCTTTTAGCAACTCAAGCTGTGCGAGAAATCTTTGCTGGTGCTCGGCCTTCGCAAGGTTCATGGACTCGCGTTCGGTGTCGTAGAAAAACTCTGATGCCAGTACGTCGAGTTGCATCGGTACATCGTTGCCGCAGAACTTTTTCAAGCGCTCCTGCAATTCGCTCGCTGCCATCTCGCCATCGACATACAGCACTCGGCGTGCGACCGGGACGGACCATTTGAGAAACGGTTTACCGCTCGCGACGGCGACGGCCAATGCCAGCGAGACCATTGTTTTTCCAAGGCCGCGCCATGCATACAGCATGATGAGAGTCTGTGTGAGGATGAGACCTTCTACGATGGCCTCGCGTTCTGGGATATCTAATTTGTTGAACTCGCTGGCAGATATGACGAGTGGTGTCGGGAATGCGGCGAGTTTTTCTCCGTCATGTTTCTTCCCCCATCCTCCTTCCGCTGCCATTTTGTAGATGCTCGCGATCGTGACCGTCTTATTGCGCTCCTTGTCGTGTTTGAAGGATTGCCAATGAAACTTACAGTCTTGCGGGCCGGAATAGCTGCGCGGTGTTTCGCCGGTCAACTCTCCGGCACTCCACAAGTGCCACAGTGCAAAGCCGTCTTCCGATCCGGTGCTGGCGAGGTGCAGCGCCATTCCGACGCGAAGCCAATCATCCCGCGACGTTGGATTGACGAAGGGAAGCGCGTGCACGAGTTTGGGTCGATCCTGCTGCCAGGATTGCGTGCTCGTTTCCGGCAGCGGTTCTAGCGGGGCCGTGTTGATGCGTTGGCCTTCATCGAGCAATCCGTCCGGTAGCGGAATCATTTCGCCGAACGGCGAACCGCCATGCATCGGCCAATAAATTATGTATCCGCCGTCCGCTCGAATATCAATGCCGCTGCGTTTTTCACCATTGAGAATTGTATCTACGCTGCAACGAAATGCCGCACCCTCCATGAGTTTGAAGAGATAGTGCTTGCCATTGTGCATGGTGCTGTGCGCACGAGTTTGCAGGAGCACATCGGTGTGTTCCTGTATCCACGCATTTGATTTTGCGTTAAGCTTGTGGGTATCAACGTCGATCGCAAGAAAGCCGGTGACGGTGCCGGTCGGCACGCCGACGAGCGCTTCCGGCCATTTTTTCCACCATTGGCGGATCTTGGCCGGATCTTGCGAAGCGTCTTTAAAGCCGCGTTCGGTCAGCGGCGATTTGGATTTATAAGTGCGGGTGCGACCTTGCTCGACGACAGTCTCAGGATCACGGCGGCACGGAAAGACCGGAACTTTTTCCGCAAGCCGCAGGATGGCATCGAGGGGTGCAACGGCACAGATTAAATGATCGGTCGCGTTATCAGGTGCGTTCATGGATGACAGCACTCCCGTGCGCATCCATTTTCTCCATTGCCATTTCCATTGGGGTGGGGCCGCGCGGATCGCGGTTTTTGCTGTGAATGTAGGTTGGTAGTACACTAGTCATCATTGATCCTCGTGGCCCGTATCTGTTTGCGCAGTGCGGGCCTTTTCTTTGCCCGCGCGAGCCGTTGATAGATTAAAAATCTTAGGCGCGGCGCGCCGCCTCGGCGGCGATGTACTCGGCGCTGAATGACCTATGGCCTTTATCGGTCTTTTCGCACACGAGTTTGCCTTCGGCCACGAGTCGGCGGATTGAGTTTTCGCACAATCCCAGCATCGCTGCCGCCCTTGAGACGCCGACGCGCTCGGCGGATACGGCCTTCTTCGCTTCAGCACCTTTCATAAATTGTCACCTCTATAATTAATTATACGCTTCTGGCCTTTTCCCTTTCACGCGCGCCGCAGATTGCCCTTCACTTGCGCGATCATTCGCGCAGGGTCTTTTGTCATCCCGGCTGCACACTGGGAACACAGCTTATAGGCGACGCTGCACCCGCCCCACGGTGGCACGATCATCCCGGCCGTGCCGACTTCCATCTGCACCGAAAAACACGCGCTGCAGGCGTAGTAGGTCGGTTTTTCGCTTTGCTGTCCCAACTTACGCGCTCCTCTTCAGCACGACCGGCGAAATGGAACCCGCTGGCCAGAAATCACGTGGACTTCGCGCCAAATAATACGCACGAGGATGTTCCGGTCGGCATACACGTGCTGGCGCAGGAGGAGGAGACAGCCGTTCACGCGCCTTCGCCGCACGCTGTTGAGCGCGCAGCATGCGTTTCACCTCTTTGCCGCTGTGGATCTTCGTCACGGATTAAGCACGCTCTCGCTGCTGAAATTGTTCGAGGTGCGCCGGTGTGAACAAATGCCTGTTCGCGGAGTCTCGATAGAAGGCAATTTCTTCGCGATGGCAGAGTCGGCGCAGCTCACCTTCGCCGACCTTCAACAATCGCGCGGCGGCAACGATGCCGTATAGAGTGGGAGAAAGCTGAGCTTTTGGCATATGGGCATGACCTTCTATAAAGTGCAAGTGACTAAATACCATTGTACTGATTTGCGAATATTGCCCTCCTAGATCAGGGCTTAGGATTTGCGATGCGTGAGCATGTAAAGGATCACGTCGGCACTGAGGCCCGGCGCGGCTGCCTCGGCCTCGGCGTCCTCCTGTTCACGTTCCCGTTTCTCTTCTTCGGTCTCGGCGAATTCATCGTCGGTGGGTTTGATGTCGCTCATAGTGATGATCTCCAGTGCAACGGTGACGCCGGTCAAATTGCTCTCCTCTTCCGTGCTGCCTGCCACGCTTTCGGCAAAAGTTTCATGGAGTCCACCTCCATTTTTTCTTGACGCTGAGCGCCAGCCCATAAGCGCAAATTGAGGCAAGCCCGAATTTGCTTTTCGACGCGCTCGCGAAGCTGCGGCGGCGGCAGCGCATCAAGCTCGCAAGCCTTCGTGCCGTATCGAGCCTTAAACCATTTGTACCGCGTGTCTGTGCGTTTGGCGGGGAAGGTTGGCAGCGTGTGGCGGTCGTGCTCAAGCAAGGCAACGCGAACAAGTTCAACGTGGCCACCGTACCTTGCTAGTCTGCTCGGCAGGTCTTCTTCGTTCATATACATGCCAGCCGGGTCAAAATCTCCCACATACAAAGCGACAAGCGGTTTATCGTCGAGCGTGCTGCTCTCGGCCACGTCGTGAACGACTGTTGCCGACGAAAACCCGTGATGCACGCGGAGGGTGACGCCGTACTTATCAAGTATGGGGTTCAATGTTCCTACCACCGTGCCCTTCTCACTCCAAATTTCGACGCGGCGGGGTTGATCTTGCCAATTATTGCGGCGGTACGTATTCGTTGCCGCCGAAATAATATGGTCAGGGTCGCGCCATGTAGAGATTCTCTCGGGTTTGCGGGAATCGTCAACAATCCATTCCCAAGGGATACCGCCTTCCTCGCGGGCGATCCTGAGGTGCCGACTCACGGCGCTGGTCGCGGCCTTACTCATATTTGGAATGAGACCGGCCACGAAGAGCCGGTAACACACCGCCCGCACATGGGCCGGTTGTATCTCTTCAAGGATCTCCTCGGCCGCGCCCAGCAGCTCTTGGGTTTTTTTGCCCTTCCCGCGACTCACGCCCGCCCCGTCGTGCGCACGTACTCTTCTATAGCGACCGCGACCGTGCTCTGCCGCCACAGGTCGCGTTCGCCGCGCTTTTGTGCCGGACGGTCGGGCGGTGGAAAGTCGCCGCGCTGAATCATGTCGTATAGGGTGCGGCGGCAACATTCGCCGAGCGCATGGCAGATCGAACGAGCCCCTACGAGAGACTCGATTCGCGTAATTTTTCTTGGCATTTGTGGCAACTCCTGCAGGTGAATGACCTGTGCTGAGCCGCCAAAATGCAAAAGGTCGGCGACTTCGAGCACTCTTGTGCTGAGCCGCCGACCTTTTAATGAGTCAATGCCGGGGAATGGACCCGAATAAACTGTACGCTCTGCCTTCCTATGCTTGCAAGCTCTTGCGCAAGGTTGTTGATTCCGCGAGGATTATTTTTCAGGTCGTGCCCCGTAGTTTCGCCTCAAGTGCCGCGCAGCTTTGCCTCAAGTGCCGCATGCGCAGCGGTCGGCTTGCCTTGGATTAAGTGTGCATAGCGCGCACTCATCGCTAGAGACTTGTGCCCCAACTGTTCGCTGATCTGCCACAGCGACGCGCCGGATTGCGCCAGGATGGACGCGCAAGAATGGCGGCAATCGTGGAAACGAAAATCTTCCAAGTGCGCGGCCTCGCGAATCGCGCGCCACCGTCGCTCGAACGGATTGCGGTTGAGCGCCACGCCATGCTCTTGCATGAAAACGTGAGTCGTGGAGACGACCGGCAGTTGGCGCAACGCTTTCAGGGCATCAACTGTGCTCGCGGTCAAATGCACTTGCCGCTTCTTGCCATTCTTGGACACGTTGACGGTGAGAATGGATGCGGCGAAGTCAATGTCCTTCCAGACGAGGCGCAAAATTTCGCCCCTGCGCAAACCCGTGCCGACCGCGACCATGATGGCGGCATACATCACAGGATCGGGTTTCGCCGCCGCCTGCAGGCGCGCGAGTTCATCATCGGACAAGAATCGCACTCGGCCGTCCGGCTCCTTTAAGAAGAGGCGCTGCGGGAACACGATCAGATCCAACGGAATCACGCCCGAGGCGCGCGCCCACGACCATGCGCTTCTCAAGGCGGCAAGATGCCGATTACACGTCGATGCTTTGCGGCCTTTTTGCAATCGGCTACGGCCCCGGCCGGTCGTTTGCAGCTTCGTGCGCGCGGCGTGCAGCATCCTCGGCTCGACCCGCAACACCTTGGTGGTGCCGCAGTACTCGCGCCACCAAGCCAACCGACCCACGAGACTGGCGAAAGAACCCAAGGCTTGAGTTTCGGTATCGGCGAGGTACCCGTCCAACAGGTCATTGACGGTCATTTGGGTCAGATCGGCGGATATGGCCCCGGTTGCCCGCTGCTTGCGTAGTTTTTTTTCTAACGCATCAGCCCATTCCAGAATTTTTGCGCGGGCAGCCTTCTCGTCTACTTCCGCCGTGATGCGCACGGTCATGGCGGTGGGTTTGAAAGGCTTGATTCTGACCTGCCCGAGCAGGCTAGTATCGCCGAATTCTCCGATTTTTTTGGTGATGGTGGCCACGATGAAGCTCCCGTTTCTTGTGTGTGTGACCTACACAATGGGCTCATTCCAGGGCAAGTGCAATAACAGCTGCAATATCGCAAGGTGCTTGCGGTAGATAATGCTTGTTTTATAGGGTTTAATGAGTGAAAAGCAGTGTCACCTTTGATCCAAGCTGCGTGCGCTGCCCGCGCTTGGCCGCGTTCCTGGCGGAAATCCGCGCGCGCCATCCAGCGTATTGGTCGCGTCCCGTACCTGCTTTCGGAGCGCCGGCACCGCGCATTTTGATCGTGGGGCTCGCCCCCGGATTGCATGGCGCCAACCGCACCGGCCGGCCGTTCACGGGCGACTTTGCCGGCATCCTTCTCTACGAGACGCTCTACGAGCTTGGGCTTGCAAGCCGCCCGCAATCCGTCGCGGCCGACGATGACCTGGCTCTTGTCGATGCGCGCATCACGAACGCGGTCAAGTGCCTGCCGCCCGGCAACAAGCCGCTGCCGCAGGAGATGCGCTGCTGCAACAGCTACCTTAGGAATGAGCTCGAAGCACTGCCGAGCGTACGGGTGGTACTCGCGCTAGGCCGCGTCGCGCACGAGGCGGTCGTGCTGGCGTGCGGCCTGCGACGCAGTGCGTTTGTCTTTGCGCACGCCCGGGAACATGCGCTCGACGGGACGCGGCGCCTGCTCGACTCGTATCATTGCAGCCGTTACAACACTCAAACGCGCCGGCTGACCGCGACCATGTTCAAGGCGGTCGTCGCACAGGCCTGTGTGTTGGCAGGACTCGGCCAAAATGGCGCGCACATTTGATGCTAAGGAATTTGTCGCGGCGCTGCCGCGCCGTCCTGGTGTCTATCGCATGATGGACGCCGCGGGAAGCCCATTGTATGTGGGCAAGGCGAAGAGCCTTAAGGATCGTGTGGCCACATACTTCAGCCCCGCCAACGTCAACCCGAAAGTTCAAGCGCTCGTCCATCAGATTGCCGAAATCGAAGTGACGGTGACCAATTCGGAGACCGAGGCGCTGCTGCTTGAGTTCAATCTCATCAAGGCTCAAAAACCGCGCTTCAACGT
>Ga0182024_10019279_pt1 | contig 12597 bp, 8 predicted proteins | sample P32metaG_FD_120480 | JGI IMG/M metagenome (GOLD analysis project Ga0182024, IMG submission 120480) | Permafrost microbial communities from Stordalen Mire, Sweden - P3-2 metaG (Illumina Assembly) | ecosystem: Environmental > Terrestrial > Soil > Wetlands > Permafrost | place: Sweden: Stordalen... | reverse complement strand
TCGCGCTGCGGCCGTGAAAGTGGGAAGCACGGCAAAGATCAGGGGCACTGTGTCCGGCGAGGAGGTCGAGCTTGCGGGAACGGTCGACGGCAAGATCGAAGCGCGAAAGGTTGTGCTTACCAGCACTGCCCACATGAACGGCGACGTGATCCATCAGGACATCCGGATCGATTCCGGGGCCTTCATCGACGGCCATTGCCGCCCCGATTTCGGCAAGCCCGACGCGAAGATCCACGCCGTCCAGAAACCCGTATCCTCTTTGCGCGAGACCGCGTAGTCCCCCAAGCCCAACGAAGCCCGCTTGATCGCATAAGGGGAAACGCCGCGCGTTTCCCCTGCTTGCGTGCTGAGGCATTTGTACGTCTCGCCAGAAATCCCGAATCCCAGCGAGATTTTCCTCCCGGATGTGTGGGGGAGGAAAACATTCTCGCGAGTCCCCGAATCAGGAGATGCTCAGATGCCTCTCCTGCAATGTTGCGAGTAACGGCCGCTCAGTCGCCACCGGGCGCCAGGCCGCGGTGCTGCAGCATGGGACCGATCTCGGGATCCTTGCCGTAGAAGGCGCGGAACATCGAACCGTAATCCTCGGTGTGGCCACGCGACAGGATCATGTCGCGGAAGCGCTGCCCGTTTTCGCGCGTGAGGCCGCCATGCGCCTTGAACCAGGCAAACACGTCGTCGTCGAGCATCTCCGTCCAGAGATAGGCATAGTAGCCGGCCGCATAGCCGTTGGCCCAGATGTGCAGGAAATAGCTCGAGCGGTAGCGCGGCGGCACGAACGGAAAGTCCACATGTGCGGCCTTTAGCGCCTCCGTCTCGAACGAATCGGCGCTCTGCTTTGGCGCATCGGGCGAGAGCATGTGCCATTGCATGTCGAGTTCGGCCGCGGCCACGACCTCACCCAGCGCGTAGCCCTGGTTGAACTTCGCCGCCTTTTTCACCTTGTCGACCAGCTCCTGCGGCATAGGCTTGCCGGTGCGGACATCGACCGCGTAGTGCTTTAGCACATCGGGATAGAGCGCCCAGTGCTCGTTGAACTGCGAGGGGAACTCGACAAAATCGCGCGCGACGCTGGTGCCCGAGATCGTGGGGTAGGTCTCGTTTGCGAACAGCCCGTGCAGCCCATGTCCGAATTCGTGGAACATGGTGGTCACGTCGTCGAAGGTCAGCAGCGCCGGCTGGCCGGGCGCGGGCTTGGTGAAGTTGGCAACGTTGTAGATCACCGGCTTCGTGCCGTTGATTTTCGACTGTTCCATGAAGTTGCTCATCCAGGCGCCCCCGGATTTGTTGTCCCGCTTGAAATAATCGAAGTAGGCGAGACCGAGCTCGGAGCCGTCCTTGTCGAACACTTCGAACACGCGCACGTCGGGCTGATAGACGGGAATGTCCTTCCGCTCCTTGAAGGTGATTCCGTAGAGCTTGTTCGCAGCGTAGAACACGCCGTTCTGAAGCACGTTGTTCAGCTCGAGATACGGCTTGATCTGCTTTTCGTCGACGTCGTAACGCGCTTTGCGCACCTGTTCGGAATAATGTTCCCAATCCCAGGGCTTCAGGTCGAAATGCGTGCCCGAGGCGTCGATCGCTGCTTGGATATCCTTCGCCTCGCCGGCCGATTTGGCGGCGACGGGACCGCGCAGCTGGGCCATGAAGTTCAGCACCATTTCGGGCGTATTCGCCATCTGGTCGTAGAGAATGTAAGCCGCATAGTTCGGATAGCCGAGCAGCTTCGCCTTCTGCGCCCGGAGCTGTGCGAGTTGCGAGATGATGTCGCGCGTGTCGTTCTTGTCGCCCTTTTCCGCCCGCGTCCAGGAGCTGTCGAACAGCTTTTCGCGCACGCTGCGGTCGGTGAGCGAGGTGAGCGCAGGCTGCTGCGTGGTATTCTGCATCGGAATGAGATACTTGCCGGCGAGTTTTCGTGCCTTCGCGGCCTGCGCGGCGGCGGCGATTTCCTGATCGCTCATTCCCGCGAGCGCCGCCTTGTTCTCCACCACCAGCGCTCCCGCCTTTGCCGCGGCAACCAGCTTCTGCTGGTATGCGGTCTCGAGCGTTGCGTCCCGTTTGTTGAGATCGCGCAGCTTCGCCTTGTCCGCATCGCTCAGTAGGGCGCCCGAATGCACGAACTGCATGTAGTAGATGTTGAGGAGTTGCAGCGATTCCGGATCGAGATTGAGGGTGCTGCGCGCATCATGAATCGCCTTCACGCGCGCAAAGAGCCTGGGATTTAGGTAGATCGCGTCCTGGTGGGCGGCGAGCTGCGGGGAGGTATCGGTTTGAACCTTGTCGAGCTTGTCGTTGGTGTTTGCCTGAACGACGCCGGAAAAAGCGAGCGTAACGCGATCGAGCAGACGGCCCGACTTCTCCATCGCCGCGATCGTGTTCTCGAAGGTCGGGGGGGCGCGATTGTCGGCGATCGCCTCGATTTCTGCGATCTGCTGCTTCATCCCCTCTTCGATCGCGGACTCGTAATCGCTGTCCTTGATCCTGTCGAAAGGGGGCGCCTGGTAAGGCAGCGTGCTCGGTACGGCGAACGGATTGGACGCCGGCAGCGCGGCATAAGCCAGGGGCGGCGCGGCAGCAACCATGACCAACGCCGTAGCGCCGAGGCAAAGCGTATGCAAGCGAAGCATAGAGATTCCCTTCGAGAAAACGGCGGCCGGGGCGCACCAGGCAGACAAGTGCCGGGACTGTAGCGGCTGGATTGGGGATGGGCCACAGGCGAGGCGCGGCGGCCGATCAGATTCTGGTGAGCAGGCCGTGCTCGAAGCTGCGAAGGATCAAGAGAACCCCAAGCCGGCTCGGATCGACCCATCGCGTCCCCACTCCGCCCGGAGTTCATCCCCGGGCCGGAGGGGCAAGTGGTCTCAAGCAATTCAATTCAATCGGTTCAGGCAGGGATATCTTGTCAGGCGCGCTTGCGCCCGAAATTTACGCCGCGCGTGCAACCTCGCGCTTTTTGATGTCTGCCGGCCGCACGCCGTAGCCGGGCGCGTCCTTGGTGTAGAGGTTTTTCAGCGCCCGGGCGACAAGGTCCGGCTGGAACTGCATCGCGATATTCTGGAACTTACAGGCGGAGCGTACCTGTTCGATGATGAACCGCGGCTGATAGCTCGCGAGCGGAAAGTCGTTTCGCTCGCGCAGCTCCGCTACGACAAAGTCGAATATCTGGTCTATGGTGTCTAGACCGTCGCCTTTGCAGACCGCATGGAATATCCGGCGATAGTCGTCGCGAGACGGGCCGCCGACCTCGATCTTGTAGGGGATCCGGCGCAGAAACGCCGGATCCATGAGATTGCTCGGCGCGAGGTTGGTGGAGAAAATGAGGAGTTCGTCGAAGGGAAGCTGGAAGCTCTTGCCCGTATGCAGCCGCAAATAGTCGACCCTGCTTTCCAGCGGCACGATCCATCGGTTGAGCAGCGCTTCGGGCGTCACCATCTGCCGTCCGAAATCGTCGATGACGAAAATGCCGCCCAACGCTTTGATGTGGAGCGGCGCTTCGTAGAAATTGGCCGGCGCATTGAATTTCAGGTCGAGCATTTCGAGCGTCAGCTCGCCGCCGGTGACGATGAACGGGCGCTGGCAGGGCACCCATCGGAGGTCGAAATCCTCGCGGCGCAGATTGCCCGACTTGAGCGGGGTTCCGGTACGTATCGGACTGTGCGTACCCGGATCGTACACCTTGATGATTTGTCCTTCGACCTCGAAGCAATAGGGGATGTACACGACTTCGCGGAACATCCGGCCCACCTTTTCGGCGACCGAGGTTTTCCCGTTGCCGGGCGGCCCGTAAAGCAGAATCGACCGGCCGGAATTTATCGCCGGGCCGATCTCCTGCATGAACTCTTCGGCGATGATCAGACCGGCAAAGGCGCTTTCGATCGCGCCGCGGTCCACGCGTTCGTTTGAAATGCGCTGGCGCTCGACGCGTTCGCAATAGGATTTGAGCGGCACCGGTGCAGGGCCGATATACTGGCTCAACGTCATCGCCTCCTGCGCCCACTGCTTCCCCCTTTCGGTCAGCGAGTAGCGCAATTCGGACACGGCACGCAGACCAACCGCGCCCAGCACGTCGAGCAGTTTGCGGTCCTTGGCCTGGTCGAGCAGCTGCTGGATCGCGAGCGGCGGCAATTTCAGCAGGTTCGAAATCATCGAGGGCGTTTCTACGCCGCTCGAATACATGGTCTTGGTGAGGAGATTCAGGAGATCCGTGAGCGCGAGGCCGGTGTCCTCCAGCGAGCGCGGCGCCATCGGCGTGGAATGGAGAACGGCCTCGAGTTCGGCGGGGGCGAGCTTTCCCATCGCGATCAGATTTTCGCCGAGGAGTCCTCCCCCGCCCCGCTGGCGCTCCAGCGCCTGGGCTATATCTTCGGGCGTTACAAGCCCCTGTGCTACCAGTATGTCGCCAATCGGCACGGCCGAAATCCCGGAATATCGTGGTGGCGCATAGTGGGTCGAAGTGATGAAAGAGCCGTGAACGCATGGCGCACCGCCATGCCGGCCGCAACGTAAAAATTCAGAGTCGCTTGTTGGACACCGCACCGGCCATCGCGTGGTCCGGATTGCACAGATTTCGCTGAAGTATAAACGAAAGCGGATTTTGCCCGGTTTGCCCTGCGATGGATATTATTGGAAAAATAACTTTTGTTATCCGCCAGTTCCCTTTGCATGGGCGAGAAACGACGCGACCTGCGCCTTCTTCAGATTGTCCCAGGCGGCGAGCTGTGCAGCAAGCTTCGCGTGCATGCCGGCATAGGTCTCGATCACCTGCGCGTTCGGCGCCGTGTCGGCGTCTTCCAGCAATCCCGAGAACGAATAAATCTGTTCGTTCAGCATTCCGGGATAATTGAGATTGGCTTCCGAGCCCTTGATGTTCACCTGCATCAGGGTGCCTTCGATCTGGGAAATCTGCCGAACCAGCGCACTCCCTTCCGATGCAAGCGCGCCGCCCGACTTGCCGTTCGCGCCCGTCACCGCCTTGAGTATCTCCCCTTTGGCGGCGCGTATGTCGTTCACCGCACGATGCAGCGCGTCCTGGTCGTGATAAACTTCCATGGAGAGCGCGAATTTCTTCTGAAGGCCGGCGAGCGGCCCTTTCACGCGCGGATCGGCAGCGATCGTGAGCGGCACGCTCTGCGTCTGCCCGTCATAGGTGAGCTTGACCGTGTATTTGCCGGGCAGGACAATCGGTCCGCGAGGCGGCAGGCCGGCATAGAACGCGCCCGGTATCTGCGCGGGATCGTCATAGCGCAAGTTCCAGACGAAGCGATTCATGCCTTGCAGCGCCGGCAATGTGTCGGTGGGATGCACCTGATCCGGCCACTCGGGCGGCTGCTCCGCCTTCTGGGATTTCACGCTGGTGAGATGGCGCACTTCCTTGCCGTTCGCGTCGAGGATGTCGATGGTGATGGCGCCGCCGGGTTGCGACGGCAAATAGTAGTCGACGAGAATCCCTGCAGGCGGATTCTGCCCCACCGGCGGGTGCATATCGACGGAATCCGGATAATAGAGGCGATAGGCGGTTTCCGGCGTATAGAGGAAGACATTCGCCGCGGCGGAAGCCTGCGCGACCTGCCGCAACGGTGTGACGTCGTCGAGAATCCAGAACGAGCGGCCATGAGTCGCCACCGCCAGATTGTTGCCCGTGACAGCAATGTCGTGAACCGGCGAGCGCGGCAGGTTCAGCTGCAGGCTTTGCCAATGCTCTCCGTCGTCGAACGATACGAACACGCCCGTTTCGGTGGCGGCATAAAGAAGCCCGCGCTTGACGCTGTCCTCCCGCACCGCGTGCACAGACGAGCCCAGGCCTGAATCAATGCGCGCCCAGGTCTTGCCGGAATCGTTTGTCCGGAAGACATAGGGATTGTCGTCGTCCAGCTTGTGCCGGTCCACCGCCACATAGGCGGTGTTGGCGTCGTAGCGCGACGCTTCGATCATGCTGACCGTGCCCCATTGCGGCATGTCGTGCGGCGTCACGTTCGACCAGTTGGCGCCGCCGTTCTGGGTGAGCTGGACGAGACCGTCATCGGTCCCCACCCAGATCGTTCCCTTTTTCAGCGACGATTCCACGACGGCGAAGATTGTGTCGTAATACTCAACGCTGGTGATGTCCTTGGTGATCGGGCCGCCGGACGCCTGCTGTTTGGATTTGTCGTTGCGCGTGAGATCGCCGCTGATTGGCGTCCAGCTGCTGCCGTCGTTCGTCGTTTTGTACAGACGCTCCATGCCGTAATAGAGCGTGTCCGGATTGAACGGCGACATGGCGAGCGGCGATGTCCAGTTGAACCGGTGCTCGAGATCCTTGGCCGCGTGCCCCGACGCATCGACCGGCCACACAGAGATCGTCTGCAGCTGCATCGCGTGCTTGTTGAAGCGGCCGACGAAATTCTCGCTCGTCCCGTAGACGATGTCGGCATCCCGCGGATCGGGAATAATGAAACCGCATTCGCCGCCGAACACGTCATACCAGTCGCGGTCCACGATCGCGCCCTCGTCGTCCATGCTGGCGATGCCGATGCTGGAATTGTCCTGCTGCGCGCCATAGACGTAGTACGGAAAACGGTTGTCCACCGACACGTGATAAAACTGGGCGGTCGGCTGGTTGTCCTGCGTTGTCCACGACTTGCCGCCGTCGAAGGAAATCGAAGCACCGCCGTCGCTGGATTCGATGATGCGGCTGGTGTTTGTCGGGTCGATCCATATTCCGTGGTGATCGCCGTGGCGCGCCGGCAGCAGATTAAACGTCTTGCCGCCGTCCGTGGAGCGAAAGAGGCCGGTGTTCTCGGCATAAACCGTGTCGGCCCGCCCGGGGTCGGCAAGGATGGTGGAAAAGTACCAGGCGCGCTGGCTCAACCGCCCGTCGTTGTTGATGCGGCGCCAATGCGCGCCCCCATCGTCGGAGCGGAACAATCCGCCATCCTTCGCTTCGATCATTGCATAGATGCGATGGGAATCGGCGCCGGAGACCGACACGTGGATGCGGCCGAGAATACCCGCGGGCAGTCCATTGCCGGAGAGGCGCGCCCAGGTCATGCCTCCGTCGGTCGAGCGATAGAGCCCGCTGCCCGGGCCTCCGCTCGAGAAATTCCACGGCTGGCGAACTGCCTGCCATAGGGCAGCGTAAACGATCCGGGAATTGTGCGGATCGAAGGAGACATCGATCGCGCCGGTTTGGGCGTCTCTGTAGAGGACCTTTTTCCAGCTCTTTCCGCCATCCTCGGTGCGGAATATTCCGCGCTCGGAATTGGGTCCGAAAGCGTGGCCCAGCGCCGCGACCAGCACGATGTCGGGATTGCCGGGGTCGACGACCAGCGCGCCGATCTGGCGCGAATCCCGAAGCCCGACATTCGCCCAGGTCTTGCCGCCGTCGCTCGATTTGTAGACCCCGTCGCCGACGGTCATGTCGCCTCGGGGCGCAGCTTCCCCGGTTCCCACATAGATGACGTTGCGATTGGAAGGAGCGATCGCGATCGCGCCGACCGAGGAGATCGTGGTGTGATCCGTCAGAGGCGCCCAGGTGGCGCCGCCGTCCGTCGTTTTCCACACCCCGCCCGCGACCGCTCCGAAATAGAACGTCGTCGGATCGCCGGGAATGCCGGCGACGGCAAGGGCGCGGCCGCCCCGATACGGCCCTATCCCGCGCCACTGCAGCGCCTTGAAAAGACTTTCGTTGACGGGAAACGCCGCTTGGCCCGGGGCGCTGACAGCTGCCGTCGCAATCGTTGTTCCGGCAGCCTGCGCGAGCGTCGCAAAGGTTGCTCCGGCCATCGCGGCAGCAATGATGACGGTTCCAGGTCGCAGAAGCATTCGGCAGAATGGCATCGTCTTCCCAATCCAGCTGAAGGACCCAATCCCATCAGCCGGGAGGCGATGGGTGTCGGACCGCTTGGTGAAGGAGCCTCAGTCTCACATAAAGTGTCGCGTGTGAGCAATCTCCCCCCGGTGATCGAGGGGATAAGCACAAATTCGAAGAATTTTCGTCTCACGCGATCGTGCGTGTTGGTGCATGCGATTCGAACATATAATGTCCGACGACTGGTTCAGAAGGGGCTCCCATGAACACACGAACCTGGATCGCGGCGCTTGCGATGGCGCTCGCCACGCCTACGTTGTTGGCGAGCAGCGCTTTTGCCCTGCCCGATTATATTATCAAGGCGGTCGGCGACCCCTCGCGGCCGGCGGCCGACCGGAAGCTGGATGTCCGTCGGAGACCTGCGGAAGTTCTTGCTTATGCGGGCGTAAAACCTGGCGAGACGATCGGAGAATATCTCCCCGGCGGCGGCTATTTCACACGCCTGCTCAGTGACATTGTCGGCCCCAGTGGAAGGGTCTACGCGCTTGAGACAACGACATGGGGCAAGGACAACATCGACGCCACCAAGGCGGTGTTGAAGGAGCCCGGCCGCGGCAATGTCTCGCTCGATCTTTCCCCGCTCGGCACTTTCCGCCTGCCCGAAAAGGTCGATCTTTTCTGGACCACGCTCAACTATCACGATCTGCACATTCCAAAATACGCCCATGTCGACATGGCTGCATTCAACCGGCATGTATTCGAGTCGCTGAAACCCGGCGGCACCTATTTTGTCGTCGATCACGCGGCGGCGCCGGGCACCGGCGCCACGCTTTCCCCCAGGCTCCATCGCATCGAGAAAGCGATCGTGATCCGGGAAGTCACCGCGGCAGGCTTTAGACTCGCGGGAGAGAGCGACATCCTCCACAACCCGGCCGACGATCACACGAAGATCGTCTTCGATCCTTCCATCCGGTTCAGGACCGATCAGTTCATTCTCAAATTCGTTCGGCCGTGATGGGTTGAATCGCCCGCTGCCACCCTAACGACGGGCTCGGGGTTCGCGACAAAGGTGGCAGGCAAGTTCTTGCTTCAGGAGAACCTCGCCCGCTCCTGAGCAGATTTCGCCAACGTATACACTTTCTCGGCTTCCGGCAGCGTCGATAACGCCCTATTGTCCGGCCCAACTCGGCCTATCGGGGAAATCGGCTTCGCGTGATGGAGGGGCTATGCGTTGGAATTTCTGGACGGCGATTGCACTGGCCGGCATTATCCTAGCCGCGGGAGCAGCGCCGGCATCGGCCATTGGCTACAAGGTGATCTACACGTTTCAGGGAAGCACAGACGGCGCCTTTCCGAGCGGCACGCTGATCAATGTCGGGGGTGTACTGTACGGGGTCGCCGAATCGGGCGGCGCATGGGGCTATGGTAGCGTCTTTGCGCTGAACCCGAAGACCGGCGCCGTCGCGCCGTTGTATTCGTTCAAAGGACAAGCCAGTAACGACGGCGACATACCCATGAACAGTCTGATCAACGTCCGCGGCAGGCTGTATGGAACAACACGTTACGGCGGCACCGGCGGTTGCGCATACGGCTGCGGTTCGGTGTACTCGATAGATCCGGCGACTGGCACCGAAACCGTTTTGCACTCCTTCCAGGGCGGCAGCGACGGCGACACGCCGGTGAGCGGCCTGATCAATCTCGGTGACCTGTTGTATGGGACAACCTACTACGGCGGGGGCAGCGGCAACTGTGACACGGGCTGCGGCACGATTTACACGGTGGATCCGGCGAGCGGCGCTGTGACAGTGGTTTATGCATTTGCCGGTTGGGGCGACGGGGCCTCGCCATTCGCCACTCTGCTGAAGGCGGGCGGCACGCTTTATGGCACGACATTTTACGGTGGCGGCCTTGGCGGCCCCAGCTGCAATGGACTTGGATGCGGCACGGTGTTTTCGCTGAATTCGAAGACCGACACGGAAGCGGTTCTGTACGCGTTTCGGGGTCGTGGCGACGGTGCCGATCCTTATGCCGGGTTGGTCGATGTTGCGGGCACGATGTATGGCGCCACGTCTTACAATGGTTCGGGTTGCAAGCGCGGAATCTGCGGGACCATATTCTCGCTTGATCCGGTAACCGGGACAAAAATGACAGTGTATGCTTTCAAGGGCGGCAGCGGTGACGGGGCCGAGCCCCTCTCCGGCGTGATTGACGGCGGCGGCTTGCTGTACGGTACGACTTTCTATGGCTTCAATGCCGCCTGCAAGCCTTCAGGCTGTGGCACAATTTTTTCGCTCGACCCCGCGACCGGGACTGAGTCCGTGGTACACGCGTTTCAGGCAGGCAGCGACGGCGCCAATCCTCTGGGTGGTCTGCTGAAGCTAGGCAGCAGGCTCATTGGGACAACAAGCAATGGCGGTAATCACGAGCACTGCAAGCAGGGCTGCGGCACGGTGTACGAAATCTCGCCCTAGGCAACCGCGCATGCGCGGGGCCGCGTATGGGAACTGGGCCCAGATTCGCAGGAGCATCCCGTTGTCCGACCGCAAAAAGTCCGAATCCGCTTTAATATCGTGACCGGGCAGGCGCGCGGAATGGACGGTTTCATATCCCCTGTAACGGGGCGGAACAAAGTCTTGGACGCCCGAATCGCTTGCCACTTCTCCAAGCTGTGCGCGTCATTCAGCGAGTTGAGCGAGCAACGCGATAGCCACTGTGTCGCTGTGCCCCTTTTTCCTTCCTCAGTCGTTCCGCCAGGCGCTTGGTGATGGGCTTGTTCTTCACGCGCGCCGCCAGTTTTACTCCTTGAGGCTGAAGACGGCGCCGCAATTGTTTCCGGGGCCATTCTCTGTCGTACCTACAGGTTGCCGTCTCTGTCCATGAAAAAGGTTCGCCAGCGCCGCTTCAAAGACCGCCGTATCACTCAGCTTGATTCCACGTACTGGTGCGCGATACGAGGCTGGTAACCGCATTCTTCAACCATTCTCCTGTCAGTGTTTTTCTGGCTTATGCGATGACATGCCGAAGTCCGCCGCAAAGGCTTTGGACACGCGACGATGATATTAGACTGCGCGCAGCGGCGCGAGCCCGTCCCCTCGTCCTTGTGGGAAGGAAATGCGAGACTCCGCGCAACTACCGATCAGCGTGGCGCGCTAGCCGTACGCCGTCGTGGGATCGATGACCTTGCTGATTTCGGTGACTTTCGTCGCCGGGAAACCACTCAGCTCGGCGTGCTTGCGGATGACCGCCTCGTCCGTCGCGAGATAGATGCAAAAGGTCTTGTCGGGCGTCACATAGCTCTCGACCCATTGAATCTCCGGCGCAAGCTGGGCGAGCGCACCGTTCGACTTGCGTGCCGCAGCGCGCAACGCCTCGCGTTCGGCGCTGCCGATTTGTGGAATATCGCGTTCAATAATGAATCTGCGCATGATTTCCCCTGTCCGCTCGATGGCGATTTCCGGCAGGTTATTCATGCTCCCCTGCTTTTGCAATTCTGCAACGGCAGGGCAGCCTGCCCGCTTCGTCACATCATCCGCGCGGCATGCGGCGCGGCCGCGGCACAAGCTCGCCGCCGCAATTGGGGCAGCGTCCCGCCATCGCTTCCGCGCACGTCCGGCAGAACGTGCACTCATAGGAGCAGATGCGCGCTTCCGCGCTCTCCATCGGCAGTGCGCAGCCGCAGCGCTCGCAGGATTCCCGCATTTCGATGGGCATGGCGGCCTCCCGCCGGCGGATCAATCCCGCCGCATCAGCGCGTTGAGGTTGGTGGAGGCGAGCGGACCGCCGGCGAAGGGTTCGGAGCGGCCGTCGCGCAGGAAGGCTTCGGCAAGGGCACGGGTTGCACCGAGCGAGGCTTTGGCGAGGCCCGCGCCCGCGCTCAAACGGCGCACGCCGAGTTCTCTGAGCCGCTGCGCGCCGGGCAGCCCGGGCCATGCCAGCAAATTGAGCGGAAGCGGAATCTCGCGCACCAGCCGCGCAATGCTCGTTTCCTCGACAAGCGCCGGCACGAAGATCGAGCTGGCACCGGAATCGGCATATCGGCGCGCGCGCGCAACCGTTTCGTCGCAGGCGGCAACGCCTTCCGCGAGGTTGCGCAGGTAGACGTCGATTCGTGCATTGATCCAAAGCTCGACGCCCGCACCCGCCGCAACATTTCCGAGCCGCTCGATTTTGGCGCAGAGGAGCTCGGGCGGGTCCCGGCCGTCTTCCATGTTCACACCGACTGCCCCCGCATCGATAAGGCGTTCTGCGAAAGCGCCGGCCGCTTCGGCATCGCGCGCATAGCCCGCTTCGATATCGGCCGAGACCGGAATGCCTACCGCTCGCACGATCTCCCGCAGCGTGGCGAGCAGCGTCTCTTTGGGCAACGCTTCGCCATCCGGATATCCGTGCGACCACGCCACCGCGGCGCTCGACGTGGCAATCGCCTTCGCGCCAGCCGTTTCGATGATTCGTGCGCTGCCCGCATCCCAGGCATTGGGCAGAATCAATAGCCCCTCTTGATGAAGCGCGCGAAACAGACCGGCCATCGCGGACGCGCTCATGCGGAAGCTTCGAGCCGGAACTTCGTCGCGCAATGGCGTGCCTCGTGATCGAGCAGCCAGCGCTTGCGCGGCAGCCCGCCGCCGTAACCTGTGAGCGAGCCGTCGCTGCCGATCACGCGATGACAGGGGACCACGATGCCGATGGGATTGGACCCGTTGGCGAGTCCTACCGCGCGCACGGCTTTCGGCTCGCCGATCTCCCTTGCCAGCGCCCCATAACTGACGGTGGTTCCAACCGGGATGCGGCATAAGGCGTTCCACACCTTGTTC